>ERZ1673744.3077-NODE-3077-length-11592-cov-4.361359_pt1 | contig 11592 bp, 11 predicted proteins | sample MGYA00580207_ERZ1673744 | MGnify/ENA primary metagenome ERZ1673744 (study PRJEB41218, sample SAMN15661751) | gut metagenome | host: Homo sapiens | place: Canada: London | collected 2015-08-20/2019-03-30 | study: EMG produced TPA metagenomics assembly of... | reverse complement strand
ATTGGGAGAAAATCAGAGGGGATAAAGTTTATTTTCGAAAGTGAAACTTGAAAAAAACGAAATAAAAAAAAGTTATTTTTCGGATAGACGTTATTAAACGGTTTTTGTCGAAAAACGGGGGGAATTCGGTTGACTTTCACGCCGTATTCTCCTATAATTTTTAATATCCAAACGTTGAGCAAACAAACCTTTTAAGGAGCTATACATATGAATATCCCCGATATCTTTGGCGAAAACGTCTTTAACGATAAAGTGATGAGAAGCTCGCTTCCCAAGGAAGTGTATAAATCGCTGCGAAAGACGATCGACGCGGGCGAGCCTATCGACATGTCCATCGCGGACACGGTGGCCAACGCCATGAAGGACTGGGCCGTGAGCAAGGGCGCCACCCACTACACGCATTGGTTTCAGCCGCTCACCAATCTGACAGCGGAAAAGCACGACAGCTTTATCGAACCGAGCGGCGGCGACGTGGTGATTATGCAGCTGACGGGAAAATCGTTGATTGTGGGCGAGCCGGACGCTTCCTCCTTTCCCACGGGGGGCTCGAGAGCCACCTGCGCCGCGAGGGGCTACACCGCCTGGGACCCCACGTCGCCTGCGTTCGTCAAGGAGGGCACCCTCTATATCCCCACCGTTTTCGTGTCCTATACGGGCGAAACGCTGGATAAAAAAGCGCCTCTGCTCAAATCCATGACCGCGCTCGACCGCGCTACAAAACGCATTTTGAAGCTGTTCGGGATCGATTGCAAAAAGGTGTCCACCACGGTGGGCCCCGAGCAGGAGTATTTTCTTGTAGATAGGAAAATTTTCGACGAGCGGGAGGATCTCGTGCTGACGGGCAGGACGCTGTTCGGTGCGCCCGCGCCCCGCGGCCAGGAGCTGGAGGATCATTATTTCGGCATGCTTAAGCCGCGTATTGCGGCGTATATGCACGATCTGGACGAAACCCTGTGGGCGTACGGGATACTCGCCAAAACAAAACACAACGAGGTGGCGCCCGCTCAGCACGAGCTTGCGCCCGTATTCAATACCACCAATATTTCGGTGGATCAAAATCAGCTGACGATGGAGATTATGAAAAAGGTGGCCTGGAAACACGACATGGTCTGTCTGCTTCACGAAAAGCCATTCGAGGGGATAAACGGCTCGGGAAAGCACAACAATTGGTCGCTTTCCACGCAGTCGGGGATCAACTTGCTCGATCCCGGGGAGCATCCCGAAGGAAATACCCGTTTCATGTTAATTCTGGCGTGCATTATCGCGGCGGTGGATAAATATCAGGGGATTTTGCGCGCGTGCGTCGCTTCCGCCGGCAACGACCACCGTCTCGGCGCCGACGAAGCGCCCCCCGCGATCATTTCCGTATATCTCGGCGATCAACTGGGCGCGTTGGTGGACAGCATCGTTAACGGCAAGGATTACGTGCCCTCCGCCGTCGTCAAAGGCTCGATCGGGGTGCCCGAATCGCCTATTTTTCCCATCGATTCCACCGACCGGAACCGCACTTCGCCCTTTGCTTTTACGGGGAATAAATTCGAGTTCCGGATGCTGGGTTCGTCGGCTTCCGTCGCCGACCCCAATATCGTACTGAATACGATTGTCGCGGAGACTTTCTCGGAGGCGGCCGACAAGCTGGAAGGCTCGGAGAATTTCGCAAAGGACTGCAAGGCTTATACGGCCAAGCTGCTGAAAGCGCATTACCGCGTCATTTTCAATTACAACGGTTACGGCCCCGAATGGGAACCCGAAGCGGAGCGCAGGGGACTGCTCAACAATAAGAGCACCGCCGACGCCGTTCCCGAATTTTTCAGACAGGAAAACATAGACGTATTTGTAAAGCAGGGCGTATATACCAAGTCGGAGGCCCTCGCGCGGGCGAACATTCAGCTGGAAAATTACGTAAAGACCATTTTGATCGAGGCGCGGACGATGCTGGATATGGCGAAAAAGCAGATTTATCCCGCCGTGTCGGCCTACGTCGGCAAGCTGTGCGGCAGTCTTGCGGCGAAAAAAGCGGTGGCCGCGGATTTGCCCTGTAGGTCGGAAACGGCGCTCGTCAAAACCTTGTCTGCGGCAAACGACGCCATGATGGAGGCCGTGAACAAGCTGGAAGGGGATATAAAGGATATCCCCGAAGGGGTGAAAGAGGCCTCGCAGCGCATGGCGCACGTCGTCGTGCCCGACATGGAGGAGATCCGCAGGCTTGCGGACGGAATGGAAACGCTGTGCGCCAAGGAATATTGGCCTTTCCCGACCTATACCGAATTGCTGTTCGGTATCGTTTGATAAAAGTTAAAAGAGAAAAGCGGAAAAACGCGCAGCAAACGGGAGAAAAGGCAAAGGAAACGCCGTGAAACGAAGCAAAAAAAGCGAACTCAAAACGAGTTCGCTTTTTTTGTTGACGGAGGGGCTTTTATACCTCGGGATTTTCGGGCGTTTCGATTAAATCGAAATATTTTTTCCACGTGTTCGAATACCTGTCGTCCCATATAATACTTGTAATTTCAGAATATAATTTTTTTACGGGCTTTTCATACCGATTTCCTTCGGCGTCAAACGTTTTTATTTTTTCTTCTTTTTTCATGATTTATATTCCGTTTTTAATAAAACATGCGCGGCATTTTGCCGCGCATGTGGTTTTGTTTCTTCAGGATAAGGGCGCGTATCCGTCGGCGTAGGGTGCCTCGGGACGGGGAGCCGTTTTCTTTTTCGTGAGAACGCGGCAGACGATATTTTGGATAAGTCCGACTACCGCAAACACCATTGCGGTGATCAGGGCGCCCGATACGCCTGCGGTATAGCTTACGTCTTTGACGGAAGACATCGTTTCGTTGACCAGTACGGTATAAGCGACGGTGAGCGCCAGAAGCGCGCCGACGAGACACAATCCGACGATCGTACAGGTAAGGCCGGGGGCGCGGTCGCTGCCGACAGCCTTGATATTGTCCGCAATGGACAGCGCCATGGTGACGATCACGGCGACGCAGACGACTACGAGAACGGGACCGAGGATAGCCAAAACGGTTTCCATTCCCTCGAGGTTGCCCAACACGCCCATGGCGGAGGGCGCAAGCGCCTGTTCCATTAAAATGCCGTAAGTTCCGTGGCCCCACGAACTAAAGGCATGGGGGATATACGTTTCCGCGGCGCCCAAAAGGGAGGGATCCGCTTCGAGCGCTTTAATCATATTCCAGGAGTCCGCCAAAAGGGAGGCGTTGTAACCGCCGCGGAAGGTCGAATAAGAGGTATTCACCGCCGTGTATTCGCATGCCACCCTTATCAGGGAAGAACAGGAGAGGCAGAGGACGACGACTGCCAGCGCCGCGCCCACGCCCGCCGAAATGTAGCGGGGAAGCTTTGCGAGCGTCAGGCGGCATTCGCCCGCGGCGATACGATAGCCGATTTCCACCGCGAGAGCGAGAATGGCGAATACGAGGAACGCGACGAGTCCCGCGCCCAAAGAGCCTTCAAGCATCATTTTGGCTGTAAATCCCAGCGCCAGCGCCGAGGCAAGGGACAGCCCCGCAAGCGCAAAGGGCGCCTTCGGCTTTTTCCTGCCCGTCAGCGTATAGATGAAATCGACGAGCGCCGCGATGAAGAACGCGAAGCTTACGCCTATGTAAATAAAGGACATCGCCGCCATCACCCAAAGCTGCATGGTGACCGCGGGCGTCAGCTCCACCGTTTCCTTTCCCGACATAAATTTGAGGACGTTATAATCTTCTATCTTATCCGCGATGATATCCACGACGCGCATGAGGTCGGATACGGAAGAGCTTCCGCCTTTTATTATTTCGTCGAGCAGAGCCCGGTCTTTTTTGGAAAGATTCTCAAACACATACGAAGCGAAGTTTTTGACGATAGCCTCCTCCGATTCGGATCGATGCGCAGAAACGCGCCTTGGATCAAGTCGAGGGAAGAGACATCGACGGAGATGATTTCTATTCCGTTCATGTCCAGGTCGGAAAGAATGTCCTCGGGCGCGCTCACGCGGGAAACGCTCATGAAAGACATGATGAACATGACCAGCGAAAAGACGAGGATCAGGCTCGCGCGGCAGATATCCAAAATCCGTACCAACAGACGGCGGGTATCTTTTTTCTCCTTCGGGGCCTTGACGGGCGCGCTCTGCGGTGCGGAAATGCCCGCCGCAGAGGGATTTGCATAAGGATTTGCGCGCAGAGTTGAAGGGTTTGCGCAGGTTAAGGGCGCGCCGCAGCCTTCGCAGAATTTGTTTCCGCCCTCGTTTACCGCGCCGCATTTGGGGCACTCGAGCTTGCCGTCAACCCGTGCGCCGCAGGAGGGACAATAGATCTCTTCCTCCTCCATCGAGAGGGCGCCGTTACATTTCGGACAGTGTTTTTCGAGGTCTTTGCCGCACTTGACGCAAAAATGCGCGGTATCCTTGTTTTCAAAATCGCAATAGTGACATTTTTTCATGATTTTCTCTCCATAGCTTTTCCTTTTTCAGGTATTAAAAACCGTTTTTATTATACGACGAAAAAGGGGGTTTGTCAATACTTTTATAAAAATCTTTTTCAAAAATCCGACGGATATCGGCGGCTGCGAAATAAGGCTTTCGGACAAAAGAAAAAAGCGATCGGAAAGGATCGCTTTCGTGCTGAAAAAAGGGAACGGATTATTCCGCCGGATTGAACATGTCCTTTGCCACGCCGCAGAGCGGACATTCGAAATCTTCGGGGACATTTTCCCATTTCGTGCCGGGGGCTATGCCCTTTTCGGGACAGCCCTGTTCTTCGTCGTATTCCCAGCCGCAGACCGAGCAGACGTATTTCATAATTGTTACCTCCGAATTTGAAATTTTATTTCTTTTATTTTGCGCGAGGGAAAAGAAAACTATCCTTTTGCGCCGACGTATTTATTATATGCGCTTTTACTATTTTGTCAATAGATTTTGGGGAAAATTTTCCTGAAAAATTTTTTTTCGGCGTTTTTGTTGACAAGCGGGAAAAATGAGGGCTATAATAGGGGCATGAAAGAGAATTACGACAAAAAAATGACGGAGCTTTTGAAAGATCTGCCCAAGGGAACGCCTCTGCTTTTGCACAGTTGCTGCGCGCCCTGTTCGTCGGCCTGCCTCGAAACGCTAAAGGAGCATTTTGAGCTGACCGTATTTTATTATAATCCGAATATCGGGGACGAGGCGGAGTATCTGAAACGCAAGGCGGAGCAGATACGCTTTTTGAAAGAGACGGGCTGGGCAAAGCTTCTCGACTGCGATCACGACGCGACCGCGTTTATCGGGATCGCCCGAGGCCTGGAAGAAGAACCCGAGCGGGGCAGGCGCTGTTACCGTTGCTACAAGCTGCGGCTGGACGCCGCGGCGGAAGCGGCGAAGAAAAACGGCTTTCAATGGTTTTGCACCACCCTCACCCTCAGCCCGTATAAAAACGCCGAGTGGCTGAACGAGCTTGGACAGGCGGCGGGCGAACGCTTCGGCGTGCATTTTTTGCCCTCCGATTTCAAAAAGAGGGGCGGGTATTACCGTTCGCTGGAGTTGTCGCAAAGCTATGGGCTGTACCGACAGGATTTCTGCGGGTGCGTCTATTCGAAGGCGGAAACGGAAAAGCGGAAGCGGGAAAAAAATTTTATTTCGGAATAAAGTTTTTTCGGCTTTTGCCCCTGCCGCGGACGGTATTTTTCGGGGATTCATATGCCCCGCGGCTCACGTGACACAATCCGACACTCGTAATAGGTCGTATTTTGCCGCATGCGGGTCGGGGCATATGCGGGGAGAGCGCGAGGGGACAAAGCTTCCCCTTTTTCGTCAAAAAACCGCGTTCTGAAAAAAGGCGGAAGGAAATGAGCCGAAAATGAAATAGAAAGAGGACGGGACAGGGGGCAGGACGAGGCGGAAAAGAAAAAAGGGACGGACGTCCCGCTACGTCGATGCGGAGAATTTTTTGGCAGGACGAGGTTGAAACGGAAGGCGGGCGGACGGGGACAAGGCGAAGAAAAAACAAAAAAACGACAAAAGAAAATCCGACCGCTTTTTACGGCCGGATATTTTTTTGCGAAAATTTTTATAAATCAAATAAATTGAAGATTTCCCCGTCTTTGCCGAGATCCTTCCACAGCATTTTTTCCTTTTCCAAAACGAGATAGGAATGGGGGGTATTTTCTTTGGGCAGGGCAACGGAACCGCAGTTTGCGTACAAGATTCCGCCCGAAAGCTCTCTGACGCAGGGGACGTGCGTGTGTCCGTTGAGCAGAATATCGCCCGCGCACAGGGGCGGCGGGGCGGCCTCGCCCGCGAGGTGTCCGTGCGTGGCGTAGATCGTCCGTCCCGCCGAAAACAGCAGGGCGTAATCCGCAAGGACAGGAAACTCCAAAACCATCTGATCCACTTCGCTGTCGCAATTGCCGCGGACGCAAAGAAGCCTTTCCTTCAACGGGTTGAGCATGGCGAAAACCTCTTTTGGCGCGTAACCCTCGGGCAGCTCGTTTCTCGGGCCGTGGTAGAGGATATCTCCCAAAAGCAGAAGCTTGACGGGCTTTTCCCGTCCGAATGCCTCCAAAAGCTTTTCGCACCAATGCGCCGAGCCGTGAATGTCCGACGCAATCATAATTTTTTCCTGTTCAGACATGAATATTCTCCTTTTCCCGCTCCCGAAGGAGCGCGGCAATCGTTTTAAGTACCCCGTATTCGGCGTTGGACGGCACCACCCCGGCGGCCGCGGCTCTAACGGGCGGATAGGCGTTTTCGACGGCGCGGGAATGCGTGCAGGCCCTTAAAAGCCCCAGATCGTTCATGTGGTCTCCGAAGGCCATACATTCGTCGGGCGCAAGGCCGAGCTGCTTTTGTATCTCCTTTACCGCTTCGCCCTTGTCTGCCGTCGCTGCGGAAATATCGCACCAATGCTCGCCCGAAAGCGTGAGCTTCAAGCCCTCCAAAAAGGGCGGCAATACCTTCATGCCCTGTTCCTGCGCGGAACGGGCGTTATAGACGGAAATTTTGCATACGGGTTCCCGTTCGATCGCCTCGTCGAGGCTTTGCAGCTCTATACAGTTGGAATAGGGGCCTCTCGCTCGGGTACGGAAAGGCTCCTCCTTGTTTTCTATGTAAGCGTTGTCCGCTCCGCAGAGGATGGGAAACAGACCCTCCGTCCGCCTGACGGCGTCGAGAATGCCCTTGATGGGGGCGGCGGACAGGGCGTTGAGATAGAGCGTTTTGTCGCCCTGCCGCACGAGCGCGCCGTTTTCGCAGATGAAAATCGTCTTTTCCCAGACGGGAAAGAACAGCTTTTTCAGGTTGGCGTACTGCCTGCCGCTGGCGGGAGCGAAAAGAATGCCGCACTCCGAAAGGCGCGCGACTAAAGGAAAAATTTCGTTGGGGAGGACGCCCCGCGGATCGAGCAGGGTGCCGTCCAGGTCGGTGGCGATAAATTTGATCATACAAAATCCACTGCGGCGTTTGCCGCGTACCCGCATGTGCGGGAGGGGACATACGTCCCTTATTTGAGAGACGGCCCGCCTCCCAAGGCTTGAAAAACAAATTTGACGGCGATAAGAGGCGCATTCCGCTTCCCAAGGCTTAAAAAATAAATTTGACGACGTCGATTTCCTCGGGCAGGGGAACCCCCTCCGCCGTGAGAGCGGCGTATTTTTTCAGCAGCTCGGGCAGTTTTTCCTCGGGAAAATTGGCATAGGCGAATTCGGAAAAATTCACCGCCTTGTTGGCCAGAATGTTGATGGCGGTAGAGACAAATTCGCGGCTTTCGGTGATTCCCTTGACGGTGACGTTGTTTTTGAGCGCGTTTTCGAGATTGACCGCAAGGGGCTTTCCCGTCATCGCGCAATAGGCGACGTACGCCTCCCGCGCGACGAGCGAAAAGACGGTGGAGGGCTCGCTCTTGTTGGAAAAGGCGAGATAGACCGCCGCGTCCGCAAGCTTGCCGCCCGTCACCTGAAGGATATGCTCCTTCAGCGTATCGTCGTTGGGATACGTATAATAGATGCCGCTCTTTTTGGCGCGGGCCAGACGTTCGGCGTTGTTGTCCGCCAGAATGGGCACCGCGCGGTGATAGATGAGGATCTGGCAGAGCACGTTTCCGTAGAGTCCCCCGCCTACGACGAGGATATGCTGGCCGACGGACACATGCATTTCATCTACCACGCGCTCCGCCATGGCCACGGCGTCGATGAGAAAGGCCGCCTCGTCCGAGACGGAAGCGGGAAGCACGTACGCCTCGTCGGCGCCCGCGGCGACAAAATCGCGGTAAAAGCCGTTTGCCGTTTCTCCCGCGAAGCGCAGCCCGTCGGGAGCGCACTCGTCCTCCGTGACGCCCGCAAGATAAACGCGGTCGCCCTTTTTCATGTACGAATCCTCGGCCGCCTCCGTCACCTGCCCGATGGCGAATCTGCCGGGAACGACGGGGTATTTCACCCGCGTGGCGCCCGAATAGACCGCCACATCCGCTTCGGAGAGGAGCGCCTTGGTGATTTTGACCTTTACCTTGTCTTCGGTGAGTTCGAGGTCCGGCGCGTCGGCGCGCTGTAAATTGTTGGGGGAGTTTAATTGCCAAACTTTCATGAATACCGCTTACTTCCTTGCTTTTTACCGCTTAACAGAGCGGCGGAAACTTTTCTCAAAATCAGTATAACGCATTTCGGGCAATTTTGCAACTATTTTTTGCAAATTCACACAAAAACAGTTGACGGCCGAAAAAAAAAGCGTTATAATGGGAAAGCATCTGAAACGGAAAGCACACGAAACAGCGAGGTGATAAGAATGAAAGCTGATATACATCCCAAATATCACGAAGTAACAGTAGTCTGTGCGTGCGGAGCTACCTTCAAGACGGGCACCACCAAAGAGGGGGACGTCATGAAAGTGGATATTTGCAGCAATTGCCATCCTTTCTTCACGGGCAAGCAGAAGCTGGTGGATACCGGTGGTCGTATCGATAAGTTCAAGAAAAGATACGGTATGTAAAGGAAGAAACGAAACGGGCTTTAAGGTGTCTTTTCATCTTAAGGCCCTTTTTTTTGAACCGTGCGCACGCGGCGCGCGGGGCACGGCTACGGACGTATAAAGCATGAAAAAGAAAAAAAACCTTAAAAAAACTTATACTTATATCGGCGGTCAGGCGGTAATGGAAGGGGTGATGATGCGCGGCAGACAGGCGATGGCCACCGCCGTGCGCGACGGAGAAGGCAACATTCAGATAGAGGCGCAGCGTATTCTGCCGCCCGAAAAAAAGAGCCGTTTTTCCCGTCTGCCCTTTGTGCGCGGGATTTTTAACTTCGTCTCCTCGCTGGTCGTCGGCAACCGCGTGCTTATGCGCAGCGCCGAAGTGGCGGAGGGGGAGGCCGAACAGCCCTCGAAGGCGGAAAAATGGCTGGCGGAAAAGCATAAAATCAACCTCAACGGACTGCTCAACGGCGTGGCGACCGTGCTGGGAATCGCGCTGGCGATCGTCATTTTCGTGCTTCTGCCGCAGTGGCTGACGGGGCTGACGAAGTTTAAGACCACGGGCCTCGAGGGGTTGTGGTTCAACCTCATCGAGGGCGCGATCCGCATCGCCGTCTTTGTCCTGTATATCCTCCTGATGTCGGTGTCCAAAACCCTCCGCCGCGTGTTTATGTATCACGGCGCGGAGCATAAGACGATCACCTGCTACGAGAGCGGGAAGCCTCTGACGGTGGAAAATGTGCGCGGCTGCTCCCGCGTGCACGACCGCTGCGGCACCACCTTTTTGTTCCTCGTCATGGTGGTGAGCATCCTTGTCTTTTCCCTCGCCAACGCGGCGGCGGGGACCTTTATCTATACGGGAAACAAGACGCTGGATTTTTTTATCCGCATGGCCTTCAAATTGCTGATGCTGCCGATCGTCGCGGGCGTTTCCTATGAAATTTTGAAAGCGCTGGCAAAGACGAAAAATAAGTTTTTCCTCGTTTTCAAGGCCCCCGGCCTGCTCCTTCAGCGGATTACGACGAGGGAACCCGACGACGGAATGATGGAGTGCGCCATCGCCGCCTTTGAAAAGGTTGTGGCCATGGACGCCGATCCGTCCGTTCCCGAAACGGTGTTTGCCACCTCGTGCAAGATGACGGAGCTTCTGGGAAACACCAAAAAACGCTTTCGCGACAACGAAATCGACGAGGAGGAGGCGGAGTGGATTTTTTCCATTCTCATGGATATTCCCAAGAGCGCGATCAATAACGAGGAGCGCATTTTGAAGGTGAGCCAGGCGAAGGAAATTCTGCGCGTGGCGGACGAACGTCTGACGGGGCGGCCGCTGTGGTATATCATCGGGGACGCGGATTTTTACGGCTATAAAATCAAGGTGGACGAAAGAGTGCTGATCCCCCGCCCCGAGACGGAGGAGCTCGCCCAACAGGTGATTTCCGCGGCGGAGGAGGGAGACAATATTCTCGACCTTTGCACGGGCAGCGGCGCGATTGCGATTTCCGTTTATAAGGAGCTGGAAAAGAGCCGCCGCAAGGTGACGGTCACCGCGTCGGACGTCAGCGCCGAGGCTTTGGAGCTCGCAAAGGAAAACGCGGAGGCAAACGAGGCGAATATAAATTTCATTCAGTCCGATCTCTTTGCCCGCATACGCGGCAGATACAACATTATCGTCAGCAACCCGCCCTATATCCCCTCGAAGGAGATCGACGCGCTTCAGCGGGAAGTGAGGGATTTTGAACCGCGTTCCGCGCTGGACGGCGGAGCGGACGGGCTGGATTTTTACCGCCGCATCGCGCTGGACGCAACCAAATACCTCGCGCGCGGGGGCATGCTGATCATGGAAGTGGGCGCGGGCGAAGCCGAGGACGTCGTGAAATTGTTCAAATACTGCGATTATGCGATGATCCTCAAGGATATGCAGGGCGTGGACAGATTTGTGAAAATCGTCGTCTGACCCTATGAAAACAGAAATATGTTAAAGAGACTCGACGACATTTTGAAACGGTATCAATATCTGTCGGCACAGCTTGCCGACCCCGAAACGATTGCGGACATGGGGGCGTGGCAGAAGTATTCCAAGGAGCAGGCCGACCTTAAGGACGCGGCGGAAAAATACCTCGAATACCTCTCCTGCGAGAAGGAAATGAAGGAAGCCTTCGCGGGCGCGGAAACCGAGGAGGACGCGGAAATGCGCCGCCTTTTTTCCGACGAGGGATACGCCTGCAAGGAGCGGCTGGGAAGACTTGAAGAGGAATTGAAAATTCTGCTTCTGCCCAAGGACAAAAACGACGAGAGGAGCTGTATCCTCGAGATCCGCGCGGGCGCGGGCGGGGAGGAAGCGGCGCTTTTTGCCGCGGAGCTTTGCCGCATGTATCAGAATTACTGCGCTGCGCACCGTCTTAAGACCGAGGCGCTGGACGTCAGCGAAACCGAGCTTGGCGGCGTCAAGGAAGCGGTCTATAACGTTTCGGGAAAGGGCGCGTATAAGCGGCTGAAGTACGAAAGCGGCGTTCACCGCGTACAGCGCGTGCCCGAGACGGAGACGCAGGGGCGCATCCATACCTCTACGGCGACCGTGGCCGTGCTGCCCGAGGCGGAGGACGTGGAGGTGGAGATCAACGACAAGGATATCCGCATCGATATTTTCCATTCGG
>ERZ1673744.3076-NODE-3076-length-11593-cov-115.482059_pt1 | contig 11593 bp, 9 predicted proteins | sample MGYA00580207_ERZ1673744 | MGnify/ENA primary metagenome ERZ1673744 (study PRJEB41218, sample SAMN15661751) | gut metagenome | host: Homo sapiens | place: Canada: London | collected 2015-08-20/2019-03-30 | study: EMG produced TPA metagenomics assembly of... | reverse complement strand
ATATTTATGAGACTACCAACTTTTTTATAAACTATTTCTTATCCCGAACTGGGGTCCTTTATCACAAGTGGCTTCCTGTCGGCGGCTTCTTTCCACTGGCCTAAATATTTCTCTATCTTTCTTTTAAGCATATCTTCTCCCGTTATTCTTTAATGCGAAATTACACTTTTCCAAGCGAATGTGCAAGGCTTCATTACACTTTTCCAAGCGAATTATGGGTGGTTCGTTACACTTTTCGGAACGAATCGTAGGCGGTTTGCTACACTTTTCCAAGCGAATCGGAGTTATTGGGCAGGTTTGGCGGTAGGTTTTTTGAGCTCGGGATATGAAATTCGGGTGTGGTACATTGTACGCAGTCGAGAAATAAACACCTTTTTCACCACCTCCACATCACGGAAACTCAGCGGCGAGTCTTTCATCAGCCCTTGTGCGATTTGCCCGTCGATAATCTTGTTAACAAGATTTGAAATAGTCTCGTCGTTGTATTCCTTCAGGCTTCTCGAAGCCGCCTCGGTTGCGTCAGCCATCATGAGCAACGACGTCTCCTTGCTGCGCGGATTCGGGCCAGGGTATGTGAAAGGCGTCGGGTCGACCGGGTTTCCACCGTTGTTGTTGCAAGCAGTTGTATAGAAATATTTGGCAAGGTTTCTGCCGTGGTGCTCAAGGATGAAATTTCTGATTTCCATAGGCAGTTTTTCCTTTTCGGCACGTTTCAGTCCGTCGGTCACGTGTCGGATAACGATTTTCGCGCTTTGCTCCGGAGTCAGCACCTCGTGAGGGTTCACATCGTGCTGGTTTTCGGTGAAGAAAGCCGGATTGTCCATTTTACCGATGTCGTGGTACAGCGCTCCGGCACGCGCCAACTGCGAGTTCGCCCCGATTTCGCGTGCCGCCTCCGCCACGAGGTTTGACAATTGCACGGAGTGCTGGAACGTTCCCGGGCATTTTTCCGACAGTTCTTGCAGGAGAGGATTGTTGATGTCGGCCAGCTCAACGAGCGTTACTTTCGACACAAAACCGAACACCCGTTCGAATACGAAAATAATCACATATGCAAACGACAGCATCACGGCGTTGATTGCGAAGCATGCAAACGTGTGCGGGTCGATTGCGGTAATGTTTCCCTCCTCGATTATTGTCAAAGCGGCATACATGATTGAGTATGACAGGAACACGCAGATTGCAGTGCGTATCAGCTGCGAGCGTTTTGTGAGTTCCTGCAGAGTGTCGATGGCAACGATGCAAGCCACCGTGTGCATGATAATGAAGTTGCCTTGCGCCGCCCCCTCTTCGATCAGGCTGCAAAGGAGCACCTGCACCATCGACAAGAAGAAGGCAGTGCGCGAGTCGAAGAACGTGACCACGATGACAGGAATCAGCGTGATAGGCATCAGCATCGGGCCGTAGACCACGCGGTGCATCAGCGTGTAGGATGCGATGGTCACGGCAGTCAGCAGCGACAGCACGAAACTCAGTTTCCTCTTGTTTTCGAGAATTGCCTGCCGGCGGTAGATTAAGAAATAGAGGAAAAGAAGGAAGAACAGCATCAGCACCACAATCGTGTTTCCCACGATAGGATAGTGCGACTTTCCAGTCGACTCGCTTTCAAGGATTTTCTCGCACGCCTCGATGGCCAGCGCGTTTTGCGGCGTCACTTTGGCACCGCGGGCAATTATCAGCTCACCCTTTTCGATAGGCGCCCGAATGCTTGCGCGGGCATATTCGCCCTGCAGGTATTCCTTGTTTCTCTGCGAGTCTTCCGCGTAATTCGGTTTTAGTAGTTCGGCGAGGTTCAGTGTCGACATCGACAGCACACCATGCACCTGCTTGTCGATATATTCATAAGCCGCTTTTGCCGACCTCATTTTTGCGGTCGACAGGGTTTGCGCCCTGTTTTCATTGTCGACCACCTTCAGGCTTGGGAGTTTGTTGCTCTGAATAGAATCGTAGACTCTGTTGTCGACGATTCCGTCGGCATACACTTGGCGCACGGCATTGCTGATTTCGCTACGCATCAGCATAGGCGTCCGGCTGATTTTCGATTGGATCTCCGCCTCGATGTTTGTGTTGTGTTTGAAAAACGGTATGAAAGAATTGATGATGCTGTCCTTTATCGCCTTTTCCGAAGCCGCGTCGAGTCCAACAACCAGCTGGGCAGGAGCGTAGAGAGCCGGCGCCGTCCAGGGCTTTCCCACTTCGTAAACGAATTTCTTATGGGCGCGTCCGGGCACGAAATATAGGATAACCGCCACGGCAGCGACAAAGAACGCTACGTGAATCCAGAATTTTTTGGCGAAAACTTTTTTCAGTTCTTTCATAGACTCGTTTTTTTATTAACTGGTTCTTACAGCTGATTTCACACCGTTGATTTTCTTTATTTGGCGGCACATCCTCACAACAATGGCAGCGTCTGACACGCGCACCACAAGGTTGCACGTGAACACGCCCTGGTTTGCCTCGATGTTGAGGTTGCGGATGTTGATAGACATATTTATTGAAATCTCATGTATCAGCTCCTGCAGGATGCCCATCCTGTCGATTCCCTCGATGTGGATTGTAGCCATGAATGATGTGACTTGCGGCGACTCCTCCCATTGGGTAGCCACCAGACGGTTTCCGAAACTGCTCTTTAGTCTTGTCGCCGTCTCGCAGTCCATTTTGTGAACCACCACGTTGTTGTCGTCGTCGATGTATCCCACCACGTCGTCGCCCGGAATCGGGTTGCAGCATTGAGCAATCTTGTAGTTATGCACACCGTTCACAGATCGCAGCACGTATACCTTTTTCGTGTCGATTTCTTTCTGATGGGAATGGTCGGCAGCGTGTTGAGCAGAGTCGTCGGCAGGCTTTTTGCCGAAAGGCCACAGGCGGTTCAGCAACTTCAGATTCTGCTTTTTGCACAGCGACTTCACGATGCCCTCGTTGATTTCGATGTGTCCGCATCCGATAGCGAGATACATACCGTCGCGTGTAGTGATGTGGAAATGCGCCATCAGTTTTGATATAAACTGCGCATAGTCTTCCGGCGACACTCCCTCGACCGCTTTTCTCGCCATTTTTTCGCCTTTCTCAATCAGCATCTTCCGTTCCTTTCTTAGCGCCGCCTCCAGTCTTGTTTTCGCTTTGGCAGTGCAAATGAACGACTGCCATTCCGGGACAGGTTTCTGAGTTTTTGACGTCAGCACCTCCACCTGGTCACCGCTTTGCAGTTTGTAAGAGATAGGCACCAGCCTGTGGTTCACCTTACCCGCAATGGCGTGCGAACCGATTTCGGAGTGCAGGTTGTATGCAAGGTCGAGCACCGTAGCGTCTTTAGGCAGCGTCACGAGGTCGCCCTTAGGCGTGAACACGATAATCTCGGTGGCAAACAGGTTCAGTTTTATAGTGTCGAGGAAGTCGACCGCGTTCGGTCCCGGCTCCTTCAGCAGGTCGGTAATCGTTTTCAACCACGTTTCGAGTTCCGACTCCTCGTCGCTTTCACCGATTTTGTATTTCCAGTGGGCTGCAAAACCGCGTTCAGCGATGTCGTCCATCTTTTGGCTTCTGATCTGCACCTCCACCCAGTTTCCGTCGTTGCCCATCACCGTCAGGTGCAACGCACGGTATCCGTTGGCCTTCGGCGTGCTTACCCAGTCGCGGGTTCTGGTAGGGTGCAGCTTGTAAATGTCGGTAATTGCAGAGTATATGCTCCAGCAAATCGTCTTCTCGTTGTCGGATTCGCAGCAGTCAAACACGATTCTCACAGCGTATAAGTCGTAGACCTCCTCAAACGGCACGTGTTTGGTTTCCATTTTGTTCCAGATAGAGAAAGCCGACTTCACGCGGGTTGACAGCGAGTATTTGAGCCCCATAGCGTCAAGTTTCTTGCGGATTGGCGCGGCGAAGTTTTCAAACACCATCTGCCTGTCTTTGTCGGTTTTTTTGATTTTCGCGACGATTTCCTTGTATTGTTCAGGGTGCTGGTATTTGAAACTCAGGTCCTCAAGTTCGGTTTTTATGGCAAACAAACCGAGTCGGTGAGCGAGCGGCGCGTAGATGTAGAGCGTTTCGCCAGCAATCTTATACTGCTTGCTCGGCAGCATCGAACCGAGAGTTCGCATATTGTGCAGACGGTCAGCCATTTTGATAAGAATCACGCGTATGTCCTCCGCCATTGTCAGCAGCAGTTTTCTGAAATTCTCCGCCTGAGCCGAAGCCCTGTCGCCGAAAATACCGCCTGAAATCTTTGTCAGCCCGTCGACAATCAGAGCAATCTTTTTGCCGAAGTTCATCTCGATATCCTCTACAGTGTATTCCGTGTCCTCCACTACGTCATGCAGCAGAGCAGCGCATATCGACGTAGATCCGAGACCGATTTCCTGGCTCACGATTTTCGCCACGGCGATAGGGTGTAGGATGTAAGGCTCGCCCGACCGCCGGCGTATGCCCTTGTGCGCCTCCTTGGCGAATGAATATGCGCGCTTTATTATTTCCACCTTTTTGCGGTGGTTGCTGTGCAGGTATCCGTTGAGCACGTCCTGAAAGGCGGCTTCAATGTTCTGGTCCTCCTGTTCCGGAGTCAGATGTAAGGATTTATAGTCAATATTTTCCACGAGCAGTTTTTCAGTTTAGTTTGCCATGTAATACAAAGATATGTAAAATTTCTGATTTTTTCAAATCACCCCTTTTTGCCAGTAATTATTGCCTTTATGTCGTTCAGTTTGTTGAGCGCCGCCATTGGCGTAAGGTTGTTTATGTCGGTGTTAAGGATTTCGTCGCGCACCTGGCTCAGAACAGGGTCGTCGAGTTGGAAGAACGACAGCTGTACACCCTTTCCACTGCCTTCGTCCATTTCCGAGAGGCATTGCGCCGCGGCATCCTTCGAGTTTGCCGATTCAAGTTGGTGAAGCACCTCGTTTGCGCGGGTGACGATTGCCGGCGGCAGTCCGGCGAGTTTCGCCACGTGTATACCGAAGCTGTGTTCGCTGCCTCCCTCCACGAGTTTTCGGAGGAACACAACCTTTCCGTCGATTTCGCGCACCGACACATTGAAGTTTGCGATGCGTTTGAACGTTTTAGCCATCTCGTTGAGTTCGTGATAGTGAGTGGCGAAGAGGGTTTTTGCGTGAAACCGAGGGTTCTCGTGTATATACTCCACAATCGACCACGCTATAGATATTCCGTCGTATGTGCTCGTGCCCCGTCCCAGCTCGTCGAACAGCACAAGACTTCGTTCGCTCAGATTGTTGAGGATTGAAGCCGCCTCGTTCATTTCCACCATAAACGTCGACTCCCCGAGCGAAATGTTGTCGGAAGCGCCGACGCGGGTGAATATTTTGTCGACGATGCCGATTTTCGCGGCGTCGGCAGGCACGAAGCATCCAATCTGTGCCATCAGCACGATGAGAGCCGTTTGTCGCAGCAGCGCCGACTTACCCGCCATGTTGGGACCGGTGATCATCATAATCTGCTGCGACTCGTTTCCGAGAGTCACGTTGTTGGCGATGTATGACTCGCCTGGCGGCAGTTGCTTTTCGATAACAGGGTGTCGTCCCTCGACGATGTCGATGTCGAGCGACTCGTTGACATCCGGTCGGTTGTATCGGTTTTCTATAGAAACCCTTGTAAACGACATCAGACAGTCGAGCCGGGCAACGAGCGACGCATTCAATTGGATTGCAGGGATGTATGTCGCCACGGCAGCCACCAGGTCGTTGAACAGTCGAGTCTCCAGCGAAAGGATTTTTTCCTCAGCGCCGAGGATTTTCTCCTCATATTCCTTCAGCTCCTGAGTGACGTAGCGTTCGGCGTTGACAAGAGTCTGCTTCCGGATCCATTCCGGCGGCACCTTGTCCTTGTGCGTGTTGCGCACCTCGATGTAGTATCCGAACACGTTGTTGTAAGCCACCTTCAGGCTTGGGATACCCGTCAGCTCGCTCTCACGTTGTTGTATTTTCAGCAGGTAGTCCTTTCCTGAATATGAAATCTCGCGTAGCGAGTCGAGTTCGTCGTTGACGCCGGTTCTGATCACGTTGCCCCTGTTGGTAGCGTTTGGCGCGTCGGGGTTCAGTTCCCGTTCAATGCGGTCGCGTATGGAGGCGCATGCATTCAGTTGCTCGCCGAACGACCGCAGCACGGCATTGTCGGCATCTTCGCAATAAGCCTTTATCGGCGCCACCGCGTTGAGCGCATTTTTCATCTGCACCATCTCCCGTGGCGAGATTCTTCCCACCGCCACTTTCGACACCAGCCTCTCCATGTCGCCGACCAGTTCCAGTTGGCGTTGAATCAGTTCTCGTCCCTCGCGGTCTTTGAAGAAATGCTCCACCACGTCGAGCCGGTCGTTGATTTGCTTCACCGACTTCAGCGGGAACAAAGTCCATCGTCGCAGCAGGCGCGCGCCCATAGGGCATACGGTGCGGTCAATCACGTTGAGCAGGCTTTTGCCGTCCTCGCACATTGGTTCCACCAGCTCGAGGTTGCGCACCGTAAAGCGGTCGAGACGCACGAATTTCTCCTCCTCGATGCGAGCGAGCGACGTGATGTGTGAAATCTGAGTGTGCTGAGTCAGGTCGAGGTAGAACAGAATTGCTCCCGAAGCAACAATTGCATTATGCATCTTGTCGACACCGAAACCTTTCAGATTTTTTGTCTCAAACTGCTTCAGCAGCCTGTCGTGAGCAGCCTCGCCGGTCATCATCCAGTCGTCGAGTTCAAACGTCAGATATTTAGCCGTAAACGACTGGTCGAAGCGTTTTTTGCACGACCGCTCCACCAGCACCTCCTTCGGAGAGAAGTTGGCGAGCAGTTTGTCAATATAGTCGATTGTGCCCTCGGCGGTAAGAAACTCACCTGTGCTGATGTCGAGAAACGCCACTCCGCAGGCGTTTTTTCCGAAATGCACCGCACCGAGGAAGTTGTTCTCGCGGTAGTCGAGCATATTTCCGTTGATGGCTACTCCCGGAGTCACCAGTTCGGTGATGCCGCGCTTCACGAGTTTTTTTGTCAGTTTAGGGTCTTCAAGTTGCTCGCAGATTGCAACGCGCTTTCCCGCGCGCACCAGTTTTGGCAGATATGTGTCGAGCGCATGGTGGGGAAACCCGGCAAGTTCGATGTGCTGTCCCGGGCCGTTGGCACGTTTTGTGAGCGTTATGCCCAATATTTCCGAAGCCGTGACGGCATCGGTTGAAAATGTTTCGTAAAAGTCGCCCACACGATACAGCATGATTGCATCGGGATGTTTTTTCTTCATCTCGAAAAACTGCTTCATCAGCGGAGTTTCAACAATTTTTTTTTCTGCCACAACAATAAATTTTAATAACACAAAGTTAATATATTTCTTTTTATCGGCGAAATCACTAACTTTGTATGTATCTATGGACATTGCGAAAACAGACATACGGCTCTCGGTTGTCGTTCCATTCTACAATGCGGAGCGGCATATCGGAGATTGTGTGCATTCGCTGATGCGTCAGTCGCTGTCGGGCGGCATAGAGTTTATTTTTGTCAACGACAGCAGCACCGATGCTTCCGAGGCGGTGCTGCAGGCGGTGGTGTCGAGCTATCCGCAGCGGCGCGACCAGGTGACGGTGCTTCGCAACGACATCAACCGAGGCAGCGCATATTCACGGCAGCGCGGTGTTGACGCAGCGAGCGGAGAATTCGTAATCCATTGCGACGCAGACGACTGGGTTGATGCCGAGATGTATGGCACGATGCTGCGCGTGGCTGATTCCACAGGCGCCGATGTGGTGTGCACCCCGTATTATTTGGAGAAGGGCAAGGGACGTTGTGACACGGTGGGTTTCCCTTCGCTCGACTATCCACAGCTCAACGATATGCCTCTCGACACGCTTCATTGCTCATTGTGCAACAAGATTATACGCCGCAGCGTGATTGTCGACAACGGCATCCGCTTTTTTGAGGGGGTCAACTGTTGGGAAGATTTGGGGCTGTGGTTCAGAGTGGCTGTTGCAACGCGCCGCATAGTGATTTACAACCGTCCGTTCTATCATTATCGTAAAGAAACGACAGACTCGTTGTCGACCGAGCGAATGGACCGTGTGCTTGCCGACCATCTTGCGTTTGTCGACGGGATGGACCGTTGGTTTGCCTCGATGCCGCCGGCGTATGCCGAACGCTATTCGCAATTCATTCTGTTCGCACGGTTTACGGCAAAGATAAAGATGCTCCGAGGCAGCCACCGCGACATTGTGCGTTGGCGGTCGACCTATCCCGAAACCAATGCGCATATCTGGAGTTTCAGCAACATTCCGTATGTCTACCGGCTGTGTTTTCTGCTCGCCGACCGTCTGCCTTTATGGATGGTGAAGGCAGCAATCGCCGTGGCAAGGATTTTCCGCATCTAAAAAATAGCAGTATTGCTTGTTCCTGGCTGATAAAACAAAAACAGCTGACAATCAAAAGATTATCAGCTATTCTGTGTACCCGAGATCGGACTCGAACCGACAAGGTTGTTACACCACTAGAACCTGAAACTAGCGCGTCTACCAATTTCGCCACCCGGGTATCGAGGTTTTAGTGGCGCAAAGTTACGGCAAATTTTCTGAAACGCCAAAACTTTTTTTTGAAAATTCCTCAATGGTCCACGTCGACAAGATTGAAGCGGTTGTCGAATTCCAGCTCCGTTCCGTTGCTCAGTTTCACCTCATATCCCTTTCGGCTGTATTCAATCTTCACAGGCTTCACGCCATGCTTCAGATAGCCGCGGTGTTTCATAAAGTTCATTATCTGCACTGGTATGATGCCGTTTTTCAAACCTTTAGGGCATTTCACCTCGGTCCATTCGCCTCTGCCGTTGAACTCAATCTCGCTTCCGTCGGTAAACTTCACATCGTAGTCGGTGTCGCGGAAACCGCGATCTTCCTTCACGAGCACCACCTTGTGCGGATTGAAATATTTTCTGACAAACGACTGTGCGCGTAGAGGCAGGTCGTGATAGGCAATGGCTCTGTCTGACGCTGCCGCGCCTGGGGCGCAGATAAGCAGCATCACGATGCTGAGCAGGGTTGTTGTAAGAAGTCTCTTCATCATTCTTCGATTTTTAAGTTGATATCTTTTAGAACGAAGATGAGCGGAAAAGGTTTAATCCGTTAACCTTCTTTTTCACCGAACGCGAGGTCGCCGGCATCTCCGAGTCCAGGCACGATGTATTTGTGCTCGTTGACTTCGTCGTCGATTGCAGCCACCCACAAAGTGGTGTCGGCAGGAAACTTGTCGCGGATAAAGTCGATAGCCTGTTGCGAGGCGATTACCGATACGATATGCACCTTCGAAGGTTTGCCTTTTGTCAGCAACGCCTCGTAGGCAAGCTCCATCGACGATCCTGTTGCGAGCATAGGGTCGGTGATAATCAGCACCTTGTCATCGATGCGTGGAGCGGCGATATACTCGATGTGGATGCGGAAATCGTCTTTGCTCACATATTTGCGGTAGGCAGACACGAAAGCGTTCTCAGCGCCGTCGAAATAGTTGTGCACGCCCTGATGCAAAGGCAGTCCGGCGCGCAGGATGGTGGCGATAACCACAGTTTCGTCCACCACATGGCTTTTTGCCGTTCCGAGGCAAGTTTTGGTGTCGATGGTCTTGAATTCGAGTGTCTTTGAAATCTCATAGGCTGCAATTTCCCCAATACGCTCAATGTTGCGGCGGAAACGCAACATGTCTTTCTGGATTTTCTCGTCGCGCAGTTCGCGCATAAAAACGTTGACAAGCGAACGCTCGTCGGCAAAATTAATGATTTTCATATTCTGAAGATTGTGTTAATATATTTTCAATTGTTTTTCGGTCGAGTTGTAGTTGCCGGCGCAGGTCGTCGAGTCCGTTCATGCGTCGCTCGTCGCGCACACGGTCAACAAATTCAAGATTCACCGTCTTGCCGTATATCTCGTTGTCGAAGTTGAAGATGTTCACCTCAATGGTGCGTTGCGTTGCATGGTCGACTGTCGGAGTGCCGATGTTGAGCATACCACCGAATGTCGCTCCATCGACCGATACTTTAACGGCATATACGCCGTCGGGCGGCACGAGCAGAGGTATGCCGTCAAGGTCGATGTTGGCGGTGGGGAAGCCGATAAGGCGGCCGTTGCGCTTGCCGTCCACCACCTTGCCGGCAATGCAGTAGCGGTGTCCGAGCATCGAGGCGGCGCCTTTCACGTCGCCCTCAGCCAGCCGTCGGCGTATGGCAGACGAGCTGATATGGCCGTCGCCGCTGAGTTCGGGAGTGGTTATCACGTCCATGCCAATCGCCTCGCCGTAGCGTTGATAGTCGGCAAAAGTCTCGTCCGACCGCCGTCCGAAACGGTGGTCGTAACCCACGGCGAGCAGCCTCACGTTGTAGCGGGAGTGCAGCAACGTCATAAACTCGCGTGCCGTCATCGCCGCCAATTCATGAGTGAATGAGAGGAAGAAAGTGTAGTCAACGCCCGTCTGCGCCAGCAGCGAAGCCTTCTTTTCCGGGCTTGTGAGCAGCCGCAGGCCGCAGTCGGGGTGAAACAGCAACTGTGGATGGTTGGGGAAGGTGAACACGGCGGTTTTCAATCCTCGTGCCGACGCAGCTTGGCGCAGATTGTCGACAACAAGGCGGTGGCCGCGGTGCACGCCGTCAAACATCCCTATCGTTGCCGCTAACGGTGGCATGTTGTCGGGAACTTGCTTGTTGAAAAAAGTATCCATTACTCCCCGAACGCTTCCATGAATTCCGTACCTTCAGCCACAAGCCACGTCTTGAATCCCAGTTCCGCTGCCGCGTCGAGATTGGTCTGCGAGTCGTCGAAGAACAGCGTTTCTTCCGGGCGTATGCCGAATTTGCGCACCACGGCCTCGAAGATGCGGCGGTCGGGCTTTGCCACGCCCTCCTCAAAACTTGTGCAGATGCCGTCGAAATAGTCTTCGCGGTGTTTGCCGTCTTTCTCAAACTCGCGGCGGATGCCCTGGTTGTACATTATGGCGTTGGTGTTTGACAGCACATATATCTTATAATGGTTGCGCAGCGACTCGAGCGCATGGAGACGCGCCACAGGGATGCCCACAAGAAAGGCGTCAAACGCCGTGTCGATTTCCTCGTCGGAGGGTGTGCGGGCAGATTTGCCGCGCACATAGTCGCGAAACTCAGCCGGTGTGATTTTTCCCTCTTCAAGTTGAAGAAATGCGCCCTGCTGGCAGTAGACGCCCAGCATCTCGCCGATGCCGCTCACTTCCAGTTGCTCCAAGGCTTTAACACAATTTTCGCGGCGGATGTCCATAATGACACCGCCCAAGTCAAACAAGAGATTTTTCACCCCTTCCAATTTCGGCTTCTTCATAGAAATTTTTTGCAAAGTTAGTGCAAGCCGAGAGAAAAACCGCGCAAGCCGAGAGAAAAATGAAGCTTGCTTCGATTTTTCCGAGGCGCAGCCGGTTTTATCAAAAAAGCAAAATCAAGCTTGCTTGAAATTCTGATTTTTCCGAGGCGCAGCCGGTTTTATCCAAAAACAAGATTGTGTCTCAGCGGCACCGCGTTGCGGTGCATGCTGCGTTGGTCGCTCTGCCCCGGACGCAGTCCGGGGAAATCTAGGATTTGAGCAAGGATAAAGTGTTAAAATATTTGCATTTT
>ERZ1673744.3075-NODE-3075-length-11595-cov-3.869151_pt1 | contig 11595 bp, 9 predicted proteins | sample MGYA00580207_ERZ1673744 | MGnify/ENA primary metagenome ERZ1673744 (study PRJEB41218, sample SAMN15661751) | gut metagenome | host: Homo sapiens | place: Canada: London | collected 2015-08-20/2019-03-30 | study: EMG produced TPA metagenomics assembly of... | reverse complement strand
ACACATACGCCGACGGAGGCGGTTTCCTTGCTCCTGCGGTTTTTAGACAGCCTACCAGTGTGTCAAAAAAGTTTTTTGACACACTGAGGCGAACCGCGACAGCGGTTCGCCTTTTTTGGATATATGGGCGAAAACTTGTTTTTTGGCTTGCGACTTTGTCGGAAATATGGTATAGTACATATATCTGGGTAAAAATTGATACGGAAGGGTAGTAGCATATGAAGTATAAACGCATTTTACTCAAGCTGTCCGGCGAGGCGCTGTCGGGAGAAACGGGCTTCGGTCTGAATTTCAAAACGCTCGAAACCGTTTGTCAGGATGTGAAGAAATGCGCGGACATGGGCGTGGAGATTGCGATTGTGGTCGGCGGCGGCAACTTCTGGCGCGGCCGCTCCAGCGGCAGCATGGATCGCACCCGTGCAGACCATATGGGTATGCTGGCGACGACCATCAACGCCCTGGCGCTGGCGGACACTCTGGAGCAGGCGGGCTGTGATGTGCGCGTGCAGACGGCGATCGCCATGAACGAGATTGCCGAGCCGTATATCCGCAACCGCGCGGTGCGCCATCTGGAGAAAAAGCGCATCGTGATCTTCGGCTGCGGCACGGGCAACCCCTTCTTCTCCACTGACACGGCAGCGGCGCTGCGCGCGGCGGAGATCGAGGCTGACATCATCTTCAAGGCGAGCATGGTCGACGGCGTATACGATGCCGACCCGAAGAAAAATCCGGATGCCAAGCGGTATGAAACCCTGTCCTTCACCGAGGTGCTCAATAAGGGCCTGCAGGTCATGGACTCCACCGCTGCTTCTATGTGCCGCGACAACCACATTCCGATCTTGGTATTCAACATGGAAGACCCCGATAACATTGTCCGCGCCGTGAAGGGTGAACCGATCGGCACACTGGTCGAATAAGAAACGGAGGAACCGACGATGAGCGAGATCTACAAAGTAGCCGAAGAAAAAATGAACAAAAGCGTCAACGCGATGCTGAACGAATATGCCGCCATCCGCGCCGGCAGAGCCAATCCGGCTGTGCTTGATCGGGTGGAGGTCGAATACTATGGTGCGCCCACGCCGCTCAATCAGATGGCGGCGATTTCCGTGCCGGATGCGCGCACGCTGGTGGTGCAGCCGTGGGACAAGAGCAGCCTCAAGGACATTGAGCGCGGCATCCTGACGGCGGACATCGGCATCAACCCGCAGAACGACGGCAGTGTGATCCGTCTCGTGTTCCCGCCGCTCACTGAGGAGCGTCGCCGCGAGATCGGCAAAAACATCTTCAAGCTGGCGGAGGATTGCAAGATCGCTATCCGTTCCATCCGCCGCGACGCGATGGATAAGCTGAAGGATCAGAAGAAAAAAGCCGAGATCACCGAGGACGACCTCAAGGATGAGGAAAAGAAGATGCAGGACTTGACCGATAAGTTCTGTAAGGAGATCGACGGGCTTGCCGCCAAAAAAGATAAGGAAATCATGGAGGTCTGAGACCGTCGTGGGAACTGTTCAAAACTGGTTTCGTCGAAAAAAGGCGGCGCATGACGGCGCGCTCGCTCCCGCCCCCTGTCATGTCGGCATCATCATGGACGGCAACGGCAGATGGGCGAAAAAGCGCGGCATGCCGCGCAAGGCGGGACACGCCGCAGGGGCAAAGGTCTTTCGCGAGGTCGTGAAACACGCCAGCCGTCGCGGCGTGCGCTTTTTGACGGTGTATGCCTTTTCGACGGAAAACTGGAAACGGCCGCAGGACGAGGTGGACGCGCTGATGGATCTTCTGCGCCGCTATCTTGTGGAGTCGCTCGAGGATTTCCGCAACGAAAACATCCACACCTGCTTTATCGGCGACCGCGCGCAGCTTGCGCCGGATATACAGGAGCTGATGGCGGAGGCGGAGGAGACCACGGCGCACAAAACGGGCATGACGCTGAATATTGCCATCAACTACGGCGGACAGCAGGAGATCGCCCACGCCGCAAGAACGCTCGCAGAGCGGGTGGAGCGGGGCGAATTGCACGCCGCGGACATCACCGAGGACATGCTGCAAAAGGCACTGTATACCGGCGAACAGCCGCCGGTGGATTTGGTGCTGCGCCCGAGCGGGGAATATCGGCTGTCGAATTTTCTCGTTTGGCAGTCTGCCTATGCGGAATTTGTCTTTATGGACGACATTCTGTGGCCGGATTTCAAAAATGAAGATCTCGACGCTGCTTTTGCGGAATTTGCGCGCCGCCATCGGCGCTTCGGCGGCGTTTGAGAAAAAGGAGACCACGCTATGAAAACCAGAATTCTGACCGTGGTGATCGGCCTTGCGCTGCTGGTCGGTGTGCTGCTGTTGCCGCCGATCGCGCTTTATTGCGCCTTTTCGCTCATTTGTGCGCTGGCGGTTTATGAAACCTTCTCGGTCACGGGACTGAAAAAGCATCGGTGTATGTTTGTGTTTTCGCTGCTGTTCGCCGTTGCCGCGCCGTTTTTCGGTGTTGCCGACAGCCGGCTGCTGTTTTCGGCGGCGCTGGCGGTATTTGTGTTGGCGCTCGTGCTCGGACAGCTGCGGCACCATGCCGACATCCCGCTTTCCGAAACGGGACTGGCGTTTTTCTACACCGTGATCCTGTCGGTGGGCATTTCCTGCACGGCATATTGTCGCGCACTGAACGAAAACGGTCTTTTTTACTTTATTCTTGCATTGATTATTGCGTGGGGAAATGACACCGGCGCCTATTTTGCCGGTACTTTCTTCGGCAAGCACAAGCTGTGCCCGGAGATAAGCCCCAAAAAGACAGTGGAGGGACTTGTCGGCGGCTGGGTGTTTTCGGTCGCTGCGGTGCTGCTTTTGTCCTACATATGGCAGCGCACGGCGGGCGTTGCGCCGCTGTATTGGCAGGTGGCACTCACGGCGTTTTTGCTGTCGCCGCTGTCGGTGGTGGGCGATCTGTTTGCCTCGACCATCAAGCGGCAGAGCGGCACAAAGGACTTCGGCAACATCATGCCGGGTCACGGCGGCATTATGGATCGTTTCGACTCGTTGGTGTTTGTCGCGCCGCTTTTGTTTGCTCTTTTGCATATCTTCACCCTGTTTGGCTGAGAGGTGCATGACTTGAAAAATTTGGTTTTGCTGGGCGCGACCGGCTCGATCGGCACGCAAACGCTCGAAGTCGCCGAAGAGGCGGGCTATCGCCTGCTGGCGATGGCGGTGGGCAGTCGCATTGATGCCTTTGAGGAGCAGCTGCGGCGGTTTCGTCCCGCTTTTGCGGCGGTGTATGACGAAAAAGCGGCAGCAGATCTCAAGGTGCGCATCGCCGATCTGCCGATCAAGGTGCTGTCCGGCATGGACGGCCTTTGCACACTGGCGGCGCTGCCGAAGGCGGATCTTGTTCTCAACGCCGTTGTCGGCATGGTGGGACTTTTGCCGACCATGGCGGCGATAGGGGCGGGACACGATGTGGCGCTGGCAAACAAGGAGACGCTGGTGGCGGGCGGCGCGTTCGTGATGGACGCCGTGCGCAAAAACGGCGTGCGCCTGCTGCCGGTGGACAGCGAACATTCCGCCGTTTTTCAGTGCTTGCAGGGAAAACCGGAAAAAGGCCGGGTGCGGCGACTGATCCTAACGGCGTCTGGCGGCCCGTTTTTTGGGTATACTAAAGAAAAACTGGAGACCGTCACGCCGCAAATGGCGTTGAAGCACCCAAACTGGAGCATGGGCGCCAAGATCACCGTCGATTCCGCTTCCATGATGAACAAGGGATTGGAGATCATCGAGGCGCGCTGGCTTTTCGACATGCCGGAGGACAGGATCGATGTGGTGGTGCACCGCGAAAGCGTGGTGCACTCCCTCGTGGAATACGACGACGGTGCGGTGCTGGCGCAGCTCGGCGAGCCGGATATGCGCGTGCCCATCCAGTATGCGCTGACCTATCCCGACCGTCTGCCCTCGCCGGTGAAGCGGTTGTCGCTTGCCGACTGGGGACGGCTCACTTTTTTTGCACCCGACGACGCGGCGTTTCCCGCCATGCAGGTGTGCCGCGAGGCGCTGCGGCGCGGCGGGGCATATCCCGCCGCCGTGAATGCGGTGAACGAGCGGGCGGTCGCGCTGTTTTTGGCGGGCAAGCTGCCGTTTTCCCGCATCCCCGCACTGGCGGAGGAGACGCTTGCGAAAACGCTGCCGACCCCCTCGTCGGTTGAGGATATTTTGGAGATTGATCGCTGTATGCGAAGTGAGGTAACGAAATGATCTTCCTGAAGATTTTGGCGGCGCTGTTCATTTTCGGCATCATTATCATGGTGCACGAATGGGGGCATTTTTTGGTCGCCAAATGGATGAAGGTGCGTGTCAACGAATTTGCCATCGGCATGGGGCCGAAGCTTATAAGCTGGGGCAAGGGGGAGACGCAGTATTCTCTGCGTCTTTTTCCGATCGGCGGCTTTTGTGCGATGGAAGGGGAAGACGACGGCGCGCCCACGCCCGCTGCCATGGGCGGCAACGCCGACCGCAGCGAAGAGGAGCATGCGGGCAACAGCGCGGGGGAGAGCGGCTCTTTTGCCGAAAAGCCCGTGTGGCGGCGCGTGCTCATTGTGGTCGCGGGCGCGACCATGAATTTGGTTTTGGGATTTTTGGTGCTTTTGTGCACCTTTGCATTCTGTCAGAAGAAAGCGGATAACGGCAGGGTCTATTTCAACAGCACGACCATCGCCGAGCTGCCGGAGACCTCTCCCGCCTATGAGACGGGACTGCGGGTCGGGGACACGGTGCTGCGCGTCAACGGCAAACGCATCGCGACCGACATGGATCTTTCCATGCTCATGCAGAGCGACGAGGACGGTGTGCTGTCGATGGTGGTGCGCCGTGACGGCGAAAAGCTGACCCTGCCGGCGGTGCAGTTCCGCCTGGCGACGGACGAGGAGACCGGCACACGGTATCTCATTTATGATTTCAAGGTGCAGGGCGTCGAACGCAATGTGTGGACGACGGTAAAGCAGGCGGGCAAGATGGAATATTCCATGACCGTCATGGTGTGGCGCAGTCTCGGTGATCTGTTGTCCGGCCGCTATGGGTTAAACGACCTGTCCGGCCCTGTCGGGACGGTGGACTATATCGGCGATGCGGTTTCCCAGGCGGTGTCGCTGGACGGATGGCGCACGCTGTTGACCATGATCGCGCTCATCACCATCAATGTGGGCGTGTTCAACCTGCTGCCCCTGCCCGCGCTGGACGGCGGCAGACTGCTGTTTTTGATCATCGAGGGGGTCACGCGCAAAAGGATCCCCGCAAAATATGAGGGAATCGTGCATTTTATCGGACTTTTGCTTTTGTTTGCGCTGATGATCGTCGTGACCTTCAGCGACATTCGCAAGCTGATTACCGGCTAAGGAGAAAAGACATGACACGGAGAGACTGTAAGACCGTTTATGCGGGGAATTTGGCGATCGGCGGCGGTGCGCCCGTCAGCGTGCAGTCCATGCTGAATGTCCCCGCTGCGGACATCGCGGGCAGCGTGCGGCAGGCAAAAGCGCTTGCTGCCGCGGGGTGTCAGCTCATCCGTGCCGCCGTGCCGAGCAAAGAAGCGGTGCGGCTCATCGCCGCGTTGAAGGACGCGGTGGAGGTGCCGATTGTCGCGGACATCCATTTTGACTATACGCTCGCGCTGGAGGCGGTCGCCGCCGGCGTGGATAAGGTGCGCATCAACCCCGGCAACATCGGCGACGATACGCGGGTGAAGGCGGTGGCGGATGCCTGCCGCGCACACAAAGTGCCCATCCGCATCGGCGTCAACTCCGGCTCGCTCGAAAAATCCATCCTTGCGAAATACGGACATCCCACCGCCGAGGCGCTGCGGGACAGTGCTTTGTATCATGCGTCCCTTTTGGAGCGCTTTGATTTTGACGATATTGTCATTTCCATCAAATCCTCCGATGTTTCCGTCATGATGCAGGCTTGCAGACTCATAGCCGCTGCCTGCCCCTATCCGCTGCACCTCGGCGTGACCGAGGCGGGCACGAAACGGCTCGGATTGCTCAAGTCCGCTGCGGGCATCGGCGGTCTTTTGGCAGAGGGCATCGGCGACACCATCCGCGTGTCCCTCACCGACGATCCGGTCGAGGAGGTGCAGGCGGGACGCGATCTCTTGGCGGCTTTGGGGCTGCTCCCCGACGCGCCGCAGCTCATTTCCTGCCCGACCTGCGGCAGGACTGCCGTCAACCTCATCGGCATTGCCAAAGAGGTGGAAAAACGGCTGAGCGCTGTGCACCGCCCCATCAAGGTGGCGGTCATGGGCTGCATCGTTAACGGCCCGGGCGAGGCGTCCGAGGCGGACATCGGCATCGCCGGCGGCAAGGGCAAGGTCGCGCTGTTCAAAAAAGGACAGGTGCTGCGCACGGTAGAGGAAAAGGACGCCGTTGAGGAGCTTTTTAAGGAAATTATGACACTGGAATAAAGAAGGAAACCGCCATGAATGATCAGAGCTTCCGGACGGTGTTCGGGGAATACATAACAGCGCCGCAGCTTTTGGAGACGCTGGGGGACTGCACGGTGGAAAGCGTGCAGCTCAATATGGACAGTCGGGCGATGACCGTGCGGTTGCGCCCGGCTGCTTTGCTGCCTTCTGAGGAGATATTTGCGGCGGAGGAGCTGCTGCGCGGAGCGCTGCAATTGCAAAGAGCGCAGCTTTTTCCGCGCTATGCGCCCGAACTGCTCACCGCCGACGCGATGCCGTCGGTGGTGGCGTTTTTGCGCCGTGAGAACATGGCGGTGAACGGTACCTTTGACGATGCCGTCTATGCGATCGAGGGAAACACGCTGACCGTTACGCTGGCGCACGGCGGGAAAAGCGTGCTTGCGGCGACTCGCGTCGAGGGTCAGCTGACCGATCTCATCGTCCGTCTGTTTGACCGCCGCGTGCAGGTGGTGCTGTGCGGCGACGAGACCGTGAATGAACAGGACGAGCGGTATATCGAAATGCAGAGAAAGGTCGAGGAGGAGACCCTGCTTGCGCAGGAAAACGCGAAACGGCAAGCGCCGCTGTCGGAAAAACCGACGCGCAGTGCGCCGTCAGCGCCGCGCACGCCGCGTGTGCCGCCGCGGGCGGCAGAGGGACTGCCCATTGATCTGCGCAGCGCCGCCGTTTTATACGGCGGGGCAATCCGCGAGGTGCCGATGACGCTGCATGAGCTGGAGCCGGACGGCAGCCGCGTCACCGTGTGGGGCGAGATTTTCTCCATGGGAGAGATGCGGGACAGCCGCGACGGCAGCAAGTGCCGCATGAGCTTTGACATGACCGATCAGACCGACTCCGTCACCGTCAGCGTGTGGTTTGACAAAAAACGGGATGCGGACAAGCTGGCGGCGCTCGAAACGCTCTCGAACGGCAGCTGCGTTTTGGTGACCGGCACTTATGACTATGACACCTATCAGAAATGCAATATTCTGCGCCCGCGCGCTGTCTCCACCGTGACGAAATATACGCGCACGGACAATGCCCCCGAAAAGCGCGTCGAGCTGCATCTGCACACGAAGATGTCCATGATGGACGGCGTTTCGGAGGCCGCCGACCTGGTCGCGCGCGCCGCTGCCTGGGGACACAAAGCGGTCGCCATCACCGACCACGGCGTGGCACAGGCGTTCCCTGACGCGCTGAAGGCCGTGGAAAAGCTGCGCAAAAAGGGCAAGGACATCAAGATCCTGTACGGCATGGAAGCCTATTATGTCAACGACAGCGTGCCGGTCGTCAAGGGAACGGCGGATGGCGCCGTTGACGGGGAATATATCGTTTTCGATCTGGAGACAACGGGACTCGGCGCAGCGGCGGAGCGCATCACCGAGATCGGTGCCGTGCGCCTGCGCGGCGGGGAAATTTTGGAGGAGTTCGACACCTTCGTCAACCCCGAAAAGCCCATCCCCGCGCACATCACGGAGCTGACCGGCATCACCGATGACATGGTGAAGGACGCGCCGCACGAGAAGGAGGCGCTCGAAAAATTCTATGCCTTCTGCGGCGACTGCAAGCTGCTTGCGGCGCACAACGCCGGATTTGACACCGGCTTTCTGCGCGCCGCCGCGCTGCGCTGCGATATGCCCTATGACTTTACGGCGCTCGACACGCTGCCGCTGAGCCAAAGTCTCTATCCGGAGCTCAAAAAATATAAGCTGGACATCGTGGCAAAGCATCTGGAGCTGCCGCCCTTCCAGCATCACCGCGCCTGCGACGATGCCCGCGTGTTGGCGCAGATTCTGCAAAAGGAGATCGCCGCGCTGAAGGAGCGGGAGATCACGACCGTCAGTGAGATCAACACAAAGCTCTCGGGCATTGATCCGAAAAAGGCAAAATCCTATCACATGATCCTGCTGGTGCGCAACAACACGGGACTGAAAAACCTCTACAAGCTCATTTCGTGGTCGAACCTTTCCTGCTTCTATCGCCATCCGCGCATCACCCGCTCCATGCTCGAAAAGCATCGTGAGGGACTCCTCGTCGGCAGCGCGTGCGAGGCGGGCGAGCTTTTCTCCGCGATTGTCGAGGGCAAGCCGTTCGAGGAGCTGCTGGCGATTGCCAAATTCTATGACTATTTAGAGGTGCAGCCGCTCGGCAACAACGCCTTCATGCTGCGCAACGGCACCGCGACCGATGAGGAGCAGCTGCGGGATTATAACCGCACTGTCCTGAAGCTCGGCGAAAAGCTGGGAAAGCCTGTTTGCGCCACCTGCGATGTGCACTTCATGGATCCCGAGGACGCGGCCTTCCGTCGCATCCTGATGGCGGGCAACGGATTTTCCGACGCCGACATACAAGCGCCGCTCTATCTGCGCACGACCGAGGAAATGCTGAAGGAATTTGACTATCTCCCGCCGGAAAAGGCGCGCGAGATCGTCATTGAAAACCCGAATAAGATCGCGGACATGGTGGAGGACATCCGCCCCATTCCGCTCGGCACTTTTCCGCCGCACATCGACGGCGCGGACGAGCAGCTCCAGGAGATCACCTGGGGACGCGCCAAGGAGATCTACGGCGATCCCGTGCCGGAGATCGTGCAAAAGCGACTGGACAGAGAGCTCGGGTCGATCATAAAGCACGGCTTTGCGGTTTTGTACATGATCGCGCAAAAGCTGGTGCACAACTCGGTCGAGAACGGCTATCTCGTCGGCTCGCGCGGTTCGGTCGGCTCGTCGTTTGTGGCGAACATGGCGGGCATCTCGGAGGTAAACCCGCTTGCGCCGCACTATGTCTGTAAGAAGTGTAAATATTCCGAATTTTTCGTCCACGGCGAGGTCGGCTCGGGCTTTGATCTGCCGCCCAAGGCATGCCCGCAGTGCGGCGAAATGCTGACGCGCGACGGCCATGAAATTCCGTTCGAGACCTTCCTCGGCTTCGACGGTGACAAAGCGCCGGATATCGACCTGAACTTCGCCAGTGAGTATCAGACCCGCGCCCACAAATACACCGAGACCCTGTTCGGCACGGAGCACGTGTTCAAGGCAGGCACAATTGCCACGGTGGCGGACAAGACCGCCTACGGCTATGTGAAAAAGTATGAGGCGGAGCACGAGACCGTCTACAGCAACGCGGAAATAAACCGCCTTGCCATCGGCTGCACCGGTGTTAAGCGCACCACGGGTCAGCACCCCGGCGGCATGGTGGTCGTACCGGATGACTATGATGTGGAGGATTTCTGTCCCGTGCAGCATCCGGCGGACAAGGCGGACTCGGATGTCATCACCACCCACTTCGACTTTCATTCCATCCACGACACCATCTTAAAGCTCGATAACCTCGGACATGTCATTCCGACGACCTATAAATACCTTGAAGAATACAGCGGCATCAGCGTGATGGATGTGGACATGTCCGACCCCGAGGTCTATTCGCTGTTCACCTCCCCGAAGGCGCTCGGCGTCACACCGGAGGACATCGATTGCGAAACGGGTACGCTGTCGCTGCCGGAAATGGGCACAAACTTCGTGCGGCAGATGCTGCTCGACTGTAACCCGAAGACCTTTGCCGACCTGCTGCAGATCTCCGGTCTGTCCCACGGCACGGATGTGTGGCTCGGCAACGCACAGGAGCTGATCCGCGCGGGCACCTGCACCATTTCGGATGTTATCGGCACACGAGACAGCATCATGGTCTACCTGCTGCACAAGGGTCTTGAACCGAAGATGGCCTTCAAGATCATGGAGATCGTGCGAAAGGGCAACGCCACCAAGCTGCTCACCGAGGAGCATTTCAACGCCATGCGCGAGCACGGTGTACCCGAATGGTATATCGACTCCTGCATGAAGATCAAATACATGTTCCCGAAGGCGCACGCTGCGGCGTATATCATTGCCGCCCTGCGCGTGGCGTGGTATAAGGTGCACGAGCCGGTCGCCTATTATGCGGCATATTTCACCGCGCGGCGCGAGGATTTTGACGCCGAGCCGGTCATCCACGGCAAGGAGCATGTCCACGAGACCATCCGTCAGCTTCGCGAGAAGGGCAAGGAAGCCACCGCCAACGAACAGGGACTGGCGGAAACGCTGCACATCGTCTATGAGGCGATGCAGCGCGGCATCCGCTTTTTGCCCATCGACCTCTATAAATCGCACGCCTATAAGTTCCTGCCGGAGGACGGCGCGATCCGTCTGCCGTTCGGTTCGCTCAAGGGACTCGGCGAGGCGGCGGCACAGGGGCTTGCCGATGCCTGCGATCCGAACGATCCGTTCATTTCCGGCGACGACCTGCAAAACCGCAGCGGCGTTTCCAAAACGGTGATACAGGCGCTGCGGGACATGGGTGCGCTCGGCGATCTGCCGGAGACCAGTCAGCTGACATTTTTTTGACGAAAAAGCGAAAAAGGCATTGCAATTTTTCACACAATCGCGTATAATACAGGAGTATTTTATAATGGGCGCAAAGGTGGTTTTCTTTTGTGCGTGAAATTGGGGGATACATATGACACTGTTTTTGCTGGCGGGCGATTCCGCAGCGAAAATCCTCAGTGACGCAGGCGGGACGATTGCGATCGGTTTTGTCGTCGTGTTTACTGTTTTGCTGTTGCTCACCGGAATTTTTAAGCTGTTCGGCATCATCATGGCGTCGCTGGACAAAAAGGAAGAACCGGCGGCGGTCGACGCCGCGCCCGTTGCCGCTCCTGTTGCGGCGGCTACAGACATCGGCCCGTCTGTTTCGGAGGCGCAGGTGCGCAACGGCATTTCCGACGAGGAGACCGCGGTGATCGCTGCCGCGGTGGCGGCGTCCATGCCTGCGGGTAAGCCGTACACCATTCGCAAGATCGACCGTGCGAAGTGAGAAAGGGGCGTTACACATGGAGAGATTTTTAGAGGCACTTGCCGATCTGTGGGCGTCCTCCGGTCTGGCGCAAATCTGCAACTTTGAAAACGGCGGTTGGAAAAACCTCATCATGATCGCCTTTGCCGGCGTGCTGCTGTACCTGGCGATCCGCAAACAGTTCGAGCCGCTGCTGCTTTTGCCGATTGCGTTCGGCATGCTGCTCGTGAACCTGCCGCTCGGCGGCGTGATGGATCCGCAAAAAAACTCATTGGTGCCCTTTTCGGTGGAGGAAATGACCGCCTATGTAGAGGGAACATATGAACAGGTCTATCCTG
>ERZ1673744.3060-NODE-3060-length-11630-cov-5.040346_pt1 | contig 11630 bp, 12 predicted proteins | sample MGYA00580207_ERZ1673744 | MGnify/ENA primary metagenome ERZ1673744 (study PRJEB41218, sample SAMN15661751) | gut metagenome | host: Homo sapiens | place: Canada: London | collected 2015-08-20/2019-03-30 | study: EMG produced TPA metagenomics assembly of... | reverse complement strand
CCTCAAGCGGCATTCCACAGCACTGACATATCAGCTTCCTCGGTTCGCCAAGCAGAGTGTTTATCGATACATCAAACTCTTTTGAGAGCAGTTTCAACGTATCTGTATTCGGCACTGTATCGCCGTTTTCCCAACGTGACACCGCCTGCCTTGTGACCATGACCTTCTCTGCCAGGTCATCCTGGGATAATCCCCGTTTGGTTCGAAGTTCTAATATAACGTCCTTTGTCTCCATCGCATCCACCTCCGTTATGGGTATCATAGCAAATTGTGTGGAGCGTGGAAAGCAACGGGGTGTTGCTCTGTTCCTATACCGACTGCGTGAACCGGCATTTCGGGAAGCCCGAGCAACCTATGAATTTGCCAAATTTCCCCGATCTTTCAACCAACTTTTTCCCGCATTCCGGGCATATCATAGACATCTTTGCAGATGCAGACTTAACATCTCCATTTGAGTCCTGCGACATTTTAATGCCGTTCTTCTTTAAATGATCGGAGGTCTTAGTGCCGTTTTTTTTCGCACCGTCAGATATGGCTTCGGTCTCTTGAGGTTTATCGCTGGCTTCCTTGGGATTACCGATGACCTCTGGAGGCTTACCGCTGAGCAGCTCGGCAATCTCTTTATCTGTTAGTATCTCTGCTGTGCACTCTCTCGCAACCCTCACCGGCCTGCAAGTCCATACCGCCTTATCTCCTATCATGTAAAATCTGAATTTCGCCCTTGTCGCTGCAACATTGACGATATTATTGTTCACCCAGTTGACGGCTCCCATAGATTTGCTGTCGCATCCGAGCAGGAATATAACCTCATCCGTTCCCTGCCCTTGGAAAGTGTGCACAGTTCCAATGTTATTGGCATTAAGCCATTTTCTGACTCTTGGCTCTTTTCCATATAACTCCGATTTCTTTATCATCTCCAGCATTCCCTCTTTCACCGATGTAAATGGTGTGATGATAAACAACCTAGGGATATCACCGGAATCCCGTTCAAATTTTCTCTCCAGAAGTTTCAGCACAAGCTCACCTTGGGTCTTGACAAAATGATCCTTCTTGCCCGAATTCTCAGCACCTGCTACATCTATCCAGCAGCTCTTGTCCAGGATAAATGTTCTTGCCCTGTCCGCCTTAGGAGGTGCCGTCTGCTGCTTCATAGTTCCATCATATGAAAGCACATTTGAGATTGTGTACATCGGGTCAATGCAGCGCCTATGGACTACCAGCGGGCAGCCTACCCACTCTTTCTCCTCATCTTTTCCAAGATAAGTTCCATATGGATTTATGTAGTCAGCAAAAGCCTGAACAGAGATTTTCTTATCCTTGTAACCTGCCAATATCTCTGCGGTAAGCAGCTGTTTTATCATGTCAGTCTCTGCGGTAACCACAGGCTCGATCTGCTTTGGATCTCCGACTATGATCGCCTTTCTGCATCTGAACATCGCACCAACTGCCATCTGTGGCTGTGCCTGTCCTGCCTCATCGACGATAAGAGTTCCTAGCACACCGCTTTTCTTCACATCCCCCAGAAATGTCTGTGCAGAAGCAAATGTTGTGGATATTACAGGGGTGAACAGGAAAATGCTCTGAAGCATGTACGGCATGGCTTCTTCTCTGTCTGCAAGCTTCATCCTCTCACCACAATCATCAAACACATTCCACGCAATCATCAGGTTGATGATATTATGCCGCATGCATTTTGAAGAAATGACGAATTCCTTGTGCAGCTTACATGCATACAGGAATAACTTTTCACGCTCTCTATTGTACTGGGCGGTAAACCATGGATTGGTTATCTGTGCTTTTGTTGAAAGCCTGTCGTCCTCGGATACATAACTCTCCATAAATACAGCGTCCACCGGGGTCATCTTCATCTGCCCATGCGAGTATTTTGAAATACACCGCTGGTATTTCTGAAGATTCTGCAGGCCAGATATCCTGTTGTTCAAAGAAGTTATCTCTCCATTAAGTTTTGATATTGTCGCTTTCTTCTCCTGAATGAATATATCTCTTGTGGATGTATCCTTACGCCTTGCGAACAATCCCTTCGGTCTGCTTTCCTCAAGCTCGATCAGCTCTTTTTGTTCAGCAAATAACTGACGCTCAAGTATCTGCCGCTTTCTTTCCACATCACTTATTTCACATGACAAATCCTCTGGTGCATCTTCCTGCAGCTCCACAGGAACCGAACCTGCCAGAGCACAGATCTGTCCCAATTCTTTTCGTAAGTTTTCAACCAATTTGTACTGAGATAAAAACTTTTTTCTTATCTCCAAATATTTTGCCTTATGCTGCTCCCTGACATCATTTGATTTGTAGTCCTCCACAAATGGCTTCAGGACCGAATTGCAATACTTACGGATATTTGCCTTTCTGCCAAACGGAGCGGATATAAGGCCCCAGCAGTCAGCTCCACCTAAAAGTTTATCCGCATAACGCGTAAAATAAATATCCTTCTCTTCGCTGCTCTTTCCGTATCTGGTTATAGTCTCCACGTCGTCGGTCTTGTCGATATCAAACAAATCACGGACCTCATCCAGGCCGCAGCGGATCTCCTCATCGTCATCCCCAGACGACTCCAGGCTGTCAAGTATATCCCTCGCCTTCGGAAGGTCTATCGTGATATTTTCCACCGCCGCATTGTTACATGACGCGACCAGCATACCATAATTGTTGATCTCATCAACATTTATCGAATAATAATGAGGCGCATACTGGTAATAGGCATTCGCATTTGCCTCTATCGGTCCATGCGAAAATGAATGCATCTCAAATAAAGAGTCTGGATCTTCTGCATTCTCAGCGAGAAGTCTGGCACGCTCAACGATGTTGCTTGCCACGATCTCCTTGAGCAATGTAGTCTTTCCCGTTCCGGGAGGTCCGTTTACAGAAAAAACTGGAGCATCCCCGTCCTGTCTGATTGCTATATTGACCGCAACCTGCTGCATCAACGCCGGCATATATTTGGCCGGCCATTTTCCCCTTGGCGAATTTGTAACGTTAAGAATTCTGTCAAAGAACAACTTCATCTCACTTTTTCCCGCATCCGGCGAGATGATCGTTCTCGGTAAATCGTCAAATCCTTTTGCCTTTTCGTACCCTGCCAGAATGTACTCGATCACTTTCTTCTCATATTCATTCCCATCGCCAAAGTTCCCGTTCTGAACCAGCTCTGACAACTGGATAATGTCATTCAGAAAGAAGCTTTTACCCAGATCCGCATAGTCAAATGCGTCTTCGTCCGCATCTCTGGCCTGTTCGCCCGCATACCTGTTGTATTCGGCAATTCCCATCGATTCCTGAGGATCATCTAAGAACCTGTGTTTCACATACTCGTTAAAAATCTTCTCATATATGGTTGAAATAAACTCATCGACATTCTGGTCCTGCAGTTCATCATCGATCTCTCCAACAAGTTCTTCATACTCGCTAGTATCGAGAGAAAAGTCATGACTATTATGTGCTCTTGACTCATCCCACCTGGCAATCGCCCACAGTATCGGTGACAGTTTGAAACTATTCTGAAGATACACACCTTTCATATCTGTCTTGAATGAGCACCATGCGACCGCACTCTTTTTCGGATAAGCTATCTCAGGATTATCGGATTTATCCTCTATAAACTTCTCAAGATAATCAACTACTGTATTCCGCTCTACCTTTCCCAGGCAAAAATGGATCTCTTCACCAACCGAAGGAAACTTTGCATATTCGTCCCTGTCATTTCCCAGGATCATTTCCAGATCAATATCAGGAGATGACAAAACTGGCAAATCAAAGAAGACCTCGATCTTCTCTGCCTTAACCTCTTTGCCATTCTTAATATTCTTAATTAGCTTTTTGTTCTCTGTACTTTCCTGTGGAATGTCGGTCTGACCTAGAAATTCTGTGATTTTCCAGTAATTTAAGATTTCCAGGACTGCTGCCTTTTGCTTGTTTTCCATTTGGTGTGCTCCTTGTGATGTAACTAGTGCAATGACTTTTATAATTATTGTACAGACAAACAGAAGTATTTTCAATTTATTCATACTGAATTACGACAAAGTCCTAGATTGTCGCTTAGATGGATTTTTTTATAATATCTTTTATTTCTTTAATCTTCCCATGCTTTATCAATACATGTGCAACTATCCCCCAACAATCCATTTTTAATATTTCAACAATAATCTCTTTCGGATTCGGGACTCTAGCATTATCTGATGGCATTCTATTTATTATATTTTGAATATCATCAATTTCTGGATATTCCATTCTCAATCGCATATTCAAATCCCATCCATTTTGAATATATTTCGGATCTAAACTTATACAATTAATTAGTTGATTTGTATACTGCAGATTGGCCCCTGCCTTTCCATCATCTTCAGTTTCTTTCAAGTTAATAAGTTTTTGCGCCACATATAACATTTCTTCCTGAAAAAATATCAAATTACTCACCTCCAATTCTAATTATTTACGATAATCTAGTGCTTTGTAAATATCTTATATTGTCGAATGAAGGTAGTTTTTTAAAATATATATAGTAAACTCTCCACTGTGGGTACTCCCACTATAATTAGCCGCTCGTCTGAGCGGCTTTATTTCTGTATTATTTCCTGCATTCTTCAGGGAGTTCAGCTGACCAGGGCAGAAGTTTCTCGCAGAAATCATTGTTCTTATCATCCATGTGTTCTGGGATCTCTGTAAGAAGATAATTAAAGTATTCATACAGTCTGAGCTTGTTTGCTTTGGCTGTCTCCACAAGGCTGTATATTATAGCACTGGATTTGGCTCCATTTATTGTGTCACACATTACCCAGTTCTTTTTGCCGATACAGAAACTTCTGATACTTTGTTCTGCGGCATTATTATCTATCGGGATCTCTCCGTCATCCAGAAATCTTCTGAGATATTTTCCTGGTTAATTGAATATATCCTTTGACTTAAAATCATTAAAATGGTCCTCTTCAATTTCAAATAATGAAATTATTTCTTTTTCTGATAATGTTCGTTCTTCGAAGCTCATTGTTTTCCTCCGTTTTCGCCCTTCCTGCGTAAATCATATCCTGTTTCTATGTTCTTCATATTTGTATTTCAATCTGTGCATTAACAAATTATCATAATTTTCTAAGCACCTATAAGTACACATTTTATTATATATGATTTTTCAAACAATTTACTATACTTTCCATACTAAACTAATCTCTATAATTTCTCTAGCTACGTCTAAGTCTATTGTGCCTTTCACCTATTATGCTATTAATTCTTCCTACAAACTAGCCACATATATCAGTTTCATATTTTACTCGGATTATAATTTTTAAGTTCTACAAAACTACGTCTATTATAATTTTATTTTTTTGACTTCATTATTTGTTTTATATCATTAACAAAGAAAGCCAGCAGATTACCCTTCTTCACCTTTTTTAATCCTAGATCTTTTCTCATCTCATTCATGATATCTTCTAATACAAATAAATTGTCTATAGTTGCATCTGGATTTGCACCTTGTTCACGAAATTTTATCCACTTTTTTACCACGTTCCTAGATCCCCATAGTGTAATCTTTCTTGAGAATCTAGATAAATCTTCAATCATCATCTGTTCTGTATAGCTATAATTATTTTTTCCATTTTGTTGAATTTTGTAAACCATCTCTACAAATTCACCATATGGTTTTTCTCGTTTTTTGCTTAAATATGCTTTCCTAGTTTCTTTATAATCAATTATTTTTGCTACCAATGAACTTATTATCACACCTATAATAGAGACTGCCCCCGTTATTAACGCAACGATTATAACAACATCCATTTTTGACGCTATTGTAGTTGACCAATCAGCAAATTTAGTTATTATCATTTTAAAGGAAACGAATATGTAATATATTCCTCCAAAAACGATTGCTCCTATTATTATCACCAGCATCAATCCAATCATCATATTTATATTTGGATGTTCTTCTACTAAAGGTCTCTTTGTTTCTTTTGTTTTTCTGTTCTTTATGTCCAATATTCTAGCTAATAACATGCATAACACAATTCCAACAAGCGCTCCCAAGCCTACAAATAATAATTTATATAACATTTTATCCATATCCTCTACTCCCCCCATTCAAATATTCTCTTCTTTCGCTTATAATAAGCCTTGCATTTTATAAAAACTAATACAAAATTTATGATTTTATTCTCCTCCTGTCATCATCAAATCAAACACTGTCTCCTCAATAACCCTAACACACTTTTCCGTATTATTCTTAATATCTTTTCCCCAAAACCGAATAACTGTCCATCCATCAGCCAATAGTTTTTTATTAACCCAATCATCACGTTCCCTGTTTCTCGATATTTTATCAACCCAATATTCTGCATTACTACTTTTCTCCAGCCTTGGCTTAAGAACCTCCCAATCCTTGCCATGAAAAAATTCTCCGTCACAAAATATCGCTATCTTAGACTTTATAATAGCTATATCCGGTTTTCCTGGAATATCTCTACAGTTTTACGATATCTGTATCCTCTCTTCCATAAAGCTTTACGCAATATGACTTCTATACATGTATCCTTGGATCTAATATGCTGCATATTTTTATGTCTTTGCGCTTTTGTTAGATTATCCATATCATTTCCTCTTAAAATCACAACACTATAGTTTTCTGTAAATTATCTACCGATCAGGGAACTCTCAGCAAACATAGCTCTATCCTATTCGTAATACTTATTACATTTCTACAATGTTAAGCATAGCCATTCCTATAACACAAAACTTATACAGATAAACTCTTTGCCTTACTAATTTTCCATAGGCATTCCCTGCAAGAATATTATCCACTATTATTTATTTCTACCGTCAATATCTGCAGGACTTAATATTCTTACCAGTTATCACGTTGTTCACATCCAATAATAACATCTTATTATGCTAAATCTTTCATCAACACTTGCCGATTTACACTAAAAATATCACATAGCCGCTTATGGCTATATGGCGCCTTATTATGCCGTTCCACTATATTTATCATATTAGTCACGCTGACAGCAGAACCATTCACTCCAGATGCATTTACAATTGACTATATCTGTTTATCAATATTTGCACCAAATCCTCCTGCTATATAAGAGAAAAAAGCCAAACTTTTATCCTACTCACTATAATATGACAGTTTCTCTATATAATTATGCACCATTCTATTATAAACTCTGTTATCTCTACAAATCCAGCCATTCTTAATCATCATAAAAATCATCCAACACATATGTTGTAACAGGTGTTATGTATAATTCATATCTGATAATCAATTTGATCAATTCATTGCCATCAATTAGTGTGATCGGAGTACCCGCTCTGGCAGCCTCTCTAGCATTATTTGTAAAACGACTGTTTGTTATAAAAACTCCATAATCTGCCTGATATTTATTCATAGCACCCAGAAACTGATTTATATCTGGCTCACTAACTGGACTATTATTAAATCTCTTGCACTGAATCACTACTCTTGTTGTTCTAAAATCGTCTTCATCTATATGATAGCCATATCCATCAATACCACCGTCATTAGAAACTTGTACGCCTTTATTTGTAAACTGTACTCCCATCCTCGTAAGTAAGGATCTTGATAGTTGCTCAAATTTTGCAGGCGACATATTTGCAATTGCGCTCTGTAATTTCACCTTAAAATCATCCAAAAGTTCTTCTTTTTCAGATTCATTTTCTTCATCTTCCACCATCGGTGTAGCTGTAACATTTTTCTTATTCCTATTTTTTGCAGAATGCTCCTCCCAATATTTACGAGCCTTATCCCTTACCTCCGTTTTTACATTAAACCTAGTCAAGTCTATACTTGCACCTTCTGAGGTAAGTGTAATCTTTGGATTATACTTTTCATACGATAACACTCCTACATATCCAAGTTCTTTTATTGCAAAATTAAATTTGAAATCAAACTTTTTATATTGGTTTCCAGTCTTGTTTGAAGTGTAGATCTTTTGTTCAAATTCAGCTATACGTTCATCCTTTTCACTAATTCTATCACGTATCTCTGATCGGTCTAACTGTCCACCAGCCTCCTGAAGCACCTCTATTATAGGCTTGATAAGCTGTGATATCTGCTCTTCAGAATTTAACGTATCAAAATACATAATTGGTTAATTCCTCTCTTTTTCCCAATAGTCGTTATTCTACTAGTCATCTAAGCACAAAAACCTAAAGAATACTATTGTTTTACTGTATTCTCTAGGTTTTATATTTTACTCAAACTCAGCAAATTGTTCTCTTAACTTAAACCACTTATTTTAGTTTTATAAAAATCTGCGATATTTTACTTCATTTGCACATTTTATTTTAGCTTATTGTTTTTCTGTTGCTTTACCTTTCATAAGTGTTTTCTTTTATTTTTTTCTAAATATGATAAAATTGGATTATCTACTGCATCTGGATCATCCATCATTTGCCTAATCTGCTGAACAATTTGATTTTTATATGATTCTAATGCAGGAATAAGTGTATATATACTAGAATCATCTATTACAATTGTTCTGAAATCATTTATATCAAAAGGAATTTTATCACACTTTCTAATGATATGAATAGTTGGCTTTTTAGTTGCATGTCGCAATGCTAACTCATAAAAAACATTAGGATTATGATATGACAAATCACAAACCACAAATGCTGCATTCATGATATAATCTATTATTTGATTAGTAATCATCCCTGGTTTTCCTATGTTATCAGCCCGTATAACCTTATATTCAAATTTTTCAAACGCAGGCACAACGATACTTTCCAAAAACAAATCAGAGTGCTTACGTTCTTCAGTTTCTGCCTCCCCTATTGGCGCTATATAAAAGCAAACCTTTTCTAAATCCGCACTATTTGAGTGATTACCTATAGTATCAATTTCTTGATTCTTTACAATAAATCCCTCATCTACATTCGATTCCAAATCATTTCCATTTTGCGCGACTTCTTCAACAACTTGCTCAATGGAGATCAATCGTTCTGCTCCTGATAATATTTTTATAATGCCTAAATATTTAGCGTTTTCAATAAAGAGTTCCGCTCCGTCTTCTCTATACTCTTCATCAAGGTTAAGTTCTCCTAAATAATCTATTATAACAGATTTAATAGGTAATTTTGATCCTTTGTATTTCTCATATATAGCTTTAAAATATTCATTACCACAAATAATAAGATTAAATTTAGCTTTAAGTCGATTTTGTAAACTTTCTTCCGGGTTAAATGCCACATACCCATCTTCTGACAGTTCTAAATATTCAGCTTGATATCCCCCACTCGTAAAACCGTATTTTGATGAAGCTGTAATCATTGATCTACTTGGACCACTATCCGGTGATTTTCCTAACTGATCAAACAATGTTATTCGCCTTATCTTTTGTCCAGATGCATATTTCCATATTCCTTCAGGTAAAATCACACACTCCGAAGCGCACATTGTTGCAAAAGGCATATTTCTTCTACTTCTCTTCTTTTTCCCTTCTACCTTCTCTGATTTTACTCCATTTGTCGTAATCTGTTCTTCTTCCATTCATTCCTCCAAAACACTATTTGCAATATCCTTATAATTTGATTGACAATATTATCTTTTTTAATACTATATAAAACATTATATCATACTTATCCACAAATGCCACCTTGCAAGGCATTTTTTAATTATTTAGAATTCTCTACACCTTTTCCAACATATTATTTATTTTCTCTAATTTTTAATTGTTATTTGTGTCATGAACAATATTTTTTCATCTTAATTTTTATTTTAGATAAAGTGCATGTATTTAAGCAATGACGCTCCCCCAATAACATCTTGTACCTTCTCCGACTGTATCAGTACACTCATTTTCTCATCCCCATCCTCAATCTCAGGCTTACCACACCTCAAGCTATCTGGATGTTCCGACACACAACAATCCTTATACCAACATTCACCCATAAGAGTCCCTTTAACAGACCACTTCTCATTTTGCGTAAATTCGCCCACCAATGACTTCATCACTCGTTCTGTAGAATATCTCTTAAAACCTGCTATATACTGCAAAGTCTTCTCGTCATCAATCTTTGATATATTGATTCTATGATTTTCAACTGCCGTCAAGACTTCTTCGCGAATTTTGATTTTATCTGTCTTTCCAGTGCCTGTCCACTCCACAAGCTTATCAAAGGCAAGAATCAAGTATTCAAAGCAAATCATATCCAGAATTATAATCTTGCCCTCAGCTTTATCTGCTATTGATTTCAGTATGCGATACTTATTACGAATATCCTGATTATCAACCACATAATCAAATGCAACATAATATGAATCGTCATCTTTAATGTCAATGTCTAACACTGCATCCAATAATCCCTGATTACTTCCTTTACTTTCAACCACAAGTTCATTATCAAAGAAAAGTTGATTTACTAATTTCCAGAAATGAAATCCTGCGCCGGTGTCTTCCGTCCATAAATATCTCATATCACACTTCCTCTTCCAGTGTTATTCTATTGTTATCAAAATTCAACACCTTAAAGCTCTTATCAGATACATTAAGTCCGTCACAGTTTCTTAGAAAAAGCATATACTGATTTGAAAACTCAAAATTAATGAATCTCCTAACGTCATCATTTATCAAGTAATCTGCATTATCTATCACGATAAAACAATCCCGGCACTGCTTTATTACTTCTAAGAAACCATCTGATTTGTAGTTAAATAATTTGATTGCCTTATATTCGTCTGTCAGTCTTATATCTTCCAACATTTCGTAAAGAACTGTTTTACCTGTACCGCTGTCTCCACCAACAAGTGTTATTCTATCGTCAAATTCCAAATCATATGAAAAAGGATCTGCTTTAAATATAATACTCTTATAAATCATCTGCCGCCCTCCTTTCATACTCCTTGCTCCACCAGGCATTATAACCTCTTCCGCCAGTAACTATATCTGAATCATTGAATCTGATTTTTGCATTATTTGGAATGTCAAAAAGCGTTGGTCTAGACATATAAATCTTTATATTATCCATAGTAAAAATGATTCTGAGCACATTCGGGCCGCATTCTTCAACATTTACCACATTATCAGGATGCTTTACAATATTAAGTAAAGTTTTACAGCCTGATGACAAATTACGAATTGTGCCCAAGCCATATTTTGTCTCAATGTGCTTATCTGGCGTCAGTTTTGCCTCATCCACCTGTCGTATTAAATCAATTTCTTTTTGTGACATTTCTTCATTACCTGTATTTAAGTTAAAATACAGGTCATTCTGAAGTATCCAATCCTTTGAGTCCTTTTTTTCTGTATAGATATTTATCATTGATATTTCTCCTTCAATTTACTATCAATTTTGTACCAATGTCTTTTTACCTGATTCCGAATATCACTCTCAAGTACCTTACTTTGACTAAATATCTCATCCGCTTTATATGCATATGTTAAGAAATTTCCATGATCTTTAGAATACTTACTTGCCCCTAAATGTGTATACGAATGATAAACTGCTTTCTTTCCAGCATTAAACAATTTTTCATCCATATTCTCTTTGATTCTTTTAATTTTTCTATATGCTCTACAATAAAACTTTCCTTAAAGAGTACCCTAACATAAGAGCTAATGCTTCTGCAAGGATAAATAAAAATTATTGATTATCCCTCTACG
>ERZ1673744.3054-NODE-3054-length-11656-cov-4.589260_pt1 | contig 11656 bp, 8 predicted proteins | sample MGYA00580207_ERZ1673744 | MGnify/ENA primary metagenome ERZ1673744 (study PRJEB41218, sample SAMN15661751) | gut metagenome | host: Homo sapiens | place: Canada: London | collected 2015-08-20/2019-03-30 | study: EMG produced TPA metagenomics assembly of... | reverse complement strand
AATCTGGAAAATTAACATTAACAGGAACTATTGCGTGATTGCTTATGCTATGCCTACGCATAGCGTGCATTCACCTATTCCTGTTAAGGCATTCCAGAGCCTCCATTAGAAGTAGTGTGTTTGCACGCTTCTTGTTTGACGGCTTCCGGTTGAGATTAAATACCGGAGTATATGCCAAAAATCCAAGCAGTAACGGCTATGACGCTGAACGGTTTCCTGCCGGATGCCGCCGATATGTCGATGCGATGGGTAATGAACCACAGGAAAGGTTTTGCCCATTGGCGTGAACGCTGTGACGCAAGGATTCTACCTCATTCCATTCTGGACCTACTTTGCGAAAAAGACGGCAAAGACAATACCTTTACCTATCTGGCTGAAGTTTCCGATTCCGAATCGTTGGAACTGCTCCGTGGACTCTTCCACTACAACCTCGTGGACGAACTGGTCATCTACCTGCTTCCCGTTTCCTCCGGCCGTGGAACTTCCATACAAAACATTTTTCCCACTCTGCAATGGCGGTTGCATAAAGCCACAACCTTTTCCAACGGCATCTGCCGATTAATTTATCGCAACCCTCGCAAGATGTAACTTGCACATTGCGGGAATCCTTGCATTTTGCAAGACCGTTTTTTCATTTCAACTTTCCTCTGATAATTTTTATTTCGCTGTATTTCAGCGGAATGCCTGTGTCATTCCGTGAAATGCAGGGTCATTGGTATGCCATTAGCCCTATACATAGTATAACCTGTTGCGCGACAAGGTGTAATCAGTCATTATTTACACTCAAAAGACAGATCATATTATGATACAGATAGACCGTGAGACGTTCCAGATGATGCTTCACCAAATCATGGAACGGTTCGACAAGATTGAAGACAAGCTGAGCCGCATGAACCGGCAGACCTCTGCCCTTGACGGCGACAAGCTGCTGGATAACCAGGACATGTGCGAGTTGCTCGGTATCACGAAACGCACCCTTGCTCGGTACCGCCAGAAAAAACTCGTGACTTACTACATGATAGACGGGCGTACCTATTACAAATCATCCGAGGTCAAGGAGTTTCTGAACCGCAAAGGCAGGCTCTCCCTCACGGAAATGGAGCGAAACAAAATTAATGTTTAACAAATTAAAATGAAGAATTGCGATGGAAATTATCAGTATGGATATCCGGACTTTCGACGCGCTCATGGCGCGTGTGAAAACCATCGAGGAAAAGGCCGACATGCTCTGCAAACGGCAGGAAGACCTCGGTTTGAAAAAATGGCTGGACAACCAGGAGGTATGCGATATTCTCGGCATATCGAAGCGCACCCTACAGGAGTACCGGGCCAAAGGATTGCTGCCTTTCGGCAGGATCAAGAACAAGCTGTTCTACAAACCGGAAGATGTGGAGAAAGTATTACAGTCGTATTATCATGCTAATTCAAAGAGACTATGAGCCATTATTTCATTGATAAACAAGACCCGCGTGTGGCCGACCTTCTCCGCCGTCTGGAGAATACCGGCAAGGCACTGAAGAAAATGGAACCGAACTGTCAACGCTCATTCAACGGCGAACGTTTCATGAACGATGTGGAACTGGCAAAACTCCTGCGCATCAGCCGCCGCACCTTGCAGGAATACCGTTCATTGCGCATCCTGCCTTACTACCTGATACAAGGCAAGGTGCTGTACAAGGAATCGGAAATCCAGCAACTGCTGGAAGAGGCGCATAAAAAGTGCTTTGACGAACAGCGGAAATGGTTATGACCTGATTAAGCGGTTCCAACGGAACAGTACGAGAGGAACAGCCCGATAATCCGGATTGTTCCTCTCATGTTTATGACCTCTTATTATACAGTTTTTCTTTTCCGCTTGGTCTTGGCGATAACTTCTTCTTCGTAGAGATTTACCGGTCGTTTTGCCGACATTTCCCGCAACGCTTTCGTGTCCTCGTCCACTTTCCGGCTTTCCACTTCGGCATATATCTGGGTGGTCGTGATGCTGGTGTGTCCCATCATGCGGCTCACGGTTTCTATCGGAATACCCAGCGAGAGCGTGATGTGCGTTCCGAAATTATGTCGTGCCTTGTGGAAGGTCATATAGAATCCGTATTGTTCGCCGACCTCTTTCGTGAGCTTAATCAAATATCCGCGACAATACACGTTGAAAATCTTGTCGCTCCGACGTTCCGGCTTGTACTTCTCTATAATCCGCAAGGGAATATCCAACAACCGGATATAAGAGGCGACATCCGTCTTTTTTCTCCGGATACGAATCCACTGACTTCCGTCCTCTTTCTGTATGATATCCTTTTCCGACAAGCGTTTCAGGTCGACATAAGCCAGGCCGGTGAACGTCGAAAAGATGAACCAGTCGCGAACACGTTGCAGGTTGGGTTGATCGAGTTGTGTCGCCATCAGTTTCGTGAGGTCCTCGTATTTCAGATGACGGCTTTTTCGCTTCGGCAGGGCCGGATGCAATTCATCGTAAGGGTCGCGGCGTAATGTTCCCTGACTCAAGGCACGTTTGGTCATCTTTTTCAAGCGGTACAAGTGTTCATGCACGGTTTTCTGCTGCATACCGCAATCGCTTCGCAGGTACAGCTCGAAATCATCATAAAAATCCTGGTCAAGACTTTTCAGGGTGACATCTTCCGTTTTCTTTTTATCCCGTATAAACTCATGCAAATGTTTGTAGGAACGGGTATAGCTTTCGTAACTCCCTTTCTCCCGGTCCACGCCGATTCTTTTCTTGAACTCTTCGTTATGTTCCCTGAACAATGCCAGCAAGGTCAATTTCTTCTCACCGATACCCAGCATGGCATTCTTGATCAATTCCGCCGTAACGAAACCAAGGCTGTTTTTGATACGCTTATAATGCCTACGGATTTGTTTGTCCAGGTCGTCTATGGCACGATTTACGGTAAGGGCGTTCTCGCTTCTGCCGTCGGCACGTCCCGTTTCCGGATTCCACAGGGCGGGATTTACCGCTACCTTGATGCCTATTTGTTCCCAATTGGCATCGACACTGACCTTACACAACAGCTGACACGTTCCATCCTTGCGTACTTTGGTTCGGTTGATATAGAACAGGATGGCAAACGTGCTACGATGCTTTATCTCTTTATTCCAAATGTTGTTATTTACGTTCATGGCTGATAAGTTTAATATTCGACATACAAGCTAAATGGCAACCGAGAACCGCTCGGCAATCTTGGCATTGAGCATACGGGTGTCGTTCTCTACTTTATCATCGGTCACATGGGCATAAATCTGGGTGGTGCTTATCCGTTCATGCCCCAATATCTTGCTCACAGTTTCAAGCGGGACTCCGTTCGACAGAAGTACGGTTGTTGCGTTGGTATGGCGGGCCTGATGGAATACGAGCCGTTGCTCGATACCACACAAGTCGGCAATGGTTTTCAGCGCGTTATTCAATTCGCTGTTGCTGTACATCGGCAGCAGTTTTCCTTCCGGTGCGGCATCCCTGTACTTTTCAAGGATATAGAGCGGAATATCCAGCAAGGGGACCTCATAGCTGATTTTTGTTTTCTTGCGGGAGGTCTTAATCCACAAAGTGCCGTCCTCGACAGCCACGAGGTCTTCATCCGACAAGCGGCACATATCCCCGTATGGAATGCCGGTAAAGCAGGAAAAAAGGAACAGGTCGCGGATATGGTAGAGTTTCCTGTTATGGAGTGGCGTTGAAATGATGCGTTCCAATTCCTGCTCCGTGAGATACTTTATTTCCCTTGCAGGTCGTTCCGCCTCATATCCTGCAAATGGATTGGACGTCAGGATACCTGCCGACTTCGCTCTCCGGATAACCGTCATCAGCTGTGTGGTCAGCAGCAGGATGGTTCCCGCACCCAGTCGGCAGTCCGTCCGCAGGTGCAGATCGTATTTGTCTATGAAAGACCTGTCCAATGCCGTGAACGGAATGTCCGAAAGGTTGTATTCCTTGTTGAGAAACTGTATGAGATGGCTACAAGCATACTTGTAGGATGTAGCCGTGCCTTCCACGCGATTGACTCCGACTTTCTTCTCGAATTTCTTTATGAAACGGAGGAAGAACGCCACCAAAGTCTCCTGCCCGTAAGCCATGCCCAAAAGGATACATTTCACCTCCTCGGCCGATACTTTCTCCCGAATGGCAAACAAGTCCTGATAGATGGAGAGTGCCGAAGCGCGTATCTCGTCCAACTGCCGGTTGATTTCCCTTGACCTTGCGCTCTTCCCCGTAGCACGACCGGAAAGCCATGCCGATTCCGGAGCCGTCATCTTCACGCTGAAAGCCGCCTCTGAATACTTGCCTACATTCAACCTGCCCATAATCGGGCACTCTCCCTGCTCGTCCGCTTCGCTCTTTTTCAGGTAGAACGAAACCCTTACATCTTCTTGATTCATAGCTCTATACTTTTAATTGCAAAATTAACTGGTATAGAGTTATCTGTCAGCATGAAAAATATGGCAGAACATAGAAACAGACCCTTGAAACAGAAAACAATAGGCATATTTTACCGATATACGGAAAATTCTGCGTATCTTTATTCTCTCAAACAAGGGTTCTTTGAGATGGCAGAGGCGAAATCAGAGTAGTTTCACGTTTCATTTTCGATGTCGTTCGACACTAAAAAAGGCAACGGATAGGTAGCAAAATTACCTCATAACTCCTCGATATCCCGCTTTTTGGGAGAAAGGAAGAATGCAGTCTTTCAACGCCTAATTCCTTTAGTCTCCAACCACTTACTTTATTCCGCCAAAATCTGCCAAAATCTCACGAATTCTTCATATTTTTGCATGGGTCCGGGACCGTCCTCCGGCAAGGACTTTCCCGCAAAAGTACGCTTTCCCGGCGACACGGCCAATATTCAATACGAAACTATGGCAGGCATCTACGTTCACATACCGTTCTGCAAAAGCAAATGCTGCTACTGCGACTTCTACAGCTGCACAACGCTTGCCAAAAAAGACGCCGTGCTGGCCGCCGTGTCGCACGAACTGGTTTCGCGGGCGCACGAGCTGCAAGGGGAGACGGTGCGAACGCTCTACATCGGAGGAGGGACGCCGACGATCTGCACGCCCCGCGAACTGGAGGGGCTGATACGCACGGTCCGCGACACGTTCGACACGCAGATCGAAGAGATCACCGTCGAAGCGAATCCGGACGACCTAACCCCCGGTTATCTGGAAGCGCTGCGCGGAACCGGGACCAACCGGCTGAGCATCGGAGTACAGTCGCTGTTGGACCGCGACCTGAGATGGATGAACCGCCGGCACGACGCGCGGCAAGCGCTCCGAGCGGTGCGCGACGCGCAGGCGGCCGGTTTCGCCAATCTGTCGCTCGACCTGATCTACGGTCTGCCGCAACTGTCCGTCGAGCAATGGAGGCGGACGCTGGACGACTTTCTGTCGCTCGACGTGCCGCACCTGTCGGCCTACCACCTCTCCGTCGAGCCCCGCACGGCACTCGGGAAACGCTTCGAGCGCGGCGCGTTCCACCCGGCCGGCGAGCGCCTGAGCGAAGCGCACTACGCGCTGCTGCACGCCGTGCTGACCGGCGCAGGATACCGGCACTACGAAATATCGAGCTTCGCCCGCCCCGGCTTCGAGTCGCGCCACAACAGCAGCTATTGGAAAGGCGTCCGCTACCTGGGCGTCGGTCCGGCGGCCCATTCGTTCGACGGCGACAGACGGCGCTGGAACGTTTCCGACGTGCGGGAATATTTGCGCAAGGAACCCGAGGGAACGCAGTACGAAACCGAGGAGATCACCCCGAAGGACGCATACAACGAGTTCGTTATGACCGGTTTGCGGACCGACGAAGGAATCGACTCGCGGGAACTGTCGGCGCGATTCGGGGCACGCAAATTGCAATATTTTGTCGCCCAAGCCGAAAAATTCGTCGCACAGGGAAATATCGTGCAGAGAAAGTCCGTATATTACATTCCTGCCGAACGCTACCTGATTTCGGACAGCATCATTTCCGATCTGTTCGACGTGGAATGACGCCGGCCGGAGTCCTGTGCCCGCAACGCTATGCACAAGATACATTACGAAGAAATACTAAAATGCCGTAAGATGCAAAAAAGAAGTAACGAAGTCAAAATGACGCCGGACTACCTGTTCGAGGTCAGCTGGGAAGTGTGCAACAAAGTCGGCGGAATACACACCGTCATCGCAACCAAGGCGCTCACGATCACCGAGCAGTTGGGCGACCGCTACATACTGATCGGTCCCGATGTCCACCGCGAGGACGTCAATTTGGAATTCGAAGAAGATTCCGAGCTGCTGAAAGACTGGAAGCAGGCGCTTTTCACGAACGACAATATCCGCGTAAAGATCGGACACTGGAAAGTCAAGGGAAGCCCGATCGCGATTCTGGTCGATTTCAGCCAGTTTTTCTCGAGCAAGGACGACGTGCTGAAGTTTCTGTGGGAATCGTACCGGGTCGACTCGATCAGCGGGCAATGGGACTACATCGAGCCCGTGCTGTTCGGCTCGGCGGCGGGCAAGGTAATCGAAAGCTATGTCAACTTCTTCTGTAAGGCGACCGACCGGGTGACCGCCCACTTCCACGAGTGGATGACTTCGAGCGGAGGTCTGTACCTGCAGAAGCATTCGCCTTATGTCGCGTCGGTCTTCACGACGCACGCGACGGTCATGGGTCGCAGCATAGCCGGCAACGGCATGCCCCTGTACGGCGACATGCCCCGACTGAATGCCGACGACCTGGCCCGCCGGTTCGGCGTAGTCGCGAAGCACTCGCTCGAAAAGACGGCCGCAGCGAACTACGACTGCTTCACGACGGTCAGCAATCTGACGGCCAAAGAGTGCAAGTACCTGCTCGGCAAGGAGGTCGATCTGGTCACGCCGAACGGTTTCGAGGACGATTTCGTCTGGCCGCAGCCCGAGCTCGACGCCAAGCGGGCCGCCTCGCGCAAACAAATGATCGAAATAGCCGAAATCTGTCTCGGCATCCATTATGACACGGAGCCTCTGATCGTCGGCACCAGCGGCCGGTACGAATTCAAGAACAAGGGACTCGACGTGTTCGTCGACTCGCTGCTGAAACTCTCCGAATCGGCCTCGCTGCCGAGGCCCGTACTGGCCTACGTGACCGTTCCGGCTGGCAACCTCGGCCCGCGCAAGGACCTTCAGGCGCATCTGAAAGACCCCGGCTCGCCGATCGATCCGACGGTAATCCGCAACCTGACGCACTATCTGTCGGCTCCCGAGTGGGACCCGATCATCGGCCGGATCAAGAACTCCCGGCTGCAGGACCCCTCCTGTCCCGTGCAGCTGATCTTCGTCCCGTCGTACCTGAACGGCAACGACGGCATTTTCGACAAGCATTACTACGAGCTGCTGTGCGGCATGGACGTGACGGTGTTCGCATCGTATTACGAACCTTGGGGCTATACGCCGCTGGAGAGCATCGCATTCTCCGTGCCGACGATCACCACGTCGCTGACGGGATTCGGACAGTGGGTGGCCGAGAAGCTCGACGAACACAAAGGGGTCGACGTCATCTCGCGCAACGATACGAACGACTCGGAGGTAGTCGAGAAGATCTCGGCCGTGCTGGCGCGTTTCAGCATGATGAACGCGGCGGAATACGACACCTACCGCGCCTCGGCGCTCGAAATATCGAAAATCGCGCTGTGGGAAAATCTGATCGAGTTCTACTACCGGGCCTACGATCAGGCGCTCGACCGGATGAACACGCGGACACACCGCGCCGTATACGACGGAGGCGGCGCTTTCAACGAACAGATCAACTTCGTCAAGCAGCAACTGGTTCCCAACACGCCGACCTGGCGCCGGCTGATGGTCGAGCGCAAGCTGCCCGAGCGGCTGCATCCGCTCGAGGAGCTCTCCAAGAACCTTTGGTGGTCGTGGACGATGGGCGCCCACGAGCTGTTCGAGTATATCGACAACGATCTGTGGATCCGGTGCGAGAAAAACCCGATCAACTTCCTCGACAAACTGAAATACCCCCGGCTTCTGGCGCTCGAGAAAGACGAGATTTTCCTCGGGAAAATGGACGCCGTGCATGCGCAGTTCAAGGATTACATGAAGGAAAAGTCTCATGCGAAAGGACCCCGGATCGCCTATTTCAGCATGGAATACGGACTGCACAGTTCGCTGAAGATATACTCCGGCGGGCTGGGCATCCTGGCCGGCGACTACCTCAAGGAGGCCAGCGACAAGAACGTGCCGATGGTCGCCGTCGGACTGCTGTACCGATACGGCTATTTCACGCAGAAGCTGTCGGCCTCCGGCGAGCAGGAGGTCAGCTACGAGGCCCAGAACTTCGCGAAACTGCCGATCAGTCCGGTCCGCGACGCGCAGGGCAACTGGCAGAGCATACAGATCGCCTTCCCGGGCCGGGTCGTCACGGCGCGCATCTGGCGCTGCGACGTGGGACGCACGGAGCTCTACCTGCTCGATACGGATCACGACCTGAACCAAAGCGAGGACCGCTCGATCACGTACCACCTCTACGGAGGCGACTGGGAGAACCGGCTCAAGCAGGAGATGCTGCTCGGCATCGGCGGCATCCGGGCGCTCAACGCGATGGGTATCCGGCAGGACGTCTACCACTGCAACGAAGGGCATGCGGCCTTTACCGGCATCGAGCGGATCCGCAACCTGATCCACAACGACAAGCTCTCGTTCAGCGAAGCGCTCGAGGTCGTGCGCTCGTCGTCGCTGTTCACGACGCATACGCCCGTGCCCGCAGGGCACGACGCCTTCCCCGAATCGATGATCCGCCAGTACATGTCGCACTACCCCGACCGGCTCGAAATCACATGGGACCAGTTCATCAACCTGGGCAAAACGAATCCGAACGACCCGAACGAGAAGTTCTCGATGAGTTTTCTGGCATGCAACCTGTCGCAGGAGGTCAACGGCGTCAGCTGGCTGCACGGCGAGGTGAGCAAGGAAATACTCGGCGGCATGTGGCCCGGCTATTTCAAGGACGAGCTCCATATCGGCTACGTGACCAACGGCGTGCATTTCCCGACTTGGTGCGCGGCGAATCTCAAGCGACTGTATGCTAAATATTTCGGCGAAGGATTCCGCAATAAGGACTACCGGATCGCGGCATGGCAGAAGGTGCACGACATCACCGATCGCGAACTGTGGGACGCCCGGCTCGTGCTGAAGAACAAGCTGATCGACCATATCCGCAAGCGCGTGAGCGATCCCAAGCAGTTCCGCTTCGACTCGCCCCGGCAGATGATCCGGATTCAGGAGTCGCTGCGGCCCGACGTGCTGACGATCGGCTTCGCTCGCCGTTTCGCAACCTACAAGCGGGCCAACCTGCTGTTCACGAACCTCGACCGGCTCGACAGCATCGTGAACAATCCCGAACGGCCCGTGCAGTTCATTTTTGCCGGCAAGGCTCACCCGAACGACAAGCCGGGACAGGACCTCATCAAGCGGATCGTCGAGGTGGCCGCCATGCCTCAGTTTACGGGCAAGATCATCTTCCTGCAGAACTACGACATGGAACTGGCCCGACGCATGGTGCAGGGCGTCGACGTATGGCTCAACACGCCCACGCGCCCGCTCGAAGCCTCCGGAACCAGCGGCGAAAAGGCCGTGATGAACGGCGTACTGCAATTCAGCGTGCTCGACGGCTGGTGGGTCGAAGGTTACAAGAAAGGCGGCGGATGGATGCTTCCGATGGAGCGCACGTTCGAGAATCAGGATTTCCAGAACGAAATGGACGCCGAACTGATTTACAATACGATCGAGGAGGAGATCGCCCCCCTGTACTACCGGCGCGACGAGAACAACGTTCCGCACGACTGGGTCGAATCGATCAAGGTCTGCGTGGCCGATATCGCGGCCAACTTCACGACGAACCGGATGCTCAACGACTACGAGGAACGCTTCTACCGCAAGCTGCACGAACGTCACGAACGGATGGTCGCCGAGGATTTCCGGATGGCGCGCGAGATCGCGGCATGGAAGCGCCGCGTCAGCAGCGCATGGGACAAGGTGCACGTCGTGAACACCGAGCAGTTCAACATGGACAAGGAAGCCATCCTGATCGGCCACGGGTACGACGTCGAGGTCGTCGTTGACATCGACGGACTGCGGCCCGAGGATATCGGCGTCGAGATGATCCTCGCCGACCAGATCACCGACAACAAGAACGTGCGCGTCATCGCCAAACGGGAGCTGACTTTCGTCCGTCAGGACGGGTCGCGCGCCTTCTACTCGGTCCGCTCGACCCCCGAGTCGACCGGATCGTTCGACATGGCGATCCGCGTGTTTCCGAAAAACGACAAGCTGCCGCACCGGATGGACTTCGCGCTCGTAAAATGGGCCTGACATCCGGGATAATACGGTAACAGCCAAGCAGGAAACCGGCCGTCGGCCACGTCTATTCCTTCCTCTCGGAAATTCCCGGTCCGGCGGATAACAGACGAGCGAATAAAGACGTTTTTTACTTGAAAATGGCACAAAATTTTATTAGATTTACGGGTAGCAAACAAGAAAGGAACGGAAGTATGGCTGTCTTACATTTCGACAAGAACGAACTGGGCAATCTGGAGTATTCGCTCCAACGCGAGATGCTCAGTACGAACCGGGCCGGCGGGTACATGAGTACGACGATCGTCTGCTGCAATACACGCAAGTACCACGGACTGATGGTCTGCCCGAAGGACGACCGGGACGAGAACAACTACGTCCTTCTGTCGTCGGTCGACGAAACCGTCGTCCAACACGAGCAGTCGTTCAATCTGGCGATTCACCGGTTTCCCGGAGTCTACGATCCCCGGGGGCACAAATACATCACCGATTTCACCTACACGCCCGCGCCGGCCATCACCTACCGGGTCGGCGGCGTAATTCTCAAGAAGGAGCTGCTGTGGATCCACTCGCGGACGCAACTGCTGATCCGCTACACGCTGCTCGACGCCCGCTCGCAGACCCAGCTCCGGCTCCGACCGTTTCTGGCGTTCCGCGACCGGCATACGGTCGGCCGCGCCAACATGGAGGCCGACGGCCGGAGCTATCCGATCGAGGGAGGAGTCCGCAACCGGCTCTACGAAGGCTTTCCGTGGCTGCACATGCAGATCGACGCGCCCAGCGAGTTCGTCGCGGCGCCGGACTGGTACTACAACTTCGAGTACGGCGAGGAGATCGCCCGGGGCTATCCGGGCCACGAGGACCTGCTCACGACCGGCTATTTCGAGCTCGACATCGCCAAGGGGCAGAGCGTCATCTTCTCGTGCTCGACCGAGCCGGTCGATCCGTCGACGCTCGACCAGGTCTTCGAGGAAGAGCTCTCGCGACGCTCCAATAAAATCGACTTTTTGTCGTGCCTGCGCCACTCGGCCCGCCAGTTCATCGTCCGCAACGGCGACCGGACCGAGGTCGTGGCCGGCTACCCGTGGTTCGGGCGCTGGGGCCGCGACACGTTCATCGCGCTGCCCGGCATCACGCTAACCCAAGGCGACGACCGCTCGTGCCGCGAGGTGCTCGACACGATGGTCTCGCAAATGCAGGGGGGCCTGTTCCCGAACATGGGCAACGCGTACAACTCGGTCGACGCGCCGCTGTGGTTTTTCTGGACGCTGCAAGCCTACGAGCCTTTCGCGGGCGGACCGAGAAAGCTGTGGAAGAACTACGGCAGCCCCATGAAGGCGAT
>ERZ1673744.3045-NODE-3045-length-11676-cov-6.093193_pt1 | contig 11676 bp, 12 predicted proteins | sample MGYA00580207_ERZ1673744 | MGnify/ENA primary metagenome ERZ1673744 (study PRJEB41218, sample SAMN15661751) | gut metagenome | host: Homo sapiens | place: Canada: London | collected 2015-08-20/2019-03-30 | study: EMG produced TPA metagenomics assembly of... | reverse complement strand
TTTGACAAAGCTCCAATATGACGGGTCAAGCGGCTACGCTTGCGGGGGGGGGGCAGACTTTTAAGCTCCAACCTTAAAGGATTTACTCTCGCTGAAGGTGCAGCCATGTTAGCAGATGTTCGTCGTTATGCATTCACATTGGCTGAGGTTTTGGTCACACTCGGCATTATAGGTGTAGTTTCTGCAATGACAGTACCGTCTTTGATGCAGAATTACCAAAGGCAGTCTTATGTTACGCAGCTGCATAAAGTTTATAATGAACTCTCTCAGGCAGCTTTACGTTATCAAACTGATAAAAACGCTGTGGATTTAAAAGAAGCAGGGTTAAATTCTCAATCTGCTGTTGATAGTTTTATAACTACTTATTTTAAAGTTGTTTCAACTTGTGATACATCAACATCCCCTTGTTTTGCTGATTCTTATAAGAAAATGTCCGGTTCTCAAGCATCGTTTATAACAACGAAGAAGGCATATCAACTTGCAAGCGGTGCTTCAATCAGACCCAGTTATAATGATGGAAACAGAGTTATATCTGTTGTTGCTGATATTAACGGACCGAAAGGACCTAACATTGCCGGACGTGATTTGTTTTTATTGTGTTTATATAAGAACGGCGTAATAGATGATACAGATGATGCTATTGTTAATGATGATGGCGAGCTTGTAGAAGTTAGTATTCCTATATCGGCTGATGACAGAGATAAAATATTTAACGATCGTTGTGCAAGCAGTTCAGTGGCTATTCACGGATGTCTGGGAAAAATTCTCAATGATAATTGGGAAATGAAATATTAACAATAAAAAAGCTCTCTTATTTAAGAGAGCTTTTTTATATCTTTATTAATTAGTTACACAGCGTAAACACTAACTTGTTTTCTGTCACGTCTGTGAGCTTCGAATTTAACTTGTCCGTCAATCAAAGCAAATAATGTGTCATCAGAACCGATACCAACATTGTTGCCGGGATGAACTTTTGTTCCTCTTTGGCGAATAATGATATTACCGGCTTTAACGATTTCACCGCCGAATTTCTTAACGCCTAAACGCTTCGCTTCGGAGTCACGTCCGTTACGGGTAGATCCCATACCTTTCTTATGTGCCATTTTTATATTCTCCTTGTACTACGTACGTAGGTATAGCTTACGGTTATTTAAGTATCGCCTTCGTACAAATTTTGTAACATCTTTTTCAATAATTTTTTGCTTTACGCTTCAGTTGTTTCAGCAGCGTCAGCTTTCTTTTGAGCAGAAGTTCTGATTTTAGAAATCATAACTCTTGTAAAGCCTTGTCTGTGACCTTGTTTTTTTCTGTAACCTTTTTTAGGTCTTTGTTTGTAAACAATAATTTTTTTATCTTTGTCATGTTTAACGATTGTACCTTCAGCAGAAGCGCCTGCAACATAAGGCTGTCCTACTTTAGATTTTTTACCGTTAGCTATCATAACGATATTGTCAAAAATAATTTTTGCATCTTTTTCGCCGTCTAGTAATTCAACATCCACATAACGACCTTCTTCTACTTGATACTGTTTTCCGCCTGTTTCTACAATTGCGAACATTTTGTCTTTTCCTTTCTTTTGGGTATCGTACACACCGCACGTTTGTAAAAATAAAGATAAGTTCTTATATTTCAGCTGCGGGGTGTTTATTAACGAGTTACCGCATAGTAATACGTAATGTAATTATCACCTGCTAAACCATTCATGTCAAGTACTATTAACATTTATTAACTTTGTGTTCTCAGGGGTTTGTTTGCGGTAAAATTACTTAAGAGAGTATGAATAAAACTTGCGGGAACAAGGTTGTAATATAATGAAATTTACGGCAGAAGATATTAGAATTGCTGCAAATGCGGTTCAATCAGGAGATAAAGAAGGAAGTTTTGAGATATCAACAGATACAAGAACTATTAAAAAAGGAGATTTGTATCTGCCATTAAAAGGAGCTAATTTTGACGGTGAAAATTTTTGTGATTTAGCTGTTGAAAAAGGTGCGGCAGGATGTTTTGTTACAGATGATAAAAAGCCTTGTGACCTTGTTTTTAAGGTTGATGATACTTTGAAAGCGTATCTTTCTTTAGCAAGATTTATCAGAAGAAAATATAACCCTGTAACAATTGCTGTAACGGGAAGTTCAGGCAAAACTACCACAAAAGAAATGGTATATTCCGTTGTTTCTGAAAAATTTAAAACACAAAAGACTTTTTCAAATCACAATAATGAAATTGGTTTGTGTCAGACAATTACTCAGATGGATGAAGACACTGAAGTACTGATTGTTGAAATGGGAATGAGAGGTTTAGGCGAAATTGAACTTTTGTCTTTATATGCGGAGCCTGATTATGCAATAATAACAAACGCGGGTTCAGCTCATATAGGACGATTGGGAAGCCTCGATAATATTGCAATTGCTAAATGTGAAATAACAAAAGCTTTGAAAAAGACTTTAATTGCTAATGATAGCGAACGTTTAAGAAAGTTTGCACAGTTTAGCGGAGAAAAAATATTTTATTCGATTAATGACGTTAAAGTTTTGGAAAGAAAAAAAGGATACTCTAAGTTTATTTACAAAGACAATGTGTATGAACTTAATGTAGAAGGCGACTATAACATTGAAAACTCACTTTCAGCCATAGAAATCGGTTTTAAGCTCAAAATGTCTTATAACGAAATTAAAAAGGGGCTTGCATCTTATCATCCGATTGAAAAACGCTGGGAAGCTGAAAGCATTAAAGGTTTTAATGTAATAAATGACAGTTATAATGCAAATCCCGAATCTATGAAAGCTTCTGTTTCAACATTTTTGGATTTGTATGAAAAGCCTGTTGTAATACTCGGTGATATGGGTGAATTAGGTGATAATGAAATTGAACTTCACAGGGAAGTCGGCAGATATTTAGCAGAAAAAGAAGCCGGAAACAAAAACAAAGCAGTATTTATTACAGTAGGCAATCTTGCTGAAAATATAGGCAATGAATTAAAAAAATCAGATTTAGAGGTGTACAGTTTTAAAAACAATGAAGAAACATCTCGTTACATTCTTGATAATCTTGATGTCGGTACTACAATATTTTTAAAGGCTTCAAGAGCGATGAAGTTTGAAGAAATATTAGAAAATTTAAAGTTGACAAAGATATAGAAAATAACATGGCAATTAATAGGAAAGGGCAAAAAAATGATAATGCTTGCTGTTGCATTTTTATTAGGTATGATTTTATGTTTACTGTTCGGCGTACCTTATATTGATTTTTTAAAGAAAAAAATGATAGGGCAATACGTTAAAGACTGCGCTCCGGAGGCTCATGCAAAGAAACAGGGAACTCCGACAACAGGAGGGGTTTTTATTATACTTGCAATCATACTTGCATCAATTATTGTTCTTGCATTGGCGCAAAGACTTACCACAGAAGCGTTTATTATTCTTTTAACTCTTTTATTTTATACGTTTGCGGGTTTTCAGGATGATTATATAAAAATCAAAGGAAAAGGTAATGATGGTTTAACAGCAAGAGGAAAACTTTTAAGGCAAATCGCAATTGCTATGCTTCCTATATTGTATTTGATGATGTCAAAAACAGGTGCCGGAGATTTGACTGTTGGTCATTATGTTTTACATTTGGGTTGGTTATATCCGATTTTTGCGGTATTTGTAATTACAGGTGCTTCAAACGCGTACAACTTAACTGACGGGCTTGACGGGCTGGCTGCATCAACAGGAATATTTGCTTTTGCTGCGTGTGCAATTATTTGTTTATTTACTGGAGCTTCAGAAGCGGCGATTATATCTGCTGTTGTGGCGGGTGCACTTGCAGGGTTTCTTAAATATAATAAGCCTAAAGCTCAGGTATTTATGGGAGATACAGGCTCGCTTGCAATAGGCGGTTTGCTTGGAACAATTGCTGTTCTTGGTAAATTCGAAATTCTTTTAATCTTGATTGCAGGTGTATTTGTTATGGAAACTTTATCCGTAATTATTCAGGTGTTCAGCTTTAAAACAACAGGTAAGAGGGTTTTTAAAATGGCGCCTGTTCACCACCATTTTGAATTATGCGAATGGTCAGAAAAGAAAGTTGTAACAGTGTTTGCTGCTGTTTCAGCTATTTTATCTGTACTTGCAGTTTTATTATACTTTTTGAGCAGTAGAGGTATTATCTGATGAAATCTTGTCCGAGTTTAAAATTATTTGATAAAAAAGTATTGGTATTAGGGCTTTCAAAAAGCGGTATATCAGCTGCAAAATATTTAAATAAAATTGGTGCTGAAGTTTACATAACAGAATTTAGAGCAGAAAAAGCAGCAGATGCTCAAAAGATTGCAGAGCTGAAAGAACTTGGTATTCAGGTCGAAATGGGCGGACACAGCGATGAATTCATAAAAGATTCGTATATTGCAGTAACCAGTCCGGGTATTCCGCCGAGAGCTGACATTATGCAGAAATTAAAAGATGCAAAAGTAAAAGTTATATCTGAAATAGAACTTGCATATACACAGACTCAGGTTCCTTTTATTGCTATAACCGGAACAAACGGAAAGACAACAACAACTGCTTTGACAGCACATATTTTGTCATCGGAATATAAAGCCGAGCCATGCGGCAATTACGGTGTTCCTCCTTGCGATTTGCTTGAGGAAGATATTGATTTTATGGTGTGTGAATGCAGTTCCTTCCAGCTTGAGTACAGCAACGCATTCAGACCTCAAATTTCTGTTTGGACTAATTTTACACCTGACCATATTGACTGGCATGAAGGTTTGGAAAATTATTTTAATGCTAAGGCAAAGATTTTTAAAACTCCTCAGGCACCTGCTTTTTCAGTGCTTAATGCTAAGGATGAGAAGCTTCTTGAATTTTCGAAAGAATGCGGCGGTACAGTATTTATGTTTGCAGGAGATATCGGTGAAAATTGCAGTTATGTAAAAGACGGTATTATATACTTTAAACGCAACGGCAAAGAAGAAAAAATTATTTCTATTGCTGATTGCCCTTTAATCGGCGAGCATAACTATCAAAATGTTATGTGTTCAGTTATTGTTGCGAAACTTGAAGGTATGCCTGTCGACAAAATAAGGGAATCAATAATTTCATTTAAAGTTCCCGAACACAGATTGGAAAAATTTGCGCAAAATGAAAAAACTGTTTTTTATAACGATTCTAAAGCAACTAATCCTGAGGCAAGTCTTGTTGCAATAAATTCTTTTAACGATAGTGATGTTGTTTTAATAGCAGGAGGGCGTGACAAAAATACTGATTTAAAAGAATTTTGCGATGCAATAAACAAGCATATTAAAACTGTTATTTTAATCGGTGAAGCTGCTGAAAGATTTGATGAAAATTTGAAGAAAAACGGTTTTAATAACATAATAAGAGAAGACACAATGGAGAAAGCTATTGATAAGTCAATTGAATTAAATCCTGATGTAGTCTTGTTGTCGCCTGCTTGTGCAAGCTTTGATATGTATAGCGGATATGAAGAAAGAGGAAAGGTTTTCAAAGAGTATGTCCTATCAAAGATTAAATAGAGAAAGAGAACCTCGTAATTTAAAAGAGGAACATGCAATTCAAAGTGTAATAATATCTTCTCCTGACAAGACACTTTTAATTGTAGTTGCTTTTCTTGTAATCATAGGATTTTTGGCAATATTTTCCGCAACAGCTCCAAAGTGTTTGGATGAAGGCGGAAATCCTGCACAGTTTCTTTTTAAACAGTTAATATGTTTTGTAGCAGGTTTTATCGGCTTAAAGTTTTTCATGAATTATGATTATAAAAAACTTGCTGATTGGAATGTTATAATAATGGCATCAATTTTGATTGCATTATTTCTGGTAGACTTTACTCCTTTAGGTGTAACGGTCAACGGTGCAAAAAGGTGGATTAACCTTGCAGGTTTCCAGCTTCAGCCCTCAGAGTTTGCAAAACCTGCTGTTGTGCTTTTGCTTGCAAATGCTTTTAGAAAAGATGCAAACCTTTTTGATCAGAACAAATGGGTTTGGGCGTTCTTTCCTATAATAGCTATGGCAGGATTAATTTTTATTCAGCCGAACCTGTCAATGGTAATTTTGTTGGGAATGACAACTGTTGTAATGTATATGGCTGCGGGCGGGTCTATGAAACTTTTCTTAAGCTGCGTAGGTACAATGTTTGCAACAGTTGTTATAGGTTTGACAACCATTATTAAGCCTTATCAGTTACAGCGTTTAAAAACGTGGAGGCATCCTGAGTTAGACCCTTTAGGTGCAGGGTATAACATTATCCAATCTCTTATTGCCTTTGCATCAGGAGGTTTCAGCGGAGTTGGTTACGGCGGTTCAATTCAAAAGTTGTCTTATCTTCCGGAATGTCATACCGACTTTATTTTTGCAATTATTGCTGAGGAGCTAGGTTTTATAGGCTGTGTGTTGGTAATCGGGTTGTTTTTCACATTTATGCAGCGCGGATTCTTAATTGCTGCAAGATGTCCTGATATGTACGGCAAACTTTTGGCTGTCGGAATTACTTTTTCAATAGCTTTTCAAGCTTTTATGAATATGAGTGTAGCAAGTTCATTCCTGCCTACAACAGGTGTTCCGCTTCCGTTTATAAGTTACGGCGGTTCGTCATTAATTGTTTCTTTAATCATGGTAGGAATACTTTTAAATATATCTAAGAAAAGAATTAAGAAAATAAGGAACAGATTTTAATGACAGTTAAAAAGAAGACATATTTTATAACAGGCGGAGGGACAGGCGGTCACATTTATCCTGCTGTTGCTGTTGCTGATGCGCTGATTAAGGATGATGAAACGAAAGATTTATACTATATAGGAAACCCTAAAAACCTTGAATATGATATCGTAAGTCAAAAAGGATACAAATTCTTAGGAATAAATATACACGGAATGCCGAGAAAAGCAGGTTTTGAATTTGTTAAATGGATGTTTCAGCTTGGATTTGCAGTATTAAAATGCAGTTATTATTTACGTAAATATAAGCCTGATGCAGTATTTGGCACGGGAGGATATGTTTCTGCGCCTGTTCTTCTATCTTGCATGGCTTTCAAACGCGGTCACATAAAACCGACACCGTATATGCTTCACGATTGTGATGCGCAGCCGGGACTTGTTACCAGAAAACTTGCACCTGATGCAAAATGTGTTTCTGTGGCTTTTGACTGCGCTGTTAATTGTTTGAAAAACGATAATTGTAAAGTTAACGGTAATCCAATCAGAGATGCTTTTAAAACTCTTTCAAAATCAGAGGCGCGTAAAAATCTTGATTTGGAAGATAAACTAACTCTATGTGTAATGGGCGGTTCTCAAGGTGCGCGTTCCATTAATGATGCGGCAGTTGAAATCTTAAAAACTCTTTCATCAAACTATAATGTTCAAATAATTTTTCAAACAGGTAAAAAGAATTTTGAACGTGTGATAGAGCAGCTTATAAGGATTTATCCGGAATATGAATCAGATAAAAATTTGCTTGTGAAGCCTTATTTTGAGGATATGGTTACAGTATTGAAAGCAAGCGATATAGCTGTATCACGTTCAGGTTCATTGAGTATTTCAGAGATTTGTGCATCGGGTATTGCACCGATTTTTGTACCTTATCCTCATGCAGCTGCCGATCACCAGCGTAAAAATGCTAAGTTTATGGTTGACAAAAACGCAGGACTATACATTGAAGATAAAGAAATTACAGATAAACTTCTTTTGAAAGAAATTTTGTCATTAATAAATGATAAAGATAAGTTAAATGAACTTCAAAAAAATTCACTTTCTCTTGCAAAGTTTGACGGTACTGAAAAAATTGTCGGACAATTGAAAAATATAGCTGATTAGTTTATAATAATAATGTAAAATAAAGGAGCAATATAATTATGAAAATATTAAGTAAAAAAGCTGCTACGTTAGTTGGGGAAGTTTTGACAAAGCTCCAATATGACGGGTCAAGCGGCTACGCTTGCGGGGGGGGGGCAGACTTTTAAGCTCCGCACAAGCGTTTTTAGAGGGTTGTAAAAAGTATAAAACCTGTTATAATAGTGATATATTGCATCACGATTATAATGGAGTTTGTAAGAAAGGAATGAGAGCGTTTACTCTAGCAGAAGTATTGATTACACTAAGCATTATTGGTGTAGTTACGGCGATGACTTTACCCTCAATAACTGCTGAACATAAGGAAAAAACTGCTGTTGTACAGCTTAAAAAATCATATTCAATACTTGAACAAGCTTTCACGCAGGCTGTAAATGATTTGGGTACTGTTGACAGCTGGTGTTCTGAATCTGATTTGTATGATGCTTGTTCTGATAAAATTTTTGATAATATTAAACCGTATTTAAAATCAATAAAAGAATGTCAAAGGATAGGAGGTTATAAACCTGTTTGTTTTCCTATTTATTCACGTTTTTATAACAACTTCAGCTCTTATAATATAGAGTCGTGGGGGAAATCTATAGTATTAAGCGATGGAACCACCTTTTTAATTAAAGCAGGAAACGGTGACGGTTATAAAAGTCTATGGTGTTCGAGTCAGAAAAACAAAACGGGAAACAGATATAACGGTAATTGCGGGTATATTTATATTGATATAAACGGAAACAAAAGACCAAACGCCGGAGGACGAGATGTTTTTTCTTTTAAAATATTTAAAGACGGTATTTCACCTGCCGGAGGACCTTACGATACAGTTTGGACAGAATCATTTAAAGTTAAGTGCAAGCGGGAATATCTTAACAGCAATAGCTATCATCTGGTTAACTGTGCAGCTTGGGTTATTTATAATGAAAATATGGATTATTTGCACTGTGATGATTTGAGCTGGAACGGGAAAACTAAATGTAAATAAACTTGCTTAAGCTGTTATTTTGATTTAACGTTGTTATATGGATAAAACATATAATAATGCAATTGATTTGTTAACATCACAAGGTAAGTTTTATATAAATCTCGGTTTGGAAAGAATTTCTGCCGTCTTAGATTTGCTGGGTAACCCTCAGGATAAATTAAAATGTATTCATGTTGCAGGAACAAACGGTAAAGGCTCTGTCTGCGCAATTATAGCTTCTATACTCACTGAGGCGGGAATGAAAACAGGGCTTTATACAAGTCCGCATATTTTTGAATACACTGAGAGAATAAAAATTAACGGCTGCGAAATTTCACAGGATGATTTTGCAAAATATATTTTTGAGATATGTGAAATTGCAGATAAAAACGATATTCACCTTACAGAATTTGAAATTCTTACTGCCGTAATGTTCAAGTATTTTTCAGATAATAATGTTGAAGTTGTTGTATTGGAAACAGGTTTGGGAGGCAGATTTGATGCTACAAACGTAATAAAAAGCAATTTATGTTCAATAATAACTCACATTGATTTAGACCATACTGATAGGCTTGGAAATACGCGTTCAAAAATAGCCTTTGAAAAGGCAGGAATAATTAAACCTGATTGTCCTGTCTTAACCTGTGAGGGGTATGAAGAAATAAAAGACAGAGCTGATGAGTGCAATTCTTTATTCGTTATGGTTGCACCATACGAGGATACTGCAAATCTTTCATTAAAAGGCACCTGCCAGCAGGAAAATCTTTCTTTGGGCCTTGCAGCAGTAAGACTTTTGTTCCCGAAAATTCCGCAAAGTGTAATTCAGGATGGTATTAAATACGTTAAACATCCTTGCCGTTTTCAGGTTTGTGATAATAATCTTATTATTGATGCATCTCATAACCCAAATGGAGCAATGGCTTTGCGTGAAAGTTTAGATTTTTATTACCCTGACAAAAAACGTTGTTTTGTTTTCGGATGTTTAAAAAATAAAGATTATAAAAAGATGATGGAAATTCTTTTTGAAAAAAGAGATGAAATTTATTTTTACCACTTTAATAACAAAAACTCCTGCACAGTTAATGAGTTACAGGAGGTTTGTGAATTTCCGTCAAAGCAATTTACATCGTTAGAAGAATTGCCTGATGATTATTTAAAAATTGTTTGCGGTTCTTTTTATATGCTCAATGAGATTATCCCTCAATCTCTTGTTCGTTAACCATTTCTTCAAGAAGGTTTGTAACCCTTGCAGGAACAAAATCCGTGCAAGAATTCCAAATCAAAGTAGGTCTTTGACTTTTTATTGAAGGGCTTGGATAATCGCTATTGCAAATACCTTTTAACATATTTGTTGAACCGTCAACGCTTGATGTAAAATGCTGACAGCAGCTGCATATTTTTAATACAAAACCGTAATCATTGAGTTTTTGTCTTAATTCTTGCAATGCATCAATCATTCTTAAATGTCTTCCTGTAACAAATTTTTTGTTTTTGTACATGAATTTAATTTTAGCTAAGCCTGTTTCAGAAATAAATTCAATATTACAAGGAAGTTCTCTGCCTGCATTGTTCATTACAAAAGCTTCTATAACCAGTTTTTCAGTTCCTTCGGGAAGTTCTTCTTTTTGTGCAATTTTGTTTCTTATAATCCTTACAGGAGGAAGATTTTTAATTATGTGGCATAAAGAATAAACAGGGTATAAACATAAGAGAACTATTTCTCTGAATGTAAGTTTAGAATTAATTAAGCTTATACCGAAACCTGCTGCCAATATTAAGAAAGTAAACAGAACAATTCTAAAATCAACAAAGAAATAATATCTGTAAGAATGTTTTAGGATTACTCCGTAAGCCAGCAACACCATCCATATATTAGGATTGATTAAAGAAAAAGTGTGTTCTGCAAATATATAGTTTTTTGTCCAAATTTGTGAAAAACAATTTTTGAAAAGTTCAAGTCTTGCAGAAAGTCTTGGTTTTCTGAATTCGTAGTTTGCTGTATCAACGTAAGTTTGAATATTAGGATTATATGTGCAAGGACATTTGATTTTAGATAAAAGCATACTGTATTTAAGTTCGCTGTTGATGTCTTTGAAATCAACAGAACCAATTTGGTCTACAATATCTTTTTTAATCACAAACACGCCTGAATCAGCGCTTGCTGCCAAACCGAATAAAGAACGGGCTTTACGCATAAAATTCATGTGATATTTTTGATAAGCTGCTTTAATCTTATCAACAGGTCCCAGATTATCAGTAAGAATAAGTGTTTCTCCGCTGAGTGCGCTGTTATTGACAAGAGCAGAGTTTACTGTTGTTAAAAAGTTTGCAGGTATGCTTCTGTCTGCATCAATAAATACATAAGAATCAATACTCTGGTCTTTTGATAACCTTTCGATAAGTATTGATATTGCCTGATCTTTGCCAACAGTTCCTACATCTTTAATATTAATCAAATTAATAAACGGTTCTTTTTCAACAAGTTTTTCCGAACCGTCAGAGCAGTTATCAAGAATTGCAAAAACTTTGAAATTGTTAATAGGATAATCCTGCATTTTTAATTCTTTTATAAGATTTTCCAGAGTTACTCTGTTATTTCTGGCATAAATAACAACCGCAAGATTATCTTTTTCTTCATATTGCGAGTATCTTTTTTCGATTTTAAACGGCTTATCGTTAAGATTTCTTATAGCAAGAGCCAAAAAATACAGTGAATACATTGCAATATAAATGTATAAAATGTCTAAAATTAATTCCATAATCATCCTTTCACAATAATATTCTATTTAAAATAATTTTAAAAATCCATTACATGTTAATAAATGTAATCAAAGTGGAAATATTGAAAAATCTGTTTAAATAGTTTATAATGAAA
>ERZ1673744.3036-NODE-3036-length-11688-cov-6.465830_pt1 | contig 11688 bp, 9 predicted proteins | sample MGYA00580207_ERZ1673744 | MGnify/ENA primary metagenome ERZ1673744 (study PRJEB41218, sample SAMN15661751) | gut metagenome | host: Homo sapiens | place: Canada: London | collected 2015-08-20/2019-03-30 | study: EMG produced TPA metagenomics assembly of... | reverse complement strand
GTCTCCCACTAGAACCTAAATCTAGCGCGTCTGCCAATTCCGCCATGCCCGCAAGTTTATGTAGTTTTTGTATCTTTTATTATAGAAGATACTTTACTAACTATAACGACATTGTGTGCAGATGTCAATTACTTTTTGCTTAAAAAAATGACAAAATTATGGGAAAACTACTTGACGAATAGAAAAAAATATTGTATTGTATATTACGTGTTTTGCACAAGGGCTTATAGCTCAGCCGGTTAGAGCGCACGCCTGATAAGCGTGAGGTCGGTGGTTCGAGTCCACTTAAGCCCATATCCTACAGGATGTCCGGTATGACCGGACATCTTTTTTGTTTTATTGACAAGAAGACAGTATTATAAATAGGGGTTACAGTTCACAGATTACCCTGCAAACTGTAACAAATAAGGTACAAAGCATACAATACCCATTTTTTGTATATTGACAAAATATTTTATAAAGGTATAATACGAATTATCATTTGTATGATCCATTGAGGTAAATTGGTACGCAAATAATGTCAAAGGGGGCATGTTTACGTGCTTTTTTTTTGGAACACTTTAACGTGCTACAGAGTTAATGAGGCAATGAGATAATACGATGAAATTACTAAATACTCAATAAGAGGTAGGAGAGAAGAACATGAGTAAATATCTAGTAAAACGTGTATTGTTAGCGATATTATCAATACTCATTGTAAGTGCCATTACGTTTTTCGTAATGAACCTGATTCCTGGTGGACCGTTTAATAAGGAGAAAGCGACCAGCAAGGAAGCACAGCAGGTATTGGAGGAAAGGTACAATCTGGACAAGCCGGTTCCGGAACAGTATGTATTGTATATGAACAATCTGCTGCATGGCGACTGGGGAGTTTCACTTCACAGTGGAAGAAATATCGGAACAGAGATTTCCAGAAAGTTTGCAGTATCTGCAAAATTAGGTGGAATTGCGGCAATTGTTGCCATTATCATCGGTGTGATATTGGGCAGTATCGCAGCACTTACAAGAAATAAACTGCCGGATCGTCTGATCGTATTTTTCACGACACTGGGTACGGCAATGCCGTCTTTTGTACTGGCAACGCTGCTTTTACTTGTATTTTGTTTAAAACTCGGATGGATTCCGGTATGGTCTTCGAGCAATCCGAATTATTTGCTCCCGATCATTGCACTGGCGGCATATCCGATGGCATATATTACGCGTCTGACAAAGACAAGTATGCTGGATGCGCTAAATCAGGATTATATCCGTACTGCAAGGGCAAAGGGCGTGCACCGGCTCAAAGTTATTTTTAAGCATGCGCTGAAAAATGCCCTGATTCCGGTTGTAACATATGTTGGTCCTATGGTTGCCTATATTCTGACAGGTTCCATGGTTGTGGAGAACATATTTACCATTGGTGGTCTTGGAACCGAATTCGTAACAAGCATTGTCAACCGTGATTACACGATGATTATGGCAATCACGATTTTCCTTGCGGTTCTGATGGTAGTTGCAAATCTTCTTACAGATATTGCATATAAACTGATTGATCCAAGAATCACATTTGAATAATGATGGAGGAAGGAACTTAGAATAATGCAGGGAAATGAAAAATTAAAAAAGCGGCAGATGCTGTCCGCACAGATTGATTTAAGTAAATTTAATAAGGGCGATTTTATAAAGGCAACGGAAGAAGAGAAGAAGCAGCAGGATGTCATGGGCGAGTCAACGACATTTTTTAAAGATGGCATGAAACGTCTGAAAAAGAATCCGCTGGCAATGGGAAGTATTGTGATTCTGGTTCTGATTCTGGCACTGATCATTATTGCACCGTTTTTTGTACCATACAGCTATTCGGATATCATTACAGTGGACGGCAAGCGTGACAAGACCGCAGCCAATATGGCACCGTTTGAGTACTCGAAATTAGAGCAGCAGTACATGGATCGTACCGGCGAGAAACTGTTTCCGCATATTTTCGGAACCGATAACTTAAGCCGTGATTACTTTATCCGTGTTATTTACGGTACGAGAGTCAGCCTTTCGGTTGGTGTGATCGCTGCAATCATGGTACTTATCATTGGACTGGTTTATGGTTCGGTTGCGGGATATTTTGGTGGAAAAGTGGATCTGATCATGATGCGTATCGTGGATATTGTGTATTCCTTGCCGGATATGCTCATTATCATTCTGCTTTCGGTTGTGTTTCAGGAACGGTTAAAGCCATTGATTGAGGGAACCATGTTTGAAAAACTCGGAACCAATATGATATCCATGTTTATTGTGTTTGGATTGCTTTACTGGGTAAGTATGGCGCGTCTGATCCGTGGACAGATTCTTACAATTAAAAACAACGAATATGTACTGGCAGCTCGCTGTATTGGTACCAAGAACAGTCGTATCCTGACCCGTCATATTCTGCCAAACTGTTTATCTGTTATCATCATTACGACCGCGCTGCAGGTGCCAAGTGCTATCTTTACTGAGAGTTACTTAAGTTTCCTCGGTCTGGGAGTCAGTGCACCGCTGACTTCTCTGGGAAGTCTGGCAAACGATGCGCGTTCGGCTATGCAGTCGTATCCTTATCGTCTGGTTATTCCGGCAGTGCTGATCTGTCTGATCGTGCTGGCATTGAACCTTCTGGGCGATGGATTAAGAGATGCATTTGATTCAAAACTGAATTAAGGAGATAAGCAAATGAGCGAAGAAAATAAATATATATTACAAGTAAAAGATCTTCATACCAGCTTTGCTACGGATGCTGGGGAAGTTCGTGCGGTAAATGGTGTCTCCTTTAATCTGGAACCGGGAAAGACACTGGGAATTGTAGGAGAGTCCGGTTCCGGTAAATCCGTTACTTCTTATTCGATCATGCAGATTCTTGCGGAAACCGGAAAAATTACCGGAGGAGAGGTACTTTATCGCGGCGAGGATATTTCCAAGTGGAACGAAAAGCAGATGCAGAAGTTCCGAGGGGAAAAGTGCTCGATCATTTTCCAGGATCCGATGACAAGCCTGAATCCGGTATTTACGATTGGAAATCAGTTGATGGAGGCAATTCTGCTCCACACAGACAAGGATAAAAAACAGGCACGTGAGCGCGCCATTGAAATGTTGACACTGGTTGGTGTCAATGAGCCGGAAAGCCGTCTGAAACAGTATCCGCATGAGTTATCCGGTGGTATGCGCCAGCGTGTGATGATTGCCATGGCACTGGTCTGTGAACCGGATATTCTGATCGCAGATGAGCCGACTACGGCACTTGATGTGACCATTCAGGCGCAGATCCTTGAACTGATGCAGGATCTGCAGAAGAAGCTCGGTATGGCGATCATCATGGTAACCCATGATCTGGGTGTTATTGCAAGTATGTGTGATGAGATTATTGTCATGTACGGTGGCCGTGTCTGTGAGCGGGGCACAGCGGATGCCATTTTCTATCATCCGGCGCATGAGTACACCAAAGGACTGCTCCGCTCTATCCCAAAGGCGGACAATATGAACGAAAAACTCATCCCAATCGGCGGAACCCCGATCAACCTGCTCCAGATGCCGGAGGGCTGTGCGTTTTGTCCACGTTGTGAGTCGGCAATGAAGATCTGCTTAAAACAGCAGCCGGCGGAGTTTCGTGTGGGCGAAGACCATCTGGCGAGCTGCTGGATGAATGTAAAAGAAATTTATGAAGCACAGGAGGGCGGCAGCAATGAGCAGTGAAAAGAAAAACAATGATTATCTGCTGGAAGTAGAACATTTGAAGCAGTATTTTCCGGTGCATCAGGGTTTTAGCACCATTCCGCTGAAAGCAGTGGACGATATTTCCTTTGCCATCCGCCCGGGAGAAACACTTGGTCTGGTTGGTGAGTCCGGCTGTGGAAAGACAACAGTAGGCCGTACACTGCTTCGCTTGTATCAGCCGACGGCAGGTAAGATTACGTTTGACGGAAAAGTTCTCTTTGACAGTGGAGAACAGTATGATGAAAACGGAAAAATGATCGTTGATGCAAACGGAAAGCCGGTTATGGGCAAAAAAGTAGATGTCAATATGATGCCGTACCGCAAGGAAATGCAGATGGTATTCCAAGACCCGTATTCATCATTAAATCCACGTATGACGGTGGAAGATATTATCGGGGAACCTTTGGATGTGCATAAACTCTACAGAAATAGAAAAGAGCGTCGTGAAAAGATTCTCGATCTGATGGAGCTGGTCGGTCTGAATGCAGAGCATGCCATGCGTTATGCGCATGAGTTTTCCGGTGGACAGCGCCAGCGTATCGGAATTGCCCGTGCACTTGCGGTAAATCCGAAATTTATTGTCTGTGATGAGGCGGTATCTGCACTGGATGTTTCCATTCAGGCGCAGGTTGTCAATATGTTTGAGGAATTACAGGAAAAACTTGGAGTTGCCTATCTGTTTATCGCACATGATCTGCTGGTTGTACATCATATTTCCGACCGGATTGCAGTTATGTATCTGGGAAAGATGATGGAAATTGCGGATGCAGATGAGTTAAATGCAAATCCGATACATCCATATACACTGAGTCTGCTGTCCGCAGTTCCGATTCCGGATCCGGAGACAGCAAGAAAAAGTCATAGAATCGTGCTGGAGGGGGATGTTCCGAGTCCACTGAAAATGCCAACCGGATGTCCATTCCGTACAAGATGTAAGTATGCAACGGAAAAATGCGGTCAGGAGATGCCGCAGCTGACCGACAGGGGGAATGGTCATATGGTTGCATGCTGGAATAAATAAGGTTTTTTCCCGCAAGGGTGAAACATATAAATAATTTTCAGGAGGAACAATTATGAAGAAGAAACTTGTATCAATCATGCTGGTTGCTGCAATGGCTCTTAGCGTAGCTGCATGTGGTTCATCAAAAGGAAACTCTGCAAAGACGGACGGAACCGAAGCAATGGCTTCCAGTGTAAGTAAAACACCGGACAACCAGATAAGCATTAACCTTGCTTCCGAGCCACAATCCATCGATCCGGCACTGAACTCTGCCGTAGATGGTGGATGTATGATCGTGAATTCTTTCGCGGGTCTTTATACCTACGACAAGGACGGCAAGCTGATTCCGCAGCTGGCATCTGATATGCCGGAAGTATCCGATGATGAAACTGTTTATACGGTAAAGATGATAAAATCCCAGTGGAGCAACGGGGAAGAGGTAACAGCAAACGACTTCGTATACAGCTGGAACCGTGCTGCGGATGAAAAAACAGCAGCTGATTATGCGTATCTGTTTGATATTATTGCAAGAAATGATGACGGCTCACTTGCTGTAGAGGCAACTGATGATTATACGTTAAAAATTACACTGACCAATCCATGCCCATATTTCAATGACCTGATGGCATTTCCTACTTATTTCCCGGTATACCAGAAGGATGTGGAAAAAGCGGATCCTGATGGAAAGAATCCGGGTAAGTGGTGTCAGGAGGCTGGCTTTGTATCAAACGGTGCTTATACATTAAAATCATGGAAGCACAACGAGAGCATGGTTTATGTAAAGAATCCGAAGTATTACGATGCAGACAATGTAACTATGGATGAGATCCACATTATGCTGAGTGCAGATGATACTGCAACCTATGCAGCATACAATAGTGGAGACCTTGACTTTGTAGATACCGTTCCAAACGATGAGATTTCAACATTAAATGGAAAGAACTCTGATTTCCATATCATTCCAAACCTTGGAACTTATTATGTTGGTTTTAACGTAAACGACCCGATTTTTGACGGAAAGACCGTAGAGCAGGCAGCATCTATGCGTAAAGCAATGAACCTGCTGATTGATCGTGAGTTTATCGTGGAGAATGTAGGACAGACCGGACAGATTGCCGCAGATTCTTTCGTACCGGCAGGTATGTCAGACGGTAACGGCGGAGTATTCAAGACCGATGATACAAGCTACTATGATGCAGACAAGACAGGTGCAGACCAGGTAGAGGAAGCAAAGAAGCTGCTGGAAAGTGCCGGTTATACATTTACGGATAACGGAGATGGTTCATACAAGTGTGATCCGGCAATTTCCATGACGTTCCTGACCAACGATGACAGTACGCATATTGCAGTTGGGGAGTCCCTGCAGCAGGATTTCGCACTGCTGGGGATCAATATGGAGATTAAGTCGGAAGACTGGAATGTATTTATTGAAGACCGTAAGTCCGGCAACTTTACCATCGCCCGCGAGGGATGGCTGGCAGATTACAACGACCCGATCAATATGTTAGAACTCTTTACAACGGATTCCGGTAACAACGATATGCAGCTTGGAAAGGGAGACAAGCCTTCCGATTCTGCACCGGACTGGACAGATTATAATAAGCTGATCAAAGAGATCCGTACAACTGCTGATTTCTCCAAACGTGTGGATCTGATGCATCAGGCAGAGGATATGCTGATGGATACCGGTGCAGTAATGCCGATTTACTACTACAATGATATTTATATGTTAAAGTCAAATATCAAGGGCATTTACTCTACCATCTATGGTATGAAGTACTTTATGTATGCAACAAAAGACAAATAAAATCATCCGGATACAACCGCGATGAGAAACATGAAAACTCCGGGAAAGGCTCCCGGAGTTTTTGTGTTTTGTTAATACAGATTTTTTTTCTCATGTGACCATTTTTCCGGATGATCCTCATACTGTGCGTTAATCCAGTCAACGACCTGCTGCTTGCCTTCGTTTGTAAAGGGCGCAGTAAAATCCGTTTTGAGGGAATCATCCGTCAGGGAAAAGATAAGAGGACCGGGCCAGACCCATGCATGAAAAAAGGCGTCCCCTTCCTCGGGGGCTTCCCGTCTGATCAGAAAACGCATGCCGTTGATCCAGCCGGTATAGCTCGTTTTTTTGTAATAATTTAAGTTTAATACTTCGTCAGAGGTTAACATAGTATCTCCCAGTTTCATTATTTTGTAATAATTGTAACACATTTCCATTAATTTTGGTATAATGTCTGTTAGAGTGTTTGAACGAAGGTGAAAAAATATGTTTGGGAGAAATGATTTTGTTGAAAATGTAAAATCTGCACTGGCAGCAGTGGATTGTGATATGGGGGCATTTCGCAGTTGGCAGAAAATGTATGACAAACTGAAAAAGAAAAAAAGTGAGCAGGAGGATCGCTACCGGCGATGCAGAGAGCAGACAAAGCGTGTGCAGGAAGATGCACAGCTGATGGAACATATGCTTACCACTGCGCAATCGGTAGACGGAAAGGAATTCGGCAGACTTTTAAAAGATCTTCGTCAGATGCAGAACAGTTTTGATCATGAATTTCTGGTCAGCAAAGAAGATCAGGAGTTTCATTCCACGTACGATACGATTCTGCGGCTGGGAACGAAAGCGTTGAATGCCCCGGATCAGAAACTTCTGCTGCAGAGTGAAATTGAAAATCTGCTCGCACTTCTTAAGGAAAATCTGGAAAAAGAGGAACCGGAGATTGCGGCACTTACATTTTATTATCAGTTTGGATCGGATCAGGAACTCGCGCAGCTGCCGCCGGCAGAGAAGCTGTCGAAGATTACGTATTTATATGAATGTGAGTTCCGGCGACCGATTCTGCAGCTTTTGGAATCAGGTATTTCCGGTGCCGGAGAGCAGAAACATACATATGAAACTGCAACAGACCGTGGCAGCAGAAAAAAATATGAAACGCTGCAGATCTTTTTTGGTGCACATCCGGAACATATTTTAGAACAGATGATGGAAGAATAAAGAAACAGGAGGATTCCTATGGAACGCAGACCATTGCCGGGAGAAAAATACCGGCACTTTAAAAATAAACTATATCAGGTGATTACCATTGCAAAACATTCCGAAACGGGAGAGGAACTGGTGATTTATCAGGCGTTATATGGAAGTTTTGGCGTGTATGCAAGACCGCTTTCCATGTTTGTGAGTGAAGTGGATCATGTCAGGTATCCGGATGTACATCAGAAATACCGGTTTGAGCGTGTGGATGAGTCGATGGAAGAAACCGGGAAAAACGCAGAACCAAAGGCAGAGACGGCGCAGCCTGTTATGCAGAAAGCAACAGCGGAAAATGCCGTGACGCCGGACCAGACACAACCGGAGGTGGAACCGAAACTCATGGAGTTTCTGGAGTCAGACAGTTTTGAGGAAAAATATAATATTCTGACGTCCATGAGGGATGTTATTACAGACAGTATGATCGATACGATGGCGGTTGTGATGGATACGGTGATTCCGGAGGGAGATCTGGATAAGAGATATGATGATTTAAGGTATGTGATCCGGACCAGACAACAGTATGAATTTGCCAACCGGCTGCGTTGATTAACGCAGTCCGTGCCGGCTTAAATAGCTGTTGTGATATTTTCCGGAATTTGTCACGTCTTCTCCAAACCAGTCCGGGGCGGTGAACTTATCAGCTTCTTCGACCGAATCAAATTCCACTTCCACCAGAGTCAGCGGAGCGAGGTCTTTTTCAAAGATATCGAGTTCTGCGGTCAGATGCTCGTTTAAAGGAATCAGATAGCGGGTTTTGGCAATTAAAAGCCCGTCAATTTTCGGAAGCAGGTGCCCGTAGGACTCTTTGGTGAGAGGAAGATTGTATTCTTCCCGCACCATAAGCCCATCGCCCTTGTAGGTGAGATAATAATCGTCGTTGGAGCGGCGGATGCGTACGACCGGTTCAGTGCACAGATAACCCTGTGCTATTTTTTTACTTTCATACTGATCCAGATGATCCGGTAATGTTTTTACAAGATATTTTCGTTCGATTTCCATATGATTTTCCTTTATTTAAAATAAGTCAGCAGTTTCTGTACGGCAATGCTCTGCGGTTTTCCACTGTCTTCCACAATGGTGATCTGGCGCTCCGGAATTTCTTCTTCGAGTTCGATCTCGAAAACCTCTTTGCGCTCAATGGCCGGTCTTGCAATGCCTTCCGGACAGAATCCGATGCCAAGATTACAGCGGACCATCGGAAGAATCTGGTCTGTGGTAGCAACTTCCATATCCGGAGAAAACCGAAGGTGGTTTTTGTAGAAAAACCGGACATACAGATCATTGGTTCCGGTGCCGGCAGAAAGGGAAACAAAGGAAAAATCCGCAAGTTCCTTTAAACTGCGTTTGCGGCTTGCAGTTGTTTTATAGGCACTTCCTCCGATCAGAATGTCATGATAGCTGCGAAGTGCGGTTTTTCGCAGAGGCTTTCGGATTTCCAAAGGAGAGGTGACCATGGCGATATCAACAAGTCCTTTTTCTAAGGCATCAATGGCCTGCGGGGTGGAATGATTGGAAATTTTCAGACGGACATGTGGATAATCTTTATGAAATTCCTGCAGTTTGTCTAAAAGGTACAGACGCATGGCGGTTTCACTGATGCCGATATTGATCTGCCCGCTTTCAAGGCTCTTGTTTTTGATAATTTCTTTTTCTCCATAGGTGAGCTGTTCAATTGCAATGGCAACGTGATGGAACAGGTGTTCGCCCTCGGTTGTCAGCTGAATCCCTTTGTGGGAACGGATCAGCAGTTTGCAGTCAAGCTCATTTTCCAGAATATTCATACAGCGGGTGATGTTGGGCTGGTTACTTCCGAGCATTTCTGCCGCGTTGGAAAAGCTTTTATAACGGGCAACATAATAGAAAATGCGGTAATAATCTAAAGTCATGATATTCCCTCCTCATAAACTATCGAAAGTATAATACAAAAATGGCAGGTGAGTCAAATGGAAATCCTCCGATTGTGTGCTTGTCGTTTTTGTAAGAAATTGCTACAATAGATCATAGCAATTACCGAAAAGGAGAATGATAAATATGAGCAGACTTGGAATTTTTATTGCAGACGGATGTGAAGAAGTAGAAGCACTGACGGTTGTGGATATTGTGCGCCGTGCAAAACTTGAAATTGACATGATTTCCATCAACGGAACAAAGCAGGTGACCAGTTCCCGCAATGTGACATTTATGACAGACACGACAAAAGAGGAGGCTGACTTTTCCGCTTATGACGGGATCATTCTGCCGGGCGGTATGCCGGGAACGGTTCATCTGGGAGAAGATGATACGGTCAGTCAGGTGATCCGTGAGTTTGAAAAAGAAGGAAAACTTGTTGCGGCAATCTGCGCAGCACCGAGTGTGCTGGGACAGGCCGGAATTTTAAATGGGAAGAAAGCTACGTGTCATCCGGGATTTGAAGAAAAACTGACCGGAGCAGAAGTATTCTTTTCCCCGGTAGTATGTGATGGAAATGTGATTACAAGCCGCGGCATGGGAACTGCCGTACCGTTTGGTCTTGCAGTTGCCCGTTATTTTACCGATGATGCAACCATAGAACATGTAAAAGCCGGACTTGTATACGCATAAACAGGTTCCAGAAATTGTCAGCTTTTTGTTCTCATAATTCCTCTGGTTCTGGTCACACTATACTCAGGCACATGAGAACAGCAAGTTGACCCCAAAAGCCGACCTGCCTTCTTGTGTGCAGGCCGGCTTTTTTTATGCAGGCATATAAAATACAGGAGGTGAAGAACTATGGCAGGTAACAACAATTCATCAAGCGGTACAAACCGTATGGCAGTACCGGAGGCAAAGGACGCAATGAAGCGTTTTAAGGAAGAGGTTGCAAGCGAGCTTGGAGTACCTTTAAAAGATGGATACAATGGGGATCTGACTTCCAAACAGGCAGGTTCTATTGGTGGAGAAAGGGTCAAGAAGATGATCATGAAGCAGGAAGAACAGATGAAATAAGGACTTTCTGCCGGAAAACAAAACAGCGTATGGCTTTTGACAGGCCATACGCTGTTTTTATTATAGGAAATAAAAAAACACTTGGCAAATATGTATTTCGTATGCTATAATGCTTAAATGACTGTGGTGGTCGTAGTATGCCTGTTTGTACCATCACGGAAAAATAGATCGTACATGGAATTGATATATATAAGGAGGAAACAATTAAGATGAGTGTACAGGTTGAAAATTTAGAGAAGAATATGGCAAAGCTTACCATCGAGGTTCCGGCAGAAGAGCTGGAGAAGGCTATTGAGTCAGCTTACCAGAAACAGAAAAAGCAGATCAGCGTTCCTGGTTTCCGTAAAGGAAAAGTTCCGAGAGCTATGATCGAAAAGATGTATGGCGCAGGTGTATTCTATGAAGATGCAGCCAACACCCTGATGCAGCAGAATTACCCATCTGCAGTAGATGAGAGTGGAATTGATATCGTATCCCGCCCGACTGTAGATGTTGTACAGATCGAGAAAGGAAAGCCTTTCATCTTTACAGCTGAGGTTGCTGTTAAGCCAGAGGTTACACTCGGAAAATATATGGGAGTAACAGTTACAAAGATTGATACTACCGTAACAGATGAAGAAGTTGACGCTGCATTAGAGCAGGAGCGCAACAACAATGCAAGAACAGTTACTGTAACTGACAGACCGGTTGCAGAAGGCGATACAGCTGTTATCGATTTCGAGGGATTCGTTGACGGTGTTGCATTCGAGGGTGGCAAGGGAGAGAATCATCCATTAGAGATTGGTTCCCACACATTTATCGATACATTCGAAGATCAGTTAGTTGGAAAGAATGCTGGAGATGAGGTTGAAGTTAACGTAACATTCCCAGAGCAGTATCAGGCAGCTGACCTTGCTGGAAAGCCAGCTACATTCAAGGTTAAGATCAACGAGATCAAGGCTAAGGAGCTTCCAGAGTTAGATGATGAGTTCGC
>ERZ1673744.3030-NODE-3030-length-11706-cov-4.546048_pt1 | contig 11706 bp, 10 predicted proteins | sample MGYA00580207_ERZ1673744 | MGnify/ENA primary metagenome ERZ1673744 (study PRJEB41218, sample SAMN15661751) | gut metagenome | host: Homo sapiens | place: Canada: London | collected 2015-08-20/2019-03-30 | study: EMG produced TPA metagenomics assembly of... | reverse complement strand
GTTGCGTCCTGCATAATTTTCTGCTGAGAAATCACCCTCATCCTTCATATAGGTCTTTGTGGATGGGGAAAGGTCAGCTGCACCGCCAATTACATTCGGCATTCTATCTTTGATACGATTGATCATCTTGCCGGACAGATTTCTTGTTGCATCTGCCTTATCATCATAAGCCCAGAAATCAGCATCGTCACAAACCTTCTCTGCCAAATCCTCATCGTAGTAAGTATCCCACAGTTCCTTCATTTCTGGATACTTCTCGCAGTATTCTGCAAACATCTTATTCCAAGCATCCTCTGCCGGCTGTAAGCCTTCTACGATTTCCTTATAATGATCATAAACTTCCTCTGGTACGAAGAATGGCTCTTCTGACGGCCAGCCTAAGTTTTCCTTCATTGCCTTAATATTGTCATCACCAAGCGGCTCGCCATGTGCACTTGCCTTGCCCTGCTTTGCCGGACATCCAAAACCAATCTGAGTCTTTACAGTGATAAAAGATGGTCTCTCAGTATCTGCCTTAGCAGCCTCAATTGCCTTGCCGATTTCCTCTAAGTTATTTCCATCCTCAACGGTAATGGTCTGGAAACCAAATGCTTCCATACGCTTCTGAACATTCTCTGTGAATGCAATATCTGTTGATCCCTCAATAGAGATGCGGTTGGAATCATAGAAAATGATCAGCTTAGACAGCTTTAAAGTACCTGCAAGAGAAAATGCCTCAGATGAAATACCCTCCATCATACATCCATCGCCGCCAAGTGCGTATGTGTAATGATCTACAACCGGATATCCTTCCTTGTTAAATACAGACGCCATATGACGCTCTGCAATTGCCATACCAACTGCCATACCCATACCAGCGCCAAGAGGTCCTGTCGTTGCCTCAACACCAACTGTGTGGCGATACTCCGGATGACCAGGTGTCAGAGAACCCCACTGACGAAACTGCATCAGATCTTCCTTTTTTAAATCACCATAACCAAACAGGTGAAGCAGGGAGTACAAAAGCATAGAACCATGTCCTCCAGAAAGAATAAAGCGATCACGATCCTTCCAATCTGGATCCTTTGGGTTGTGCTTTAAATGCTTTGCCCATAACTCATAGGCTACAGATGCACAGCCGAGCGGCAAGCCAGGATGTCCTGACTTTGCCTTCTGAATCGCATCTGCAGATAATACACGGATCGCGTTTACTGACATTGTATCAATGTTATTCATCTTCGTCTCCATTCCGCGCTTAAGCGCATTTAATTTTGTATTTATGCTCAGTTTACCAGACCATTGCACGAAAATCAAGTTTTTCTTATGTTATCGTAGCTTAATTTGCTGAAGCTCCTCCATTGTCGCCAAATAATAGGTCTTAAACTTGTCGCCCGGAATGACAGTATACAAATTATTTCCAAACTCTCTTGCAAAACGTATTCTTCCTGAAAATGATTGAACCTCGCAATAATCCGCATCATACATGACAATATTTCTCTGCTGAAATGCATAGCCTGTATGAAGTTTATCCTGCTCTGTAACAGCATTTTCATTTCCTTCTGACGTGTAAATATGAAGCTGATAGCCTGTTTTCGCTTCATCACGTACAACAAGACCAAGGTATTCGTTATTATAGAAAATACGCTGAATTTCTCCCTCAACAGCAATATCTTTTCGAGTAATTGCAGTTCTGTTTGACACGTCAAAAAAGCTGATGCAGCAATCTCCAACTGCAAACGCTTTTGTATCACTTAAATAGACAACCTTCGGGACATATGCGCCATTTTCAGAATAATCAAAACTTGCTACTATACGATCTGCAGCTTCTTTTCCCTTTTCAAAATCGTAAAAAGAAATACTGCTTGTTCCAACACCCTCAGAAATTGAGTAGTATGATACAGCTAATTGCTGACCATTTGGCGAAACACTAATGTCAAGCGGATATCCATCAATCTGGAGCGGATTGCGAATCGAAACTGCAAGCTCCTCGCCTGTATTTCGATAATAAGAAATTAAACTCGCATCCTGATCTTCTAACTGAAGCACAGTTACACCTGTCGATGCAATCACTCCCTTTGTGATTATCTGAGATGTAGTTCCGCTTCCAGTGATTCCCGATTTATTGCAAATCGCAAAATTTTTTCCTTTTAAATCGTAAATCAAAAGATAATCACCTTTGACATTTGCCTTTGGATTGCTCATATCATATGGAGCAGACCACACCTTTGTGCCCTTTTTGTCATAATACGTAGCACCATCTTTATTCATTACGACAATGCCGTCTCCGTATGATACGTATCCTGCTGATGACGCATTCGACACATCAGTTCTCCAGCTGACTTCATATGTTTTGTAACGCCACAGCCGTTCTGCCACAAACCACGCCAGTACAACAGCTAACACCAACACTGCGACAACAATTCCTGCGACATTGACTGTTCTTCTATGATCCTCAGCCCAGCTTACTGGTGCACTGCGAACCTTATCGTTCGTAACCATGCTCTGCCTAAGCTGCTTCTTCTTTCTTTCCCGTTGAAATTCACTGTCCCTTGCCATGTACTTTCCTTTCCACCACTGTGCTGACTTTCAAACTCCAGCTGCATCTTACATACAACTGCACAGTGTCTAAAAAAGTATAACATATCCAAGGGTGTGTGTCAAAGTTCCTTAAAAATTTTCACGGCAAAGTCAGCTCCTGTCCAATATAAATTTTATTTATATCATCAAGTCCATTTACTTCCTTTAACTGCATAACCATCTGTGAGGAACCATAAAATTTTTTACTAATCTCAATCAATGTATCACCAGGCTGGACCGTGTATGAGGCTGGACGATTTACTGCTGCTTCTGCTGCCTCACTCGTCCCCTGTGCTGCATTTTCTTCTGTGGGCAACGTTGGTGCTGCTACCGTTAAAATTTCCTGCGTGCTGCTTTCGTTTTCTTCTGATGATGCTGCATCTGATTCTTCATTTTTTGATGCTTCGGTGCTGCTTGTGATACGATACACTGATGCTCCAAGACCATCCTTATAAAACATCATATCTCCAGAAAAAATCCCGCCATTTTGAATAGCTGCCACGTCTTTTTTTTCTGTCTCAGATGAAGAAAGGCTGCTTTCTGGTGTTTTTGCAACTGAAGCTTTTTCTTCACTGCTTTCTGGTATCTTTGTAGCTAAAACTTCAAGCGTATTCTCCGTTTCTTTTAAAGACGCTGACAATGCACCAATATCATTTTTTGTTGCCACAATTTGTTCGCTTTCTGATTCAAAAGCAACCTGCTCACTCTCACCGCTTTTTCTCTCCACGGATGCTCCTACTGCAAGCGCCTGCACAGAATCCTCTTTTTTATTCATCCCTCTTGAAAAAAGGACACCACCTCCTACTAAAATAATAAAAAGAATTGCCGCCCCTGCCTTTACCCATATGCCGTTTTCTGCTGTTAGCTTAGGCGTCTGATTTATGTGTTTTGACTTTTGCGGATGCTTTATATCCTGCTTTTCCTTCATAATCTTTCTAAAATTAAGCGCTGCCTGATCGCTGACATCCTCACTTTGATCCGCGTTGCGGCTCAGCATATAATTTTGCATTTCATTATTTTTCTCATAATAAACAAAATACCCCTTCAAATGGAGAATTGTATCTTCTTCCTCCATCCAAAAGCTTTCCTCATCACCCTTCTTCCAGTACATCAAACAATTTTCCCCAGAAAAAATCTGACGATGTGTTTTTTTTAATTCTTCACCATCTGGAAAATTTTCTTCTGTTCCGCTTATAAACCAGCCACATATACTGCATCCTGGAAAATATTCCTGTATCACTGACAACGTATTATCCCAGACCTGCTGCGTAATCGCTGTTTTTTGCTCATTTTCTTCTTCAGTACTGCCTTGCGCATCCTCTAACTCAACTGCTCCCTTTACAAACCAGCATCTTTTGTTTTCTGTAACCATTTTGCTTCCAAGCAATATACCAGTGCGTACATGCCCTGTACAATTTAATTTACGAATAAATGTATATGCATAGTCTTCCAGATACACTCTAACCCGCTCTTCTTTTTCTGCCATCTGACGAATATTTTTTGGCAGTTTCTTTTCCTCTTCCATATAACACCTCCAGACCAGTTCCATGCAGTTTATGCACGGTATTTTCCATCTTTCTTAGCACATCGTATCACTACAACCGTGCAGAATCTGCCAAAACCGCCTGTCGAATACACATAATCTTTCGACAAGCGAATAAAGCGCTTCTTCCCCGGATAGAATGAAGCAAAGAACGTTTCAGAAAGGCGGTATCTATGAACACAGTCAACTCTCCATCCTATTTTTCGCAAACTGATTTTTCCTCGGAAGGCTTTGCCTGCCGTTTAGCCAATCTTGTTGATTTAAGCCAAAAAAAGAACGGCCACCGACCAATACTTTTCCTTTGTATTGGCAGTGACCGTGTCCCTGGGGACTGTCTTGGTCCTTTAGTAGGTTATAAATTAGAGCGTCTTTGCGATACCATGCAGCATACATTTGTTGTATGCGGATCGCTTGCTCATCCTGTACATGCTGTGAATCTGCGTCAAAAGCTTCATTATGTGAAGCATCTGGGCGACTTTCTCACAATTGCAATAGATGCCTCAATAGGTGCTAAAGAAAATCTTGGCATGCTTTGTCTTTCAAACAGTGCATTATATCCTGGCGAGGGTGTTGCAAAGTCGCTCCCCCCGGTGGGAGAAATCTCTATTACCGGTGTCACAAGCTGCGAAGACAATCCCATTCCATTTCACCGTCAAAGTGTCCCACTTTCTTTCGTGATGAATCTGGCTGATGAAATTTATCAGGGACTTTTTACTTTTTTAACAGCTTACTTCCAGACAGTGCCCTATACTGAGTCAATGCCTCTTCAAGCGACAGATCTGCATTCTCCTGACAGAAGGAATCAAACTTATTTAAACGCTGCTTGTACAGCAGATCCTTTCCAAAGACAGGCTCATATTCTTCCTTGAGCTGCTTTTCGATCTGCTCAATCTCTTCCTTCTTATTTGAAAGTTCCTGACGCTTGCTCTCAAACTCCTGCTGCAGCCCTAAAAGCTCATCCTTGTTGGCAGCTGTAATGTCTGCTGTGATCTGATGACGAATTTCGCTTTCAAAATTTTCAAGTGCTTCCTGGCGCTTTTCTACTGTATTCTGCATAACCTGCTGAATACCTGTGATTTTATCATCAAAGCTGCCCAGATTGTAGCCCGTCTCATCCTGACTTTTCTTGATGCGGTTCGTCATCAGCTGCTTGTTCTTATTATTAATGCGGATCTGCTTTCGAAGTTCCTCCACCTCTTCATTTACACCTGCAAACTTCAGCATATACTTGTGAAGCAAATACAAATATACAGTAAATAATGCACCCACATATACAAAAAATGTAAATGCCAGCACAAGACGATTCGAAATTGCCAATGAGAAAAACAATGGAATAAAGAAAATCAAGCCCACACCAACTAAAATATCAATTGTCCAATCTCTGCTGTTTTTAGGGAAAAACAGCATGGAAATCGCACGCTTTTTACATACGACTGGAACTTTATTTTCTTTAAATTTCAGTTCAATCTGTGCCTCTAGCTGCTGATTCTGTTGATTTAAAGGCGCTGTCTCAACCTGAATGCGCTGTGCTATTGCATTGGCCTTTGCCTTTGCACGCTCAGTTTTACATACATCAATCTGATCTTGATACTGACTCAGCTCACGATCATACGTTGCAGCAATTTCTTCTTTTTTCTTTTTAAGTGCCGTGGTAATTCCCTCTGCCACACTCTTTTCCATGCTGCTGTATGCCTTCTCGCTTTGCTTTAACTCACCAGTCAGGCGTGTCTTATCCTTCTCTGCCTCATCAAGATCATTTAACAACTGCTTCGCCCTATTTACTGTTTTAATTAACTCAGAATCATGAATTGCATCAAGTGTAACAGCTTGACCAAAGACGGATGATTGAGCTTCTCTGGTTGCCTCATCCTCTGGCTTTGCTTCCACTTCCATAGAAGATTCCATTGAAAGTTCCATTGAAGGTTCCATTGAAAGTTCCATTGAACCTTCTTGTGACTCTTCTGTCGATGCGGCATCTAATTCATCCAGCTGTTTTTCTTTAAGCTCAGCCTGCTCTGATTCTTCTGGCTGTTCTTTGGTAAACTCAGTCAGTTCTGATTCTTCTGGCTGCTCTTGTGCTTCCTCCATCAGTTCTTCTGGCTGCTCTTTTACTTCTTCTAGCTGCTCCTTTGGCTGCACAATTTCTTCCAGATTAACCGGCTCTGCTTTCATATCAGCTGATGTCTCCTTGGATGCCTCACTTGACACAGCCTGTTCTGCCTGCTGATCAAGCAACATTTCAACTTCATTAGCTGTTTCCGGAGTATCCGGCTGCCTATAATCGTCCATTTTTACTCCTCCTAACGATGATTATCAAGAACCATTCCCATTTTCGCACTTGCGTTTGAGAATTGTTTTTGTTATACTGACCACAAAACAAAGTCAGTTTTCAATCAATTTACAGTTCCTATAGTTTACTATATACTATTTTTCACTATAGCACAAGTTTTTTCTTTTTAGGAGGTTTTTATGTTTCGCATGTGGGGTAAAGTCTTCGCAGACAACCATCTTCTCAAGGATTTTGTTGTTGAAAATCCATCACTTGATATGACCCGCACCAAAAAGGTGTTCGCAGCACTCGAAAACATCGCTCATGAATTTGATCTGGCTGTCCCAATCTGGCTTCCATCAAACATTTCTGATTTTAAGCGTCACGCAAAAACACGCTTCACTCAGGACAGTTTTATTGAAGCAATCGATTTTGACTATCTTGAAATTCAGATCATTGAAGAAGATTAATTCTTTGCTAAATAATTTCAGGATAACCTAGACAGCCAGTTTATGTTAGCCTTATGACAAATATTGACTTATAATATCATTGATCAGCTGCTCTTCCTTTGGGGAGAGCTTTCTTGTCTGCTGCTTATGTACTTGTCGATCCCCGGATTCCCCCCGGGCCGCTGCAATCTGCGCTAGGCTCTCTTTTAACTCCTCTAACTGCTTTTGATGATCCTTTTCAGGTTCTTCCTTTCTGACAAGCTCTGGACGGTTCACCCGCTTTTCATTCTCCGCTGACACATTATTTTCTTTCTGTGCACCATCCTTTTTCTGCATAAAAAGATCATCCCTCATTGCTCCTCGTGCTCTGGCTGCTGCACTGCTTCTAGCAGCCTCACGTTCTGGCTGCACAAGCTCGTCTGGCTGCTCCTCACTGATGCCATCTGGCATATCTCTTGCACTTCGCACAACAAGCACATTTTCAAAATAGTGGACAAGTGCTGTTTCAAGAAGATCTTTGTTGGAACTATTTCCCATCAAACCAGAAAGCACAATCATCCCAGCTGCCATCAAACTTCCTCCAGCCAGATACAATACACAATTTTGAACACTTCCTTTATTCAAATAAAGAATCAACGAGGATACGGCACCTATTAGAAATGCTGCTGCCGCACAGTAAATACTGCAATTTTCCCAACTCGTCAGACGTGTTCCTGCTATACGATACTGCTGCTGCATTTTACTTACAAATGCTTCTGTATTTTTTATTCCGCAATTCATCCTATAAATGCTCTCGTACTTTGTCTTCATCTGCTGCAGCTGCTTGTCCTTTGCCGCTGCCAGATTATCAGATTGTCGAATCAAACTTTTGTAACAACGGTTTGCTGCAAATCTGCTGATAACTCCAATCACACAAACTGCCGCCATAACATACAGGATCATTCCCTGTTCCAGGTAATTTAACATACCATCGCCCCTTTCCGCCGAAATTTTCAGATTCATTTTCCGGTCTCCTAATTCATACACTAGCATAGAATTGCAAGCTTGTTAAGACAGAATCCATCGCACTTTTTTTACCTCACTCACACTTTTTTTCCATATATCTGATACTTTTTTCTTTTCCTTTTATTTTTTGATGTTATCTATTTTTTGTGAATGGACATCAACCCGCGTTTATGCTATACTGTCTGCAAAGACGCTGCTAGCTTTTGCTTCATGCGTTAAAAAACATTTTTGAAATATAAAGGAGGCTTTTTTATGACAAGTTACACTCCAAAGGGCGTATGTTCCCGTCAGATTAATATCGAGGTTAATGGTGATACTATCGAGTCCGTTCAGTTCGTTGGCGGCTGCAATGGCAATACTCAGGGTATCTCATCTCTTGTTAAGGGTATGAAGGTTGATGAAGTAATCGCCCGTCTCGAAGGAATCAACTGCAACGGCCGTGGAACTTCATGTCCGGATCAGCTCGCAAAGGCATTAAAGTCTATTAAGGGTGAATAAAATGAAAAAAATATTATTGACTGGCGGCGGTACTGCCGGTCATGTTACACCAAACATCGCTCTTTTGCCAGACCTTAAAGCAGAAGGCTATGACATTCATTACATAGGCTCCTATGAGGGAATGGAAAAGAAATTGATTACAGCACAGGGCATCCACTATGACGGAATTGCCACTGGAAAGTTTCGCCGCTATCTAAGCGCAAAAAATCTCACTGACCCATTTCGTGTTATCAAAGGTTTTCAGCAGGCTAAAAAGCTGATCCGTGACTACAAGCCGGATGTTGTCTTCTCTAAAGGCGGTTTTGTTGCTGTTCCTGTTGTGCTTGCAGCTGGTCACTATCATATTCCTGTTATCATTCACGAATCAGATATGACACCAGGCCTTGCAAACAAGATCTGTATGAGAACTGCTAAAAAAATCTGCTGCAACTTTCCTGAAACAGTTAAGCTTCTTCCGGCTGATAAGGCTGTTCTTACTGGAACACCAATTCGCCGTGAACTGTTAAATGGCTCAAGGGATGCCGGCTTTGCTTTTACAGGACTTAGTGACGACAAACCAATCCTTTTGATGATGGGAGGAAGTACTGGTTCACGTGCAGTTAATGCCGGTCTTAGAAGTGCTCTTCCTCAGCTTCTTAAGGAGTTTCATGTCATTCATCTGTGCGGCAAGGGAAATCTTGACAGTACACTTGCTCAGCCAGGCTACATTCAGTATGAATATATTTCTGATGAGCTTAAAGACCTGTTTGCAATCTCTGATATTGTGCTTTCACGTGCAGGTGCTAATGCCATTTGTGAGCTTTTGGCACTCAAGAAGCCAAACATTCTTGTTCCGCTTCCAGCAGCCGTAAGCCGTGGTGATCAGATTCTGAACGCAAACTCTTTTAAAAAGCAAGGTTTTTCCTATGTACTTGAAGAAGAAAAGTTAAATGCTGATACACTGATGGCAGCTGTTCACGAAGTTTACAACAATCGTGATTCTTACAAAAAGGCGATGGCCACCAGCAATCAAAGCAATGGCGTAGATATTGTAATCAAGCTAATTAAAGAATTATCGTAAAAAAAAGGCAGAACTCCAATTGTGGAATCTGCCTTTTTCTTGAAATCATGTCTTCTTTATTTTTATAAAAAACTGCTTTTCATGATGCGTAAAACCTTCAATAATAAAAGTTTCTTTTTAATCTTTAAGCGCTTCTCTTAATTTTGCTCCCTGCTTTTCGAGTTCCTCTCTCTTTGCTGGCTTCGGATCCCATGAGACCATGTCTTCTCCGCCTGCATATCTTGGAATCACATGCATATGGAAATGCATAACAGTCTGTCCTGCTGCCTCACCATTATTCTGAACTAAGTTAAAGCCCTCACATCCAAGACCTTTCTTCATTGCCTTTCCAAGCTTTGCAGCAACTTTAAGAACATTTGCAGCATATTCATCGCTGATCTCTGTTACATCCTTAAAATGCGCCTTTGGAAGGATTAATGTATGTCCTGCAGATGCCGGACCTAAATCAAGAATTGCGCGAAACTGCTCATCCTCATAAACAGTCTCTGATGGAATCTCACCTGCTGCTATTTTACAAAAAATACAATTATCATCTAACATAATTAAAACCTCTCTTTCGGCAAATATTGATGCCATTTTCTTTTGTACCCAGTATACTCATTTTTTTGATAAATTACAAGAGCACAAAATGTCGTTACATTTTTCTTGAGACAATCTATAAAAAATGATATATCTAACAGGTAACAATTCAAAGCTGTACTGGAGGTGCTTATGAACGATCAAACCTATTTTCTTGCCAATGCCGCCCATGAACTTCAGACTCTGCTTTCTTTGCTGTGCAGCAGTATTCAGGCTATTGAAGCCGCGCATCCTGAAGTTAGATGCTATCGTTACTGGCCAGAGCTCTCCTCTGACTGCCGCTTAATGACTAAGCTTCTTCGTGATCTTACAGACTACAGCATGTCTGACCAACTGACGAAACAACGCAGTGATCTGTGCAATTTACTGCGGCGGGCTTATTTATCATGTCTTCCTTTAACCGAGGGAACGAACAAAACACTTACATATACAAGCCGCGTCTCATGCGCCTACATGCCTCTCGACTCCCCAAAAATGATGGAAGCACTTTTAAATCTGATTGTCAATGCACTTGATGCCGTATCTGACAATGGAAGCGTTCAAATTATTCTGACAAAGTCAAACGAACAATTTGTCGTATCTATAATAGATGATGGCTGCGGAATTGCACCCAAACAACTGCTTACTATTTTTCATCCTTTTACTACCACAAAGCCAGACGGTACTGGGCTTGGCCTTCCAGTTGCCAAACGTATTATTGAAGGACATGGCGGTCATATACGCGTAAGCTCTGCTCCAAATCAGGGTGCCACCTTTACCTTCCTTCTGCCCTGTTCTTTTTCATCTGACAAAAAATAATAATGCCGCATACAAAGCCTATTATAGCGCCCACTATATGTGCGCAATTGTTGACACCACTTTCGGCAAATCCATGATATAAAGTAAAAAACATCATGAAAATAAGCTGCCGAAGCGTAATTTCTTCAAAATGACCTTTTGACAATAAAACAATACATAGTAAAAGGCCTGCGATTCCAAAAATTGCACCAGATGCACCAGCTGTCGCTACAAGCAAATCCCCCTGATGCACATACCACCAGACAGACGCAGCATTTGCGCCAATGCCACTGATTAAATATACACCAAGAAAACGCCACTTTCCAATACAACGCTCTGCCAATGCACCAAGATACAAAAGAACAAGCATATTGTTAAATAAATGATCCCATCCAAAGTGAAGAAAAACGCTTGTAACAAGACGCCACCACTCTGGCTTTTGAACAAACTCACCAATTTGCAGCACCATCATATTCATCAATGCCGATTCTTTTCCTCCAATCTCACCGACTGCAACGATGCATTGAATCAAAATATTAAGAATCACCAACATCAACGTAACCTCTGGTATTCTGTTAATTGCTATTCGTTTTCCATTAAAACGATCTGAAAAACGTTCCTTTCTAATCAGGGTAGCATAAAGATCACAAAATTCAGACGGCTGTCCGTCAAAAATCACTGGCTGTCCAGCGTCATCTATAAACCACCTTGGGTAAAAGCCTGTTACAAGCTGCTTTGAAATTGAAAAATCATCTGACAGCACAAGTGCAAGAAATTGACACTCCAGCTGTTTTTGCTCTCTAACCTTCTGTGCTGCATAATCAACTACCCTATCAATTCTCCACGGATCGGCTGCCAGCTTATTTGGATCATCGAACAGACAAACTGCATACAGCTTCGTATCCTCTTTGATCCATACACCACAAGGAAAATTTGCTGCAGCAATATTCGTATACCCAACACGCTTCAG
>ERZ1673744.3025-NODE-3025-length-11718-cov-6.954729_pt1 | contig 11718 bp, 10 predicted proteins | sample MGYA00580207_ERZ1673744 | MGnify/ENA primary metagenome ERZ1673744 (study PRJEB41218, sample SAMN15661751) | gut metagenome | host: Homo sapiens | place: Canada: London | collected 2015-08-20/2019-03-30 | study: EMG produced TPA metagenomics assembly of... | reverse complement strand
AGGGCACCCACCGCGGCGGCCACGCCCACAAGGCACTGCGGCAGGTGCTGTGGTGCCCCTACGGCAGCATCCTCATCAAGCTGGATGACGGCCACGAGAAGAGCGAAGTGCTGCTGGACGACCCCGCCAAGGGTCTGATCGTCGAGCACAATATGTGGCGCGAAATGATCTGGCAGCAGGAAAATTCCGTGCTCTGCGTCGCGGCGGATTCCTACTACGAGGCGGAGGATTATATCCGTGACTACGACGAATTTTTGAAGACCGTACAGGCAAAGGGGTAAACCGTGCTTAATGTCATGCTTCTGTCTGCCGGAGTCACCACCGGCTGGCATCTGGCGCAGGTGGCGCAGCAGCAGTTCAGCGGGGATATCTGCCTGCACCTCTGCGATACCAACCCGCGGGAACTGGTCCCCGCCGCCGCACTGGGCGGGCCGTTCCACCGGGTGCTGCCGCTGGCCGACCCGGGGTATCAACAACAGATCCTCACTCTGTTGAAAGAAAACCACATCGACGTCATTGTGCCGCTCATCGACCAGGATTTGTTCACCTGGGCGGCGGATGCGCCGGAACTGGCCGCATTGGGCGTGCGCTCCACCGCGCCGCTGCGGCAGACGGCCCAGCTGCTCACCGATAAAAAGGCCATGGCCGCATTTTTGCAGGCCCACGGCCTGCCCACCCCGCCGCTCGTCGCGCCTGAACAAATGGAGCCGGGCCGCGCCTACATCGAAAAGCGCGAGGTCGGCTGCGGATCCGTCGGGCTGCGCACGGTCATCGGCGGCGAGGACTACACCCCGCACCCCGGCAGCATTTTACAGGAAAAATGCGACGGCGGCGACACCGAAATCACCGCCGAAGTTTTCAACGCCCAGGGCAAGCTGCGGGTGTTCTGCCGTGAGCGCGTCGTGACAAAATCCGGCGTCTGTACGAAGATGCGGCCCCTGCACATCCCCGAAATCGAGGATTACATCTGCACACTGACCGGACTGCTGCCCTGCCCGGCGACGTTTTGCGCCCAGTTCATGCAGCACCGCGGGCGGTGGAACCTCATCGACTGCAACCTGCGCATCGGCGCGGGCACGGCGATGGCGTCCGCCGCCGGGTTCCAGCTGGTGCGGGCGTTCTGGGCGAACCTCTGCGGCCAGCCTGTGCCCGACGAATGGCTGCAGGCCGACCCCACGGTCAAGACTGTGCTGCGGGTCTACCAGGAAGTGGTGGTACGGTGACGCTCTACTGTGATGTGGACGGCACGCTGCTGGACAGCAGCGCCCGCCATGAAAAGCTGTTGCGGGACCTGCTGGCGGTCCGGGGCCTTGCCTGGCCCGCCGCCGCGCCCGACTATATGCGCTATAAGTCCGACGGCCACAGCACCAAGGCGTGGCTGGCCCTGGCCGGGTTTGCGCCGGAAGTCTGCAATGAAACTGCCGCCGCCTGGCGCGAGGGCATTGAAAAACCGGAGTACCTGGCCATGGACAGGCCTTACCCAGATACGTTGGATTTCCTGCGTTGGCTGCGGGCAAGCGGGCGGCGCTGTGTGTTGATCTCGGCCCGGCAGAATGCCGACGCCCTGCGGAAAACGCTTGACCGATGCGGCATCCTGCCGCTGGTGGAGGAACTGCTGGTCGTGCCGCCGGTGCAGGCCGAGCAGCGCAAAGCCGCCCTGCTGCGCCCGCGCATCGCCCCGGGGGACGCCATGCTGGGTGACACCGAGGTGGACAAGAACTGCGCCGAGACGCTGGGCCTGCCCTGTGCCGTGCTGGACCGGGGCTTCCGCAGTGCGGCGTTTTGGGAAGCGCACGGGGTAAAGGCATTGCATGGTTTGGAAGAGGCCAAGCGGTGGCTGCGGTAATGTGCCGCGGGCGGATATGGAATCCGCCCCTACGGACCGGCAGGCAGCGTTGTAGGGGCCGGGCATGCCCGGCCCGCAGCCGAAGGGCAGCCGCACGGCAAAGACAAGGCACGTGGGTCGTCGAGGACGCCGACCCCTACAAAACGACCATTATAACTTTTAAAGAAGGACAAACACTATGAACCAGCCCAAGGTCAGCGTGCTGATCTCGTTTTACAATCTGGCCCCCTATGTGGACAAGACGATGGAGACGGTGCTTGCGCAGAAAACGAACTTTCCCATCGAGGTCCTCTGCGCGGACGATGGCTCCGACGACGGCACCATTGAAAAGCTGCGCGTGTGGGAGCAGAAATACCCAGACACCGTCCGCGTGTTCGTCATGGACCGCATCCCCGGCGCAAAATATGAGGCCAACGACCGCATCAAGCGGATGAACGCCATCCGCGGGCGGCTGTTCTATGAGGCCAAGGGCGAGTATGTCAGCTACCTGGACGGCGACGACTTCTACACCGACGACCACAAGCTGCAAAAGCAGGCCGATGTGCTGGACGCCGACACAGAGCATAAATACATCGGCTGCGGCCACAACGGCTGCTATTACTGGGAGAGCACCGGCAAGACCGTCCCCATCGAGCGGCCCATCCGGGAGTGCAGCCTGACTGCCGAGGAATATTGGAGCTTTCTCTACGTCCACACCAACGCGCTGCTGCTGCGCAACTTGGGGCTGCAAGGCATCGACCCCTACAAGAGCGGCATCCCCATCATCGATAACCCGCTGACCTTCCAGTTCTTGCCCTACGGTGATATCTACTATCTGCCCGACTGTATGTTCAACTACCGCCAGATCGAGGGCAGCACCTACCACCGCCGCAGCCCCTACCAGAACGATATCCTGACGGCGCTGATTCTGTACGAGCAGCGCCGCATCACCCGCAGATTTGACGCGGCGGGCCTGGTGCGTTTCCTGCGCGAGTATGAGGATCTTTTTAAAAACCGCAGGGACCCGCAGCTGACAAAGGACGCGCAGACCTATATGGAGAACATCCGCACCTACCGCGCTGACCGCCTGCGCCGCATCGTCAACTATAACAACGAGAGCGCGGTATCCCGCCTGTGGTGCGATATCGAGAACCCGGTGTGGTTCTTTATTACAAAAATCCACCGCCACTTCATCTGGAAACCCAAGGTGCGGGCGCTGCTGGAAGAAGCCCGCGTGAAAACCGAAAAAGGGGAGTGCTGAACCATGGAAGATATGAGCGAACTGACTGCCGAAGAACAGGCCAAACTGCTGCGCCATGAGTTGGAGGCCGTCTACGGCTCGTCGTCGTACAAAATCGGCCGCGCTGTGACCTGGCTGCCCCGCAACGCCAAGCGCGGGCTGAAGTACCTTTTGCACAACGGCCCGGTCGTCAGCGCAAAATATATCTATACCTACGCGAAATATCATAAGATCGCCAACGAAAGCTACGCCTACTGGGCCTGCCTGCAAAAGAAGGACTACCCCGAGGCGCTGAAAAAGTGGTTCCTGGAAACGAACTACACCCACACGCCGCTGAACCTCGAGCACCCCAAGACCTTCAGCGAAAAGACCCAGTGGCTCAAGCTCAACGGCGGGTTTGAGGACGTCTACCCCCTCGTTGACAAATACGCCGTGCGCGAATGGGTCAAGGAGAAGATCGGCGAGGAATACCTGATTCCGCTGCTGGGCGTCTGGGATAACTTTGACGATATCGACTTTGACGCCCTGCCGGACAAATTCATGCTCAAGGTCAACCACGGCGCGGGTTGGAACATCGCCGTGCAGGATAAGTCAAAATTCGACAAGGCTGATGCCAAGAGGAAGATCGAGGGCTGGCTCAAGCTGAACTACTGCTACCTGATGGGCGGCCTGGATGTGCAGTACATCCACATCAAACCGCGCATCATCGCTGAAAAATTCATAGAGAACGACGGCGGCGACCTATACGACTACAAAATCTTCTGCTTCGACGGTGAGCCGAAAATCATCCTGCACATCGAGGAGCGCTACACCGACAAGGAAGAGCGAATGTTCTTCTACGACACCCAGTGGAACCAGCTGCCCTTCAACATCAATGTCCCGCTGGAAATGGTCGATATCCCCAAGCCGGAAAACCTCGATAAGATGCTGGATATTGCCCGCACCCTGAGCCAGGGCTACCCCTGCGTGCGCGTTGACTTGTACTCGCTGAACGATGGCAGCATAAAATTCGGCGAGATGACCTTCACCACGGAGAGCGGCATTTCCCGCTGGCACCCCGAGAGCGCCAACGAGTACATGGGCAGCCTGATCCATCTGCCCGGCGTCGACGACAAAGGAGACAACTAATGCCCACCGTCAGTATCCTGGTGCCGGTCTACAAGGCCGAAAAAACGCTGGACGCCTGTGTGGAAAGCATCCTGGCGCAGAGCTATGCGGATTTTGAGCTGCTGCTCATCGACGATGCCAGCCCCGACCATTGCCCGGAAATGTGCGATGCCTGGGCGGAAAAAGACCCCCGCGTCCGCGCCCTGCACCCGGCTAAGACCGGGCCGGGGCCGTCCGGTGCGCGCAACGCCGGGCTGGATGCCGCCAAGGGCCAATGGCTCACGATGGTGGACAGCGACGACACCGTTGCCCCCGACCTGCTGGAAAAGCTGCTGGCGGGTGCGGAAAGGAGCGGCGCGGAGCTGGTGCTCTGCAACTGCTGCCAGGTGACAGAGGACGGCGCAGAGCACCCATTGCCCGCAGACGAACAGTTTGCAAAAGAGACCGTTCTGGACGTGAACGCTTTCTGGGATGCCTTCAACACGCCCTGGATCAACCAGTTCACCGGCACGGCCCACCGGCTGTACGCCGCCAAGCTGTTTGACGGCGTGCGCTATCCGCTGGGGATGCTGCACGAGGATTACTACGTGCTGCCGGACCTGATCGCCCGCTGCACAAAAATTTTGTGCCTGCCCTTTACCGGCTACTACGTGCTGCGCCACGCAGGCAGCATCACCGACGGCGCCAAACATGAGGTGCGGCTGGCCATGACGAAGGGAGATATCCACCGGGCGGAGTATTTCCTGCAAAACGGCTGGTACGATCGCGCCGAGGGTGCCCTGACCGACGCCGCGCTGTTCTTGTACAAGAATAAGCGCGGATATGATTTGACCCGGCCCGGCCACAAGGCCGAGTTTGCCGCCGTGAAGCGGGAGCTTTGCCGTGTGTACAGTGCCCTGGCCGCGCAGAAGGGCGCAGCGTCGCTGAAACTCCGCGCCGCCGCCCTGCGGATGGGATTGCCCGTGTTTTATGCTTACACAAAGATGTTGAGCCGTAGATAAATTAAAGGAGCCTCTATGCCCACAGTCAGTATCATTATCCCGGTGTATAAGGCGGAACACTACCTGGACGCTTGTATGTGCAGCGTGGTGGGGCAGAGTTGTACCGACCTGGAAATACTGCTGGTGGATGACGGCAGCCCCGACCGCAGCCCCGAAATGTGTGATGCCTGGGCTGCGCGGGATCCCCGCGTCCGGGTGCTGCACCGCAAAAACGGCGGTGCGGCGTCGGCTCGCAACGCTGGCCTGGACGCCGCCACCGGCGATTTCATCTTCTTCGCCGATGCGGACGACCTGCTGGAACCAGACGCCATCGAGTATCTCGTCAAGGCCGAGCAGCAGTACGGCACCGACCTTGTCATTGGCAATATGCTCTATGTCGATGCCGAGAACCACCCGATGGCAGAGCCGGACTTTACCGGCTTTACCGACACGGTGCGCACCGTCGATGAGGTGTGGGAGCATTACTTCGCCCTCGACAACCGCAAGGTCTACTACGTAGTCGTCTGGAACAAGCTCTACAAGCGGGCCATGTTCGACACGCTGCGCTTCCGCGACGGCAAGCGGTACGAGGATCAGTTCTTTATGCTGGATGTGCTGCGCCGCTGCCAGACGGTGGCCTGCCTGGGCTACCAGGGTTACCGCTACGTGCAGCACAGCGGCAGCACCATGGCTGTGGCCGGTGTGGCCCGCAACTACCTGGAACGCCCCGAGTATCTGCTGGAATGGAGTCGCTATTTTGCCGAGAAAGGCAACTACCTCCGGGCCGAGGGCCTTTTGAACGACGCCATCGAGAACCTGTCCCAGAAGGAAAACTTCGACCTGTCCATCCAGCGGCAGCAGGCGCGGTATCATGAGCTGCGCCACAGCTGCGCCGAGGTTTACCGACTGCTCTCCCACCGCACCGGGCGGGAAAGTATGCTGCTGCGCGCCGGGCTGATCCACTTAGGGCTTCCGGTCTACCTGGCCTTCCTGCGGGAGCGGCGCAGCAGCGCCCAGACCCCGCCCGCCGCGCCCCAGTGGCGAACCCCGGCCCCGCTCACCCCGGTCCCGGCGGTCAGTATCATTATCCCGGTGTACAAGGTCGAGCGGTATCTTGACACCTGTGTGCAGAGCGTGCTGGATCAGACCTTCCAGGATATTGAGGTACTGCTCGTCGACGACGGCAGCCCCGACCGCTGCTCCGAAATGTGCGATGCCTGGGCGAAAAGCGACCGCCGCGTGCGGGTCATCCACCGCAAGAACGGTGGGCTTTCCGCTGCGCGCAACACCGGCATCGAGACCGCCCGCGGGCGGTACATCGTCTTTGTGGACAGCGACGACTTTCTGGAGCCGGACACCATCCGCCGCGCTGTGGCCGAGCAGGAGCGCACCGGCGCGGAGCTGGTCATCTTCAACCTCGTCTACACCAACGACCGCGGCGAACGGTGGCCCACGCCGGACTTTACGATCTTTCAGGATGAAATACTCGACGAGGACGGCGTGTGGGCGCGGTATTTCGCGCTGGAAAACCAAAAAATCTACTATACCGTCGCTTGGAACAAGCTGTACACCGCCAAGCTTTTTGCGGATGGCCTGCGCTTTCCCGAGGGCAAGCGGTACGAGGATCAGTTCATGCTGCCCCACATCCTGCACCGCTGCCAGAACATCGCCTGCCTGGGCTACCAGGGCTACCGCTATGTGCAGCGGGCAGACAGCATCATGGCGCAGGGCCCGGCCAGCCACTACCTGGACCGCCCCGAATACCTGCTGGAATGGTGCGGCTACTTTACCGAGAAAGGCGACTATCTGCGGGCCGAGGGCCTGCTGAACGACGCCATCAAAAACCTGGCCGAGAAGGATGGCTTTGACCTGACCACGGCGCAGCAGCGCACCCGCTACCGCCAGGCCTGCCACGACTGCTCCACGGCCTACGGCAATTTGTCCCGCCGTACCGGGCGGGAGAGTATGCTGCTGCGCGCCGGGCTTTTGCGCCTGGGCCTGCCCCTGTACCGAATCTTCCTCAAACACAAAACCTAAGGAGTTCCCCTACAATGGAAAAAACACAACTGCAAAAAGGATACCATGTCCACTACGGCCCCGCGCAGGGGTGGAGCCAGGTCGATGTAAGCGAACTGTGGCGCTATAAGGATTTGATCTGGCTCTTTGTCAAGCGCGATTTCACCGTCATGTACAAGCAGACCGTGCTGGGCCCCGCGTGGATCCTGATTAACCCGCTGCTGTCCACGGCCATGTACTGCGTCATGTTCGGCACCATCGCCCACCTGTCCACCGACGGTGTACCGCAGATTTTGTTCTACCTGGCCGGTACGGCGCTGTGGGGGTTCTTCTCCGCCTGCATCAATAAGGTGTCGGGCACGTTTACCACCAACTCCGCTATTTTCAGCAAGGTGTATTTCCCGCGGCTGGCGATGCCCATTTCCACGATGTTGTCAGGCCTTATCAATTTCCTGGTGCAGTTTGCGCTGTTCTTTGTGCTGCTGCTCGTCTACCTGGCCAAGGGTGAAGTCAGCCCCCACTGGGGGATGTTGCTGCTGACGGTGCCGCTGGTGCTGCAGGTGGGTCTGCTGGGCCTGGGCTGCGGCATCATCGTGTCCAGCCTGACTACCCGTTACCGTGATTTGATGGTCGTGGTGACCTTTGGCGTGCAGCTATGGATGTATGGTTCCCCGGTGGTCTATCCGCTGTCGATGATCGACAACCGGCTGCTGCGGGCCGTTATGATCGTCAACCCGATGACCGCCCCGATGGAGAGCTTCCGTTATATCTTCTTCGGTACCGGGCAGGTCAACGGGTTAATGTGGGTGCTTTCGCTGGCCTGGACCGCCGTGCTGCTGGTCGTGGGTCTGTCGCTTTTCAGCAAGGTCGAAAAGACCTTCGTCGATACGGTGTAAGGGGGTCCTGACATGAGTGAAAATGAACTGATGATCCGTGTGCAGGACGTCAAAAAGCAGTACCGCCTGGGCCAGATCGGCGGCGGCACGCTGCGCAGTGACCTGCAAAGCTGGTGGGCCCGCAAGCGCGGCAAAGAGGACCCGAACAGCCTGATCGGCACCGACCAGCGATTGATCGGTACTACATTTATGGCGCTGAACGGCGTCAGCTTCACCGTCAAAAAGGGCGAGGCCGTGGGCATCATCGGCTCCAACGGCGCGGGCAAATCCACGCTGCTCAAGCTGCTGACCCACGTCACGGCCCCCAGCGCCGGTGATATCGACCTGTACGGCCGTGTGGCCTCGATGTTGGAGGTCGGCACCGGCTTCCACCCCGAAATGACCGGCCGCGAGAACGTCTACCTGAACGGCGCGATTTTGGGCATGACCCACGCAGAAATTGACGCCAAGATGGATGAGATCATTGCCTTCTCCGAGGTCGGCGACTTCATCGACACGCCGGTCAAGCGGTATTCCAGCGGTATGTATGTCAAGCTGGCGTTCAGCGTGGCGGCCCACCTGGACAGTGAAATCATGATCATGGACGAGGTCCTGGCCGTCGGCGATATGAAGTTCCAGAAAAAGTGTCTGGATAAGATGCGCCAGGCCGCTCAGCACGACGGCAAGACCGTTTTGTACGTCAGCCACAATATGTCCACGATCCGCGACCTGTGCGACCGCTGCATCGTGCTGGACAAGGGCAAGGTCATCTTTGACGGTGACGTTGACGAGGGCATTGCCACCTACCTGTCCACCCGCTGGCAGACGTCGGATTTTGTGGACTACACCAACCACAAGCGCGACAACTGGTTCAAGCGCGACAACATCCGCATCCAGAACATCCATGTGCAGGTGCAGTCGGTGGAGGCAATCGAGCGCACCCAGCCTGTGCGCATCCATTACGTGCTGAAAGCCAACGAACTGGCCGAGAACATCGGCCTGCGGTTTGAGGTGCGCGACGAAGTCGGCACCCCGCTGGCGACGTCCAGCATGTTCGGCCTGACCCTGCAGCCCGGCATCAACGAGTTTACGGCGGAGTATGACCTGAGCGTGCTGACCGTGGGCAAGTACAGCAACTACTTCACGGTCATTACCTCCTACGGCGGCGGCACCTACGGCGTCGAGGATTGGGTCCCCGGCATCCAGTTCCAGCTGGTGGATACCTTTGCCACCTATTACGAGGGCTGGAACCGCCGCGCCTGGGGCCCCATCTGTCTGCCCGAACCCGCTGTCACCCTGGGGGCGGAAGAATGATGACGAAGGTTGCGGCGCTGTATATTGCCACCGGCAAGTATACGGTGTTCTGGCCGGAATTTTACGAGAGCGCGGAGCAATACCTGCTGCGCGACTGCGAGGTACACTATTTTGTGTTCACCGATGCGGCCGCTCTGCCGGGGGAGGAGAACCCCCGTGTGCATATCTGCCCGCAGGAGGCCTACTCCTGGCCGTTTGCCACACTGCGCCGGTTTGAGATTTTCTTGAAGCAGGAGCAGGCTCTGCGCTGCTTTGACTACATCTTCTTTTTCAACGCCAACGCGCAGTTTATGCAGCCTGTCACGCGGGAAATGCTGCTGCCCCGGGCCGAAAAAGGGGAACGGCTGCTCGTTGTGCAACATCCCTCCTTCTACGCAAAGCCGAACTATGAATTCACCTACGACCGCAACCCGCGCAGCACGGCCTGCATCCCCTACGGACTGGGAAAATACTACGTCTGCGGCGGCGTCAACGGCGGCACGACCCCGGCGTTTTTGAAGCTGTGCCGCACGCTGGACAAGCGCATTCGCCGGGACTTGCAGCACAACGTCATTGCACTGTGGCACGATGAATCCCAGATCAACCGCTACATCCTGTTCCGCCATGACTTCCGTGTGCTGGATCCGTCCTTTTGCTACCCGGAAGGATGGGACCATCTGCCGTTCCCCTGCGTGGTGCGCATCCGCAGCAAGGCGCGGTATCTGGACATCCCGGCCCTGCGCAAAGATGCGCCGGAGACACAGCTTTCCCCGGCGGTGCAGCGGTGGAACCGCTTTGCCATGCGCGCGGCCCGCTGGAGCCAAAACCACCTTTTCAAAAAAGGAAAATGACGATGAACGAAGCACAATGGCAGAACCGCATGACCATGCTGGTCAACAGCTGCGACGCCTACGAGGATCTGTGGCAGCCGTTTTTTACGCTGCTGAAACGGTATTTTGCGCCGCTGGATATGCGCATTCTGCTCAACACCGAGAGCAAGGACTTCCGCTTTGAGGGGCTGAATATCGAGTGTGTACACAGCAGCGCCGCCACCTACGGTGAGCGCATGACCGACGCGCTGCGCCGGGTCAAGACCGAGTACACTCTTCTGATGCTGGATGACTTCTTCCTGCGGGAGCCGGTGAAGATGGACCGCCTGCATGACCTGGTGCGCTGGATGGATGCGGACCGGGATATCGTCTATTTCAGCAGCGATATCACCGAGGCGCTCTACGATTGGGAAGTGGACCGTTACCCCGGCTACCGCCGCCTGCCGGTGGGCAACCGCTACACGCTGAATATGCAGGCGGCGGTCTGGCGCACTGATAAATTTGCTGAGTACTGGAACCACAAGGTAAGCCCCTGGGACTGGGAGGAGCGCTGCAATGTGCTGACCGCCGCCCACCCGAAGGATAAGTTCTACTGCGTCCTCAACGAGGAAGCGCGCTTTTTGAACTACGGCTACCACAAGGGCCAGTGGATGGGCATTTGCCACGGCAAGTGGGTCGAGCATGACGTTGTCCCGTTCTTTGCCAAAGAGGGCATCGAAATCGACTACGCGAAGCGCGGCTTTGTTGATTTGGCCCACCGCCCGGCTAGCCTGCAAAAAGAAACCGCCCGCAGCGAGCGGTACGACCTTGTGCGCCGCTGCCTGGGGGCGGGGTATCTGCTGCCGTATTTCCTCTTCTGCCGCCGGTGCAACCTGTACAGCAAAAAGAACCAGTGCGCCGTGGATGAGGATTACTTCCACTATTTGCAGCGCAAGGCTGATTTGCAGAGCCAGACCGGTAAAAAGTGCCTGTTTGGCCCGATGCAGCGATAAAAAATACCGCACAGCATTTTGCTGTGCGGTATTTTTTGTACGGATCACCTGTAATCGATCGGCAATGTCGGCAGACCGTTGAGGGTCCAGTCGGCCAGGTTGCCGTCCTGGTACTCGTAGTAGCCCTGGGCGGCGATCATGGCGCCGTTATCGCCGCAGTATTTCAGCTCGGGCAGATAGACTTTTGCGCCCAGCTTTTGGGCACCATCGTTCACCAGCTGGCGCAGACGGCCGTTGGCGGCTACGCCGCCCGCTAAAACTACCTGTTGGGCGTTGGTGTCGGCGGCTGCGGCCAGCAGCTTTTTCGCCAAAATCTGGTCAATACGCTCCTGGAAACTGGCGGCCATGTCGGCTACGTTGACGGCCTGGCCCTTCTGCTCGGCGTTATGCACTTCGTTGATGACGGCGGTTTTCAGGCCGCTGAAGCTGACGTTGTACTTGCCGTCCACATGGGGCACCGGCAGTTTGTAGGCCTTGGGGTTGCCGTCCCGCGCGGCGGCGGCAACGCTGGGGCCGCCGGGGTAGGGCAGACCCAGCGTGCGGGCTACCTTGTCGTAGGC
>ERZ1673744.3024-NODE-3024-length-11721-cov-22.026744_pt1 | contig 11721 bp, 10 predicted proteins | sample MGYA00580207_ERZ1673744 | MGnify/ENA primary metagenome ERZ1673744 (study PRJEB41218, sample SAMN15661751) | gut metagenome | host: Homo sapiens | place: Canada: London | collected 2015-08-20/2019-03-30 | study: EMG produced TPA metagenomics assembly of... | reverse complement strand
GCTGCCAGCTGCTGCGGCTGCATGGGCTGCCCCAGTGTGAACAGCATACACAGCTTTGCCTGCACCATATCGTAGTTTTCGGTCTTATGCACCGGTGCAATGGCAGGCATGGCCATGTTTTCCACCAGCGGCAGCGGGGCGCGGTCGATGCAGACAAGCTCTGCCAGCAAAGCATCCCGGATGGCGGCGGTCTGGGCGGCGTCGCAGCCCAGCACCAGCAGCTCGATGTTGGCGGTGCGCAGCATCTGCTGATAAGCGGCGGTCAGCATGGCCGGGGTAAGACCGTCCACCTCTTCCAGATAGCCCTCCTGCCGCACGCCTGCCGGGCTGTCACCAAAAAACTCCCGGTTGGCCTGATGCAGACAGTAGATGCGTTTATCGTTGATTTCATCCTCAAGGCCCTTTTTCAGCATCTGCTTTTCAATGCTGACGGCCTGCGGGTCAAAGCAGCCGTCCACAAGATAGGGATGGAAGGCCGCACCCAGCGCGATTTTGGTATACTCGGCGGTCAGTGCCTCGCCCTCCAGCGCAAAGGCATCCTTGATGCCGGTCACGCTGACGCAGAGGTTGTGGTTGCAGCCCATGGGGCGGGCGTCCACGGTCAGGTCTGCGCCGTAGAGCTTTGCCAGCTTTTTGGTGAGGCGGGTCATATCCGGGCAGTCCGCATAGCCGCGCTCCATCACCAGCGGCAAAAGCGCATGGGCAGTGGCCGTTTTACGCTGGGCCGGGAAAGCAAAGTGGATGCTGATGCGGCAGCGGTTGAATTTAGAAGCCGGGTCGCAGGAAAGATGCACGCCCGGTGCAATGAGAGTACGTTCCAATGGTTATTCCCTTCTCTCTGTGCCGCGCACAGAGCATTTGATTCAGTCTGCCCTCTGCAGGGCGATGAACTCTTCCAGGCTCAGGCCGCTGGCGCGGATGGCAAGGGCGTTTTCCACCCCCACATAGCGCCAGTGCCACGGCTCGAACACGATGCCGGTGGCGGCCTGCCGGTCCTGCGGGTAGCGCAGGATAAAGCCGTATTCCGCCGCGTAGGCCGTAAGCCACTCGTAGGCGCGGGTCTCGGCAAAACCGGTGTCCTGCTGCGGATTGTCCGCGCTGAGGATATCTGCCGCGTAGCCGGTGCCGTGCTCGTTGGCGTTGGCGGCGGGCTGGATGGTAGCCGCCAGACGGGCGGCTTCCTCCTCGCTCTTGCGCTTATCGCGGTAGGTCTGCACCCGGGCCTCGTAGGCGGCCTGACGGGTGTCGGCGTCCTGATAACCGGCCACAAGGATCAGGCTAACCCCATCCGCCTGCGCGGCGGCGGCCATACTGCGATACTGCATGGCAGCTTCGGCCTCCAGCTGCTGGCCGGTGACCTCGTCGGCGGTGTCCAGCAGCGGGGCGGGCTCGGCGGTATAGGGCAGGTTGGCGTTCACCAGTACCAGCCGGGCATCTGCGGCGTTAAATACATAGTCTGTGCCGTCGTACACGCTGGCTGCAAATACCTTTGGCCCGGCCAGCAGGCCGTGCACCTTGGGCAGCAGCCACAGGATGCCGCCGGTCAGCAGCGCCACCACTGCCGCGCAGCCGGCCAGAAACAGCACCCAGTTGCGGGCCAGCCGCAGCATTTTGCGGCGCTTCCATTGTTGATAGGTCAGGCGCTTCTCGGCAGGCGCTCTGGAGGTACGGGTGGGTTCACTCATGCGGCGGGGCTCCTTTTCGGCATTGTTGCAGCGCCGGTGCGCCGCACAGATTCAAACTATATTATACACCCCTTTGCAATTTGTGTAAACGCCGCCGTGTGTAAAAAAATTATGACCCGCCCGCCCCCGGCAGGGAGCAGACAGGCCACAATTAAAAATTTTACGCAGATCAGTCAAACAGCATATCGTGGATGGCACCGACAGCCTTGTCGGCGTCTGCACGGTCGATGATGCAGGAGATCTTGATCTCGCTGGTGGAGATCATTTTGATGTTGATATTGTTGTTGGACATTGCCTCGAACATCTTGGAGGCAACGCCGCTGTGGCTCTGCATACCGGCACCCACGATGGAGACCTTGGCGCAGGTGGTGTCCACACTGACATCGTTGAAGTGTGCACTTTCCTTCAGCACACGCATGGCCAGCTCGGCTTCGCCTTCGGCACAGGTAAAGCTGATGTCCTTCTTGCCGTCGCGGCCGGTGGACTGCAGAATGATGTCCACGTTGATGTTCTTCTGTGCCAGCAGACCGAAGATCCTAAAGCTCATGCCCGGCTCATCGGGAACGTTGAGAATCGTGATAACGGCAACATCGGTGTCCTTGGCGACACCCTTGATCAGCATACCTTCCATGTCCTTTGTAACCTCCTTAACCACCGTACCCGGGATGGGGTTCAGGCTGGAGAGCACCTCCAGCTCCACATTGTACTTTTTAGCCAGCTCCACGCTGCGGTTGTTCAGCACCTGTGCGCCCAGAGATGCCAGTTCCAGCATCTCGTCAAAGGTGATCTCCTCCAGCTTACGGGTGTTGCTCACTTTGCGCGGGTCGGCGGTATAAACGCCCTCCACATCCGTGTAGATCTGGCAGCGGTCAGCGTGCAGGGCAGCGGCAATTGCCACAGCACTGGTGTCGGAGCCGCCGCGTCCCAGAGTGGTGATGTCATCCAGCTTGTTCAAGCCCTGGAAGCCTGCCACCACCACCACGCGGTTGCGCTCCAGCTCGGAGGAAATCCGCTCGGTCTCCAGCCGGGTGATGCGCGCCTTGGTGTAGGCACGGTCGGTACGGAAGCCCGCCTGCCAGCCGGTCAGGCTGATGGCATGGCAGCCCAGCTCGTTCAGCGCCATGGCCAGCAGTGCGATGCTGATCTGCTCGCCGGAGGCCAGCAGCATATCCATCTCACGCGCCGAGGGGTTATGGGTGATCTCCCCTGCCTTGGCGATCAGGTCATCGGTGGTGTCGCCCTGTGCGGAGACTACCACCACTACGTCATTGCCCGCGTTGTGGGTGTTGGCCACGATCCGCGCAACGTTGAAGATACGGTCACGGTCCTTTACGGAAGAACCGCCGAATTTCTGTACGATCAACGCCATATCTTGTCACTCTCCTCTTTAACGCCCCGCGCTTGCGGGGGGGCTTGCCGGGCGGAAGCGTTCTTGCACTTCCCTTACCCATTTATCATTCCACGGTTGCGCCGGTGTTATCGGCATCCAGCTGCAACAGTGTAAATGCTTCACATCCGTCCAGACCTTCCAGCAGCTCCAGACCTTTTTCCAGCTTGGAATAGAACTTTTCGGCCTCGGCCTTTTCTGCCACAGCCATGACCGTGCTGCCTGCACCGGACACATACACGGCCTTTGCGCCGCACAGCCGCGCCATATCGAACACCTCGCGGGAGCCGGGCATCAGGGGCATGCGATACTGCTGGTGCAGCTTATCCTCGGTGGCAATGGCCAGCAGGTCGTGCCGCCCCTCGCAGAAGGCTGCAGGCACCAGCGCCGCACGCGACAGGTTATACACCGCGTCCTTATGGGATACCTCTTTAGGCAGGGCTGCGCGGGCTGCCTCGGTCAGCAGCTTGTAGTCCGGCACGATGGCAGCAAAGCAGAGGCTTTCATCCACATTCCGCTTGACCGAATACACCTTGCCGTCCTCGAATACGCTGCTGGTCAGGCCGCCCAGCAGTGCCGGAGCCACGTTATCGGGGTGTCCCTCAATGGCAGTTGCCAGCGTGAGCAGCTCCTGCGTGTTGAGCACATCGCCCAGCATCCGGTTTGCACCCAGCAGACCCGCGATGATGCAGGCCGAAGAAGAGCCCAGACCCCGTGCCATGGGGATGGGGTTCGTCTGGGTGATCTTAAGGGGCGGGATCTGCTTGCCAACCTTTTCGAACAAACCCTTGGCGGAGCGGTACACGAGATTCGACTCGCCCCGGGGGATGCGGGTGCCGTCCGATGCCGAGATCTCCAGCACCTCGCTGTCCTCAAAGGTGACCGTGTTGTACAGGGTAACTGCCAGACCCAGCGCATCGAAGCCGGAGCCTACGTTGGCGCTGGTGGCAGGGACCGAAACCTTGATCTTCATTGCCGCAGTTCCTTTCCGTTACACTTCCTCGGGCAGACGCTTGAGCACCAGCTTCACGCTGCCGCCCACGGCCTCCACCTTGCGCGCGGCCTCTGCCAGCGCACGCTCATCGGCGCGCTTCACAAAGTAGGCGCAGCCCTCGTACCGCTCATCCACCACCTTGCCGTAGCCGTAGATGGCCTCCACCACAGCGGGTGCAATGCCCGCCACACGCACATAATATGCAGCGGGAGCCGGGTCGGTGAGCATGCCGTCCACCGGGTCCGCAGGCTGCCAGAACAGGCTGTCGTGCACCTGTGCGCCGTTTTTCAGCGCATCCACCACGTCTGCCACCACAGCGCTGGCGGTGGGCAGCTTGCCTGCGCCCTTGCCGTAGAACACCACATCGCCCAGCATATCGCCCTTGACCAGCACCGCGTTGAACACATCGTCCACGCTGGCCAGCTGGTTTGCCTTGGGCACCAGACACGGCTCTACACCGGCGGCCACGCTGCCGTCCTTGCCAAGCTTCATCCATGCGATCAGCTTGATAACGCAGCCCAGCTTTTCGGCGCTGGCCACATCGGCGGCGGTAATGGCACGGATGCCCCGGGTGGGGATGTTCTGGGGGTAGATCTGGTGGCCGCACACCATGGAGGACAGGATGGCGATCTTGCGGCAGGCGTCGCGGCCGTCCACGTCATCGCTGGGGTCCTTGGTCTCTGCGTAACCCAGCTCCTGCGCAATTTGCAGCGCATCCTCAAAGCCCAGTCCCTCCCGCACCATCTTGGTGAGCATGAAGTTGGTGGTACCGTTCACGATGCCCTCCACCTCGGTGATGACGTTGGCCGCCAGGCACTGGTGCATGGGGGTGATGATGGGCGTACCGCCGCCCACAGAGGCCTCGAACAGGAAAGCGCAGCCGTGCTCCTTGGCCAGTGCCAGCAGCTCTGCGCCGTAGGTGGCCACCATCTCCTTGTTGGAGGTGCACACGCTGCGGCCGCTCTCCAGACACGCCTTGACGTAGGGGTAAGCAAAGCGGGTGCCGCCGATGGTCTCCACCACCACCCGGATCTCCGGGTCCTGCAGGATCACGTCGATATTCTTGACCACCAAAGGCTCCACCGGGTTGCCGGTAAAATCCTTCGGGTCCAGAATGTATTTTACCTCCACCGGTTCGCCAGCCCGGCGGGAGACGCTTGCAGCATTGTGGCACAGCACCTCGTATACGCCGCTGCCCACCGTGCCAAAGCCCAGAATTGCAATTTTAGCCATACTCTCTTTCCCTCGTTTCCTGTTTTGTTACAGGTTATACCCACAGCGCACACCCACGACCATGCGCTGGCGCGAAAGCTTTTCGGTCAGTTCCTCCGGGGACATCTGCATGGTATCGGTGCGGATGGTGACCGCCACCAGCGCAGCCCCATTCTCCGGGGTGGACTGGTTGATGGTCACAATACTGGCGCCTGCGGCGCTGATACCGGCCAGAAGGCTTTGCAGCGCACCGGTCTCGTCCCGCAGGGTGGCCATGACCGTGATGACCTCACGGCCGTTCTCGGAATCAAAAATACAATCCTTATACTTATAAAATGCACTGCGCGAAAGCTCTACGGCGCGGGTCGCAGCCGAAATGCTGCGGGCTTCGCCGCTGGCCAGCAGCTCCTTGGCGCGTACCACCTTGAGAAAAACCTCCGGCAGCACCTGCGCATCCACCAGATAAAAACGGCGTTCCAACTTGTTCACCTCTCAAACACAAGTGTTCTTGCAGAAAATATAATAGCATCCGAACCCCTGCAATGCAAGAGCCCGGATGCTATTTTGTCACTTTGTCCAGTTTTGTCTTGTGAAGTGCGCCCTGTCCTTGCCGGATTTTTCAGCAAAGGGGTGAAAAAGTACGATTTTTGTCCTTATTCCGTGTCCAGTGCACTGGTATCGGTGGGTATGACCGGCTGGGTAGGCACAGCATCGTCTGTGTTCTCGGCAGGGGCAGCAGCCTGCGGTGCGGCATGGGAATAGGTGCAGGTATCGGGCAGGTCATCGGCACGGTAGTAGCCCACGGCAGTGCTCGGGCAGCCTGCACCGGCCAGCAATCCGCTCTGGGTGCAGTAACGGCGCTCCACCACGCCTGCGGAGGTGGGGAATGCCTTATAGGGCAGGTCTGCCTGTGCCTGCTCCATCAGTGCCTTCCACGCGGTAACACAGGTACGGGTCTTAGCCTGCTGCTTGGTCAGGGTCTTGGTCATATCGTAAGGTGCATCGTAGCCCCACCACACAGCGGTGACATAGTAGGGCGTGCCGCCCACGAACCACAGATCCTTTTCGTCGCTGGCAGTACCGGTCTTACCAAAGGCCTCCATGCCGTTGGAGTTGGGGTAGCGGCCGCTGGCAGTACCTACGCTGGAGAACAGAACGTTCTTCAGCAGACGGTTCATGACATAAGCGGTATCGGGGGTCAGTGCCTGATAGCTGGTGGCGTTGTTTTCCAGATAGATGTTGCCGTCCCGGTCCAGCACACGGGTATACAGGTGCGGGGTGGTGTACTCGCCGTCATAGAAGATCTGGAAGGCTGCGGCCAGCGCCATGGGCGTAACACCCTTGGTCTGGCTGCCCATGACCATCTGCGCCAGACCCACATCGTTGGTGGGGTCCAGCGTATTCAGTTGCAAGGTGTTGTAGACGAAGTTGAAGATATTGCTTGCGCCCACAAGGTCGCCCACGCGGACTGCGATGGTATTCAGCGAGCGGGCAAGGCCGTTCCACAGCGGGAGATCGCTGCCGTCGCCATAGTTGCCGCCGTAGTTGCGCGGCCAGCTGCGCCATGCGTTGGGGTAAGCGCGGAGCTGCTTGTCGGAGAGCCCCATCAGGCCATTCTTGCGGCAGTAGTCCTCGTCCCGGATGATCATATCCTGCTTCTGGTACAGGGGGGAGTTGTTGAGCATGGTGGACCAGTTGACCAGACCGTACTCAATGCCCAGCGCATAGGCACCGATGGGCTTGATGGTAGAACCGGTCTGCCGCTCCACATTATAGGCGCGGTTCAGGGAAAGGCTCTTGGTCTTTTCGCCCAGGCCGCCCGCAATGGCCAGCACGTTGCCGTCATAGTCCAGCGTGACCATAGCAGCCTGCGTGCGCACGTTGCGGTAATAGTAGACGGTGCCATCCTCGCCGGTGCGGGTCTTGGGGGTGCCGTCCTCGTTGAACACCTGCACATCATCGTCCGAAATGGAGGTGACCTCTTCCTCATGCCAGCCCGCCGGGAAGTAGGCATCATCGGTGTTCAGCATCAGGTTTTCCATCTGGGACTGCAGCTTGGTGTTGACAGTGGCTTCGATGGTAAAGCCGCCGGTGTAGAGCAGCTTCTGCGCCTCGGACTCGCTGATGCCCTCCTTGGTCATGATGTCCTGCACGACCTCATTGAACAGTGCATCGGTGAAGTAGGAGGTGACGGTGCTGGGCTTTTTGCCGCTGTCTTCTTCGGCCAGCACAAGGGACTGTGCAGCGCCGTTGCGGTAGTCCTCCTCACTGATCACACCCTGCTGCCACATATTGTACATGATGAAGTTGCGGCGGTGGATCAGATTTTCGGGGTTCGTATAGGGGTTATAGTTGGTGGGGTTTTTGGTAATAGAGGCAATGGTAGCGCACTCCCACAGGCTCAGCTGGCTGACGTCCTTGTTGAAGTACTCGTTGGCCGCCGTCTGCACACCCTGAATGGTGCCGGTAAAGCTGATGGTGTTCAGGTAAGCCTCCAGAATGGTCTCCTTGGAGTAGCTGCGGCTCAGGCAGAGGGCACGGTAGATCTCGCGCACCTTGCGCAATGCGCCATCGATACCGCTGGCGCTGTTGTCATCGGTCAGGTTCTTGATGAGCTGCTGTTCCAGTGTGGATGCGCCCTGCTTGGAGCTGTAAATGGGCAGCAGATACTCGTTGATCATTGCACCGATGGTGCGCTTGAAGTTGACGCCGGGCTCTGAGTAGAAGTCCTTATCCTCGGTGCAGATGAACGCATACTGCAAGTTGGAAGGGATCTGCTCAAGGTCTGCCCATACGCGGTGGCTGTTGGAGGAGCGCAGGGTGGCATACTCCACCTGTGCGCCGGTATCCGGGTCGGTAGCTACCACCATACTGGACTGGCTCAGCTGGATGTTGTCCAAGTCCAGCAGGTCACCGTCGTTGGCAGTAGCCTGCACCACATAGAACACCATGCCCACGGCCACCACGCTGCCCAGCATGATGCCAAGGCAGAGCACCGTAGCGACGGTGCGGCCAATGAACCGCAGAATGGGATGCTTGCTCTTTTCCTTCGGCGGCTTGGGGCTTTTGGGTGCCTTGGGTGTGCGGGTACGGTTTTCCGCTGCGGAGTGTACCTCGCGGCGGCTCTGGGAAACATTGACCTTACGTCCCATCGGGCGGGCAGGCTGCTCCTCGCCGCCCCGGTGGATCTTTCTCATCTCATTGTTGGAGATAGGGATCGCCTCCTGACATTTCAAGACTGTTGCCGGGCATTGCTGCGCCGGGTTTTATCCACATCGTTTGTGACACGAAACTTCAAACTGCAATACCATATTATAGCACGCACGCCCCAGCCGGGCAAGAACCAATCTTTGCGCGCTGAGCAGATATAAATAGTATAACACACTCTCTTGTGGAAAGTACAGTATCTGCGTGTGAAAATTGTCTGCCATCCGCCAAAACGGGGCATACTTACCGGGGAAGGGAGTGTTTTTTATGCGCAAGCTGTCTGTCTGCCTGTTCTACGGGCTTTGCGTATTCACCATTGTATTCAGTCTGTTCTGGATGGCGCTGCCAAAGCTGCCGCTGTCCCAAAGCCCCGCCGGGTCTGAGACCGACCCCGCCTCTCCCCTGAGCCTTGCCGCGCAGGCAGTGCCCCAGACGGACACCGCCCGCTACTGCCTGCAAGACAGCGGCGGGCGGGTGGCGGTGTATACCTGCCGCGCCGACGGCACCCCGGGCACCCTGATCCGCGTGACCGGCATCTACACCAATCTTCTGCCCGAAAACGACGCCTTACGCATCAAGCGCGGGCTTGTGGTCAACAGCCCCCGGGAGCTGGACCTGCTGCTGGAGGATTTGGGGGAGTAAATGCAACGAGCCGCTGCACGATGTGCAGCGGCTCGTTGCATTTATATGATTCAGGCTTCCATTTCTTCCAGCGGCACAAGGTATTCCTTGCGGCACTGCTCGTACTCCAGCATATAGTCCTTGCTGGGGCTGTGGTGCATGATGTTTTTCAGGGTGTGAGAGTCGTAATCATCGCCGGCCTCCATGCCCACCATGCGCACCGCAATGTTGGAGCAGTGGTCGGAGATACGCTCGGCGTTGTTCAGCACATCCAGGAACACCACGCCGGTGTCGATGGAGCAAATGCCGTCCTTCAGGCGGAGGATGTGCTGGTCGCGCAGACGCTCCACCATCACATCAATGATCTCCTCCAGCGGCTCCACCTGTGCTGCCTTCTGGACATCATCGTTTTCAAAGGCCTCGTCCGTCAGAACCAGAATGCGTTCCAAAGCGGCATCCAGCAATTGCAGTTCCTTTTTGGCGCTCTCGCTGAAGCTGGCTTCCTTGTCGTACAGTTCCTCGGCCTTTTCCATGATGTTCACGGCATAGTCGCCAATGCGCTCGAACTCGGTGACAAAATTCAGCAGCTCGGTCACCGCGTGGCTTTCGTCGTCGCCCAGCTCCTGATCTGTCAGCTTGATCAGGTAGTTGGTGATCTCCACCTCCATGCGGTCGATCAGGTTCTCGCGCACCTTAATGGCGCTCACGGTCTCCTCGTCCATCTTCAAAAGCAGCGGCGCGGCCAGACCCACGTTGCGGGCGGCGCGGCGGGACATCTTGATCACCGCATTCTTCGCCTGCTGCAAAGCCACAGCCGGGCTCTTGTACAGACGCTCGTCCAGCACCGGCATGCTCAGCTCCTGTGCTTCCTCCACGCTACTGGGCACCGTGAGCATCGCCAAGCGGCTCAGCACTCCGCTGCAAGGCAGGAACAGCAGCATGGCGCATACGCTGGACAAAGTATGGATGTTTGCAATGGAGCTCTTGTTCATCACATCGCCCCACATGGGGATGCCGATGGTGAACTGCACCGCATAGATCAGCGCCAGCAGGATCACGCTGCCGATGACGTTGAAGTACAGGTGGATGAGCGCTGCCCGCTTACCATCCTTGGAAGAGCCGCCGATGGTGAGCAGCGGGGTGAACGCCGTACCGATATGCGCACCCAGAATGATGGGAATGGCAGAGCTGAAGGTGACAAGCCCTGTGCTGGACAGTGCCTGCAGAATACCCACCGAAGCGGAGGAGGACTGGATGATCACGGTGACCACCACGCCCACCAGAACGCCCAGAATGGGGTTGGTCATGGTGACGAACAGATTCTGAAAGACGGCGCTCTCCCGCAGGGGAGCAACGCCGGTATCCATCAGGCTCATGCCGGTAAACAGAATGCCGAAGCCCAGCATGATCTGACCGATATTCTTCTTTTTGGCATTGCGCAGGAACACATAAAAAATGCAGCCAATAAACGCCACCACGGGGGCAAAGGTCTTGGGCTGGATCAAGGTCAGCCACAGGCTGTCGCCTGAGATATCCGCCATGCGGATCAACTGACCTGTTACCGTAGTACCAATATTTGCACCCATGATCACGCCTACCGACTGCGTCAGTGTCATGATACCGGAGTTGACCAGACCGACACAAATAACCACCGTACCAGCCGACGACTGGATGACGCCGGTGATCAGTGTGCCGAAGATCACGCCCTTAATGGTAGAGGAGGTAAGCTTTTGCAATACGCCCTGCATCTTGCCGCCTGCCAGCTTTTCCAGTCCGGCGCCCATGATGGACATACCGTACAAGAACAGCGCAACGCCGCCCAGCAGAGAGGTAATGTGTGTGATATCCATAACGATACTCCTAATATGAAACTTCCCTTTTTATCCTTTACAGCACACAGCCGCCGAAACCTTGCACGTGCACAGCACTTGCCCTGTTCCGGCAGCCGCTTATTTTTATTATACCATCAAAGGGGGCGTCTCAACAAGGTTTATTTTACACGAAAATTACTTTTTTCACACATTCCGCAACATATTTCTGGGTGGCAAACAAAAAGCTTTCCGTTATTTTACATACATTTTACATTCAGCTTTCCCAGATGCGATATGCCGCCGCTTACCCGGCCAGCTCTTCCATGGCCTCGCGCACTGTGTCGGCCGAAAACAGGAACACACCACTGCCGGTGTATACCTCCACATGATTGCCCACATAACGCAGCTCAAAATCCTTCATGGTGTTTCCCTCCTGTGTTTCTGTTTTGTTCCGGGGCTTTCCCGGTGAACACAGTATCGCACAATTCGGATACCATAAAAAGGACTTTCAAAGGTTTTTGCGGACTTTTTGCGTAAAAAACAGCGTATGATCCCCCAGTCTGCTCACGCCGTACGCGGCCATCTTCCTCGGAGATCAGGTCTTTGGCAGTCCCCGCAGCGCCGCGTTTCCTCAAGAAACAAGCACCGGAGCTGCCGTTTTCCGGCACGACCCCCTCCTGTGATAATGGCTATAGCAAAGCGGAAGCCCTTCCAAATCATCCTGCTGTGCAAAGCATTATTCTGCCGCGTCCGTCACCCGGACGGGGTAGCCTTTCCGCACACAGCGCACCGCGTAGCGGGAAC
>ERZ1673744.3021-NODE-3021-length-11732-cov-5.553310_pt1 | contig 11732 bp, 15 predicted proteins | sample MGYA00580207_ERZ1673744 | MGnify/ENA primary metagenome ERZ1673744 (study PRJEB41218, sample SAMN15661751) | gut metagenome | host: Homo sapiens | place: Canada: London | collected 2015-08-20/2019-03-30 | study: EMG produced TPA metagenomics assembly of... | reverse complement strand
AAAAATAAGTTGCGAAAGTCGTTTTGACTTTGCAACTTAATAGTAAACCTTACAGTGGCCCGCCGCAAAAAAGTCGTCCCCGGCCCTCGCGTGCGTGTACGCGTATGCGCGCGCTGAACGCGCGCGAGAAGGCCCCCAGCCGCCTTGCCAGGGGTGGGCCGACCTGCTACAATGGAGAGGCCAACCGCCTGCCGGGAAATGCCCGCGGCAGGCGTTTTTTCTAAAAAAAGGTCAGAAACCGTGTCACAAAAGCCGGGCGGGAGCGGTTATATAGGGTGTAAGGCAAAAAGCCCTCCGCCCCTTCGGCCCCGCTTTTCCGGAAAAACGACCCAAAGGAGAAAACATCATGCTGCCGCTTTTTATCATGGCTATTGAAAATGACACCGACCGGCAATTTGTAGCCGGGCTGTACCAGCGCCACCGGGATTTCCTGCTGCGCTGCGCCCAAAAGATACTGAATGACCCCGACCGGGCCGAGGAAGCCCTGCACGAGGCCATGCTGCGGGTCATCCGCTCCCTGGAACGGGTGCGGCAGATCCCCGCAGAGGAGCTGCTGCCTTACCTGGTCACCATTGTGCAAACCGCCAGCATCGACCTTTACCACAAAACCAACCGGGAGCGGCAGGCCGCGCAGGGCCGGGAGCGGGACTGGGCCGAGAGCCTGAGCGGCACGGAGGATACCGAACTTCTCCTCATCCGCCAGGAGCAGGCCGAGCTGCTGCGGGAGTGCCTGAAAACACTGCCCCAGCGGGAGATAGACCTGCTGAACTACGCCTACACGCTGGAGCTGTCCACGAAGGAGATCACCCGGCTGACCGGCCTGGCGCCGGGCAATGTGCGGCAGATCCTGACCCGGGCCCGCCGAAAAGTGCTTGCCGCCTATATCGAGAAAGGAGGTATGAACCATGAGTAACAACAATTATCCGCTGGATGAAAAAGCGTTGGAGGAGCAGTATGCCGATCTCCTCCTCAAGATCGCGCTGAAGGAATACCTGAAGGAGCAGGCCCTGCAGATGAAGCAGCAGGAGGCCGAAGCCGCCCCCGCGCCGCAGCCGGCACAGAAGAGCAGTAATGTGGTGGCGGTGGCCTTCCGGCAGGTGGGCTGGCAGGAGACCAAAGAGACCCTACTGCACGGCCTGAAGAAGGGTGTCACCCGAGTGGCGGTGGTGTTTCTGGCGGCCGCCCTTACCGCTACCACAGCCTTTGCCCTCTCCCCGGTGGAAAGGAAGGAAAGCATTCTGGAGAAGGTGATAAACACGATCCGCAATTATGCCGATATGCTTACCAACACCTCCACCATGGTGGAAGTGCCCCGCTACCGTTACGAGGAGTATTCCTTCATCGAGGTGCCGAATGAGCAGGTGCAGGAAGTCATTGATACCTGGGTGATCTTCCGCAACAGCGTCAATTTTACCGAAAAATCCGGCATCAGCCTTTCGGCAGTGATGAGAGCGATGTACTATTACTGCGAAGCCAAGGGGCTGGAATACCCCTACACCGATGATACCCACACCTGGGTAGATGCCAAGGCGGTGCAGCAGTTTGCCGAATATCTTTTTGTCGCCACCAAGGAGCACCTGGACTGGGAGGTGTACCTGGAGCCCCGCTACTACGACGCCGAACGGGATGCCTACCGGGATATCCACTACGAGGATGGTTACCCCAATTACATCACCATAGCCCGGAGCGGGCTGGTGAGCTATACCGAGAATGAGGACGGTACCTTTACCATAGAGCTGGTGATGGAACCGGATAGTGACTGGAATGAGTATTGCTATTCCCCCGTAATTATTACGGCGGATTACAGCAGCGGCCATCTGGTACTGGTTTCCGGCACGGTAAAGGACATGCTCAGCGAAGCGGAGCTTTCGCTCACCCAGCAGCGCCTTGAATACGAGCGCAGAAACCCCACTGGCCGCCGGTAAACCTCCTCGCCGCCCGGCACACCAAAGCCGCCCCCGACCGCAATGGCTGGGGGCGGCAGTATTTGGGGCAAAAGCAGCCGGGACGGTTACTTCATCCGGCTGACCTGCTGGCGGATCAGGGCGCGCTTGAGGCGGGCTTCCGCCATGGCCAGCTCGGTATCGGTGAGATCGCCGTGGCCCAGCTTTTCCCTGGCCCGTTCCTCTGAGGCGTGGCTGCGGGCGGTGTCGATGTCCTCGGCCCACTCGAAGGTGGTGGCGGTGAGGGTGACGCGGCCGCCCAGCACCGAGACCATACCGCCCATGCAGGCGGCAATGTGCTTATTCCCAGCGGTGATGACCTCGGCGGGGCCCATGCCCAGCGCCGTGACATAATCGGTGTGGCGGGCACGGATGCAGAGATCGCCCTCGATGGAGCGCAGCTGCAGGCTTTCAGCCCGGCCGGAGAAGATCTTGCCATCCGGCGTGACGATATCAAGCGGGAATTCCGTCATGGCTTACTCTCCTTTTTGGGCCTTTTCCACCACCTCATCGATGGTGCCGGCATACAGGAACGCGCCCTCGGGCAGGTCATCGTGGCGGCCCTCGATGATCTCGCGGAAGCCGCGGATGGTCTCCCGCAGCGGGACATACTTGCCCGCCATGCCGGTGTACTGCTCCGCCACATGGAAGGGCTGAGAAAGGAAGCGCTGGATCTTACGGGCGCGGCTGACCGTCTTTTTATCCTCCTCGGAGAGTTCCTCCATGCCCATGATGGCGATGATATCCTGAAGCTCCCGGTAGCGCTGCAGAATGCGCTGGACGGCACGGGCAACCTCATAGTGCTCCTGCCCGACGATCTCCGGCGAGAGGATGCGGCTGGTGGAATCCAGGGGATCGACCGCCGGGTAGATGCCGAGGGAGGCGATGGCACGATCCAGAACGGTGGTGGCATCCAGATGGGTGAAGGTGGTGGCGGGGGCGGGGTCGGTGAGGTCATCGGCAGGGACATAGACCGCCTGCACTGAGGTGATGGAGCCCTTGCGGGTGGAGGTGATGCGCTCCTGCAGGGCGCCCATCTCGGTGGCCAGGGTGGGCTGGTAGCCTACCGCGGAGGGCATACGGCCCAGCAGGGCCGAGACCTCGCTGCCGGCCTGGGTAAAGCGGAAAATGTTATCGATGAAAAGCAGAACAGCCTGATTCTTGACATCGCGGAAGTATTCCGCCATGGTAAGGCCGGTGAGGCCAACTCTCATACGAGCCCCGGGGGGTTCGTTCATCTGGCCGTAGACCAGGGCGGTCTTATTGAGAACGCCGCTTTCCTTCATTTCATTGTAAAGGTCATTGCCCTCACGGGTGCGCTCGCCTACGCCGGTGAATACCGAAAGGCCGCCGTGCTGGGTCGCTACATTATTGATGAGCTCCATGATGAGGACGGTTTTGCCGACGCCGGCGCCGCCGAACAGCCCGATCTTGCCGCCCTTGGCGTAGGGGCAGATAAGATCGACGACCTTGATGCCGGTTTCCAGGATCTCGGTCGCGCCCTGCTGATCCTCAAACGAGGGGGCGGGACGGTGGATGGCCCAGCGTTCCTCGGCCTTGACAGGCGCGCCGTGATCAATGGGCTCGCCCAAAAGGTTGAAAATGCGTCCGAGGCATTCCTCGCCCACCGGCACGCTGATGGGCGCACCGGTATCAATAGCTTCCATGCCGCGCACCAGGCCATCGGTGCTGTTCATGGCGATGCAGCGCACCACATTATCGCCGATGTGCTGAGCAACCTCGGCGGTGATGACCTGTTCCCCATGCTGAATGGTGATGGCATTGCGCAGTTCGGGCAGTTCCCCTTCCGCAAAGCGGATATCCAGTACCGGCCCGATGATCTGCGTTACGATGCCTTTATGTTGGGAGGACATGATGCTTCACTCCTTATTTGTTATTCTTCCGCGCCTGCCACGATCTCGGTCAGCTCCTGCGTGATGCTGCCCTGCCGTGCGCGGTTATACTGCAGGTTCAATTTGTCGATCATTTCATCGGCGTTCTGTGTGGCGGAATCCATCGCCATACGGCGGGCAGAAAGCTCGCTGGCCAGCGATTCGCACAACGCGCCGTAGATGACGCCGCCGAGGTATTCCGGGATCATGGCATTGAACACCGTGGCGCAATCCGGTTCGTAGAGAATATCCGCAGGGCGCTTGTCACTTGCCGCGGGCTTTTCCGGCTGGGGCAGCGGCAGCAGCCGCAGCACACACGGCTCTTGAGAAAGGAGACTGTTCCAGCGGGTAAAGACCAGCTCGATGGCATCCACCTGACCGGAGCGGTACAGCCCCGCCAAATGGCGCGCCAGTGTAAAGCAGCCACCCACCGAAAGATTCTCGGCGGTGAGCCAGTCCTCGGTGAGGATCTCGGCGCCGCGGTGGCGGAAGTATTCCCCTGCCTTTTTGCCAATAGGCACCACACAGTTTTCCTCACCGGTGAGGGTTTCGGCGGCCAGCCGCAGCACATTGCTGTTGTAGCCGCCCGCAAGGCCGCGGTCGCCGGCGATGGCCACGCAGCAGACCCGCTTTTCCTCCCGCTTTTGCAGGTAGGGGGAGGAAAAATCGCGGGTGGCAGCGGCGATCCCGCTGAGGGTACTGTGCAGGGTGGTATAGTAAGGACGGGTGCGCAGGGCTTTTTCCTGCGCCTTGTTCATCTTGGAGGCAGCCACCATTTCCATGGCCTTGGTGATCTGCCGGGTATTCTGCATGCTGTGGATCCGCAGCTTGATGCTTTTCATGGAGGCTCCAGCCATTGGTGTTCCCTCCCCTTACAGCGCCGCGAGGAACGCGGAAACGGTTTCGGCGATGGCGGAAGCAAGCTGCTGTTCCGTTTCTTTTTCCAGCTTGCCGGCGGTACGGATGGCCGCCAGCAGACCGGCATAGCGGGCATCCAGTGTTTCATAAAGGAATGCCTCGTACTCGCTGATCTTTTCCACCGGGACTTCTTTGAGGAAGCCCTTGGTGACGGCATACAGGATAGCCACCTGATGGATGACCTCCACCGGGGAGCTGTTGTGCTGCTTGAGTACCTCTACAATGCGTTCGCCCTGGGCCAGAGTGGCCTTGGTATTGGCATCCAGATCGGAGCCGAACTGGGCAAAGCTTTGCAGCTCACGGTACTGGCTGTAAACCAGCTTAAGGGTACCGGAAACCGACTTCATGGCCTTGATCTGCGCGGCGCCGCCGACACGGGAAACCGAAATACCGGGATTGATGGCGGGCATAACGCCGGAATGGAACAGCTCGGTTTCCAGGAAGATCTGGCCATCGGTGATGGAGATGACGTTGGTGGGGATGTAGGCGGAAACATCGCCGGCCTGGGTTTCGATGATGGGCAGCGCGGTAAGGGAACCGCCGCCCTCTTCCTCGGAAAGGCGCGCGGCGCGCTCCAGCAGGCGGGAATGCAGATAGAATACATCGCCGGGGTAGGCTTCACGGCCCGGCGGGCGCCGGATGAGCAGGGATAGCGTACGATAAGCGACGGCGTGCTTGGTGAGGTCATCGTAGACCACCAGCACATCTTTACCCTGCTTCATAAAGTATTCGCCCATGGTGCAGCCGCTGTAAGGCGCGATGTACTGCAGGGGGGAAAGCTCCGAAGCGGAGGCGGAAACAACGATGGTATAGTCCATCGCGCCGCCGGCGGTAAGGGTTTCCACCACCTGGGCCACGGTAGAGCGCTTCTGCCCGATGGCGACATAGACACAGATGACGCCGTTGCCCTTCTGGTTCAGGATGGTATCCAGCGCGATGGAGGTCTTGCCGGTCTGGCGGTCACCGATGATCAGCTCACGCTGGCCGCGGCCGATGGGGATCATGCTGTCGATGGCCTTGATACCGGTCTGAAGCGGCACGGTAACGGGCTGACGCTCGATGATGCCGGGCGCGGGGCTTTCCACCGGGGCATAGCCGGCGGCTTCCACCGGGCCTTTGCCATCGATGGGCGCACCGAGGGCATTGACGACACGGCCGATGAGGGCTTCGCCCACCGGGACCGACACAACACGGCCGGTGCGGCGGACGGTATCGCCTTCCTTGATGCCGCCGTCATCGCCCAAAATGATGACAGCGACGGTATTTTCCTCTAAGTTCTGGGCAATGCCGTATTCCCCATTGGGGAATTCCAGCAGCTCATTCATCATGCATTTTTCCAGGCCGGAGGCACGGGCGATACCATCGCCGACCACCAGGACGGTGCCGACCTCTTCCTGCACGATGTGGTTTTCATAATTTTTGATCTGGGACTTGATGATCTTGGTTATTTCCTCCGGTCTCAGTTCCATGGAACCACCAGCTTTCTCTTGATGTTTACAGAACGGCGCCGCGCAGCAGGCCGCTCAGTTCCTCCAGGCGGCCGCGCAGGGAGCCATCCCACACACGGCCGTCGATCTCCACCCGGATGCCGCCGATGAGTGGCGGGGAGACGGTGCCTTCCAGCAGGACATGCTTGCCCAGCGTTTCCCCCATGCGGGCGGCCAGCGCCGTAAGCTGTGTCTCCGTAAGCGGCACTGCGGAGCTGACACGGCCCCGGACGGTATTGTGGTCTTCCAGCCAGCGCTGCTCGTAGCGGGCGGCGCAGCTGGCAAAGGCGGGGAGTCTGCCCCTTTCACACAAAAGGCACAGAAAATTGACAAGATAGGGGTGCACCTGCCCGGTCAGTGCTTCCCCTATCAGGTGCAGACGCTCCTCCCGAGGGATATCCGGGCTGGTAAGTAGGGCGGGGTACTGCGGATTTTCCCGGAACAGGCGGGCCAGCAGCTTTACCTGCTCCAGCAGCTCATCACAGAGCGCTTCCTCCGCCGCTAGGTCATACAACGCGTCGCCGTAGGTTTTTCCGGTCGCTGTCATGCCGATTCACCCATTTCCTTTATAAACTGATCAATGAGCGCCTGCTGATCGCCGGCGTTGATCTCCTTTTCCACGACCTTTTCCGCCAGGGCGACGACCATGCCGGAGATGTTATCCTTGATCTCATTGACTGTTTTTTTCTTTTCCCGGTCGATCTCGGCATAGGCCTTTTCCTTGATCCCAGCGGCCTCCTGCTGCGCCGACTGGATCAGCTGTGTCGCACGGGCCTCGGCATTCTCGGCAGCGGCCTTGACAATCTGGCCGGCCTCCACGCGGGCATCCCGCATCAGGCGGTCATATTCCGCCTTTTCCTCCTCGGCGGCGGTACGGGCGGCTTCGGCTTCGCCGTAGATGGCGTTGACCTCACCGCGGCGCTTGGCGATGATGCCCTGTACGGGCTTAAACAAAAACTTTTTGAACAGCGCCGCCTGAATAAGCAGGTTGGCGATCTGGGCAACGAATTCCCAGGGAACGATACCGACAAGAGACAGATGATCCATGGTTTCGTTCTCCTCCCTTAATGATGGATTACAGAAGTCCGATGAAGATGCGGGGTACCACGAACATGAGCAGCAGACCGGTAACAAAGCCGTAAATACCGGTGGTCTCGGCAATAGCGCAGCCCAGCAGCATGGTGGAAGTGACCTCGCCCTTAGACTCAGGCTGACGGGCGATGGCTTCGCAGGATTTACCGACGGCGTAGCCCTCACCGATACCGGGTCCGATACCGGCGATAAGAGCGATACCGGCGCCAATGGCGCAGCCTGCCAGAATGATTGCTTTTTCCATAGTAATTTCCTCCCTAATAAGGTTTTTTGGTTATGTAGAGCCGGTCAGTCCGCATCGGCGGCTGCCGCGATATACATCATGGTGAGCATACAGAAGATGAACGCCTGCATGAAGCTGGAGAACCAATCAAAATAGAGCGAGAACACGGCGGGGATACCGACCGAAAGGAACGGGATTTGCGAAAGGAGATTCCCCACGACGCCGGGCAGCAGCCCGAACAGCGCATGGCTGGCAGCTCCCAGCGCGGCATAGATAAGGGTGCTGATGACGGTGCCGGAGACAATATTGCCGAAGTGACGGAACGCCATCGAAATGGGGGTCGCGATCTCGCTGATGATATTGAACGGGGTGAGCACCGCGATGGGCTGGGTGTAGCCCTTGAGGTAGCCGCCAATGCCATTGGTCTTGATCTTGGTGGCGGTGATGAGCACAAACACCAGTACTGCCCAGGCCAGCTCGGTGGAAAGATCGGCCGTGGGAGAAAAGACCCCCAACAGCCCGGAAAGGCTGGAAAGCAGCGAAAGCGAAAAGATAGCGGCCACAAACGGCGCATAGTGGGAAAAGCGCGTGCCCATATTGCTATCTACAAAGTTCTGGGCGGTATTGACCAGAAACTCGGCGACGGTCTGCCGGGTGGTGACATGATCGACCCGCAGATCATGGGTGAGCCAAATGCAGAACAGGGTAAGCAGCAGCATGATGCTCCAGGTGACCACCAGCGTGGCCGTAAGGGGAATGCCGCCGAAGATGGGCAGTGTGGTAAGAATCGGGGAACCATTGATCTCTACATTCATGCGGCGGGCGCCTCCTTTGGCTGCGGTTTATAGAACCCCAAAAGCTGCATGACCGAGATGGTGATGCGGGGGAAAAACAGAGCCAGCGCCGTGGCTACACCATTGAGTGCACCCAGCTGGAAGCCCAAAATAGCAACGGCACAGGTGAGGAGCATCCGCACTGAGTAGGAAAACTGGGCGATCTGCTTGGCCTTTTCGGCATTGCCGGCCGCCCGCTGCATGGTAAAGCCCAGCAGAACGAAATTAAAAACCGCAAAACCGGCGCCGACCGCCGTGCCCAGCCATACCGTTCCATCCAGTCGGCCCAGCAGCGCAAAGACCGCCAGCTGCACCGCGGCGCAGGCCACCGTACCGATGGCGATATGCCGGACTTCCCTTAGAACTGATTTTTGGAGCTTCATTTTCAGCACCTTCCTTTTATCCTTTGCCGGGGGCTTGTCCCCTACCCGACCAAAAGCTATTCGTGGTCATTATAGGCGATGGGCTTTTCGCCCTTTGTTTCCTTTTCAGCCGTCCTTTTGCAGTAGTGCAGGAAGGACACCGCGCTGCACGCGGAGGCCGCCAGGCCGCTTACAATGGCGACGGCCATGATCCAGCCGCCCCAGCCCCATTTGCTTTGGGCCAGGTGGGCCAAAAAGATGCACAGCAGCGGCGGGGTAACCAGGGAGATCCCCAACTGGGTAAGCCACAGGAGCTTGCGGAGCTGTTTCATCTTGTCCCTCCCTGCCGGTAAAATGCCGTTTTCTTTGCGCGTTCTTTATACTTCTTTTCGATGGGAATATAGCGCACCGTACATAAAAATGCCCTTGGGGCAAAGCGGCTCCGGCGGTTTTTACCGCTTCCTCTGCAATAAGCGGTAACCGCCGGAGCGCCCCCAAATCAAGGAGGTTACAGGGAAAATTCCATGTCCGATGGGTCAGCAGCGGGGGCTCCTTTGCCACAGGAGCGCCCAGCTGACTACCGCTATTATAGCTATCGCCCATTTGAAAGGAAATAATCAATGCTATTGCATTCTCTTGCATTTTTCTTGTGGTTATGCTACAATTCGTGCGGTTTTCTACATAATATTGCGTAGCACTACTTCCCAACACCCGGAAAGGAGTTCCCCCGCCGATGCGTTCCTCTTTGTTCGACTATGAATGGCAGTTCCTCACCCAGATGATCACCCGCATCCACTATACCGCCAGCTACGAGGAGCTGTGCCGCCTGCTGCTGGAGGACCAGCTGCCCACCCTCATTCCCTTCGACCGCGCGGTGGTCTTCCAGACCGGGCGGCAGAACGGACAGGGGACGGTTGCCGCGCCATACACCGTGGGCATGCCGAACGACCCGAAGAAGAACCCCTTTTTGGACCGCGCGGTCATTCCCCGCTGGTCGCAGTTCATCATGGCGCCGCACAGCACCGTCTTTTTGCAGTCGGATCTCATCGCCGCCGAGGACTGGATCCACTCCGATATCTACCGGAATATCTGGGAGCCGTGCCGCCTTTACTGGGCGCTGGGGGCTACCATCCAGTACCGCGACCGCCCGCTGGCGCTGGTGGCGCTGTTCCGGGAGCGGGACAAGGCTGACTTTAACCCCAAGGAGTTCCATATTCTGCACATGCTGAAAGACGCGCTGGAGCGGAAATTCTATGACCTGCTGGCGGAGCCTGCCGCCGGGGTGCTGCCCGCCGAGCGCCTGCGGCAGGCGGCGGCCGGCTATGGGCTGACCAAGCGGGAGACCGAGATAGCCGAGCTGGTATGCCGTAATCTTTCCACCGAGGAGATATGCGAAAAGCTATACCTGGCGCCCGCCACCCTCAGCAAGCACCTTTCCAATATTTACGGCAAGGTAAAGGTCACCGGGCGCATAGCGCTGATGGCGCTGCTGACCGGCACTGCGAACAAGGCATAAAGAAAAGGAGCCGGGAAGGCTCCTTTTTTGTTTTATTGTGATGCGCCCCTGTGCCGCTACCGCAGCAGCTGGATGCTCTCGGCAATTTTTATTACTTCTTCGGTATCTTCGTTTGAGAGCAGGCTAAGCATGCTTTCGCCAACCTGCCATACAATCGAGGTTTCTCCGTCCTTTAGATTGTATATCCCTTCGCTGTAACCAATCATAATGGGGCGGGTGATCTGCGCGTTCTCGGAATCAACTTGAACTGAAACTGAGCAATGTGTCCCAGAACTAGTCTGTGTAAAATCTATGTATTTATCACCTTTCTCATAAGACACAAGCAATTCAATCCCCGCAAGATCCTCAAATATTGCCAACTCATACCCCTCCGGCAAATATGTTGGGGCAAAGCAGTGCTCCCAGGTGTAAAGGTCCGCATCGATGAACATGCCCGGCTGGTGTGGGGCCACCGTTACATTGGTAAAGAGGTCCTGCGGGGAAATTATCATCTTGTAAACGGCGCTCCTGACCGACGGGGATACCGCAAAAGCGGTGCTTAAACAGATGAAAAAGGTAAGGAACACCACCGCCACCCGGGTAACCACCCGCCCGGAGACCTGCCAGGCCTTTTGCCCGAAGACCTGCCAGCGCTGCCGCCGCATGGCACGGTCCACGGCGTGCTCCGCGCTTTCCCGGTCCTCCGGCGGGTCCGGCTGTTCCTGCATCCTGGCCCGCAGGCGGTCATTTTCCCGCTCCAGGTAGTGGGAAAGCGCCAGCTTCAGCAGCAGCTCCTCCTGCTCTATTCGCAGGCGGTTCCTATTCAGTGGATATTCGTAGTTCATATCAGCATCTCCTCCGCCTCCAGCACCGCAAAGGCATTTTTTCGGGCACGGCTCAGGCACATGCGCACGCTGCCCGGCTTGATATTCAGCAGCCCAGCGATCTCCTCATCGCTCATCTCCAGTATGTAACGGTACATCAGGATATCCCGGTCCCGCTGGGGGAGCTTTTCCAGCCCCCGACTCAGCAGATCCACCCGCTCCATATCAATAAAAGCGCCCAGCTGCTCCTCCGGGGCGGTGCTCCACCCCTCCGCAAAGTCCTCACTGGCACCCACACGCTCCTTTTTCCGCCGGCGCCAGCGGTCTATCGCCGTGCTTTTGGCCGCAATAACGGCATACGGCAGCAGCTGGCCCTGGGGCATGGTGCGCAGGGCCGCCATGCGGCCAATGAGCTTGACGAGGGTATCCTGCACGGCATCCTCGGCCTCGCCGTGGTCACGCAGAATATCATAGGCCTGGCGATACATGGCCTTGTGGCACTGCTCGTAAAGATTTATCATAAATGCGCGGTCGGCGTCGTCCTCTATCGCCATTAGGATCATCGGGATCATGGTGGGCCTCCTTCATCCACGGGGGGTGGTTTTCTCTTTGGCTAAATATTAGCAGAACCCTCCCCCAAAATCAATGGCGCAGAGGCCCGGC
>ERZ1673744.3016-NODE-3016-length-11742-cov-6.446565_pt1 | contig 11742 bp, 9 predicted proteins | sample MGYA00580207_ERZ1673744 | MGnify/ENA primary metagenome ERZ1673744 (study PRJEB41218, sample SAMN15661751) | gut metagenome | host: Homo sapiens | place: Canada: London | collected 2015-08-20/2019-03-30 | study: EMG produced TPA metagenomics assembly of... | reverse complement strand
GGTTGAGAATGTTGAGCGTTTCGGGAGTGTTCGTCAAAGGCATCCTTCTTTCTTAGCGTTCGTTTTCGTGGTGTTTTGTTTCTTTTGGTGCGGTGACTTCCGGCCTCTGGGCAGGCACAACACTGACAGTATCATCTTTCAGGACAAAGCAATCCGCCGTGGCATTGTAAAGTTTTACACCCGGCAGCACCACGGCACTGCCCTGACATACTACATTGCCGGTGAGTTCCCCATAGACACGGGCGTTGCCGCCAATCATGGGCGCACAGAGAGTTTGCGTATCGGCGTTTAAGATGGCATTACCGCAGATGCAACTATTGCCGGAAATATATCCGCCGCAAACAATGGCCTTGTCCTGCACCACGGCATGGTCAGCGATAACCGCATTGTTTCCGACATAAGCAGAGTCCCTTGCCACGGCGGAATCCGCAAGTGTTGCATCTCCGCCGATGTACGAATCCTCGCAGGCAATGGCATCTTTGCCAATCCATGCAAAACCCTCTTGGTCGAGATTATCCTCGGTTTCGACAAAGCCACCAAAATCACCTTTGTGAACATCTGTACCCACATCGGTCAGCGCTCGGATGCGGTGCAGCTTCGGGTTATCAGGATGGGCAATGTCGGTGATTTCGTATTTTTTCATCCTCATCGGGCGTCACCTCGGTTCGGTTTATTTCTGGTTTTGGGTGTCAATTCGGTTTCGACATACTCAGACACAATGGCCAGTGCCGCGTTATAACTCTTGCTGGCCATAACGCGGTTACACATTTCCTTGGCCTTGTCGCTCTGCCCGGCATTTTTCAGTAGCAGGGAGGCGCGACCCATGATGGCGAAAATGTTGCCGTCCTCGCCAAGCAATTTCATCTTGGGGCGCTGGGTCATCTGCACCTGCTCTTGAGTTTTCTCAAAAGTTGGCGTCATCTTGAATCCATCTTCCTGCCAGAAATGAACAGCCAACGTGCCCTCCTCCACACGAATATCCCTCTGTTCAAAGCCCTCACCCCAGCCGTCACTGTACTGGCCGGAGATGTAGTTGCACAGGACGGTCTGCTCATCATCGAGCAGAGCTTCTTTCAGTTCCACGGTCAGACACCCGCACAGTTTGTTGCCGCAAATTTCAGCAGACGGCACAGCACTTACCACCTTGCTGCGGACAGAATCGTCCTCGTGGTAATACTGCATCAGGTCACCGTTGAAATCTGCAATGTCCTTTTTCACAGCCTCATCAACAGCGTCTGCGTATTGCAGCAGGTCATGGCCGTCCATTGGATAGCCTTCGTACTCGTTGTAAGATTCGTCCTCCCAGTCCGGTTCATCTGGGAAAAATTCCGCAGTCAGCGGAGAATAAAACTTCATTTTCAATTCACATCACCTCGGTTTCTGCCGTACAAATCATGGTTGATCTGCGCGGCGTAGTAGTTTTCAATCGTCAGCGGCGCATTGTAAAGCGCCGCCAGTAAGTATTTCTTGATATTGCGGATATGCGGCGGGTTGTCTTTCAGGCTGTCCAGCACATACTGGATATGCTGAGCTTCAAGTTTCAGGAATCTGGACTTCACTACCTCTGTCGGAAACTCGTCCCCCGCAATACGGATACTGCTGCGTTTGGAACAGACCGTGTCCAGCATGAGTTCCACCAGCTCATCCAATCGAATCCTATCTGCCGGATTGTTCTTTGCCAGAATGTCATACTCAATGTTTTCCCGAATCAAATCCCGATACTGCTCCCGTTCGTCTGTCGTGCGGATAGGATTAGATACGTTTTTAGTTATTTCTTTCTTTTGTTCTTTAGTATTTAATTGTGCAGGATTTTCCTGTACAGGTTTTTCCCGTTTTGGCTTTGCCTGTTTTGGTTGGGCACAGCTAGGCTTGTCCTGTTCCGGGGGCTGCGGCTGCTCTAAAACCGTGTACTCCATACCGCGCATCTGACCGTTCTTGTCGCGGATGCGGCGGCGGATAATATACCCCGCCGCTTCTAACTCGCGCACGGTGGCACACACGCTGTCCACGCCCTCTTTGCAGATGGACGCCAGCCCTCGCGTGGTATAATCCCAATCTTCGGGCAGAGACAGCATCAAAGATAAAAGCCCCTTCGCCTTGAGCGAAAGAGCCTTGTTGCGCAGATGATGGTTGGACATAATGGTATAATTTTGCGTCTTTTGTACACGGAACACAGCCATTTTCTTTTCCTCCTATGGCCCAAGGTGGGCGAACGAATGTGTATTTTCATTTCATGTTCCTATCGGCAGGCTGCGGCCCGGTGGGCCGCCGTCCTTGCCATCAAGTTGTTTTTTGCTACATCTGCGTAATCCCCGCCCTCAAGGCAGGGCGGTAGATCCAGCATTTGATAGTGGTCAGCGTAGATTTTCTGAATGTGGGCGCTTGCCATACGGCCCGGACTGTCGTTATCGAGCCGCAGCTCTATTGTCCTGATTTCCGGGTGCTGCTGTAAAAATTCCTGCAGTGCTGGCGGCTCCTTTTCGGAGGCCGAAATACCGCCAAGCGACAGCCGCCATTTGTTGGCCATGCTGCCGCAGAGCGTCATCTCCGCCATCGCGTCAATGGCCGCCTCGAACACAGCCACCGTACTGCTGTCTTTGCGCGGCGAGATACAAAATCCGTATGCCTTATTGCTGCCGGGCGCCTCCCGCTTGAACGGCTTTCCGTAGTCATAAATACCGCGCAGCGCCGCATATTTCGGCACACCCTGCGCGTTTTTTCCCAGAAAGACACAGTTGTGATATTCTGCACTTTCGTACAGAATTTTTCTCTCAATACAATATTGAATTACTGCATTAGAGATACCTCTCCCCAGCAGATACCGCGTGATTCTGTCGCAGTTTTCTGCTATGGGCGGCAGCCTGAACGGCAGGCGCTTTCGCTCCACCTGTTCATGCGGGGTCGGGACATAGCCGGGGCTTTCCTCGCATAGAAGCCGGACGGCCTCGACAAACGGCACGCCTTCCACATATATCAGGTAGTTCAGTGCGGATTTGCCGCCGATGTCCCGGCTTTTCCAGTGCCAGAGGCTCGATTCGGCGTTGATTTTGAAGCTGTCATGCTCGGCCAACTGGTACTCGCCGCGGGCGCTGCTTTTCACGAGCGAGTTGGGGCGATATTTTTGTAAGAATTCAATCGCCGACATCCGTCTGGCGGCGGCAATCTGCTCTTGTGTTACGCCGGGCATTACTGAATGTAAGAGATAAAGTCGCTCATGTTATCGACCTTTTCCCACGGGAAATCCTTGCGGCCAAAGTGACCTCCTGCGGCTGTATATTTGTAGATTGGGTTCGTTAGGTTCAGCTGCTTAATAATGCCAGCGGGGGTCAGGTCATACGCCTTACGCACGGCGGCAGCCAGACAGTCATCTTCACAGGCTTTGCAAGTACCAAAGGTGTTCACATCCACCATGACCGGCTCAGCCTGCCCGATGGCATACGCCAGCGTGACCTGACAGCGGTCGGCAAGATGGGCGGCGACGATATTTTTGGCAATAAACCGCGCCATATATGCGCCGCTGCGGTCTACCTTGGTGGCATCCTTGCCGCTGAACGCACCACCGCCGTGGGGCGCAAATGTGCCGTAACTGTCCACCATGAGCTTGCGCCCGGTCAAGCCGGTATCGGCATCCGGACCGCCCTGCACAAACTTGCCGCTGGGGTTCAGGATGATTTCCGCGTCGTCGGCAGGCATACCGTCAAAGGCCAGCGGAAACACATATTCGTCCAGCAGATCCGCCAGCTTATTGATGTCGGTGTCCTCCTTGTGCTGGACAGAAACGACCACTGTGGTGATGCGCACAGGCGTGTCGCCGTTGTATTCCATCGTGACCTGCACCTTGCCGTCCGGACCGATGTCCGGGATAACGCCGGTCATGCGGGAAATTTCCAGCAGTGTCACAAGGCGCTGGGCGGCAACCACAGGCATCGGCAGGTATTCGGGCGTTTCATTGCAGGCGTAGCCGACCATAACGCCCTGATCGCCTGCGCCGAGGGTATCCTCGTCCTCTCCCTCAGCCAATTCCGGCTCGACAGCGCCCGCAATGTCGGGGCTTTGGTCGTGGATGTAGCAGTCGATTTGGTACGCCTTCGGGTCATAGCCGACATCCCGCAGGGTGTCGCGGACGATGTTGAACACATCCGGTTTAGCGTTGGTCGTGATTTCGCCCGCCACAATAATGTGACCGTGGGTTGCCATTACCTCACAGGCCACGCGGCTGGCGGGATCATGCTGCAGACAGGCGTCCAGCACGCTGTCGGCAATAAGGTCGCACAGCTTGTCGGGATGCCCGCGCATGACGGATTCTGCGGTGTAAAAGCGAGGATGCTCGTTTTCTTTCATGGTTTCAGTGTTTGCAAAAATATCGTTCATAGGTACTTTCTCCTTATCTTTCGTGGCTTTCTTTTGTGTTCGGCGGCGGAGCCATAACACGGGCATATTCTTCCGGCGTGGTGTGTTCCACACACAGGGTCTTGCCCAGCAGAAAAAACAGCTGCGGATCGTGGTACATTTCCTCGTAGTGCTTCATCTGCTTGGGCGTAAGGTCGGTAAAATCATCGCGGGTCAGACCGCAGATGAAAAATGTGCCATGGATAATGTCATAGTCACCCAGCATACGGTTCAGCGGCAGGTTTTCTGCAATACCGTTGTCGTTGCAGACGATGCCGACACGGTCCCGCCAAGGATACACGACCTCGATGGTGCCGCCGACAACTGCCTGCTCGGCTTCAAGGGTGTGTTCAATGTCGGCTTCGCGGGGGTACTTTCCGGGTTCAACGATCAGCACTTTCATCGGCATCCTCCTCATCAGAAGTTTCTTTCGGCGCATTTTTTTGCTTAACGGTCAGCAGCACGATACCTGTCGCGGACGCAAGGGAAACGACCACAATAGCCAGCAGTGGGAAACCATCTCCTGTCTGCGGGAGGGTCTGCACCTTGTGCGGCGTAATAACCGGCGTGGAAACAGGAGTGGGCGCCGGGGTTGCAGCGGGCGTCGGCTGCGGTGTGGGCGCAGGGGTTGGGGTTGGCGTGTCCTCGCGGGGTGTGGCTTCGTCTATCATCTGGATCAGGCGTTTGTCGGCGCGCACCCATTCGGCATCGGCATTTTCGCGGACGAACAGAGAAATCCCGTCATCAACGGTTTCCAACTTGAACTGCACCGAGTTTGCAATTTCAAAGCCGGCCGGGGCGGCATCTTCGGTCAGGGTGTAGATGTACTCCTTGCTGTCGTCCGACAGTTTGAGGAAATCATCCGATATGGGAACATGATGCGTTTTGTAATCTGTCACCCAAGTGTCAATAGCTTCACCGTCTGCATCACGGATCGTCAGCGTAGCTTCCGGCAGCAGATTGCCCGCAATGTCCGTTTTGTCGATGTCAAGTACTGGCGCGTCCTGCATGACAACAGTGGTATCATCGAGTTTTACCCAATCATCGTCAAATTTCACATACACCTCATTGACCTGCTCTGTACCGTTCTGCACCAGCTTGAACACGATGCTTTCGGCTTCGGCGTAGCCATCCGGGGCGCGCTTCTCCGTCAGGGTGTATTCCTTTTCCAGTTCCAACCCGCGCACAGTGTGCTGCGTTTTGCCGGAGGTCCAGCCCTCTACCAGATTGCCGTCTGCATCACGGATTTCCAGCTTTGCACCGGGCAGTTCCTTGCCGTTGGTGATGTTCTGCTTGGAGATAGCTACGGTGGTGCGCAGGTTTGTGTTTGTTCCGTCCACGACCTGCCACGCGATTTGCTGACCTTCGTAGGTGAAGGTAACTTCCATAGGGGTGCTGTCCAGCAGGTAACCCGCAGGGGCGGTGATTTCCACAATGCGGTATCTGCCGCTGTTGCCGGAATCTGGATAATTCTCGGAACGGATGGGAACATCCACATTGAACCAAGTAAAGCCGCTTTCGTTGGTGGGGCTGCTTTCTGCCAGCTTTGCACCGGCATCCAGCAGTTTTGTACCGTCTGCAGAGAAAATGTCATCCACAGTGTAGAGTTCATATACGGCTCCTGCCAGATAGGTCAGCGCCTCGCGGTCCTTCTTGTAAATGCCTACACCGATTTTGCTGACTTTATCGCCGGGCTTTTCGGGCGTGGGCAGCACCCGCGCATTTTCAAACACGAGCGTCTGCCCATTCTTGTGGGCATCCGAGGCGTCCTTGACATTCACAATGCTGTACGAACATTCCTTGTCGCCGTCCTGCTCGTGGCTGACAATAGTTTTCGCCAGCACAATGTCGTTTTTCTGGTTGTCCCAGCCAAATTCGACCGTGTAGCTCTGGTTTGTCAGGATAAAACCGTAAGGTGCTTTCACCTCGGTAATGGTGTACTTGCCCAGCGGCAGGGTCACGGTGACTTCACCCTTGGTGCCATCGTGGCTGACAGTGAGGAAATCGTAGGTGGCCTGTGTGCGGGTGGGGCTGAATTTTACCTCGTCCACTTGCCCCGCCGCGCCGGTGGTGACAGTTGCTACCAAGTCACCGCCCTTGTACCAGTAAGTGCCTTGGCGGTCGGGTGTGGCAATATCGGCTGCAGCGTGGATTTCGTACACCGCGCCCGCAAGGTTGTCCTGCGTGTAGATGAACTGTCCATCTTGGTAGTCGGTCAGGATATTGCCCTGTTTTCGGATGGTAAGCTGACCGAGTGTTTCGTGATTGCAGTATTTCTCCGTGACGATATACTCGTCCATGTCGTTGGTAGCATTACCCACGACCTGCCAGACGCGGTCGGACTTGATTTCAAACTTCACCGAGTAGGCAGGATCGTTGAAATAGCCTTTAGGGCCTTGCAGTTCTTCAATGAGATAGCGTCCCAGCGGCAGTTTTTCGGGTGTTTTCATAAGGCCGTCTGCATCGGTGTAGAACACATCCGTTTTCTTGGTGGCGCTGCCGCTGGCTGGGTCGATCATGGAAATGCGGGTCTTGCGGTCTTTCTCATCCAGCCGATATAGAGCAAAAGCAGTGTTGGCGATTTTGACCGCCTTGCCGGTTTCGGTGTCGGTCTTGATGAGCTGCAAATAGCCTTCCAGTTCCTCGTCCAGCACATTAAAAGTCATATAATCGTTGCTGGCAGTGGTAACACTGCCAGCCGGAACCGTAAATCGACTCTGCGGGCTGTTGGCGTCCACTGTCACGATGAACGGATCGCACTGGAACACATCCTTGGGGATGGTGGTTTCGACAACAAGATACTGCCCATAGGGCAAGCCTTCCACGCGGAAAATGCCCTCATCGTTCGTGAACATTTCTCCCAGCCTATACTCGGCGGACTGATCCGTAGGCATCCAGCCGTTGCCCCTGCCGTTGGCGTAGTCGCCGTCTGCGGTCAAGGTCGCGTTATAGGCGTTGACCGTATCGGTGCTGCTCTCGAACATATTGGCAATGGCTTGCCCTTCGGCGGTGAAATCGTATTTTAGTGTTGCGTTATCGTAGTTATCCTTGCGGTAGGCGTCCAAAATGCTTTGTGCATTGTAGCTGCCATCCGGGTTCTGCTTGAAATGCGCCGCCTTGCTCAGTTTAGAGATGCGATAAACGGTAAAGCCCGCACCCTCCAGCTTCAGTGCCGGGGAGGGCTGGCCTGTGGTCGAAACCAACTTCTGCAAACTAAAACCAGATTTGAGGACTTCGTCTTGGCTTTCCTGCCCGGCATGGATGTGGTAGGTGGATTCATCGGCGTAGGTCAGCGTTTTGTAGTGGTTGACCTCATCGCAGAGGTAGCCCTTGGCATAAGACAGATAGTAGCCATCCCACGCCTTGCTGCCGTTCAGCTTGCGGCTCTCGGCTACGGCGGAATACTGGTTTTTGTAGATGTAGTCGGTGTACTCGCCGCCCTTGGTGGCAAGGCTGCTGTACTTGCCTGTGCGTTCGAGCTTTTTGTTCAAAAGCGGATACTTCCCGGTAACATACAGCTTGCCGTTTCCGTCAATGGGCAGCACCAGCCCTGTGGCGCGTTCCACAAGGTAATATCTGCCCATGTACAGGTTGGCAAAAGCCAGCTTGCCGTCCTTGATTTGGGCGGAAGCCACAAGTCGATCTTTCTGCAAAATGGGCAGGTAATCGGTATCCCAGCCGCCATTGGTGAAGACAGTGGTGTGCCAAATGGGCGTGCCGTTGGCATCGGTGATTTTTGAATAATCTACGATGCCCGAAACGCCGTCCGGGTGTTCAATCGTGTCAGCGGCGTACAGATCGTACACAGCACCTTCCAGCGTAGTATCTCCGTTGCTGCCCGCAGCCAGATACCGCGCGGCGTCCAGATCCACTTTCGTCAGCAGAATATTGCCGAGGACACGGTCGTTCTGCATCTTGTCGGCATTGGCGTGCATGGTGTAGGAATTTTCGTTGTTGGCGATTCCGGTGGGGTCTGTGGCGTAGGTCTTATCTGCGTTGCGGCTGCCAAAAGTGATGGTTACCACACCCTCACCAGTGTCGATGAGGGTACCGCCGCTGTTGGTCGTGGTGATGTCGGCGTTATAATCGGCGTTGCCCAGCCAAATCGTTTGACCGTCCAACGCTTTCGTGATTTCAAAGGCATACGCCCGCTTGCCCAGCACAGAGCCTGCCGTGCCGGGTTTGGTTGCATCCGTCCAATCGCCGTAATATCCGCTGGGCGCACGGCTTTCCACGATGACAAACTTGCCCTCATTGCGCTGGGTGTAATAGATATTGTCAGAACCATTGGCATAATTGCTATGGTTGATGACCTTGTAAGTGTCATCTGCTTGGCGCTCGACTTTGTACCGGTTGTATCCGCCATTGGGGATATAACACTGCCGAACGGTGTCCCACTCAAAAATCTTAAACTCGGCATCGCCCTTGATGCGCTGCTTGGTTTCGCTGTCGATTTTGTCGATGCTGACTTTTACCGACCATTCATCGTTCTGCATTTTATAGTCATTGGAACTATTAGCCGGAACAGTAATAGTCTGGTGGCTGCCCAGCGCGCCGGGCGTGGAATCGAATCCGTGCGGGATGGTGACTTCATCGTAGCTGAATGTAATATTGGCAAGCTGCGCCCGCGCCGCGGCAATAGCGGCATCTACCATGCCCTGCGCTTCGTTCTGCAGCTGCCCGATAGCCGCGTTCTTGGCCGCCTCGGCAGCGGCGTCCGCCTCCGCTTGGCTGGTGAATGGTCCCTCCTGCCCGCTGAGCGTGCTGGTGCTGGTTTTGGACACCTCGTAATGCACCGTCCATGTGGCAGAGCCGTCACCGCCATTCAGATGAAAATTGTCATCCTGTGTGTGACCGCTTGTGGTAATGGTCTGCGCTGCAGCAGGTGTCATCTGCCAGCTGCCGCCGTCCACGCTACCGCCGGTCCGGCTGGGCGTGACGGTAATGACCGCCCCGTCCACCTTTTCCAGCGTGTTCAGCTGGTACTTGTCGGTGTTGACTGTGAATGTCAGATCAAAGCTTCCGCTGGCGCTTTGCGCGGGAGCTGTCCATACAGCGGAATAGTACTTCGGTTCCGGAACACTCGGCACATCCGGGATCTCGGTGCCGCCCGCAATTTCTTCACCGACCAGTGCCACAACCTGCCACGCATACCCTGCGGGCGGGTTATAGATGTAGGTGTAGTAGCCGTTTTCCCCGGACTGTGCCTCTGTACCGTTTACCAGTTCTTCTGCAGCAGCAATATAGATCTGCGCCGCGTAGCTATCGGGATAGTTTTCCATGATCCACTGCTGGGTTTCATCGTAAAGGCTGCCAAGGATGTCTGGCTGTTCTTCACAGCCTGCAGGATCATCTTCAAGGCTTGCCACAACAGGACGGTCATCCAGCATATCCAGACTCAGCTGACCAAGACCTCCCCAGATATTGACCTGGTTTGCATAGTGGTTGCCCGGCGTATACTGGCCGGGTTCAAGGCGGGACACATGAGAGAAGCTGTAGGTGGGGCACCCCTTGGGCTGGCCGTTCAGGCCGTGGCTGCAGCAGTAGGCTTCCTGACCGTTGAACCAAATCAGCCATGTGCCGCCCTCTTTGGCAATGCTGGTGATTTTGCCGGTGGCATACGGCGGAGTCGGCCCTGCAGCATAGGCGGCAATGCTGTCATCGCCGGTGTCGGCATACATCTGTGTGGGTGCAGCATCCTCGCTGATCTGTACATGGATAGATTTTGTCTGCGAACTGCCGTCCGAATCCGTATAGACAAGCTGCGCCGTAAAATCGGCAGAGGCTTTCACATACAAACCGGTTGCTGCCGCCGACTGCTCCGAGTATGTCTGGTGCAGGATTTCAGCCTGCTCCTGCTCGTCTGCCGGGATAGGCTCATAATCGGTGGAGCGGTAGCTTAAAAGCTCTACACCGTCCGGCATTATGATTTCAGATACCGCACCGTCTGCCGGGTATTCGACCTGCGCCAGCAGTGGAACAATGGCATAGTCTGTACCGGGAGTTTTGCCGATTGTGACCGTGTTCTCATCTGCGTTCAGCGCATCGGCATCCATATGGGCATCTACGCCGTCATACAGGTCAGAAACCCACGCGGAGATACCGATTTTTGTCTCGCCGGTTGCCACGGGCAGACCCATGCTGCCAAGGTAACTGCCGGTAGGAGCGTCCGGCAGATCGTCGTACAGATTTTCAGTAATCTGCGAAAGATTCGGTGTCGGGACATTGGCTTCATCGGTTTCCGGTGTGGCGGCTTCGGCTGTCTCCGGCGTGGCGTGGGAATCCTCCGCAAAGGCTGGCAGCGCTGCGCCCAGATTTGTGAGCGCAATTCCACCCGCCAGCAGCAGCGACAAGCCCTGCTTTATTCTGTGTTTGTTCTTCATATAAAATTTCTCCTTTTGTTGCAAAAGAAAAAGCCCGCTGCGCGGTGCAGCGGGCTTGGTTAGCGTTCGGGAGCGTGTTTCTTAGGGGCAGGCGCGGCTCTGGCCTTGTAGGCTTTGCGGTATTTCTCGTCAGCATCATAGAACTGCTGCGGAGAAATACCGGCATCCAGACACCCCTGCAAAACAACCGCATTGTAGCGGCTGCTGACCGGGAGCAACTGGTCGCGGTACGGCGCATTCATCGTGTAAACCATAATTTCGTGCGGCGTACCATCTGCATCCGTGACCGTCAGGGTCTCCTTGTCATAGAATGTCGGGTAACCCTCGTAACAGTCAAGCTGTGCTTCGTCATGGTCGGTGACAGACCAGATCAGCCCTTCTACGCTTGCGCCCTCTTTGGGCAAAATCGTCAAGTAGCCGCGCCGGAACGCCAGCTCATAGCCATCCAGCTTGGCAGTGCCTACAACCGTTGCTTCGGGGCAGCGGTAGGCCATCTGTTCAAAATTCAGATTGGAACCATAGGCAAAATATTCTTTTTTCGACATTTCTTCTCCTATCTGACCTCGTCAGTGCGGGGCCGTGGTTGATTGCTGGGATACAGCGACTTGTCGTGCCGCCACGCCTTGTCACCGGGCAGGTTCTTCAGCAGGTGCATCCGCACATTTTTGTACTCAGGGCCGATCAGCCCCAGCCGCAGCAGAAAGGTGCGGAAGGTGTACGCCGGGTTATCCCCGATGGGCGTTTTCCGGAACTGCGTGTACTTCTGGTTGATGCCCTGCGCGGAGATCGCCATTGCCAGAATGATGTTGGCTTTGGCTTCACCTGCATGAAGCGTGGAGTTGAACAACCGCCACTCGACTGTGCCATGGTAGAACACGGAATGGAGATTTAAGGCGTTATGTTGAGCTCAACATAATGCCTTTTATGCGCAGAAAAAAGTTATGCTGAGAATCTTTTAGAACAGACGTTA
>ERZ1673744.3006-NODE-3006-length-11776-cov-4.621875_pt1 | contig 11776 bp, 8 predicted proteins | sample MGYA00580207_ERZ1673744 | MGnify/ENA primary metagenome ERZ1673744 (study PRJEB41218, sample SAMN15661751) | gut metagenome | host: Homo sapiens | place: Canada: London | collected 2015-08-20/2019-03-30 | study: EMG produced TPA metagenomics assembly of... | reverse complement strand
GAGTTTTTTGTTCCTGGTGCCCAGTGGAGTGGGCAAGACCCAGTTGTGCTACGCATTGGGCAAAACGCTGTTCGGCAGCGAGGAGAATATCATCAAGCTGGATATGAGCGAATACCGGGAGCCGCACAGTATTTCCCGGCTTATCGGGGCGCCCCCCGGTTATGTGGGGTGTGAGGAAGGGGGCATCCTGACTGAGGCGGTGAAAAAGCATCCAATGAGTGTGGTGGTCTTTGACGAGATAGAAAAAGCACACCCGGATCTTTACAATTTGCTGCTGCAGATTTTGGAGGATGGGCGACTGACCGACAGCCAGGGCAGATTGGCGGTCTTCAGCAATACGGTGGTTATCTTGACCAGTAACCTGGGAGCGGAGGCGATGCTGCATCCGCAGAGGATGGGCTTTGGCGATGCCGGGGCGGACGCGAAGACGATGGTGCTCTCCAAACTGCGGGAACAGCTGCGGCCGGAGCTGTTGGGTAGACTGGATGAGACGATTCTGTTCCAGCCGCTGAGCAAGGAAGAGCTGCGGCAGATCGCGGTGCAGCTGCTGCAGGGGGTGCAAAGCCGCCTGCGGGAGCAGGAGATTGGGATGGAATTTGAGGACACGGTGGTGGAACAGATTGTTGCGGGGGCGGAGGAGGGCCCCTATGGGGCGCGCCCGCTGCGGCGGCTGGTACGCACCATGGTGGAGGATCCGCTGACGGAACGGCTGCTGGCCGGGGAGCTGCGTGCCGGGGATATCCTGTGCTGCGGCTGGGAGCAGAGCACCCTGCAGATGCACGAGCGGATACCGGCGGCGCAGTGAGTGAAGTTTCTGTATGGAGCGGGCCGACCTGCGGCTTTTGCGGATTGTAAAAAGATGTCGCTTTACAGATGCGGCGTCTTTTTTTATAATAGAGGTGGAATGAAAAATGCTATTTTGGACAGGCATGAAAATGCATGAGAAAAGACGATATGAGGCTACGGATATGCGAAGGATTACAGAGGTGCTAAACCAAATCGTTCACAGTATAGAATGTAAAAATGTTTTGGGAATTGCTTGCGGCAGTGGAGAATTTTCCCTCGAAGCGGCCAGTATGCTCATTCTGTAACATGCATTGATTTAGACGATAGTCGCTTGCTGCCATCGGTAAGGAATGCAGAAAACATAGTTTTTCTACTGGTGGATGCCATTAACTTACAGATGGCAAGTGATAGTGTCGATGTTATTGTGTTCTATAATGCACTTGCGCATGTTGAAAACGAGTTAGAAAAGATCTTGAATGAATGTTATAGAGTTTTACGGAAGAGGGGAGCTATATTTTATCAGCTCTTTTGGAATTGATAAAATCGCTGTAGAAGCCACACTGTTGCCAATGTTAAAGAAACAAAAAATTTATTTCAGCTTGAGTCAAACAAAAAATTTTATAATTGTACAAATAGGTGCTTAATTCAGTTTGAGTAATTCACACAGGATATAACGCTAAATATAATTGTCCATTCAATATGTTTGGCGAGAAAATACAACATAAAAGGAGTACCTACTATGGAAAACAAAATCTTTACCTTACATAAAACCGTTACCGAGGCAGATACCGCTGCCCATGTGGGAAGCGGCAGCCTACCTGTATTGGCAACCCCGGTTCTTATTGCGTGGATGGAAGCGGCAGCCTGTGGCTGCTGTGCCGGACTGATGGAGGAAGGCACCACCAGTGTGGGAACGGAGATGAATATGCGACATACCGCGGCCAGCCCGGTGGGGATGAAAGTGACTGTTACGGCGGAACTGACCGCGGTGGAGGGCAGAATTCTTTCTTTCAAGGTTTATGCCGAAGATACCGCCGGTGCCATCGGCGAGGGCAGCCATACCCGTGCCATTATACGGGCGGAGCGCTTTATGGAAAAGGCCAATGCCAAGCTGGCCCAGTGAGGGAATTCCCATGATGAGTGCGGCCGCTACAAAAACGAAGTCCCGTGTGATGAGTCGGGGCGGTATCATTGCCTGCACGGTGTTGACACTGTTGACACCGGTGGGTTTGCTGCTGATCCATCTGGCGCGCGGCAATGCCGAAGAAGTGGAGCATCTGTACAGTCGTGGATTTTATCATGGTATGGCTACTGTGCTGACAGCGCTGACCGGGAGGGTGCCCTTTTCGGTAATGGAGGTCATCCTGCTTTTGCTGGGGGCCGCTGCGCTGGTGTTCCTTGTTCTTTGGATACGGGAAGCCATCCGGCGGGGAAAACGCTGGTGGATGGTGTGCTTGAAACGGCTGTGGATCATAGTTTCGGCGGCTTCGGCGGTATTCTTTTGGTTTATTCTTACCGGGGATCTTAATTACTACCGTATTCCGGTGGGGCAGAGTCTGGGGTTGCAAACCGAGGCAACGGATGTGAAAACGCTTCGGTCACTCTGTCATCTGCTGGCGGGGCAGGCGGCGGAGCTGCGGCCACAGTGTGAGGAAGATAGCGAGGGGGTATTTGCTTCTTCCGTGACCTATGCGGAATTGGCGGAGACCGCTACTGGTGCGGTGACGGCACTGGATGAGATCTATGGGGTACAGCTCTTTGACCTGGCGGGACAGACCCGCCCCAAAGCCATGTATTTTTCAGAGGTCATGAGCTATATTCAGCTGACTGGTGTGATTTTTCCTTATATCTCGGAGCCGAACATCAATGTGCACCAACCGGCCTATGGGATCTCCTCCACCATGTGCCATGAGCTTTCCCACATCTGCGGCTTTATGCGGGAGGATGAGGCAAATTTTATCGCTTATCTGGCCTGCTATAATAGCGATAATACAGAGCTGCGGTACAGCGGCGCGATGATGGGACTTATCCATGCTACAAACCGCCTGTACCGCTATGACCCAAACGCCTGGCAGGAGATTTATACGCTGCTGCCGGAAGGAGTGCTGCGGGATCTGGCGGCCAACAGCCGTTACTGGAAAAAGTATGAAACGCCGGTAGGCAAAACGGCTGACCGCTGGAACGATGCCTACCTAAAGGCCAATGACCAGACCGATGGGGTGCAGAGCTACGGCCGTATGGTCGATCTGCTCATCGCTTTTTACAGGGCGCAGGGATTGATTTGAGCAGTATATTTGCCGGTTCCTGCAAACCGAGAGAGGCCGACCCTGTGGGTTGGCCTTTTTTGCAAGTTAAGGCCATGTTAAATTTCATTTTTGGCTTGACAAATGCCGTGGGCAGGCCTATACTTGCAGATATATTTTTTACGCAAAGGAGTACGGAACGATGAGTAAAGTGTTCATTCCGGCAGGTTACCACAGCTGCCTTTCCCTGTACGATACCCAAAAGGCCATCAGCCTGATCAAGCGGGTGTTTGAGGATACTCTCTGCGGAAATCTGAATCTCAGCCGGGTATCGGCCCCGCTGTTTGTGGAGGCTTCCACCGGCTTGAATGATGACCTGAATGGAGTGGAGCGCCCCGTTTCCTTTGATGTGCCGGATATCGGCCGGGATGCACAGGTGGTGCACTCCCTAGCCAAGTGGAAGCGCCTGGCGCTGCACCGCTACGACTTCCGTCCCGGCAAGGGCCTTTATACCGATATGAATGCCATCCGGCGGGATGAAACGCTGGATAACATTCACTCCATCTATGTGGACCAGTGGGATTGGGAAAAGGTTATCACGCCAGAGGAGCGTAATGTGGCCTATCTGAAGGCTACGGTACAGAGTATTGTGGATGCGATCGTTTCCACTCAGCGCACCCTGCGGGCCATATATCCGCAGCTGAATACGGTTCCGGACCTGGTGCCGGAGGTCACCTTCATCACCACACAGGAGCTGGAAGACCGTTACCCGGAGCTGACCCCTAAGGAGCGGGAAAATGCCATTGCGAGGGAATGCGGCACTGTATTCCTAATGCAGATTGGCGGTAAGCTGCGCAGCGGCCAGCCCCATGATGGCCGTGCCCCAGACTACGATGACTGGACCCTAAATGGTGACCTGCTGGTTTATAACCGAGTGCTGGGAACAGCATTCGAGCTGTCCTCCATGGGCATCCGTGTAGATCCTGCGGCACTGGACCGCCAGCTGACCCTTTCCGGCTGTGAAAACCGCCGTACATTGCCCTTCCACCGGATGCTGCTGGCCGGAAAACTGCCGCTGACCATTGGTGGCGGTATTGGCCAATCAAGACTGTGCATGTTCCTGATGGGGACCGCCCATATCGGTGAGGTGCAGTCTTCGGTGTGGGATGACGATACCACGCAGAAATGCGAAGCCGCGGGTATTATCCTGCTGTAAGTTCTTTAATAAAAAGACCGTCCGGTTTTGTGCCGGGCGGTTTTTGGCATTCCACTTTGTGCAGATACAAAAAGAGGGCACCTGTGGGTGCTCTCTTTTTGTGAGAAAATATATTTAGGGAAAAACATTGAGGGGACGAAGATATTATTTAGCGAGGGTGGTAATGAGGTTATACAGGGCACGAATGGCCAGACCCAGGGTAGCTACAGCAGCAATGCCGCCCAGTACATTACGAATGACAGAGTTGGTGTAGTTGCCCAGTAGTTTTTTGCTATTGGCAATGACCAGCAGCAGAATAGCGATAAAGGGGAGAATGAAACCGCTGATGGCCTGGGCCGCTACGATGATGGCAGCGGGGGAGGTATTTACCATGGCCAGCACGGTGCCAAATACGATAACGATGATCGCCAGCAGCTTGGCCTTGGTGCAGGAGGAACCGCCCTCCCAGTGGAACAGGGCGCTGAAGATGGTCTTGAAGGTGAAGCCGACTGCGATAGCAGAGGACAGACCGGCGGCCAGCAGGCCGATATCGCCTACCACACGGGCCCAGGAACCCAGTACCGGCTCCAGAGATTTAGTGAAGGTCAGGGCGCCATTGACGGAAGTGCCGGTCCCATACAGCACAGTGCCACTAGTGATAAGGATAGAAGCAGTGATGATAATACCGATAATGATGTTGAAACGAATGTCAAAACGGGCATCGGGCAGCTCCTCAATGGAAGTGTACTTGCCCTGAGAGGTGATGGAGTGCAGGATGAGGTTCATGCCGATAAGGGTGGTACCGATGAGCGCCATGGTATTCATCAGGCCGCCTTCGGGAACAACAGGAACCAAACCGGTTACGACTTGGCCCAGGTTGGGGGCAACAGCAATAGCGGTAACAAGGAACAGAACACCCATGACGCTGACGAATACCTGCATGATGGTCTCCAAGACCTTATTGGAGGCTAAGGCGGCGATAAGGGCGATAACGCCGATGATGAGAGCGGAGACCCACTGGGGCATACCAGTGATATCCTGCAGACCGGCGGAGGCACCGATCTCATTGCCAGACTGGAACGCGAAGCAGGAGATACCGACGGCTAAGCCGACAAATATCTGGACAAACAGGCGCCAGCCGCGGCTTTCGGGCTTCAGGGCGATGGCTGCATCGATGACATTCTTGTGAGAAGCGATGGCGATGCGGGAGGACATTTCCATGAGGACGATGAGGGCGATGCCGGAGAAGACAACGGCCCACAGCAGAGCATACTGGAACTTAACGCCCACCAGGGTAGCGGTGGTAATGGTGCCAGGGCCAATGAATGCGCTGGTAATAATAGCGGCAGGTCCCATATTTTTCAGCTTTTGCATAAAAGTCTTTTTTTCCATTAGAGTTTACCTCCTAAGTGAACTTCAGATCACATTTTGGTTAAGTGCTTGTTGGCACAGGACCTGCGCCCCTCACGCACGGTCTATGCCAGCTTGCACCTTTAGCAGATTTGAACGGTAGAACTTATTTGGTTTGGTTGAGACTCAACTTTCAAGGCGATTATACCAACTTGATAAGGCATTAACAATGGTTCTGTGCACGAAATATCGCCTATAGTGATGGGCAATCTGCACAATCAATTGAAGTTTGTTAAAGAAGAATCAAAGAAATGCGGAAGAATTTTGTTGATGCTGCATATTGTTTCCTCCATCGCCACAAATAATTTGGCAAATTTATTGCCGACTAATAGAAAATGGAGACTTTGTAGTGCTGTGCTAAGATAAATAATGAAATGGCCTGTTGTGCAACCTGCATATTTCAGGCCGTTTTTTTTAGATACTGGAAACGATGACGAAAAGCCAGAAAAGTGGCACAATGAAAAAGCAAACTGGCCCGAGTATAAATGGGCTGCCCCTCCCCGGCACCCCTCCGCCGCGGTAATGCGACTAAATACGAAAGAAATTGGTGAATGATATGGAAAGAATAGAACAAGCCAATAAGGAAGCGCTGCGGCGCATCCTCAGTGGAGAACCGGACCTCATTGATGTGTGCCCGGCCGGGGAACTGATCCCGGAGCTGGACGACCATTCCATCGGCCATGCGGGCCCTCCTATCGCTTGGAAAGAGATGTGCGGCCCGATGCAGGGTGCTATTATGGGGGCCGCGGTATATGAAGGGATGGCTTCCACCCTGGAGGAGGCGGCAGAAATGGCCGCTTCCGGTAAGATTCATTTTATCTCCAATCACAGTATGCACTGTGTAGGCCCCATGACTGGTATGATTACCCGTTCCATGCCACTGTGGGTGGTTCGTAATAAGACCTTCGGCAATTACGCCTACAGCACCTTTAACGAAGGAATCGGCAAGGTCATGCGCTTTGGCGCTAACTCCACGGAGGTTATTGACCGCCTGCGCTGGATCCAGAATGATTTGGGCCCTGCTATGAAGAGAGCTCTCCAGGAATCCGGCCCGATTTCCCTCAAGCTCATTATTTCCCGTGCGTTGGCGATGGGCGATGAGATGCATCAGCGCAATGTGGCGGCTTCCTCGTTGCTTACCCGTGAACTGGCCCCTTACCTTGCCAATGTGGTGGAGGACCCGGCCAAGCGCTTTAAGATTCTTAGCTTCCTTTCCACCAACGATCAGTTCTTCCTGAACCTGGCGATGGCCGCCGGCAAGGCCACCATGGATCCCGTTCGTGATATTCCGCATTGCAGCGTTGTTACCGCTATGAGCCGCAACGGAACTAACTTTGGAATTCAGGTCAGCGCGCTGGGCGACCGCTGGTTCCAGGCGCCCGCCTGTATGCCGGTCGGCCTCTATTTCCCCGGTTATTCCGAAGCGGATGCCAACCCCGATATGGGCGACAGTGCCATCTGTGAGACCTTTGGAATCGGTGGCTTTGCCATGGCATCCTCTCCCGCGGTGGTGCGCTTTGTCGGCGCCGGAAATATCAGCAGCGCCATGAAGTATTCCCGCGATATGATGGAGATCACCGTTGGGGAAAACGATGCCTATGTGATGCCGACCATGGACTTTACCGGTACCGGCACAGGCATTGATATCCGCAAGGTTATTGAAACGGGTATTCTGCCTGTCATCAATACTGGTATGGCGCACAAAAAGCCTGGTGTAGGGCAGGTGGGTGCGGGTGTCGTTAAGCCTCCTATGGAGTGCTTTGAACAGGCCCTGTATGCGCTGGCCGAGTACGAAGGGATAACCGAAGAATAATCGCAACAGATAGTTAATAAAGGAGATAACCATGAGCGATCTGAAGGAAATGATCCGGCAGGCCAATGAAACCGCCGTGAATAAACTGAAAAACGCCCAGCCCTACTGGGTGGATATCAAACCCGCCCATGAGGTACTGGGAATTGACAAGTACACCCTGCTGCATGCAGGCCCACCCATTGCGTGGGAGGAGATGTGCGGCCCCATGCGCGGAGCCATTGTTGCCGTACTGAAATATGAAGGCCTGGCGGAAAATGATGAAGAAGCCCTTGCGCTGGCAGGCAGCGGTAAGATAAAATATGAACCGTGCCATCACCACAATGCCGTAGGTCCCATGACGGGTGTGACCTCCTATTCCATGCCGATGATCTGCGTGTTGAATAAGGAGAACGGCAATTATGCCTATTCCACCATCAATGAGGGCACCGGCAAGGGCATCCGCTTTGGCAGCTGCGGCCAGGATACCGTAGACCAGCTGGTGTGGCTGGAAAAGGTGCTGGGCCCGGCGCTGAAGGATGTTGTCCACACCATGGGCGGGATTAACCTAAAGATGATCATTTCTCAGGCGCTGGCCATGGGGGATGAGCTGCATATGCGCAATAATGCCGCTACCAATCTGTTTGTAAAGACCATAGCGGAAACGCTGTGCGAGGTGGTAGAAAGCCGTGCGGCGCTTACCCAGATTATGCACTTCCTGACCTGGAACAATGACCAGTTTTTCCTCAACTTTGCCATGGCGGCCAATAAGGCCTGCGCCGATGCGGCACATGGCATCGAGCATTCCACCATGGTGACCGCGATGGCCCGCAACGGCGTCAATATCGGCATCCGGGTGAGCGGCCTGGGCGACCGCTGGTTTACCGCTCCCGCAGCGGATGTGGCAGGTGCTTATTTCCCGGGCTATTCCGCGGAGGACGCCAATAAGGACATCGGTGACAGCGCCATTATGGAAACCGGCGGCATTGGCGGCATGGCCATCGCTACTGCCCCTGCCATTGTTCGCTTCCTGGGTGCTGGCAAGTACCAGGACGCTGTGAACTATACTAACAACATGTACGAAATCACCCTTTCGGAGCAGGATCAGTATGCCATGCCGGATATGGATTTCCGTGGTTCGCCCATCGGTATCGATATTCTCAAAGTAGTGGAAACCGGTATTTCCCCCATCATCAATACCGCTATTGCCTGTAAACGCCCCGGCGTTGGTATGATCGGTGCCGGTATTTCTAAGGCACCGCTGGAAATGTTCGAAGAGGCGATGGTCGCCTTTGGTGAAGCGCACGGCCTGCAATAATAACAAAAAATGATTAGCCGGCAGGCGTCGGGCCCCTATGGGGAACCGACACCTGCTGTGCTATGCTTTAATAAAGAGAAAGAACGGAGTATACTATGGAACTCAGTCCAATCCTATTATGCCTGCTGGCAGCAGTGCCGGTACTGTTGCTCATTATTCTGCTGGTGGGCTGCAAGTGGAGCGTGGGCCGCGCGGCGGTCGTTTCGGTCGCCGTAGATGCTGTAATTGCTCTATCTGCATTTGGGGCGCATCCGCTGCAAATTCTGGTCAGCGCCGCCAAGGGCGCATGGAGTTCACTCAGCATTATTCTCATCATCTGTCCGGCAATCCTTATGTACAATATTGTCCGGGAGGCTGGCGCATTTCGTGTCATTCGTGCGGGGATTCAGCAGGCAACCCCCAATAAGCTTCTGCAAATCCTCATCATCGGCTATGCTTTTGCGGCATTTTTGCAGGGGATCACCGGCTTCGGCGTACCGGTGGCGATCTGCGCGCCGCTCCTCATCGAAATAGGTGTTTCTCCGCTCTGGGCGCTTGCCATTGCCCCTTTGGGCGAGGCGTGGGGCAACACCTTCGGTACGCTCAGCGCTGCATGGGATGCGCTGGCAGCGCAGGCGGGCTTGACCGAAGCCATGCCCCTTTACTGGCAAAGTGCTTTGTGGACCGCTGCGCTGCTCTTCGCAATGAATCTTGTTTCCGGACTGCTGGTTTGCTGGTTTTACGGCAGGGGCGCAGCACTTCGCCGCGGATTGCCCGCTGTACTGGTGCTCAGTCTGGTGCAGGGCGGCGGGGAACTGCTGATGAGTCAGGTCAATACCACGCTCTGCTGCTTTATTCCCTGCTGTCTGGCTTTGGTGGTATCGCTTCTTTTGGGGCGGCTTCCACTTTACAATACACCGTGGGAGCTGGAAAACAGCCGTGCCATGGAGCCGTCGCGCGGAACGCTTTTGTCGGAGCAGGCGCCGCAGGGCATGGGGATCCTGCACGCCTTTTCCCCTTACCTTGTCATGACGGCCTTTTCACTGGTCTGCCTGCTCATTCCTTCGGTCAAGCGGGCGTTGGCGGGTGTTTCCGTTTCGCTCCATATTGCTGCCGTTGTCAGCGGCGGTACAGCCATTACCGAGGAGGTCAGCGGATTTTCTCCGCTCAGCCTCACCAATGCCGGGGTGTTCCTGTTTTTGGCGGCAGGCTTCGGGTTCTTCTATTTTTGGCGTCGGGGCTGGCTTACAGCGGGCAGCGGGCAGCAGATCCTGCGGGACAGCGTCAAAAAGGCGCTGCCTTCCTCCATTTCTGTCATGTTTTTTTTGGTGCTTGCCAATATTATGAGCGGCACCGGCCAAACCGCAGCCTTGGCGGGTGGATTTTCCGCGGTATTTGGGCCGTACTATGCGGCGCTGGCAGCGCTGGTGGGAATGCTCGGCTCCTTTATCACCGGCTCCAATATGTCCAGCAATATCCTGTTTGGCAGCTTCCAGATGACGACGGCAGAACTGGTGGGCTTGCAGCCTGCCCCTATTCTGGCGGCACAGACCGTTGGCGGCAGCGCAGGCAGTCTCATCAGCCCCAGCAAAATCGTTCTAGGAGCTACAACAGCCGGCCATCCGGAAATGGTTGGTGCTATCATCAGAAAGCTGCTGCCGGTGGCACTGCTGTTTTCGCTCACCTCCGGCGCGGTAGTATTGCTTAGCGGACTGATACTGGGCTAAAAAAATATTGGTATACAAAAAAGACTGTGGGTATGATATACTTAACTTATATCATGTCCACGGTCTTTTTATAGGAGGGGGATATCATGTATACCATCGGTTCATTCCTGCGGGAAGAGGAGCTGACCGGCTTAAAGCTTATGACGGATACCGCCGATCTGCAGGCGGAAATCACCAATATCAATATTATCGATAATCCCGATTCCTACGATTGGCTTTCCTCCGGGGATTTTTTGCTGACCACCGGCTATTTTCTTCGGGATGATGAGGCTATGCAGTGTCAGCTTGTACGGGAGCTTTCGGAACTGGGTTGTGTGGGGCTGGCCATTAAAACCCGCCGCTATTTGGATGTGATTCCGGAGGCGATGCTGGAGGAAGCGAACCGGCTGGGCTTCCCGCTCATCAATATCCCGGTCCAGTATCCTCTCAGCAAGATCTGCAAGGTGGTGTTTGGCCGGCTTTCCGGCGGTGGGGTGGAAAAGGCCGACCGCTTTGTTTCGCTTTACCATGCCATCACCGAGAGCATGCTGGAGGCAGATGGCGTTTCCCGGATGCTGGGCGTCCTTAGCGACTTTATCGGTAATGCGGTGCTGCTGCTGGGGGCCAAGTGGGAGCTGATGGCCTATGCCGAAAATGCTGGAAACCCAATGCCGCTTTCGCGGTATCTCCTGCTGCATAAGGGTGAAATTATTTTCCCGGAGAGTATTACCGGCAATATGCCTTCGGATTTTTCCAAATATGCCAAGGCCATCAAACGGGTCTTTTCCGCTGGGCAGGAGCGTGCGGTCTGCCGCATACTGCCGGTTTCCGGCGGCAATGCCCTGTTTGGTTACCTGGTGGTGTGGGAGACCGGCCGCAAAATGCAATCGGTGGAATATCTGGCCTTGGAGATCGCGGCCTCTTCCTTGGCGCTGGAGCGCTTCCGCACCCGCCAGATCGAGGAGATCCGGATGCATATCCGGCAGGACTTCTTTGACGATTTGCTCAGCGGCAAGCTCCATTCTGTCGAGGAGGTGGGCAGCATTGCCGGGATGCACAATATGGACGCCGAGGGGACCTATCTCTGCATGGTCACTAAGCTGGACAGCGCCGCCCGCGGGACCGAAAACTATGTGGAAATGCAGGATGCCTTCCTGCGCATCAAGGACCGTATGATCGCCCAGATCGGGGAACTTTCCCGCGAGGAGGGCCGCAGCTGCATCTCTATTCATCGTGGCAGCCTTATTATCACCTTTCTGCGCATTGTCCATACCGAACCGGACCAGCGCATTAGTGAGGAAAATCGGCGGTTTATCCAGCGGCTTTACCACCGTCTGCATGCCATCACAC
>ERZ1673744.2991-NODE-2991-length-11840-cov-3.928299_pt1 | contig 11840 bp, 8 predicted proteins | sample MGYA00580207_ERZ1673744 | MGnify/ENA primary metagenome ERZ1673744 (study PRJEB41218, sample SAMN15661751) | gut metagenome | host: Homo sapiens | place: Canada: London | collected 2015-08-20/2019-03-30 | study: EMG produced TPA metagenomics assembly of... | reverse complement strand
TCCGGCATGATCCCACATAGGCATAGAGTCAAGCAGAACCCCATCCATATCAAAGATCGCACCTTTTATATCACTGATAACTATTTTTTTCATGTACACCTCTATATCATATATTTAGTCAGGCATCAAGCATATTCTCTACAGAAAACTTGAGCTCCTCTGTGGCCTTCTGTATGTCCTTCTGTCCGAATATGGCACTTATAACTGCCACACCGCATATTCCGGAGCCCGCAAGCTCGGCCACATTATCCTTTGTTATGCCGCCTATGGCAATGACCGGTATGGACACCGCCTCACAAATGGCCTTGAGAGTTTCATGGCTCACATCGTCCGCGTCATCCTTTGAACCTGTTGTAAACACTGCTCCTACACCAAGATAATCTGCGCCGTGCTTTTCCGCTATAATCGCCTGCTCGACAGTCTGTGCAGACACTCCAAGTATCTTGTCAGGGCCGAGTATCTTTCTGACGTCCATGGCCTCCATATCACTCTGTCCCACGTGTACACCGTCAGCATCTATATCTTTTGCTATGCTGACCTCGTCATTGATGACAAATGGAACTCCATATTCCTTACAAAGCTTCTGTATCTCCTTCGCCTCAGCGAGGAAGTCTTCTCTGTCGAGCTTCTTCTCCCTGAGCTGTACAAATGTTGCACCGCCGTCAAGTGCCTTCTTTACCTGATCATACAGAGTCTCTTCACCAAGCCAGTGTCTGTCAGTTACTGCGTAGAGCAAGAGCTCTTTCTCACTGCAATTTATCATACTATCCGTCCTTCCTATATGTTTCGATCCCAATCTGATGCAGATCCAGGCAATTATTAGACTTCCGTCAATTATCTGATTTCAAACTTTGCACCCTGTTCAAGTGTATCCCCGTCCATATTGTATATGGCGTCGATTATCCTGTTCCTGTATGTTGAATTACCCTCAAATACCTGCAGATGGGAATAACCGATCTCCCCAGCAAGTCCCATGACCATGACAGCCGCTGCAGCAGCCTCAAGCTTGTTGTCCTGATTTGCCACAACATATGCTGTCATCATTCCTGAGAGCTGGCAGCCTGTTCCAGTGATCTTACCCATCTCAGGACGGCCGTTTCTGATTACATAACATTTCTCGCTGTCCGCAACAAGGTCTATTGCGCCTGTTACAGCTATGATAGATCCCGTTTCAGCAGATAGCTTCTTGACAAATGCCACTGCATTATCAAGCGTATCCTCCGTAACCGCATCTGCCACATCGGCATCAACACCCTTTGTGCTGCCGGAACCATATGCCAGAGTTTTGATCTCAGAGATATTTCCCCTTATAACATCAAATCTAATCTCCTTCATAAGTCCAACAGCCGTATCAGTTCTGAGCTTACTTGCTCCTGCTCCAACAGGATCGAGAAGTACAACATGTCCAAGTTCATTTGCTTTCTTCCCTGCCAGGTACATTGATGGAATAGTGTTCTTGTTAAGTGTTCCTATGTTGATATTCAGACCACCACATATACTTGTGATATCCTCCACGTCACCCTCATCATCCGACATGATAGGACTTCCACCGCACGCCAGAATGACATTTGCCACATCATTTACAGTTACATAGTTTGTTATATTGTGTACCAGAGGTACATTCTTTCTTACATTTTCAAGGCACTCTTTTATCATGTTTTTCTGTCTCCTTTATATATACTCTGTTGTTTATCTGCTAATCTTTTTTGACGAAAAGCGGCCATACCATAAGGCACAGCCGCTTTTCTTATGCTGCATGTATCCCTACGCTGGCGCTGATTCAGGTCAGACTTGATCTACTCCTGGGCAGGAGGTACATCAGATGTACAATGCATACACTTTGTTGCTTTGATATCTATCTCACCCATACAGTATGGGCACTTTCTTGTGAGAGGAGCTGCCTCCTCTTTCTTCTTACCAAGATCCATGATCGCATTGATCCCCTTCATGATGACAAATATAACAAATGCCATGATTATGAAGTTGATAACTGCTGAAATAAACGCTCCATACTCGATATACTGTCCTGTATGGAATATCTGAAAATGTCCACCAATCTCTGCTCCACCGATACTGTTGATTATTGGTGTGATGAAACAGTCTGTAAAAGATGTAACCAATGACTGGAACGCTCCACCAATGATAACACCGATTGCAAGACTCATCACATTTCCCTTAAGGGCAAACTCCTTAAACTCTTCCAAAAACTTCTTCATATGTATCCTTCCAACTGAATACAGCACCAATCATAACAAACTTATATTATAATTCGGTGCCGTATCTTTTATTTATTATTTCTCGCGCAATTGATATGACATATATCTACATTTGCTGTCATCGCTCATCGCACATCATCTTTTATTACTTTCTTACGATAAGTGACTTACCTGTCATCTCCTTAGGCTGAGGAAGTCCCATAACCTCAAGAAGTGTAGGTGCGATATCTGCAAGACATCCGCCCTCACGAAGCTCTACACCTTCACCATAGTTGTAAAGGATAAATGGTACAGGGTTAGTTGTATGAGCTGTATGTGGAGCACCGGTCTCATAGTTGATCATCTGCTCTGCGTTACCATGATCAGCACAGATAAAGAGAACACCATCAACCTTATCAATTGCCTCTACAGCAGCGCCAACGCACTTGTCAACTGTCTCTACAGCCTGGATAGCTGCTGGAATAATACCTGTATGACCAACCATATCAGGGTTTGCAAAGTTGATGATGATCACATCATACTCACCACCAAGGATAGCTGCATTGAGCTTCTCGCTTACCTCTGGAGCGCTCATCTCTGGCTGGAGGTCATATGTTGCTACAGCAGGTGACTTTACAAGGATTCTGTCCTCGTTCTTGTTAGGCTCCTCAACACCGCCGTTGAAGAAGAACGTTACATGAGCATACTTCTCTGTCTCAGCAAGTCTGAGCTGCTTGAGGCCCTTAGCTGCAAGGTACTCACCGAATGTGTTGTCAATCTCTTCCTTCTTGAATGCTACAAGCTTGTTAGGTATTGACTCGTCGTAGTCCTTGAAACATACATATGTGAGTGGCATGCGGCCATTTGCTCTCTCAAATCCATCAAAATCATCACAGCAGAATGCTCTGGTGATCTCGCGGGCTCTGTCTGGTCTGAAGTTAAAGAATATAACTGAATCATTTGGCTTAACAAGTGATACAGGCTTACCATTCTCTGTGATTACTGTAGGAAGAACGAACTCATCATATACTTCCTTGTCATATGACTCCTGCATAGCTGCAACCGGGTCCTCAGCCTGAACGCCCTCACCTGTTACAAGTGACTTATATGCAAGCTCTACTCTGTCCCATCTGTTATCTCTGTCCATTGCGTAGTAACGGCCTGACATAGATGCAACCTTACCTACACCAATCTCCTTCATCTTTGCGATAAGCTCCTCAAGGTATCCCTTACCTGATGAAGGCGGTGTATCTCTTCCATCGAAGAATGGATGAACGTATACGTTCTCAAAGTTCTGCTTCTTGCAGAGCTCAAGGATCGCATAAAGGTGTGTATTGTGGCTGTGAACACCACCATCTGAGAGAAGTCCCCAGAGATGAAGATCTGAATTGTTCTTCTTGCAGTTTTCTATTGCAGCAAGCATCTCCTCGTTCTCAAAAAAATCTCCATCAGCGATTGCCTTTGTGATTCTTGTAAGCTCCTGATATATGATACGGCCTGCGCCGATATTCATATGACCTACCTCTGAATTGCCCATCTGACCGTCTGGAAGTCCTACAGGAAGTCCTGAAGCTGCGCCCTGCACAAATGGTGCTGTAGCCATAAGTTTGTCCATAACAGGTGTCTTTGCAAGTGCTACTGCATTGCCCTCTGTCTTGTCACTGAGACCATATCCGTCGAGGACCATTAAAACTACTGGTTTCTTACTCATAATTTTTCTCCTTTTTATTTATTCCGGCTAAATGCCTCTTAATCATAATTCACTCATTTGAGATTATACTTATATAATGCCTATTTTTCAAGTTCAAATCCAACTCAAATCACAGGTCAATATCCAGTTCAACCGGGCAGTGATCAGATCCCATGATATCAGTGTGTATCTTAGCATCGACAAGCTTGTCCTTCAAACTCTCAGATGTGAGAAAATAGTCGATACGCCAACCTGCATTCTTCTCCCTTGCCTTAAATCTGTACGACCACCATGAATATGTATTTTCCTGATCCGGATAAAAATATCTGAATGTGTCGATGAAGCCATCATCTAGAAGCACCGTCATCTTCTCTCTTTCCTCATCAGTAAATCCCGCATTCTTCCTGTTTGTCTTTGGATTTTTCAGATCTATCTCATTGTGAGCCACGTTCATATCGCCGCACACTATAACAGGCTTATTCTCCTCAAGCTTTTTCAGATATGCTCTGAAATCATCCTCCCACTTCATCCGGTAATCAAGCCTTGCAAGCTCGTTCTGTGAATTTGGTGTATATACAGTCACCATGTAGAAGTTCTCATATTCAAGTGTTATGACACGACCCTCATGGTCGTGTTCATCTATGCCTATACCTTTTGTTTCACTCAAAGGTTTCTCTTTTGTGAAAATAGCCGTACCTGAATATCCCTTCTTATCCGCATAGTTCCAATACTGATAATATCCTGGCATATCAAGTGTGAGCTGTCCCTCCTGCATCTTGGACTCCTGTATACAGAATATGTCTGCATCTATGCTGTTAAAAAAGTCCATGAAGCCTTTACCGGCGCATGCCCTTATTCCATTTACGTTCCATGAGATAAGTTTTTTCATAAATTTATATACCATTTTATCCTTTCATTATTATTTGGGGAAAATCATGTTTTATTTTAACATGACGCCTACCGGCTCCATGCAGGCATTCGCATTATGACGGCTTGCGCAAGCGCATCCGTCGCAATGCTCATTATATCATACAAACACCCATTCTGACTGTCAAATCATTAAAAATTCACCAAAATCCTGCTATGGCCACAATGAAAAAGGCAGCGACGATCCGCCGCTGCCTAAGGGTATATATTATTGTTTTTTAGGGGTCAAATTTAGTTTTTTACAAATGATACATTTGATATAGAAACTGTATGTGCTCCAAGTGTGTATCCTTCAACATATCCCATTGAGAAGAATAATCCGGCACCTGTATCAACAGTGATACCATCTGTGAAAACTTCTTCCTTAGGTGTAATTGTGAGTGTTATATCTTTAGCCTCACCAGCTGTAAGAACTACATCTTCACCGCCATGCCATGCATATCCGGCTGAAGGAGTCATAACAGCAACCTTCACAACTCTATCAACATCAGAAACCAATGTACATTTAAGCGTATATGACTCGCCCTGCTCAAGAGATAATCCCATCTGCTTAAGCTGGATGTTCCAGTCTGCCTCACCCACGTTTTCAACACTGTATGTGATCTTTCCATCTCCAGCCTCAAATGTGGCATCTCCAGGAGCAGTTACTGCATTTTCCCAACCGGCAAGGCTACCATCCTCACTCATCTCAAATTCTGAATTTGTGATAAGATTCTTGCCTACAGGCACATCTATCTCTGGAGCTGAAGTCTTTTCAAGGACAATATTGTCAATACAGATTCTATGCTGATCTGTAATTGCCGAACCATTTTCTCCGCCTGCGCCAAGTGCAATATTGAAAATACTCTCTTCGTCTGTGTCACAGGCCATCTGGAATGTGTTTGAAACAGTCATATATTTCTGATCAGCCTGATCGTATGCATCAAGCTTTACTGTCTCCTGAACATACGGTGTCCAGTCCTCTGCACCTGTACTATCCTTATGTGTACTTCCATCCCTCTGTATCGCATACTGAACAGTTCTCGACACAGAGCTCTTTATATCAAATGAAAGCTTGTACCACTGTCCTTTCTCAAGCTTGATATTATTCTGCTTGAGCTGTATCTTCCAGTTCTGGTCACCTGAATTCTTTATTGTGAAGTCAGCAGCATTGTCCTCCTTCTGGCTGTCCACAACAGACTCTGCATCCGCACTGCTGTCTATATACACATCATATCCAGCAAAATCTGCTGAAAAGTTCCCATTGAGAAGAAGTGAATCCTGCATTATCTTCACATTGTCTAACAGAACTTCTCCGCTGTTACCAAAATCAATGCTGATTGAACTGTCAGTCACTTCTTCTCCGGTCTCAAACTTGTAAACATAGTTCTTAATTCCTTTATCCAGAGTTACAGCAAACTTTGAATCTCCTGTAGTGATAATTATATTCTTTCCCTCAGTTGCAGTCTCAGCATCAAATTTAAGTACATACTTTGTATTTGGGGCATACGCAAGCTCATCCTGTGATAATACGAAGTTGCCATCTATACTCTCATCCAATGACTTGTATGAAAATCTTCTTCCGTCAGACAGACCTGTCACCTTATACTCAGCACCGCAATTGTTGCTGACTGTCCAATATCCAAGTCTTCCTGTTCCTTCCTGAAATTCTCCATTGTAAACTAGGTTTCCATCAGCGAGGATCGTCTTCTTGTCAACTATCTCAGTCTGATTTGTCTTTACCAGCTTTACATTTGCAATATGTACACCAGCCACGCTTCCCTGATTGCCGAAGTTGAATTCTATTCTTCCCTTGTCATCAGATGAATCAGTCATCGTATACTCATACTCAAATGTCTGTTTCTCTGTTGTCATATCAAATTTTGTATCCTTAAGATATCTTCCCCATGATCTGGTTGGCGCTGAGACATCAATTATGCCTGTTCTCGCCTCATCCGCCCACGCATCAAATGAAAGCTTGTATGTGGCACCTTTTTCTACAGGAATATCAGGCTGTACCAACTGTATGCTGTAATCAACCGTTCCTGCATCAATTGTATTTATGTTGATTGTATTGTTCTCGATGACCGCTGTTCCTTCGCCGCCATTCTGCGCCATAAAAATCCAGTTTTCTGCATCTCCCAGATCCTCGGTCTCACTAAAATCACCATTTATTACATAATTGCCATTTTCATCCGGATCACGAATTATAACTTCACGCTCTGGCTTTGTCACATTTTCGTCATAAGACTCCTTCTGGTATACTCTCACATAATCAACATATAAGCTCTCACTGTTAATATAATCTGCATCTGCATCCGGATTTCCTGGCCAATTGCCGCCAACTGCAAGATTGAGTATTACATAGAATGGCTGATCAAACGGTGCCGGATAAGTAACTGTACCTTTTCCGGCAGTTGTAGAATACCAGTCATTTTCCTCATGCATCTTAACTCCATCTACATACCACGTAATTTTTCCAGGCTCCCAGTCACATGTAAATACATGATAGCTGTCCGCAAATGACTTTCCATTTGAAAGTGTATATTTTCCCTGTGACTCTGAATGCGGATTGCCATAGTGAATCGTTCCATAGGTTGTATATGTATTGTCTCCAAGAACCTCCATCACATCTATCTCACCACATCTAGGCCACTGTCCATACAGGCTCTCGTTTGTAGGCATCATCCATGCTGCTGGAAGATAACCCTTACCTGTAGGTACCTTTGCTCTGAACTGTACTCTGCCATACTTGAAATCCTGCTTATTCTGTGTGTTTACTCTTCCCGATGTATATGATATAGAACCATCCTCATTCACTTTTTTCTTTGAGCTTAGAATAAGTGTGCCATTCTTGACTTTTATATTATCTTCAGAATCAACATATGACTGAAGCTCATTATTGACCCAGCCAGGCTCATGGAGTTCAACATTCCAAATATCACGGTTGAGCTCTGTTCCGTCAAATTCATCATGCCATAAAAGTTTATACCCCTGCGACTCGTATTTATTTTCTACAGTCACCTTCTTATTTACAGTCACTTTACATGTTGCTTTCTTTCCTGAACCGTCAGCAGCTTTTGCTGTGATTGTAGCTGTACCTGGTGCTATAGCCTTCACAACGCCTTTTGCTGAAACCGTTGCAATCTTTTTATTGCTCGATGTCCAACTTAACGTCTTGTTGGTTGCCGATGCAGGAGCGACAGTAGCTGTAAGAGTTTTACTGCTTCCCTCTGTGATAGTGAGTGTTGCCGCTGAAAGCTTGATAGAAGTAACTGGCTGTTTTACTGTAATCTTACATCTTGCATATTTGCCACTTCCATCCATAGCCTTCGCAGTTATATATACTCTTCCAACCTTAACTGCTTTTACAACACCTTTCGAGGAAACTGTTGCTATTCTTTTATCTGATGATGACCACTGAATTCTCTTATATGTGGCATTCTTTGGAGCAATTGAAGCTTTTAACGTCCTGCTGGTTCCTTTAAACATGTTCACAGCCTTTGCAGACAATTTAACAGTCTTCGTAGGAACCCCAACATAAACATTAAACCTATACATTACCTTTGGGTTTGCAGCACTCTTCACTGCTACAACCGCTTTTCCTGATTTTACCGCTTTGACAACACCCTTGTTATCTACTGTAACTATCTTCTTATTTGATGATACATATGTTACTTTTTTGCTGATCTTACCTGTAACTACAACTCTAGGTTTCACCCGAAACTTTGTACCCTTTTTTAGTACAAGTTTATTTGTGACAAGATTTGTCACAGTTACAGACTTTACCGCAGCTTTTGATGTTCTAGCACTAACGTCTGATGGACACAGAGTGATCAACATACAAACTACAAGTATCATAGCCACAAGCTGTTTTAACCTTCTCATAAAATACTCCTCTCCAAAAATAAAATAAAAATATTTACGACGTCGCATCTTTATAAAGTATTTTGATAATAACATCTTATACATTTGCCATATATCGTTTTATTGCTTTTTATATAGTTTACATGATATATTATAGAGGAGTTGTAAAGTAAGACTTTTATAAACTTTTGATAACATATAAATTTTTACCCTGACACAATTTACTGGAAAGGATTTATACACATATGAAATACTCAAAGGAAATATTCTACCAGGAATTTATAAGACGCGAAGATTCAACCAATAGAGCGCCCTATAACCCTGAACTTGAATTTTACTCAATAATACAAAATGGAGATATAGAACAGGTTAAAGAATTGTGTAAAGCCTCACCACTTAAGGATAAAAAAGGACTCGGCTTACTATCTGAAAAGCCGGTCAACAACATAAGATATCATTTTGTCATAACAACAGCCCTTGTTGCAAGATACTGTATTGAAGGTGGTCTCGATGTGGCAACTGCTTACAATCTCAGTGATTTTTATATAAAAAAGTCAGATACAATGAAGTCTGTGGAGGATATATCTGAATTACATGCGTTCATGTGCATCGACTATGCAAAAAAAATGCGAAACCTTAAGAAAAATTCCATATGCTCCAAACCGGTCGCAGAGTGCATAGACTACATATACGATCATCTGCATACTAGGATCACTGTTGAACTTCTGGCAAAACGTGTCAATCTCACCCCGTCATACCTGTCAAGGCTGTTCAAAAAAGAGACCGGAGATAATATCGGACATTATATAAAAATGCTAAAACTTGATACTGCAAGGAACATGCTCATATACTCTGATTATAGCCCTGCCCAGATAGCACAGACTCTCGCATTTCCAAGTCAGAGTTATTTTACCGAACAGTTCAGATTACATACTGGTCTAACACCTGCGAACTATAGAAATATAAATTTAAGGCAAACCCCATTTCATAAAAACAATACTTAGTTCCTGAAATATACCTCCTTGTTTTTCTAAGCGTAAACAAAAGGGATTACCTTGTGATAAAGCACTTGATAATCCCTTTCAATATTCTATATCAGATTTAATCTAAAACTAATATATTTTGGCCTGTTTAAAATTACTTTCCGGCATTTACAACCTGACCGAAATCAGCCTTGAGTGAAGCACCGCCGATAAGACCACCGTCGATGTCTGGCTTTGCAAGGAGCTCAGCAGCGTTGCCAGCGTTCATAGAACCGCCGTACTGAATTCTTACCGCCTCAGCTGTATCTGTATCGTAGATCTCAGCGATGAGATCACGGATTCCCTTACATACTTCCTGTGCCTGATCTGATGTAGCTGTCTTACCTGTTCCGATAGCCCAGATTGGCTCGTAAGCGATAACCATTGACTTAACCTGATCTGCTGTTACGCCAGCGAGATCTGACTTGATCTGAAGACGGATCCAGTCCATAGTAACACCGAGCTCTCTCTGCTCAAGTGACTCACCACAGCAAAGAATAGGGGTGATACCAGCCTCAAATGCCTTCTTAACCTTCTTGTTGAGAAGAACATCATCCTCCTTAAAGTAATCACGACGCTCTGAATGTCCGATGATAACGTACTTAACACCAGCATCAACAAGCATTGCTGCTGAGATCTCGCCTGTGTAAGCTCCGCTCTCCTCGAAGTACATGTTCTCTGCACCTACAGCTACGTTTGTTCCCTTTGTTGCCTCAACAACTGGTACGATATCGATAGCTGGTACACAGTATACTACATCTACGTCATCATTCTTTACTAAGTCCTTTAACAGGTTAACAAGCTCAACAGCCTCGCTAGGAGTCTTGTTCATCTTCCAGTTACCTGCAATAATCTTCTTTCTTGCCATTGTAATCTACCTCTTATATTTGTATTTTTTGATGAGTACCGGCCTGAACCGGCACCCACCAGTATAATCTTTATATCTCAGTGATATACAAATTACTTGTCGTTAGCTGCTGCTACGCCCGGAAGCTCCTTACCCTCAAGGAACTCAAGTGAAGCTCCACCACCTGTTGAGATGTGGCTCATCTTTGAACCGTAACCAAGCTGGTTAACTGCTGCTGCTGAATCTCCACCACCGATGATTGTTGTAGCATCTGTATCAGCAAGTGCTGCTGCAACTGCCTTTGTACCGGCTGCAAGTACAGGGTTCTCGAATACACCCATAGGTCCATTCCAAACAACTGTCTTAGCTGTCTTAACTGCGTCTGAGTAAAGCTCGATAGTCTTAGGTCCGATATCGCAGCCTTCCTTGTCTGCAGGCATCTTGTCAGCGTCAAATACCTCTGTCTTGATGCTTGGATCGTCGATAGGGTTAGGGAAATCCTCGATCATAACTGTATCAACTGGAAGAAGAAGCTTCTTGCCAAGGCTCTCTGCCTTTGCCATCATCTCCTTGCAGTAATCGATCTTAGAATCGTCTACAAGTGACTTACCGATCTCATATCCCTTAGCCTTAAGGAATGTGTAAGCCATACCACCACCGATGATAAGTGTATCACACTTCTCAAGAAGGTTTGAAATAACATTGAGCTTGTCAGCAACCTTAGCACCACCGAGGATAGCTACAAATGGTCTAACTGGGTTCTCTACTGCATTGCCAAGGAAGTCGATCTCCTTCTGCATTAAGTAACCAACTACTGCTGTGTCAACAAGTCCAGCAACACCAACGTTTGAGCAGTGAGCTCTGTGAGCTGTTCCGAATGCATCATTTACAAATACATCACAGATGCTTGCAAGATCCTTAGAGAAAGCCTCTCCGTTCTTTGTCTCTTCAGCTCTGAAACGTGTATTCTCAAGAAGGATTACATCTCCGTCCTTCATAGCGTCAACTGCAGCCTTAACTGTGTCGTCAACAACCTCAAGGCTTGGTACAAACTTAACCTCCTGTCCAAGGAGCTCTGTAAGTCTCTTAGCAACTGGTGCAAGGGTCTTAGTCTGCTTGTCCTCCTCAGTCTTAACCTTTCCAAGGTGTGAACAAAGGATAACCTTTCCACCGTCAGCGATAAGCTTCTTGATAGTAGGAAGAGCTGCAACGAGTCTGTTCTCGTCTGTGATCTCTCCGTTCTTTAATGGTACATTGAAGTCGCATCTGCAAAGCACGCGCTTGCCCTTAACATTGATATCATCTACTGATTT
>ERZ1673744.2987-NODE-2987-length-11846-cov-3.741243_pt1 | contig 11846 bp, 8 predicted proteins | sample MGYA00580207_ERZ1673744 | MGnify/ENA primary metagenome ERZ1673744 (study PRJEB41218, sample SAMN15661751) | gut metagenome | host: Homo sapiens | place: Canada: London | collected 2015-08-20/2019-03-30 | study: EMG produced TPA metagenomics assembly of... | reverse complement strand
ACTCTACCATGCGGCTTAGTTTCGGAACGGTTGGAGGATATACTCCTTTTGATGGGGCCACTTACGATTATTATACCACCGTGAAAGGCATCTTTGAGAAGGTGAAGGAACATGCAGGTGATATTGACTTTGCCGTCCAGCCCGAGTTGTTGAGTTTGCTTTCTTCCGGTGATTTCGGAAGATATGCCAATGCACAGGGAGACATGAATGTTTGCTTTATTTCTAATAATGATATTACAGGCGGTAATTCCGGCAGTGCCATGTTCAATGCCAAAGGAGAATTGCTTGGGCTGGCTTTCGATGGCAACTGGGAAGCAATGAGCAGTGACATCGTATTTGAACCTGACTTGCAGCGTTGTATCGGGGTAGATGTGCGGTATATGCTCTTTATTATGGAGAAATATGGTAAGGCGGGCAATCTTGTTCAGGAGTTGAAGATAGCTCGATGAAGCAAATGTTTTGATAAAGTATTCCTATCTTACTGTGGATGATAAACTTATGTGTTTACCTACCACCTCCCCCCTACGGGGACTCCTCCTTCTGGAAGGAGGAGAATAGGAATAGTACAAGCTTATATCGAACTGACGTTAATGTAGAGCCTATTTATTGAATACTATTCAGTAAATCAATTTTTCCTTCGTTTACTAGCTTGAGTATCAGTTCGCCGAACAATGTATTCTGCCATGCAAACCACGCACGTGTGAACTTCTCAGGATTATCTTTATGGAAAGATTCGTGCATGAATCCTGTGCCTGCATCTGTATTTATTAGCATTTGGATGCATTCTTTGATTTCTTGGTCATCTTGGCTTGTAAAGGCTTTCATCATAATACTCATGGGCCATATCATATCATAACCAATATGCGGCCCCCCGATACCTTCTCCGGCTTTTCCTTTAAAGAAGTAAGGATTGTCTTTACTCCATACAAAGCGGCGGGTATTTTGATAGATCGGGTCGTTCACATCTACATCGCCCAAATATGGCATTGCCAGCAGGCTTGGTACATTGGCATCATCCATAAGGAAATGATTTCCGAATCCATCGACTTCGAAAGCGTAGATTGTGCCGTATTTGGGATGATTATAGGTTGCATATTGTTTCAGAGCCGTTTCCACTTCCTGTGCCAGTTCGCTGCATTGTGTTGCCAATTCGGTCTTTTGATTGACAGTCTCTAATATTTCAGCAGCTTTCCGGAGTGAAGTAACTGCAAAGAAGTTGGAAGGAACCAGAAATTGAAGGGTGGTAGCATCATCGGAAGGACGGAAAGCCGAAACGATTAATCCTACAGGATTTACCGGAGCGCCCAGCCCGTCGTTGTTCAGCGTATCAAGCGCACGTTCCGTTTTTCTCTGGAATTTATAAGGACCTACTCCCTCTTTTCTCTGTTGCTCTTTGAATGTTCTCAGGATATTGATGACGGCTTGAATCCATTCATTATCAAAAATACTGGCGTCTCCCGTCTCTTTCCAATACTGATAAGCCAGGCGGAGGGGATAGCAGAGAGAGTCAATCTCCCATTTACGTTCGTGCAGTTCCGGCTTCATGTCCGTCAGGTCTGTCATCCAGTCGCCCCCTTTAGCTCCGTCGTTGAAAGCATTTGCGTAAGGGTCGATATTGATACATTTGAATTGGCGGCGGATAACGCCCTCGAGCATTTTCTTTAATTCCGGGTCTTTATGAGCTAGCTGGATATATGGCCACACTTGAGCTCCCGAATCACGAAGCCACATGGCATGGATGTCTCCGGTATAGACAAAAGTATCCGGTTTGCCATCGGTGGTGCGATAGTGTACGGTTGTTTCCAATGTGTTGGGAAAACAGTTCTCGAACATCCAGGCAAGTTTGCTGTTGGTCAGCAGGTTCTTCACTCTCAAGATTTCAGCTTCTACTGCCTGTGAAGTGAATAAACGGTCTTTTTTAGCCGGACGCTGGCTTTTATACTTTCCGGTAATTTCTGCTTGCTTGGCAATCATGGTATTGTCCTTAGGACAAATGAAAGTGGAAGCGTTCATATTGCTTCCGATAAATAGAACTGTCGCAAGGGTGCAAAGTCGTGCGTTTCTTTTTATCATATTTCTTTTTATCATTTATTAATGTTCTACAGTAGTTTATTCAAAGGCAGAAAGCCGACTGTACATCTCTATCATGGCAGCTTGTGTCAGCAGCCATTTTTTATTGTCTTTTTTATTGCCGCTGAGGTCTGTATGGAACAGTCCTTTTTCATCACGTGCGTTCTCCCAGGCATAATCGAGACTTTTGTTAAAGGCATCGAGATATGTTTTATTCTTGTCAAGATGATAAAGTTCGATGAATCCTCTGAGCATCACGGCAGTAAACCAGATATCTCCTTTCTTTATCATTTTGAATGGTTCTCCGGATACGGGTGTAAAATCATAAAAGAAGTAGTTGTAACACTCTTTGGCAATGCTTTGAGCTTCTTTCAGATAAACCGGATTGTTCGTCAGTTGGTAAAGGAGGGCAGCGGACTGCATCATTTGTCCGCTGTTGTAAGCGAATTTGGCTTTTCCGATTTTTCCATCCAAACGAATATTGTCGAAATATAGATAATCTGTACTATCTTGCAAATGTTCTTTAGTCCATTCGTACAACGCTTTACCTTTTTTGAAATAACTGCTGTCGTTTGTTGCTTTGAATAGTTTTAGCGCAAAAACAGAACCAGGAGCATTTGAACAGGTGTTCTTCGATTCTTTTTTCTGCTCGCACCAATAGATCCCGCCTCCGAGCACACTATCTGTTCCGCTTTCTATAAAATCCCATATAAGTGTGGCTTTGTCCAAATATTTTTTGTTTTGGGTGAGTTGGTAAGTGTCTGTAAAATCAATGCCTAACCATACATTGTCGTCATAAAAACGGTCTGACACAGGAGCGGTACGCACATACGACGAATAAGCATTGGGAGTGCGTGCAGTGTCAAAATACTCATCAAGTCCCGGTAATACCCGTTCGTCCAGTAGTTTTTGAAATTCTTTGTTTTGAGTGGCTTCGAACAGTGCATTTACTGCGGAGAATGTTCCGGAGTAAGGCCAGAGATACGAATAGGCGTTTGGCACGTTAGCTTGTTCTTCTGATGCCAGATAAGTGACTTTGTGCTTCTCGTCAAAAGGAAAATTTTCGCGAAGCAGACAAGTGTTGGGTACTGAATAGTGAACATAGAGGGAGTCCAGCGTTTGCTGGGCTCTCTCTAAATTGATGTTTGGATTACTATTCCCCTTTGGTGCGCATCCGGTGAGGAAAGCAGCACACAGTACGGTTTCAATAATTCGCATGTTTCTTGTTATTTTTTATATTTTTCGTAATAAGCTTTTGCTTCTATCAGGGTGCAGCCGCTTGTCTGTATGGTCAGTTGAGTGCTGCCTTCGGCTCCTTTTGCCCAACTACTTCCGTAGAGAAGGTCGGACTTGTTGACGCCTTTTCTCCATAATATATCCGCATTGTTATTGAAGAAGGTGATAAACTTCTTCTGATAAATGGGTTCCAAATTATCATCTAAAATGAGTTTCACAAAATAACGGATGAATATTCCTTTGAACAGTCCGCCATCACCGTTTCCTTCGTCTCGGAGAAGATTGTTTCCTGCGTCAATCATACTGCCGTCACTGATTCCGAAATAAGCGGCTTTACGGGCGTCTTTCAAATATGATGCTTCTCCTGTAATCTTAAACAGTTCGTGGGCTGTTCCGAGAAATGTCCCTTGGTTATAACTCAATGTCAGAGTATTTAAGTTATCCGTTCTTCCGTCTATATTGTCGTAGACAGCTCCTGTGGCAGGATTGAACAGATGTTCTCTTTCCCATTGGTAAATCTTGATAGCCCATTCTTTGTATTCCTCCACTTTTTCTATTTGATATAAGCGACAGGCGATGAGGCCGGCAGGACCGTTGGAACAGGCATTCTTGCTCCATACATCACCGTGGTTCCATGCGATACCACCGTTGCAGTATTCTTCATTCCAACCTTCCTTAATCCAATTCCAAAGTTGCTTGGCTGTATCCAGATATTTAGCTTCATCGGTGACTTCATACAAACGTATCATGGTCAGGGCAATCCATTCCATGTCATCGTAGAAGTTATTCCAATAACTTCCGCCGTTTTTGGAATTGATGCCAGCATACCACTTGTCGAAGCAGTCTTTATATTTAGCATCATGAGTACGAATATAGGCATCAATCAATACGTCCATAGCATGCGCTTGCGGCCAGTAATGAAAAGTTTCGTCATAACCGTCGCTTTCATAGTTGAAGTAATTGCCCGTTTCATTCCAGAAACGGTTAATTATGGTGACCGAGCTACTGTCTGCTGCTGCTTCCCAGTTGATTGTATAAAGCCCCTTGTCGTACATATACTCGTCTTCGATGTTGCTGCAACTTTGGAACATCAGCGCGAGGAACGGGACACATAATAATAGTTTTTTCATACATCTTCTTAATTAACTGGTTCTATAGAATGGGTGTAATTTTCACCGGTAAAAATAACACGAACTTTTGTATTATTTCCTATGATTCCATCATTAAACTTCCATTTACGATCCCATTGACCTGCTTCTGCATTATCATTTGTTTCCATGATATAGAAATAGGATGGATCTGGGTTTGCTCCTGGTACTACGTCTGTGTCGTTTTTGGTGCCCCAAATCAATTCGCTATCGTCCGCATATACCATTAGGAGTTTGTAACGATTGTCATTATTACTAGGACTTATTGTACCTGTTCCCTCAAATACTCCATTTCCTATATAGGGTAAGTCAAGAAGGACATTTCGATCCCAGCAGTGCCATAGTCCCATTGATTTAATTTCTTTTGTAATGACTGATTTGTTGGAGAAATCTACCTTAACACGATAAATTCCGTCTTTTTCGACAGTGGTAATTCCGTCTCCACTTTTAATCTCTCCATCTTCTATATAGAAGAACTTTGCATCTGCTTCTTGAGAAGAAGCCATCTTATAAGTCTTTCCTCCTTGCAGCCGGGTGAATATTTCAAATATGCCTTCTCCCAGTTTATTGTATTGCACGGCTTTACTGATATCATTTCCCCCTTCACTGGCTTCACCTGTCAAGAATAAGTTTTTAGGAGTTGTTTCCGGTTCTTCAGGAGATACACCGTCTCCGAGAGATACAAAATGTGTATAGTTTGCTCCGTTGAATTTAACGGTGACTTTGGTCATGCTACCATCAAACTGATTGTCAAATTTCCATTTGTGATTCCATTGCGGTTCATTACCTTCATTGATTCCATATTCTTTGATAAAGTAATATGAATCTTCTTGACCAGCTCCGTTCGGAGATGAATCTACGTCATTCAATGTTCCCCAATACATATCTTTATCGCTGTAAGACATCAACAGTTTGTAACGTTGGTCTTTTCCCCAGCTTTCCTGTTTAAACGTTACTTTGCCTTCTCCTTCAAATATTCCGTTACCTTTGTAAGACAGCTCGAAAATAACCTTGTTGCTCGGGCAGAAAAATACTCCTACTGATTTTACTTCCTGAATAGAGACTGAAGCAATAGAGAAGTCCATAGTGATGCGATAGATTCCGTCTTTTTCTACTGTCGTTTCGCCTTCGCCTTCTACAATTCTATTTCCATCAATGTAGAAATAGTTTGCGTTGTCATTGGTTTTATCTACCAGCTTATAGCTTTTTCCTCCTTTCAAACGGGTAAAGATTTCAAATGTTTCCTGTTCGGGTGAGGAACAAGGTACTGCTTGACTGATATCACTTCCCCCTTCGGTTGCTTCACCGGTGAGAAATAATTGAGATGGAACCTCTGCAAATCCGAGCATACGGGTGATCGTCAGTTTATGTGAGACATTGCTCATTGCCGTGCTCAGACCGCGTGATGCGATGACCGTCCAGATAATTGTACCTGTCTCTCCACTGTTCAATCCTGCTGCTGCACCTATTTTATTCAGTGTTTTATGACTGATAGTCGCGTAATTGCGCGCCCCGTTGTTGTCAGACAATACTTTGTAAAGAGGATTAGAAAAGTTTCCCCCTTCTTTGTCGAAAACGATTTCGTAGAGCGGTGAGCCACTGTCTTCAGCTTTCGCTGCTTCCCATTCGAAGAATAGGGAAGCGGTAGCAGATGCTACTAGTTCTACACTTTTTCCGCTGATTGGTTCATAAAGTTGATTCACCGGGCTTACTGCCGTATCTCTGTATTCCATATCTTCCGTACATGAGAAGATGATTGCTAATGTAGTGAATAAGGCGACTACTTTTGTTATTTTTGTTTTCATATTAATTTCCTTTTAATAGGGTGATTAGTTAGAATATCCGGGATTGTTAGGGGCTAGATTCGGATTCAGGTTGATTTGGCTTTGAGGAACTGCCCATAAATAATCTCTGTTTTCGTCGAACTGACGTTTATCCAGTCGGATAGGATTACCGTTGTTGAAGTTTGCGCCATAAACATATCCTTCAAGGTATTCTTTTCCGGCTTTCCAGCGTTTGATATCATACCATCTCAATCCTTCGAGGGCTAGTTCGCAACGGCGTTCGTTACGGATGATTTGTCTCATTTCCGCTTCTGTCTTTTCGGTAGGATAAGCTTTTGCTTCTTCTGTGAATCCAGCTCTGTTTCGGAGTGGGAGTATGGTCTGATTCCAGATAGTAGCATCCATGTTTCCTTTCTCAAATTGAGCCTCTGCATACATTAACAAAATATCGGCATAACGTATGATGCTAAGATTTACCCCAGAATTCATATCACCTTTTGCTTGTGGGCTATAGTATTTGCGGGTGTAATATCCGGTAGCAGTTTTGTTACTTCCGGCTTCATACTTATCCACTGTGTTGGATTGCGGATTGATTTGAATGATAGTTCCTGTACTGCCGTCCGAAACATTCTTACTCCAGTCATAACCGTCATAAACAACAGTGGCGGTCAGCCGCAAATCGCGGTTGGCATACGGAGTACTTGGATTGTATAACGGGCTATTTTCATTGAATGCTTTGCCATCTACCATTAAATAACTGTCTACCAACGATTGTTGCGGAGCGCGGTTACAAAGACGTGCACCAACTGATAGCGGAGCCATATCTGACATCTCACCCCATGTCAGTAGGAAAGGAACGTATGCACGGTCTAGAATAATCTCCTGATTATATTCGTTGGTTTCTTCAAAAACACTACGATAAGTGGGGAGAAGGCTGTATGTGCCATATTCATTCTGTTTCTTTATCAGATTATCGCAATATTTGATAACGTTATCCCAGTCACTGTCCATTAGGTAGACTCTCGCCTGTAGAGCACTGACCGCTCCTTTGGTAATCTTGCCTTGTTCAGCATCTTGCAATTGGTCACGGGTGGGAAGTGCGTTTGCTATATCTTCTAATTCCTGATGGATGAAGCTGATGATGGTAGCACGTGGAGTACGGGCAATGGAGTTGGATTCATCAATTGTAATATCTTTGTCAAAGAATGGCACATCTCCATACAGATTAGTTAGCCGGAAATAGATAAAGGCACGGATAAAACGAATTTCGGCAATCATGCGTGCTTTGACAGCTACATTCATTCCCGGAACCAGATCTACTTTCTCCAGAAACACATGGCAGGTTTTGATACCACCGTATAGATCCTTCCATTCATTTTTAAAGAGTTCTAAAGAAGGAGTGCCCATACCTTTGCGAATGGCACGCGGGTCGGTTACATTTCTTCCGTCGAATACATTGTCACTCAGACTTTCGTCCTGCCACATTCTTCCGGCATTGTACATTTGGCTGTAGGCCATGTTAACTACGTATTGTGCTTTCTCTGTGGAGTTCCAGAAGCTGTTGTCCGTGAATTTGTTGGACGGGGTATTTTCCATATCGTTGCAACCGGTCATCAGCACGGAAGCAACCCCAGCCACTAAATAGAGAAGTTTATATCTTTTCATACTGTTGTTTGATTAAAATTCAATGTCTACACCAAATCCGAAATAACGCAGAGTAGGATACGAACGCCCACTATTGGCACCGCTTGTGCTCATTTTGGAATCAAATTCGGATGATTCCGGGTCTATAAACGAGTTGTTGCTGAATGTCAGTAAGTTCTGACCGTTTATATACAAGCGGGCTTTTTGCATTCCCAAATGTTTAGTCCATTCTTTGGGCAGGGTATAACCAATCGTGAGGTTTTTCAACCGCAAGTATTTACCGTCTAGCAAGAAGAGGTCGGAGCCGTTTCCATTGCCGTAGTTGTTTCTGTTGGAGTCAGAACCTGGCGCTGCTAATCTTGGCCAGCGGGCCTCGGTATTGGTTGGTGTCCAGAAATCCAGTTGATGTTTATAAATGGTATAAGAGTAGTTGGCGTGATATGGTTCTATCAATTCACCACGCAACATCATGTCACGTTTGCCTACTCCTTGCCAGAACATACTGAAATCGATCCCTTTCCAGTTCAGACCGTAGGTGAATCCGAAAGTATAACGTGGGAAGGCATTACCAAGAATAAACTTATCTTTTGAGTCGATGATACCGTCGTCATTTCGGTCTACAAATTTAATATCTCCGGGTTGTACCTTAGCTCCTACTGGTATGGCAGACGCTTCAATTTCATCGTAACTTTGGAAAAATCCTGCCATCTTATAGCCATAATAAGAGTTCAAGGGAACACCGACCCGGATGATACGGCTTAACTCTTCCACTTGGGTAATTTGTTCGTCTCCGGGGAATTCCAATACCTTGTTCCAAGAATCTCCCAAATTAAAGTTGAAATTGTGAGTAAACGCCCCAGTTTTCAATCGATAGTTGACAGATAGATCCCATCCCTGATTTTGCATCTTGCCGATATTTGCCATAGGCATTTCCGTACCGAATACGGAAGTAATCAGCGGTTTCATTAAGATGTCATTCGTTCTTTTATGGAAGTAATCGAAAGTGACAGTCAGACTGTTTTGTAGGAAAGAGGCATCGACACCGATATTGAATGTTTGGGTTTTTTCCCAAGTCAGATTTTCTAGTCCCAGTTTGAATCCGGCTCCCGATACCGTTTTGTTATTGTAGGCATAGCTGTTGTCATACACGTCATATACGGTAAAACGATCGTAAGTACCGATTGCTTGACTGCCCAAGATACCATAAGAGGCTCGTAACTTCAAGTCGCCTATCTTTTCTTTATAAAACTCCATGAAGGATTCTTCTGTAGGGCGCCACCCCAAGGAAACTGAGGGGAAAAAGCCCCAACGATAATCCTTGTGGAACTTAGAAGCTCCGTCGTAGCGAAAACTGAATTCTGCATAATATCTGTCGGCATACGAATAACCTGCACGTCCAAGGAAAGAGGTTATGCTGGTGCGGTTACTGTCGTCAACGGAAGTTTTTCCTGTGATGTTTCCCGGCTCACTGGTTGTTTCGTCAGTAGCAATACCTAAATCGGGGTCTACATACTTCTTTTCTATTTCGTTACTGCTTTGTGTGTATGACTCGTTGGTCAATCCTACTAGACCGTTGACCGTATGCTTGCCGAATGTTTTGTTGTAATCCAATAGCAGTTGAGTATTGATAAGATAGGCGTTACTGTTCCAGTTACTGGTTTTGTTGTTCTCTTTTTTGATTGGACGCGGTTCTGTGGCTTCTTCGCTACTATAATAAGCCACTGCATGATTCCTGGTAAAACGTGTGTCGTTCATGATGTCAGCACCGAACACTCCTTTCAATTTTAATCCGTCAATAATCTTCATTTCGGCGGAAACGTTTGTGTTGATGTAGTTATTACGGTATTTATTTCTTCCACCCGCTTCCAACTGTCCCAGTGGGTTGAACTCGGACAATATATCATTCAGTAGGTATCGTCCGTCTGCTGATTTCATTTTATAGTAATAGTAGGTCGGGGTGCGGGCGGCATCTACTTCCAGGCTTCCTCCGGTAGTGCTTACACTGTTGTTGCGGGCATAAGCAAGGATTCCGGTCAGTTTGAAGCGTCCGAGCTCAGTACTCAGACTTGTGCGGAAGTTGTAGCGTTGAACACCGAAAGAGTCGTTTCCTACATAGTTGCTTTCCTGATCGTAATAACCCATTGAAATCATGTAAGTAGAGTGTTCGCTACCTCCGGATACGCTTAGGTTATAATTCTGTTGCATGGCTGTTCGCATAATCTGGTCAAAGAACCAGCTCTCTTCATTCTGATGAGCGGCTAAATCGCGGATTTGGTCAGGAGTATACTTGGGAGCATTGCCTGCATTGGTTTCTGCAAGATTTCTCAGTGTTGCGTTTTGATAGCCTGCTACCGGAGAGAACAGGATGTCCGGATTTTCCCAACCTATCATGCCGCTCAAGCGGACTACCGGACGCTGGTTCTTTTTCCCTTTTTTGGTGGTCACCACTACTACACCGTTGGAAGAACGTGAACCGTAGATAGCGGCCGTTCCTGCATCTTTCAAAATAGAGATGTTTTCGATGTCCATCGGATTCAGCTTATTGAAGCTTTCACCGTCAGCTACCAGTCCGTCTATCACAAATAGAGGGCTATTGTCATTCAGCGTACTGATACCACGGATATTGAAATTCGTTTTGTTATCATTCGGGTTGTGGTTACGTTGCTGTATGATAACGTTCGGTGCTGCTCCTTGCAATGCCTGAGTCATGTTTGCCACCGGACGGTTTTCAATCATGTCGGCTTTTACTTGGTCTACCGCACCTACCGCACTTTTACGGGTTGTTGTGCCATATCCTACTACAATAACTTCATCGAGGACTTTCGTGTCTTCTTTCATGCTAATGGAAAGAGAACTCTTTCCGTTAACCGGAAACTCTAGAGTAGCATAGCCGATGTACGAAAAAACTAGTGTATCATTGGCGTCACATTGAATGGAGAAGTTGCCGTTGATGTCTGTAATTGTTCCGATTCCCGACTTGCCTTTTACACTTACGCTTACTCCGATGAGAGGTTCACCGGATGCATCTTTTACCGTTCCTTTTACGAGGGTATTCTTCGTTTGCGAAGTGCTCAATATGCTCGCCTGTCCGGCATTAATGTCGGGCGCCAGAATAAATAAAGAGGCTATAGCGAGACTGAAAAACAAAAGTTTATACTTTCTACAAGTCATACCTTGTTTTGATTTAAGGAATTAAATTAAATGATTAAAATTCTCTGATGCTAGTTTTGATTTTGAATGGAGAGTACTTTTAGGTCATACGTATTAGTGTTTAATGGTTAATATAAAATAGTGTCTTGACCGTTATGAAAATCAGACGTTGCAAATATGGGGGTGGTGCTGAGGAATGTATGTACGAATTTATGCCATTTATGTCTTTTCTTGATAAAATGGCAGGAATTGAGGAGGAAATGGCGGAAAATCGTGCAATTTATTATCTGTTTATTATTGGTGTAAGAAGTTTCTTTATTACTTTTGTATTAATGAACTGCATCCTTTGCTATTGAATGAAATACTTTGTTGCTTATGGGAAAAACATATCTTTCTCGATTTTTCTTTTTTCTCGTTATCGGTTGGTGGAGTCTGTTGGATGTTGAGGCTACAGCATATAGTTTGCGTCAGTTTTCCAGCAAAAACGGATTGTCTAATAGCGCCATTCTTTCTATTTGTCAGGATTGTGATGGATTGATCTGGATTGGTTCGTGTGATGGATTAAATGTGTTTGATGGGACTGAACTCCGTTTGTATAAGCCTGTTGATGTCCGGAACAATTTGTCAGGTAACTTGATTGATAATATAATGGAAGCGGAAGACCATGTTTTATGGATACAGACGAATTATGGACTCGACCGTTTCGATACTCATTTGCAGACTGTTCAGCGGTTTAAAGACTTTCAGGATATTAGCTGTATTACGTGGAGAGGCACCAAAAGATTTCTTGCAGAAATTAGAAAAATGGGGTAAA
>ERZ1673744.2973-NODE-2973-length-11871-cov-4.874915_pt1 | contig 11871 bp, 9 predicted proteins | sample MGYA00580207_ERZ1673744 | MGnify/ENA primary metagenome ERZ1673744 (study PRJEB41218, sample SAMN15661751) | gut metagenome | host: Homo sapiens | place: Canada: London | collected 2015-08-20/2019-03-30 | study: EMG produced TPA metagenomics assembly of... | reverse complement strand
CCCCTGCGGGGCAACCGGAAATGATGCACAAAAACTTCATGCTTATGCCTTTGCGCATTTTCGCAGTGCAGTGCTCATGCATGAAGTTTTATTTGCCACAAGGAGGTCAACACATGAAAAAAGTCGGAATCGTCATGGGCAGCGACAGCGATCTGCCCATCCTGCGCAAAACCATGGATACCCTGACGTCTCTGGGCATTCCCTACGAATGTCACATCTACTCCGCCCACCGCACCCCCGAGGAGGCTCGGGATTTTGCCGTATCCGCACGGGCAAACGGCTTTGGCGCGCTCATCGCCGCCGCCGGTATGGCCGCGCATCTGGCCGGTGCCATCGCGGCAAACACCACCCTTCCGGTCATCGGTATTCCCTGCAAAGGTCCTTGTCTCGACGGCATTGACGCTCTTCTTTCCACGGTCATGATGCCCTCCGGTATTCCGGTCGCCACCGTAGCCGTAAACGGGGGCGTGAATGCCGCTTTGTTGTCTGCCCAGATTCTGGCAGTGGAGGACGCAGAGCTTGCCGCGAAGCTGGACGCCAGACGCGCCGCCGACGCGGCCAAGGTGCTTGAGAAAGACGCCGCCCTTCAGGCGGAGCTGAACGGCTGAGGGAGGAAAAGCAATGGGCGGTTTCTTCGGGGCAATTTCCCATAAGAATTGCATTTACGACGTTTTCTTCGGCACGGACTACCACTCCCACCTGGGCACCCGCCGGGCCGGACTCGCCTTTTACGATACGGAAAAGGGCTTCCAGCGGCAGATCCACAGCATTGAAAATACCCCCTTCCGCACGAAATTTGACGATGACATGGCAAAATTCAGCGGAAACGCCGGTATCGGCTGCATTTCCGACACCGACCCTCAGCCCCTGCTGGTGCGCTCTCACCTGGGGATGTTCGCCATCTCCACCGTGGGCATCATCAACAACGCCGAACAGCTGGTGGCCGAGACCTTTTCCGGGCCGGGGCATCAGTTCATGGCCATGTCCTCCGGCAAGATCAACACCACCGAGCTGACCGCCGCCCTCATCAACCAGCGGGGCAGCCTGATCGAGGGCATCCGCTACGCGCAGGAGGTCATCGACGGCTCCTGCACCATTCTGCTGCTGACCCCCGACGCCATCATCGCCGCCCGGGACCGGCTGGGGCGGCTGCCCGTGCTGGTGGGCAGGAATAACGACGGCCTGTGCGTATCCTTCGAGTCCTTCGCCTACCACAAGCTGGGCTATCAGGACCATTACGAGCTTGGCCCCGGGGAGATCGTGAAAATGACGGCGGACGGCCTTACTCAGCTGGCCGCCCCCGGTACCAAAATGAAAATCTGCGCCTTCCTGTGGACGTACTACGGCTACCCCAACTCCAACTACGAGGGCAAAAACGTGGAGGTCATGCGCTACCGCAACGGCGAGATCATGGCCCGCAAGGAAATGGAAGCCGGCACCATGCCGGACGTGGACTTCGTGGCGGGCGTGCCGGACTCCGGTCTGCCCCACGCCATCGGCTACGCAAACCAGTCCCATAAGCCCTTCGCCCGTCCCTTCGTCAAGTACACCCCCACCTGGCCCCGTTCCTTCACTCCCGCAAATCAGGAGATGCGCAATCTGGTGGCGAAAATGAAGCAGATTCCCGTGCCGGAGCTGATTCAGGGCAAGAAGCTGCTGTTCGTGGACGACTCCATCGTCCGGGGCACCCAGCTGCGGGAGACGGTGGACTTCCTGTACGAAAGCGGCGCGAAGGAAGTGCATATGCGTTCCGCCTGTCCGCCCATCATGTACGGCTGCAAATATCTGAATTTCTCCCGCTCCAACTCCGAAATGGAGCTGATTGCCCGGCGGACGGTTCAGAATCTGGAGGGCGACGAGGGGCAGAAGCACTTAGACGAGTACGCCGACGGCAGCACGCAGCGGGGCAAATGTATGCTCAAAGCCATCTGCGAGGAAATGGGCTTCGATTCCTTGGGCTACCAGTCTCTGGACGGCCTGCTGGAGGCCATCGGACTGGACAAAGACAAGGTCTGCACCTACTGCTGGAACGGCAAAGAATAATCAAGATAAATTTCCGGAAAAGGAGTATTATCATGGAACACAACAATTCCCAGTCCGCCAGCTACGCTGCCGCCGGTGTGGACATCACCGCCGGATACAAGGCCGTGGAGCTGATGAAGACCCACATCGCCCGCACCCGCAACTTAGGCTGTCTGGACGACGTGGGCGGCTTCGGCGGCTGCTTCGGCCTGCCCATTGCCGGGATGGAGGAGCCGGTGCTGGTCTCCGGCACCGACGGCTGCGGCACCAAGGTCAAACTGGCCATCCTCATGGACAAGCACGACACCATCGGCATCGACGCCGTGGCCATGTGCGTCAACGACATCATCTGCGTGGGCGCAAAGCCCCTGTTCTTTCTGGATTACATCGCCTGCGGCAAAAACGTGCCGGAAAAAATTGCCGAAATCGTGGGCGGCGTGGCGGAGGGCTGCGTCCAGTCCGGCGCGGCGCTCATCGGCGGCGAAACCGCCGAGCACCCCGGCCTGATGCCCGTGGAGGACTACGATCTTGCGGGCTTCGCCGTGGGGATTGTGGATAAAAAGAAGATTCTGGACAAGACCAGAATGGCGGAAGGGGACGCGGTGATCGCCCTGGCTTCCTCCGGCATCCACTCCAACGGCTTCAGCCTGATCCGCAAGGTTTTCCGCATTGACGAGAACCCCGCCGAAATTTACCGGCCCTGCGATGCGCTGGGCGGGAAAACCATCGCCGAGACCCTGCTGACCCCCACGAAGATCTACGTCAAGTCCGTTCTGGCGCTGCTGAAAAAAGTTGACGTCAAGGGCATCAGCCACATCACCGGCGGCGGCTTCTATGAGAATATTCCCCGCTCCATCCCCGACGGCCTGTGCGCGAAGATCGACAAGAGCGCCGTTAAGGTGCTGCCCATCTTCGACCTGATTGCAAAGACAGGCAATATTCCCGAGCGGGACATGTTCAACACCTACAACATGGGCGTGGGCATGAGCATCGTTGTTCCCGCTGCGCAGGTGCAGACCGCGCTGGACATCCTCACCGCCCACGGCGAGGACGCCTACGTCATCGGCACCATCACCAAAAACGACGAAGAAAAGGTGATTCTGGAATGACGGCCAAAATCGCAGTTCTGGTCTCCGGCGGCGGCACCAATTTGCAGGCGCTGATCGATGCTCAGCAGCGGAGCAAGCTGGGCGGCGGAGAGATCACCGCCGTGATTTCCTCCAAAGAGGGGGCTTACGCTCTGGAGCGGGCGCGGAAAGCGGGTATCCCCGGCTATGTGCTGCCCCGGAAAAGCTTCGACTCCAACCGCGCCATGACGCTGGCGCTGGTGGAAAAGCTGAGGGCGCTGGACATTGATTTAGTGGTTCTGGCGGGCTGCATGGTCATCTTCACCGAAGAGCTGGTGCAGGCCTATCCCAACGCCATTATGAACGTCCACCCCGCCCTGATCCCGTCCTTCTGCGGACAGGGCTTTTACGGACTGCATGTCCATGAAGCGGCGCTGGCCTACGGTGTCAAGCTCTCCGGCGCGACTGTGCATTTTGTCAGCGCGGAATGCGACGGCGGCCCCATTATCGCCCAGAAGGCCGTCCCCGTTCTCCCCGGAGACACCCCCGAGACGCTTCAAAAACGCATTATGGAGCAGGCCGAATGGAAGCTGCTGCCGGAAGCCGTGCGCCTGTTCTGTGAGGGCAGGCTCCGGGTGGAAGGCCGCACCGTTATCATCGAACAGGAGTGAAAAGTGCTATGAATGTTTACGAAATAAAGTCCATGGCCGAGCGCCTCAGCGGCAACACCTACCCCGGCCGGGGCATTGTGCTTGGGGTCACCCCCGACGGCAAGACCGCCGTGGCCGCCTATTTCATCATGGGACGCAGTGTCAATTCCCGGAACCGGGTCTTCGTTCAGGAGCCGGACGGCATCCGCACGGAAGCCTTTGACCCCAGTCTCATGAAAGACCCCCATCTGATCATCTACCATCCCGTGCGGGAGGCCGGTCAGGGTCTCATCGTCACCAACGGCGACCAGACGGACACTGTCTGGGAGTACCTCGCCAAGGGCGAAAGCTGGGAAGCCGCCCTGCGTACCCGTCAGTTTGAGGACGACGCCCCCAACTGGACGCCCCGCATTTCCGGCTTGCAGGCGGGGGACGGCAGCTATAAGCTGTCCATCCTGAAATCCGCCGACCCGGATGGCACGGCAAGTGCCCGGTTCTTCTATGAATACCCCGCCGTCCCCGGTCTGGGGCATTTCCTCCACACCTACGTCTGCGACGGCAATCCCGTAATTCCCACCTTTCAGGGAGAGCCGGAACGGGTCAGCATCCCCGCGGACATCGACGATTTCACCCGGGAGCTGTGGGAGAATCTGAACCCCGACAACAAAATCTCCCTGTTTGTGCGCTATACCAACTTGGAAACCCATGAGTACCGGCAGCGAATTCTCAATAAGCACGTAAAGTGACACCGCATGGAGGGAAGGAACATGAAAGAATTTGAACTGAAATACGGCTGCAACCCCAACCAGAAGCCCGCGAAGATCTACATGGCAGACGGCTCCGAGCTGCCCATCACCATCCTGAACGGCCGCCCCGGCTACATCAATTTTCTGGACGCCCTCAACTCATGGCAGCTTGTGAAGGAACTGAAGGAGGCCACGGGCATGGTCGCCGTCACGTCCTTCAAGCACGTCTCCCCCACCTCCGCCGCCGTAGGAAAAGTCCTGCCCGAGAACCTGAAAAAGGCGTGCTTCGTGGACGACGTTCCCGAGCTGGACGACAGCCCTCTCGCCTGCGCCTACGCCCGGGCAAGAGGCACCGACCGGATGTGCTCCTTCGGCGACTGGGTCGCCCTGTCCGACGTGTGCGACGCCACCACCGCGAAGCTCATCGCCCGGGAGGTCTCCGACGGCGTGATTGCCCCCGGCTACACAGAGGAAGCGCTGGCCATCCTGAAAACCAAGCGCAAGGGCGGCTACAACGTGGTGGCCATCGACCCCGACTACGTTCCCGCCGAGCAGGAGACGAAGCAGGTCTTCGGCATCACCTTCCAGCAGGGGCGGAACAACTTCAAAATCGACGGGCATCTGCTTCAGAACATCGTCACCAAAAATAAAGACCTGCCCGAATCCGCCAAAATCGACCTGATCGTGGCGCTCATCACCCTGAAATACACCCAGTCCAACTCCGTGTGCTTCGCCTATGACGGGCAGGCCGTGGGCGTGGGCGCGGGTCAGCAGTCCCGCATCCACTGCACCCGGCTGGCCGGCTCCAAGGCCGACACCTTCTTCCTGCGCCAGCACCCCAAGACCCTGTCCCTGCCCTTCCGCGCCGACCTCGGCCGCCCCAACCGGGACAACGTGATCGACGGCTACATCAACGGCAACGAGGAGGACGTCTGCGCCGACGGCATCTGGCAGAACTACTTCACCCGCCGGCCCGACCGGCTGACCGAAGAAGACAAGCGGGAATTCCTGTCCAAATTTGACGGCGTTTCCCTCGGTTCCGATGCTTTCTTCCCCTTCCCCGACAACATCAAGCGCGCCAAAGCCTCCGGCGTCAGGTACATCGCCCAGCCCGGCGGCTCCATCCGGGACGATCTGGTCATCGAGGAATGCGATAAGGACGGCATGGTCATGGCCTTCACCGGCATGAGACTGTTCCACCACTAAGGGGGATTGTTTATGAAACTGTTAGTCGTAGGCGGCGGCGGACGGGAACACGCCATCATCAAAAGCCTGAAAAAGAATCCCGCGGTCACGGAAATTTTCGCTCTCCCCGGCAACGGCGGCATCGCGGCGGACGCGGTGTGCGTCCCCATCGGCGCTACGGAAATTGACAAGATCGTCGCCTTCGCGCAGGAGCAAAAGGTAAATTACGCCGTGGTCGCGCCCGACGACCCGCTGGTACTGGGCTGCGTGGACGCGCTGGAAGCAGCTAAAAGCCCCTGCTTTGGCCCCCGCGCCCGGGCCGCCATCATTGAGGGCAGCAAGGTCTTTTCCAAGGATCTGATGAAAAAGTACGGCATCCCCACCGCCCGGTACGAGGTTTTTAGCGACATGGCCGCCGCCCTTGCCTATCTGGACACCGCCCCCATCCCCACCGTCATCAAGGCCGACGGTCTTGCGCTTGGAAAGGGCGTTATCATCGCCCAGACCCGGGACGAGGCCAAGGCCGCCGTCCGGGACATGATGGAAAATCACGTCTTCGGCAAGTCCGGCGACCATGTGGTCATTGAGGAATTTCTCACCGGCCCGGAGGTCTCCGTGCTGGCCTTCACCGACGGCAAGGTGGTCAAGCCCATGGTGTCCTCCATGGATCACAAGCGGGCGGGAGACGGCGACACCGGCCTGAACACCGGCGGCATGGGCACCGTCGCCCCCAACCCCTATTACACCCCGGCCATCGCCGAACGGTGCATGAAGGAAATTTTCCTGCCCACCATCGCTGCCATGAACAGCGAAGACCGCACCTTTCAGGGCTGCCTTTACTTCGGCCTGATGCTCACCCCCGACGGCCCCAAGGTCATTGAATACAACTGCCGCTTCGGCGACCCGGAGACGCAGGTGGTGCTGCCTCTGCTGGAAAGCGACCTGCTGACCGTCATGCAGGCAACAACCAACGGCACGCTGGCGGACACGGAGGTTTGCTTCTCCGATAAATATGCCTGCTGCGTCATCACCGCCTCCGCCGGGTATCCCGTCAGCTACAAAAAGGGCTTCGAGATCACCATGACCCCGGAAGCCGCCGCCCACACCTATGTGGCAGGCGCGAAGCTGGAAAATGGGAAGCTTCTGACCTCCGGCGGCCGGGTCACCGGCACCACCGCCGTGGCCGGTTCTCTGGCAGACGCCATCCGGGAAGCCTACCGTCTCGCGGACGGCGTGCAGTTTGAAAACGCCTACCGCAGAAGCGACATCGGCCAGCGCGCCCTGCAAGCTGGGAATCACTAAAAATTCTGAATAAATCAGGTCAGGAGGAAATAACCCCATGGTTTATCGGGTATTTGTTGAAAAAAAGAAAGGTCTGGAAAACGAGGCCAAGGGTCTGCTGAATGAGGCTAAGACCCTTCTCGGCATGGAGCGGCTGGAAAACGTCCGGCTGTTCAACCGGTACGACGCGGAAAATATCACGGAAGACCTGTTCCGGTACGCCGTGAAGACAGTCTTCTCCGAGCCGCAGCTGGATACCGCTTCTGCGTCCATTCAGCTTCCCGGCGCTTACGTCTTCGCCGTGGAGGCGCTGCCCGGCCAGTTTGACCAGCGGGCGGATTCCGCCGCCCAGTGCATCCAGATCATCTCTCAGGGCGAGCGTCCCCTCATCCGCACCGCCAAGGTCTACGCCCTGTATGGTGCGCTGACGGACGGGGACATCCGGGAATTCAAAAAATACGTCATTAACCCGGTGGAATGCCGGGAGGCGTCTCTGGACGTGCCGGAGACCCTCGCCATCCGCTATGACATCCCCACGGAGGTGGCGACCCTGACCGGCTTCACGAAACTTAGCCGTGACGAGCTGGCGGACTTTATCGCGAACTATGGCCTTGCCATGGACTTGGACGATATCGCCTTCTGCCAGTCCTATTTCCAGAAGGAAGACCGCGACCCCACCATCACGGAAATCCGCATGATTGACACCTACTGGTCCGATCACTGCCGCCACACCACCTTCGGCACCATTCTCGACCATGTGACCTTCGAGGACGCCCTGCTGCAAAAGACCTACGAGGACTATCTGGCAACCCGGAATGCCCTTGGCCGCAGCGAGAAGCCCATCTGCCTGATGGACCTCGCGACCATCGCCGTCAAGCACCTGAAGGCCGCGGGCAAGCTCCCTAAGCTGGACGAGAGTGAGGAGATCAACGCCTGCACGGTGAAGATGGACGTCACCGTGGACGGCGTCACCGAGCCGTGGCTGCTGCTCTTTAAGAACGAGACCCACAACCACCCCACGGAGATCGAGCCCTTCGGCGGCGCGGCCACCTGCATCGGCGGCGCCATCCGTGACCCCCTGTCCGGGCGGAGCTACGTCTACGGCGCCATGCGCGTCACCGGCGCGGCCGACCCTCTGACCCCCGTGTCCGAGACCATCCCCGGCAAGCTGCCCCAGCGGAAGATCGTCACCACCGCCGCCGCTGGCTACTCCTCCTACGGCAACCAGATCGGCCTTGCCACCGGCATTGTGGATGAGATTTACCATCCCGGCTACGCCGCCAAGCGCATGGAGATCGGCGCGGTCATCGCCGCCGCCCCCGCGGAAAATGTCCGCCGGGAGCGCCCCGACCCCGGCGACGTGGTCATCCTGCTGGGCGGCAACACCGGCCGGGACGGCATCGGCGGCGCGACAGGTTCCTCCAAGGCCCACACCCAGCAGTCGGTAGAAACCTGCGGCTCCGAGGTGCAGAAGGGCAACGCCCCCGAGGAGCGGAAGCTCCAGCGCCTGTTCCGCAACGGCGAAGCCTCCCGTCTCATCAAGCGCTGCAACGACTTTGGCGCGGGCGGCGTGTCCGTGGCCATCGGCGAGCTGGCCGACGGTCTGGAAATTGACCTGAACGCCGTTCCCAAGAAATATGACGGCCTGGACGGCACCGAGCTGGCCATCTCCGAATCTCAGGAGCGGATGGCCGTGGTCGTGGAAGCGAAGGACGCGGCGCGGTTCCTCGAACTGGCCGCCACGGAGAACCTGAACGCCGTCCCTGTGGCCGTGGTCACGGAAAGCCCCCGTCTGGTGATGAACTGGAACGGCAAAAAGATCTGCGACATCAGCCGGGAATTCCTGAACTCCAACGGCGCGGCCAAGCACATGGACGCCGCCGCCGAGAAGGCGCAGAGCTACGGCAAGACCGTGACCGGCAGCTTCGCCGAGAACTTCCTCGCCGTGGCTTCCGACCTGAATACCTGCTCCAAGCGGGGGTTGTCCGAGCGGTTCGACTCCACCATCGGCGCGGGCACCGTGCTGATGCCCTTCGGCGGAAAATATCAGCTCACCCCTATTCAGGCCATGGTGCAGAAAATCTCCGTGGAGAAGAAGCACACCGACGACTGCTCCTTCATGGCCTTCGGCTATAACCCCTTCATCACCTCCGCTTCTCCCTATCACGGCGCGTATCTGGCCGTGGTGGAGTCCGTGTGTAAGCTGATCGCCTCCGGCGCGTCCTTCGAGGACACCTACCTGACCTTCCAGGAGTATTTTGAGCGCCTCGGCAAGGACCCCAAGCGCTGGGGCAAGCCCCTTGCCGCACTGCTGGGCGCGTTCCGGGCGCAGATGGAGCTGGGCATCGGCGCCATCGGCGGCAAGGACTCCATGTCCGGTTCCTTCGAGAAGCTGGATGTTCCGCCCACACTGGTCTCCTTCGCCGTCACCACCGGCAAGACCGGCGAAGTCGTCTCCCCCGAATTCAAGGCCGCGGGTCACAAGGTCTGCCTGCTGACCCCCGCCTACGACGAAAACGGCCTGCCCGAAACCGCTTCCCTGCTGGAAACCTTCGATACCGTCACCGAACTCCTTCGCAGCGGCAAGGCCGTGGCCGCCTACACCCCCGGCATGGGCGGCGTCGCGGAGGCCGTGATGAAGATGGGCTTCGGCAACGGCTTGGGCTTCGCCTTTGACGACGCGCTGACCCTTGACGAGCTGTTCGGCTACGCCTATGGCAGCTTCGTGCTGGAAATGGCGGACGGCACCGTGGGCAAAGTTCTTGGCGTCACCACCGCTGACGGCAGCTTCTCCTATCACGGAGAAGCCCTGTCCCAGACTCAGGTTCTCGGCGCCTACGAAGACAAGCTGGAATCCGTCTACGCCTGCAACATCCCCACCCCGGCGCAGAGCATGGAGACCTTCTCCTATGAGGCCACCCAGCGGAAAGCCCCCGCCGTCAAGGTTGCCAAGCCCAAGGTGCTGATCCCCGCCTTCCCCGGCACCAACTGCGAATACGACTCCGCCAAGGCCGTCCGGGACGCGGGGGCGGAGCCGGAGATCATCGTCATCAACAACCTGAGCGCCGACGGCATTGCCCGCAGCGTGGAGCGCTTTGCGAGCGAACTGAAAACCGCCCAGATGGTGTTCATCCCCGGTGGCTTCTCCGGCGGCGACGAGCCGGACGGCTCCGGCAAGTTCATCACCGCATTCTTCCGCAACGCCGCCGTCAAGGAGGGCGTCACCGCCCTTCTGGAGCAGCGGGACGGCCTGATGTGCGGCATCTGCAACGGTTTTCAGGCGCTCATCAAGCTGGGTCTGGTGCCCTACGGCAAAATCATCGACACCGACGAGACCTGCCCCACCCTGACCTTCAACAACATTTCCCGCCACCAGAGCCGCATCGTCCGCACCCGGGTCGCCTCCAACAAATCCCCGTGGCTGGCGCTGACCAACGTGGGCGACGTGTACAACGTCCCTATCTCCCACGGCGAGGGCAAGTTCCTTGCCTCCGAGGAACTGATTCGCCAGTTGGCGGCCAATGGCCAGATCGCCACCCAGTACGTTGATCTGGACGGCAATGCCACCGCCGACGTCCATTTCAATCCCAACGGCTCTCTGTACGCCATCGAGGGCATCACGTCCCCCGACGGCCGGGTCTTCGGCAAAATGGGCCACAGCGAGCGCATCGGCTCCGGCCTGTATAAGAACGTCCCCGGCGAGTACAACATCCGCATGTTTGAAGCGGCGGTCAAATACTTCAGATAACTCCCTTCCTCTAAAAAAGGCGCTGTCTCACAGCTTGGTGAGACAGCGCCTTCTTCATTCTATTTGATTTTCTGAGGTTGGTCACTTAATCCAACCAAATAATCCGCGGTCAGGTTGTAAAATTGACATAGCTTGACCAAATCATCAATTTTCAGCTCCGCCCGTCCGGCTTCAATGTGGTTGTATCCCTGCTGGGATTTGTTCAGAATTTTCCCGACCTCCGCCTGAGTGAGATCCCTGTCCTCCCGGACACCCCGCAGCCTTGCTCTGTAATCTGTCATACGTCAACCCGTTTCCTATTTTTCGATGACATATTACCATACTCATAATTTGAGTATTGACTTTTACTCAAAGATTGAGTATTCTATACCCAAACATGGCGAAAATCCCTTCTCTGACGACTTATATCCACATCTGGAGCAGCTTTTATGAGTATCCGTTCAACCTTAAAACCGCCTCATTTAGCAGCCGCTGCCGCATTTGGGAGCGGCTTACTTGTGCATCTGTTCGGGCTTGTCAATGTCCTTCATAATTATGACGACATTGCCCAGCAGCCCCGGGGCTACGGAACCGGCGTCACCTCCGGACGGTGGCTGCTGTCCATTATGGGTGATTTCTGCGACGCAATCGGCGGAAATTTCAACCTTCCCACGGTCAACGGGCTGCTGTTTTTATTGCTGATCGCGGTTTCCGCCGGACTGCTTGTGTCCGTTTTTCGGATCCGGAACCGGGCTTCAGCAGCACTGATGGGCGTTTTGTTCGCCGTGTTTCCCTCTGCCTTTTCTACACTGGCATTCCGCTACACCGCCGTCTACTATGGCGTTGCCATTCTTTTGTCTGTCGCTGCTGTTTGGCTGTTTCAGCGCTGTTCCTGGGGTTTCTTTTTGTCCGCCCTCTGCATTGCCTGCTCTTTGGGTATCTATCAGGCTTATGTTCCCATTACCATCGGCATGTTCGTCTTGATGCTCCTTCAGGAGTCTCTGTCCGACGATGCGGACTTCCGGAAGCTTCTGCGCCGGAGTCTGGCTTGCTGCGGGGTTCTTTTGCTCGGTTTGCTTCTGTATTACGTTTTTCTGAAGCTCACGCTTTGCTTGTATGGGACGCAGCTGAGTGACTATCAGGGTGTCAGCAGCATGGGGAAGCTATCCCTTTCCGGCATTCCCGGGCTGATT
>ERZ1673744.2971-NODE-2971-length-11876-cov-4.338296_pt1 | contig 11876 bp, 8 predicted proteins | sample MGYA00580207_ERZ1673744 | MGnify/ENA primary metagenome ERZ1673744 (study PRJEB41218, sample SAMN15661751) | gut metagenome | host: Homo sapiens | place: Canada: London | collected 2015-08-20/2019-03-30 | study: EMG produced TPA metagenomics assembly of... | reverse complement strand
TGGCTTCGGGTCGCAAGACGAATAACGGCATGCTGGGAATGACGCCCGACGGCGAGACGTTCGAGTCGATGATGGAGAAAGCCATGGAGGAAGGGTGGAAGGCGGGGCTCGTCGTGACGGTTTATCTGCAGCACGCCACGCCGGCTGCGTTCTATGCCCATGTGCCGAGCCGGAACGATCTGGACGAGATATCCGAGCAGTTCGTCGAGAGCGGTGTGGACGTGGCTTTCGGCGGCGGCAAGAAGTTCCTCGCGGCCGAACGGGGCGACGGGAAGACGCTGATCGACGAGCTGAAAGCCAAGGATTACCGTGTCGTGTACGATCTTCAGGAGGCGGACGCCGTCGATCGGGGCCGGATCGTGGGCCTGTTCTCGGAAGAGTACATGCCGACCGTACTGAACGGGCGCGATGAGAACTATCTGTGCGATGCGACGAAAAAAGCTCTCGAGATTCTGACGAACAACGCGGGAAAGAAAGGCGGCTTTCTACTGATGGTCGAAGGCTCGCAGATCGACTCGGAGGCGCATGCCAACAACGCTCAGGGCATTCTGGCCGAAACGCGCGACTTCGATCGGGCCGTCGGCGCGGCGATGGACTATGCCGACGCGCATCCGGGCACGCTGGTCGTCGTGACGGCCGATCACGAGACGTCGGGCCTGTCGATCACGAGCAACGAGACCGATTTCACGCTGTCGGACAGCGGCGTCGGCTATCATTTCGGCACGACCGGCCATTCCGGTACGATGGTTCCCGTCTATTTGTACGGGACCGGCGCCGAGCGGATCAACGGCGTGATGGACAATACCGAGCTGTCGAAGAAGATACAGTCGCTGATGGGTCTGGAATAGTTGCCTGCGGCTGAGAAAGTCCGGGAACGGGTCGTAGCGGCACGCGAGGAACGGATCGTGCTTTCGTTATCTGCGTTTTCGGTCGGGGTCGGAGGCTGCTGCGGTTCGGTGCGCAGAAGAACCGATTCATACGTTTTTTCAGGAGCAGCAAGCCGCCGGTTTGCCGCTCCTTGATTTTCGGACGGAACCGCCGTTCGTCCTTGCTTTCGTAATTCTCGGACTTCTGATTTCTTCCGTCCCGGGCCGGCACGATGGGTTAAGTTTGCGATGACGCGCCGGTGCGAAGCCTTGCTTCGCCGGGTACGTCTCTTTTGCGTGTCCCGATGATATGGCCGTGCTTTCGGCACTCTTTGAATCGGGCGGAACCGCTGTCGGAGAGAAGCCCGGTCGCGTGCGAGCTGTTCCGGTTCGGGATATTGCGGAGCGATATGGAGCGTTTGTTCTGAAGACGGCGGAATTTTTGGGCAGGTTTACGGGTTGCGGGTATGGAGCAAGGAAGCGTTCTGAGGGTAACTCGGTTGTCTGGCAGGTTACGGTGTACGGAAAGGTTTCATGTTCCGTCCGCGCCGGTATGCTCGGACTGTATTGGAGGCCGGGGAATAAGGCCTGAATAGTCGGACGGGATGCAGTGCGTGGCTCATGTCCGTATCGGATGGAGGATGTACGATGCTTCCGATTCCGGTTTGCGGTTCGCAGCCGGTGGTTTCTCCGGGACTGGGACCGGGTTGGCGCAGCGCCGGCGGTCACGTTTCGTTGTGCCGGAAGCGTGCCGGGCGATCGCTCGCCTGTCGGGGCAATGCGATCCGATGCTCGTTTCGGATTATGCGCGGCGGTTGTTGCCGGATTGTTGATCGCCAGGGCCTTTGAGAAAGACGAATGCCGTCGGACTACAGTCCGACGGCATTCGTCTTTGATTCGGTCAAGTCCCGTCGTTCGGTTCAATCGATGCGGACCGTAATGCCCCGCCGATAGTTTTCCGCCAGACAGACTTTCGGACTCATTAGATGGTAAACCGGCGAGAGTTCGTACGGAGTTCCTTCGATCCGGAACGTGCCGTCTCCGTCGGCCAGAATCGGGGTTTCTCCGTCGAGATGCAGCGGCGCTTCGCCCTCGTATGCGAGCACGAGCGGACCGTACATCGCCTTGTACAGCGTTCGGTCGGTGATGTCCCGGTTTTCAAGAGGTACCCAGCGGGCGGCGAAACCGTATTCGAGCTCGATCCGGTCCCCTGCTGAGAACGGGCCGGCCACTTCGGCGAATCCTGCCGAAACGTTCGCTTCGACCGGATGTCCGTTGAGCGTCAGCGACCGCAGCTGCATATAGGACGGAACGACGAGGGCGAGCGAAACCTCCTTGTCCGGTTTTTCGGCAAAGCGGAACTCGATTCGATCCCCGAACGGATAATCGGTGCTCTGTTCGAGCACGACGTTCCGGTCGGGCAGTTGCAACCGGCTTTCGCGGTAGAACGGTACGACGATCCGATTGCCTTCGGTGAAGTAGGCGTACTCCGCCGCGCGGCCCAGCCCTTCGCCTCCGCGCATCGTGCAGCACCAGTAGGCTTCGTCGGCGTGAATGCCCAGTTCCGGGTAGACGACGCCTACCGGCTTGTCGCAGCCGAATCCGCCGTTATGGCGTTGCGTGGCGGCGATGCCGTTCAGATAAATCTTGTCTGCGTCTTCCAAATAGGTCGGATTGCGGGTCGCGGCCCAGAGCTGCGTGGCGAGCAGATAGGAATCGACGATCGCACAGGGCTCGGTCCATGTGTCGTAGCGCTCGAACCAGTTGTAGTTCTCGTAGTTTTCGGTCATGCCGTATTCCTTGTACAGCTTCCAGCGCTTTTCGACGCGGGGAATCAGCGTCGTGTCGCCGGTCAGGGCGGCGTAGCGGAGCATGCCGCGCAGGGCCGTGAGCGAGGCGTGGGTTTGGGCCCGGATTCCCGTCAGGTCCATTCGCTCGAACAGCGCGATCAATTTGTCGATCAATGCTTTCGACTCCTCGGACGGAATGTACTGGTACGAATGGATCAGTCCTTCCATGCCGATGAACACGCAGCCCACGTCGGACGAGAGCGCCCAGCCGTCGACCGTATTCTGCACGCGGCCCGACATGTCGCCGGCTCCTGAGACGCGCTGCTCCTCGCTCAGCGGATAGCGGTCCACCAGCGGGGCGATCGGCAGAAAGAGGCTGTCGACGATGCCGCGAGCGATCTCCAGCACCTGCGGGTCTTTCTTCCATGCGTAGTATTCGCACAGTCCGCGGAGCAGCCAGCCGTGTCCCGAAAGTTGCTGTTCGTCGGCCGATCCTTCATGGATCGAGCCCAGATAGCCTTTCGCATTCAGCTCGCGGGGCAGCCGGCGGATCAGTTCGTCGAGATAGAGCGGCGTACGGCCCGAAGCCCGAGCGTCGAGTACGAGGGCCAGAATCGTGCGGCCTTCCTTGTCGCCGGGCCATCCGCCCGATTGCTCCTCGGTCCAGTAGACCTGATCGGGCTGGTAGTAGTCGGTTTCCAGCCGGTCGAAATTGCGCTCGATTCTCTGTCGCAGTTCGCCTCCTACGGTCACGCGGTCGAAACCGGCCGGAGCGAGCGCTTGGGTCTGCGGGCCGGAAGCGCAGCCGGCCAACAGACATGCGCCTCCGAGCAAAGCGGAGAGGCGCGCAGGTTTTTTTCTCATGGCAGTATCGTTTTAGGCAGTTGGTTCGGATATCGGGTTATTCGGTTTTGAACCGGCGTATTTCCTCCTTCAGCAGTTTCAGATAACGGTCGCCCAGCGTGAGCGAGGGCTCCAGATCTTTGCTGACCTCTATGCTGGGCTGCTCGCCGGTGGTCCATTCGTTCCACGAGACGACCATGGCGAAACGGGGACCGACGGCGCGGGCCCGGGCGAACTGTTCGCGCAGCGTCGCGCCGTCGCGGCGACCCTTGGCCGGAATGTAGTCGGTATCTCCGGGCTTTCCTTGCGGTCGCACGGCCGCGCATATGACCATCGACTCGGGCCGGCCGTCGCGGACAGGATAGGTTTGCTCGCCCCGGTCTTCCCACGACCAGTAACCGTAACGGCTGACACGGTCGTCGGTCCGCAGGGGCGCCTGTTCGCTGACGTATCCGGTCATCCAGCGTACCGCGAAACGCTCGTCGTCCCATGCCGGCGTGCCGTTCTGCCAAGGCGAGGGCGTATCTACGTACACGACCAGCAGCGGCTTGCCCTCGTGGAGCTGCATCATTTCCCGATAGCGGGGATTGCCGGCATACATCTCCCATACTTGGTCGGCCTTTTTCTGGAGACGACCGTCCTCGGCGGCCTCGGGCGCGCCGGTCACGCCGATGAAAATACTGATTCTGGGGTGGGGGAGGCCCGCCTCCGACATCTTGCGGTATTCGTCGAACAGAATGGCGGTCGCGTCTTCGATCACGTCCTGCTTGCCGCCTGTCCACAGCTTACAGGGGTCGTAGGTGACATTGTTCGACCAGTCGAGCCAGACGAAGTCGACTCCGGCGTCGGAGAGCCATTCGGCATGCTTGCGTATGACGCGGCGATCGCGCGAGTCGTACTCGCCGATCTGCGGCTTGTCCCATGTGCTCGACCACAGGTCCCTGTCGGCCCACAGTCCGTAGGCGATGCCCACCTCGCGCTCGGAGGGCGGAACGGGCGGATAGGAGGATGCACCCTGTCTGCCGGTCGGTTGCGCGGACAGCGTGCCGGCGGTAAGCGCCCACGAAAGTAAAGCGGTCAGAAAGACGGTCGGAAACGGATTCTTTTTCATAGGTTCGGGATTTAGATTTCGTCGTATCGGGGAGATAGGGGAGGGGCTGGCTGTTCCTATTTGCGGCTTTCGGGAACGATGGCCGATTTTATCGGGTCCGCAGGCCGTTTGTCGTTTTCCGTCGGACAGGGCAGTCGCGAAATGTCCGAAAACGGTTGTCCGGGACATGCGGACCGGTCGTGTTCCCGATCGATGGCTTTCCGCAACGATTTCCGCATTCGACATTTCCGTCCCGGGTGATCCGAAGACTGTCGAGTGGTGAATGTCCGATAGCATAAGCATGTTTAGCCTGTCAGCGCTTGAACGGCTGTGGCTTTCCATTGAAACGAGCGGTCCGCGCTATGCCGTTGCGGAACGCTCCGAAAGCCGAGGGAAACCTTTCCCCGGCCGAGACCACGAATTTCCCGCCGAGGTCAGTTCCTTCTCGGACGAAACCGGCTGTCGGGATGTGATCCGGTATGCCGAACCCTCCCGGAGAGTTTCCCGGGAGGGTTTCGATGCTTCGGGGCATGCGGGCCGTTTACTTTTTCGGCTTCGGAGCGAGGATCAGAATCATCCTTTTCCCCTCCAGACGCGGCATCTGCTCCACTTTGGCCCACTCTTCCAAATCGGTCGCGAAGCGCAGCAGCAGGATTTCGCCCTGATCCTTGAAGACGATCTGGCGGCCGCGGAAGAAGACGTATGCTTTCACTTTGGCGCCCTCTTTCAGGAAATTTTCCGCATGCTTGAGCTTGAAGTTGTAGTCGTGATCGTCCGTGTTCGGCCCGAAACGGATTTCCTTGACTACCACCTTGACGATCTTCGACTTGATCTCCTTAGCTTTCTTTTTCTGCTGGTACAGGAATTTCGAGTAGTCGACGATCCGGCATACGGGGGGATCGGCCTTGGGAGAAATTTCGACCAAATCGAGTCCCATCTCGTCCGCCTTGCGCAGTGCCTCGCGCAGCGAAACGACCATCGGCTGCTCGATGTTGTCGCCCACGAGCCTTACCTGAGGCGCCGTGATGCGGTTATTGATTCGGTGTGCAGCTTCTTTCTCCTGCACCCTGCCCCGATAGGGGGATCTTGTCTGAGGTTTTGTAATTATAGCTTTGCCCTCCACCGTTAGTTAGTAAATCCTTTATCCTTCAAAAAGCGGGGGAACCCGGTGAAGGTCCTCCCACTTTGTTCTTGCGAATACCGCGCTGCAAAACGGCTGCCGGCTGAAATATTACCGTCGCCGAGCCTTTCCCCAGCTATGTCGCCGCGCTCTACTTGTTCGGAGTCTGGATCTCGCCGGCCACTTTCTCGCGTACCAGAGCGATGAACTCGTCCTGCGTCATCGAGCCTCGGTCGCCCTCGCCCTGCGCGCGGACCGACACCATGCCCTCGGCCTCCTCCTTCTCGCCCACGATCAACAGGAACGGAATGCGTCGCAGCTCGTTGTCGCGGATCTTGCGGCCGATCTTCTCGTTGCGGTCGTCGACCGTAGCACGAATATCGGAATTATTTAGATAATCCGAAACTTTTTTCGCATAATCGTTGAATTTCTCGCTGATCGGCAGCACGACCGCCTGATCGGGCGAGAGCCACAGCGGGAACTTGCCTCCCGTATGTTCGAGCAGCACGGCCACGAAACGTTCCATCGAGCCGAAAGGCGCGCGGTGGATCATGATCGGCCGGTGCGGCTTGTCGTCCGAACCTTTGTAGGTCAGGTCGAAGCGTTCGGGCAGGTTGTAGTCGACCTGAATCGTGCCGAGCTGCCATTGCCGCCCGATCGCGTCGCGAACCATGAAATCAAGTTTCGGGCCATAGAACGCGGCCTCGCCCAGCTCGACCGTCGTCTTGAGTCCCTTCTCGGCGGCGGCTTCGATGATGGCCTGTTCGGCTTTGTGCCAGTTTTCGTCCGAACCGATGTACTTCTCCTTGTTGTTCGGGTCGCGCAACGAAACCTGAGCCGTGAACTTGTCGAAGCTGAGCGTCTTGAAGATGTAGAGCACGATGTCGATCACCTTCATGAACTCCTCTTTGAGCTGGTCCGGCCGGCAGAAGATGTGGGCGTCGTCCTGCGTGAAGCCGCGCACGCGCGTCAGTCCGTGCAGCTCGCCGCTCTGTTCGTAGCGGTAAACGGTGCCGAACTCGGCGAAGCGCAGCGGCAGATCCTTGTACGAGCGCGGTTTGAACTTGTAGATCTCGCAGTGGTGCGGGCAGTTCATCGGCTTGAGCAGGAACTCCTCGTCCTCGTCGGGCGTGTGGATCGGCTGGAACGAGTCCTTGCCGTACTTGGCGTAGTGGCCCGACGTGACATAGAGGTCTTTCATACCGATGTGCGGCGTGATGACTTGCAGGTAGCCGTATCTTTTCTGCACATTGCGCAGGAAGTGCTCCAGACGGTCTCTCAGCGCGGCGCCCTTGGGCAGCCACAGCGGCAATCCCGCGCCGACCCTCGGCGAGAAGCAGAACAGCTCCAGCTCCTTGCCCAGCTTGCGATGGTCGCGTTTTTTGGCTTCCTCGAGCATGGCCAGATACTCGTCGAGCATCGACTTCTTCGGGAACGTGATGCCGTAGATACGCGTCAGCATCTTGTTCTTCTCGTCGCCGCGCCAGTAGGCTCCGGCTACGGAAGTCAGCTTGATTGCCTTGATGTATCCCATGTGCGGCAGATGGGGCCCCCGGCACAGGTCGGTGAACTGTCCGTTGGTATAGAAACTGATCGTGCCGTCCTCGAGCCCCTCGATCAGTTCTACCTTATATTGGTCGCCTTTCTCGGTGTAGGTCTTCATCGCGTCGGCCTTGCTTACTTCGCGTCGCGTGATGGCCTCCTTGGTCCGGGCCAACTCCTCCATTTTCTTTTCGATTTTCGGCAGGTCGCCCTCGGTGATCGGGGTCGGGGAGTCCACGTCGTAGTAGAATCCGTTCTCGATGGCCGGGCCGATGCCGAACTTGATGCCCGGGTAGAGCGCTTCGAGCGCTTCGGCCATCAGGTGGGACGACGAGTGCCAGAATGCTTTCTTGCCTTCGGGGTCTTCCCATTTGTGCAGCTTGATCTGCGCGTCGGAGACGATGGGACGGTTCAGGTCCACGATTTCGCCGTTGACCGAGGCCGACAGCACTTCCTGAGCCAGACGCGGGCTGATGCTTTCGGCGATCTGCATCGCCGTCGTCCCCTCGGCGTACTCACGAATGCCGCCGTCGGGGAAAGTCACTTTAATCATAGTTTCGAAACTTAAGTATAATCGCGGTACAATACGAGCTGTACCTCTGCTTGTTCTTACTGTTGGCCTTCGGACTGCTCGGGGAGCTCCGAGGCCGACACGTCGGCGCCCGTCTCGCGCTTGTACTTGCGCAGCGGGTTGGCGCTGATCTGTCGGTATATCCTGCGGCTGCGCAGCACGTCGATCGCCATGTAGATCGCCTCGCGCATCCCGTTCCCGCTGGCTATGCCTCTCCCGGCGATGTCGAATCCTACGCCGTGCGCCGGGCTGGTCCTCACGACGGGCAGGCCGGCCGTGAAGTTGACGCCTCCTTCCGACAGTGCCTTGAACGGGGTGAGTCCCTGATCGTGATACATGGCCAGTACGGCGTCGTATTTCCGATAAGCTGCGGCGGCGAAGAATCCGTCGGCGGGGAAAGGCCCGAACGCGAGAATCTTCTCGGCGAAGGCTGCTTGGATAGCCGGCGCGATGATCTGCTCTTCTTCCTGTCCGATCAGGCCTCCGTCTCCGGCGTGGGGGTTGAGGCTCAGCACGGCGATGCGCGGTTCGCGGACCGAAAAGTCCTGAATCAGCGCATGGCGCAGGGCTCGCAGCTTCGAGAGGATGCCTTCTTTGCTGATCGACGCGCTGACGGCCGAGACCGGGATGTGCACGGTGACGAGTCCGACCTTGAGCAGATCGCTGCACATCATCATCAGCGGCTCGCCGCTGAACTCCGAGGCGAAAAACTCCGTATGGCCCGTGAAGCGGAATGCCTCGCCCTGCACGTTCTCCTTGCAGATAGGACCCGTGACGACCGCGTCGATCGTTCCGGCCTTCAGGTCGGTTGCCGCAGCCTTCAGCGCGGCGACCGAGGCGGCTCCCGCCGCCGGCGTCATCTCGCCCGGCTCGACGCGCAATTCGTCGGAGCAGCAATTGACCAGGTTGACGCGTTTCGGATTGGCCTCGGCGGCCGATCCTACGATGTTGAAGCTGAGGTTTTCGGCTCCCTCGATCTGTTTCTTGTAAAAGCCGGCCGCCTTGGCCGAGCCGTAGACGACAGGCGTGCACAGTTCGCAGATGCGCGGGTCGCAAAGGCTTTTGACGATCACTTCGTATCCTATTCCGTTCGCGTCTCCGTGTGTAATGCCTATCTTTATTTTATTGTCGCTCATAATGTTCGGTTCGTTCGGTCGAATGTTTCCTCGCGGCGCGGAAGGCGGCGCGGCCGCAGCCGCGGGCTGCAATGCGCAAAGATACGAAAAACTATTGTAAATAAAATAGCTGGCGCAGTGTAACTTTTGCGGACGGTTTCCGTAATTATATACAAAGCCGGAGCGTGCCGGCTCGAAAACGGTCTGTCCGATGAAAAAAGTCTGTTTCGTGTTCGTCCTGTTGCTGGTGGGGAGCGTAGCTTCGGCCCAGACGCGTATGGTTCGTCTGACGCGCTACGAGGGCCGGCCGATTACGGGAGTTTCGGCTTCCGGCGCTTTCGACGTGCGGCTGATCCGTTCCGACGAGACCCGCGCCGTGGTCGAGATCGACGAACGACACGAACCGATGCTTCGCTTCGAGATCGACACCTGCGGCGTCGTGCATGTGGGTATGGACGGCGGCGTTCGGATCGATTCCCGCCATGCGAAGCGGCGGCTTTACCTTTATCTGAGCGATTTGGCTTACATCCGTGCCTCGGGCGCTTCGGACGTGGATTGCGCCGGACTTTTCGAGAGCGGCGACGTGCGGATCGAACTGGGCGGAGCGTCCGATCTGGGCGGGCTCGAACTTGCCGCGGCGGGCGTCGTGAGCATCGAGGCCCGCGAGTCGAGCGATATCGATGCCTCGGTTCGCTGCCGCGAGCTCAACGGGACGTTCTCCGGCGCGTCGGATGCCGTGCTGAGCGGATTCAGTGGGAATTTGTATTGCAACCTGTCGGGAGACTCGGATATGAAAGTGTCGGGCACGGCCGGCATCGTTTCGGTCAAGTGCAGCGGTGTTTCGGACTTCGACGGGGCCGGGCTCGTGACGCAAAGCTGCCGTGCCGAGGCGTCGGCTGCTTCGCGGATTGCGCTGGGACCCGTCGAGAAGGAGCTGTCGGCCAACAGCAGCGGCGTGTCGTCGATCACTTACCGGGGAAATCCGTCGTTGGGCTCGGTCGTTCATTCTTCCACCTCGTCGGTGCGCCAGGTACATTGATCATCCTCTGATTTTCATATAATAAAAGTAGTTTAAGTAATTTGTTTAGGACGGACGGCCTCTCATCGCGGGAGGCCGTTTTTGTTTGGGCATCGTATATTTAACCCGTTTTTTGCTGGCGAACCGGATGAATGAATTACATTTGTTCAATCTATTTATCAATATCGTATTCAATGAAATCGTTCAAAATCGGGGATCTTACCGTAAAACTGCCTATTATCCAAGGCGGTATGGGGGTCGGCGTATCTCTGTCGGGTCTGGCCTCGGCCGTAGCCAACGAGGGCGGCGTCGGAGTCATTTCCTGTGCCGGCATCGGGCTTTTGTATCCCCGTTTCTCCAAAGACTATCTGACCAACAGCATGATGGGGCTCCGCGAGGAGCTGCGCAAGGCGCGAGCCAAAACGCGCGGTATCGTGGGCGTCAACGTCATGGTGGCGTTGAGCAACTTCTCGGACATGGTTCGCACGGCGATCTCCGAAAAGGCCGATATCATCTTTTCCGGGGCGGGGCTGCCTCTCGATCTCCCTTCGTATTTGCGGGAGGATAGCACGACGAAGCTCGTTCCGATCGTCTCCTCGGCCCGCGCCGCCCGCGTGATATGCGAAAAATGGAAGGCGAACTACGACTATCTGCCCGACGCTCTGGTTGTCGAGGGCCCCAAGGCCGGCGGCCATTTGGGCTACAAGAGGGAGCAGATCGACAATGCCGACTACTCGCTCGAGCGCATCGTTCCCGAGGTCGTTTCCGAGGTCGGGCGCTACGAGGAACTTTACGGCCGCCGGATTCCGGTGATTGCCGCAGGCGGCCTCTATACCGGCGAGGATATCTACCGGATCATGCGGCTCGGCGCGACGGGCGTGCAGCTCGGCAGCAAGTTCGTGACGACCGAGGAGTGCGACGCTTCGCCCACCTTCAAGCAGACTTACATCGACTCGTCGAAGGATGACATCGAGATCATCGCCAGTCCGGTAGGCATGCCCGGCCGCGCGATCGGCGGAGAGTTCATCCGTCGGGTGAAGGAGGGACTCATGCGTCCGAAGAAGTGTCCTTTCCATTGCATCAAGACCTGCGACTATACGAAAAGTCCCTACTGCATCATTATGGCGCTCTACAACGCGGCCAAGGGGAATCTTTCGAGGGGGTACGCTTTCTGCGGGGCGAACGCCTATATGTCGAAGAAGATCACCAGCGTCCGCGAGACGATCGAGTCGCTCAAGTCGGAGTTCGCCGCCGCCTGCCGCCGCAACGGCCAGACGGCCGTGCTCTGACGCTTCCGGGCGGAGAGCTTCCGCAGGACCGTTAACCGAACAATATTCAGGGATGATGCGAGTCGTCTTTGGGTATTGTTTTTGTTTTTTGGAGTAGTTCGAAAAAACGTGTCATGGCAAGGAACATCGAAAGAAAAGAGTTTCCGGTGCTCGAAATGAGCTGCGCGTCCTGCGCGAACCATGTCGAGCAGACGGTCCGGCATTTGGAGGGAGTCGGCGAGGCTTCCGTCAATTTCGCTTCGAACACGCTGTCGGTCGCGTTCGACCCCGGGACGATCACGCCCGTTCAGATCCGCGATGCCGTTCGGGCGGCCGGCTACGACCTGATCGTCGACGAGCGCAACGGCGAGCAGCAGCGCGAGGAGTCCGAGCGTGCGCGCTATCGCCGGTTGCGTCGCGATACGGTCGGAGCATGGGCTTTCTCGCTGCCGCTCATGCTGATCTCCATGGCGTTCATGCACATGCCCTACGGCAACTGGATCATGCTGGCGCTGTCGTTGCCGGTGCTGGGCGTGTTCGGGCGCATGTTTTTCGTAGGCGGGTGGAAGCAGGCGCGTCACGGACAGGCCAACATGGATACGCTGGTCGCGCTCAGCACGTCGATCGCCTTTCTGTTCAGTCTGTTCAATACG
>ERZ1673744.2953-NODE-2953-length-11923-cov-4.307802_pt1 | contig 11923 bp, 10 predicted proteins | sample MGYA00580207_ERZ1673744 | MGnify/ENA primary metagenome ERZ1673744 (study PRJEB41218, sample SAMN15661751) | gut metagenome | host: Homo sapiens | place: Canada: London | collected 2015-08-20/2019-03-30 | study: EMG produced TPA metagenomics assembly of... | reverse complement strand
TGCTCTCGATTTGCAGTTTTTTTTATAAAAAATTGTTTGCGAACAGGTATTTGTGCTAACGATATCAACAACCACAAATAAAAAAATAAAAAAGATCCGGATGATGTCACATACCCTTCAGCAATCAAATGCACCGCAAAAAAAGATAAACATGCACCTATCAATATCTCATCCGAATACGATTCTGCTTTTTTATAAATCCGAAACAATGGTCTCCAAAACAACAACAAAAAGGGTATTGTTCCCATAATTCCTAATGACGACAACAAAAACAACCATCCCGAACCGGGTTCTATCACCCCGACCTTTGCAGCATCTCTATATGCAACCGGTAAGATATGTTCGTCCACATAATTAAATCCGATACCGCACACAGGAGATTCCTTAAATTCCAAAAAACGAGTTTCCCAAAGAGCATCCCTCGTCGTAGTCATGCTGCCGGCTTCTATCGAACGTTCCATTTTACCGGCTACCGTGACTAAATAAGATTCCCATAGAGGATATGAAACAGAAATAACGATAAGCATTGAGAAAAGAACTTTAAGAAACAGTTTCATATTTCTACGATATCTGACTTTAAGATAATACAATATTCCAACTATTCCTCCAGATAAAGACGCTCTCGAACCCGCCAATAAACACATTAAGAAAGCTATGACCATCATTCCTAAAAATAAATATTTTTCTTTTTTGGAAATTTCGGGACAAAATGCCTTATGCAAACAAAATAAAGAAGTCAAAGCCGCTATCGGGCTCAAGAGCATCGATTGGCTTGTACATCCTCTAAAACCTGAAAAATCAGCCGTAGAATAAATTCCCGCCAAATAACCTAAAAAGGAAACTATCACAATAATAACAAATAAAATATTCACTTTATCGAATATTTCCTTACGGAATATCGTCAATCCGGAGTTGTATAAAAACGGACTGACACATAATATTACCATAAGAAATGAAAAGAATCTATCCCAAGGCATAAAATAGTCCGGAATATAATTCACAAAAATCGAACAGACTATAGCCATGATAAAAAATAGCATGCAAACATTAATTTTTATATTCGGATGGTAAAATACCATAACAATGGCTATAAGCAAAAATATAGCATAATAAACCATCTGAGGAAGATTAGGTGTTTGCCATATTATCTGATTAACGCTCAAAATAGCTATAGCCCATGCAAAAAATTTCATAATTGGAAAATATTTATTTACGCTTATCCAATAATTCAGTTTAGTTTATAACATACTTTTTTCATCATGTAATATAAAAATTTATTTATCATAAATCTTTATTACATTCGCAGGAATACCTGCTACACAACAATAGGGAAAAACATCTTTTGTAACAACTGCTCCGGCTGCAACAACCGAATTTTTACCGATAACGACTCCCGGCAATAAGGTAGAACGAACACATAACCATGCCCCATCTTCAATTTTTATATTTCTGGATATACTCTCTCCTGCCGAATGCAAGCCATCGATATCGATACGATGCGTTCCGGTGCCTAAATAAACCATTGGAGCAATATCTACATAACTACCGATTTCTATTCGGGAAGTCGTCGATATAAAAACCTCATGACCGATCCACACATCGTCTCCGATTACCAATTCTCCGCACCCCATTATATGCACAGAAGAACAAATACGGACATTTTTTCCGATTTTTGCACCGGCAAGACGCAATAGTCCTCGTTTCAAAGCGAAACATGACGTCTCAGGCAATAAAGGAAATAAGAGACTATTAATATAATTTATAACCGGCTTCATTTCAGTAAATATTTAAAACAGTTTTTATATAATCTGTCTGTCATTACTATTTCAAAAGCGTTAATCACTTTGTTCAGAATCCTTACATACGAAACTTTATGATATAAGGCTGTATTATACAAATGAAAATGAACTACATTTTGAGAAGAAAAAGAACGTTGCATCAAACTTGTATTTTTTCTAAAAAGTTGTTCGAACGATAAGACTTGGCATTCTGGCGTTAAAGTTTTTTGATAGCTTTCTTTTGCTAAATCAGATATAGACACGATATTTTTTTTTGACAAATCTTCGATTATTCGTAAATACTCTCGAACCCGATTTTTTTTGACAATAAATCCATTTTTCCCTGATTTTATTAAATCAGGTATCGCAGATTTTACGTCATTACACAAAGGAATCACCCCTTGTGCTAATGCCTCTACCAAAAGAAGCGGACCGGTATCCATTCGTGTCGGAATCAAAATACAGTCTGAATTCCCCAATGTTTGTAAAAAAGACTCTCGAGATAACGCCCCATGAAAAACAAAACGCCGGTCACTTTCAAAATATTTTTCATATTTACCTGCCGGCAAACACCAATGAAACTCAAAATTCAAACTCGTATTTTTTAATTCCTTAGCTACATTATAAGCAATATCTGCCCCTTTTGAGTAAGAAGCTCCTCCTGCAAACAAAATAGAAAAACTGCTCTTCTCAAGTTTTTGGACTGGTACAAAATTCACAGTTTGATGTATACAACAAAATTTTTGTTCCGGTATATGATATTTTTTTGAAGCATCTGCAACCATAGCCTCATTTTGGCAAACAATATAATCGATATATTTCCAATTATATATTGCCATTTTTCCCTGAATGCCCAAATTAGACCAAGTAAACCCTTCTTTGAAACCATGCATTACGGATATGCGAATAATTTTCGTATCCAAAACCGGCCATAAACCAGCAATATAAGACACGTCATTATTAATTATAACATCAGGATTTAACGCAAGAATCGATTTATAAATCTCTGAGACTAAAACAGATTCATCGCATCTTTTATTTGGAATTTGAAAAAAAGAATAGTCATATACACTTGCAGTAGGAAAAACAGGTTCAGACTGACGGACAAGATACACTGTCACCTTATATCCCTTATTTACAAAATTGGTTGCCAAATCATGAACATAAGAAGAAATACCGCCCCCCTGACCGACAGATGACAGACCTGTAGTAGTTAAAAGAATTTTCTTTATATTTGATCGATCAAGTGATTCCATAATCCTATAATATTAAACATCAAACTTTCCTAATCTTAAAATATAAAATACCCCATATTTTTTCATTAAATATTTTTACGAAGAGTCTATGTATTCTTTCTATTAAAGACAATGATTTCTGTCCTTTTTTATCCCGCCAGCTTCCATTAAACAAATGAATTGCATAAGTAGATCTTCGTATATCTCCCCTTAAATGGGAAAAAACATAAGGAGGATATATCGAAAAAACTCCATCCTTCAACTCAATAGGAGAACTCTGGTATACCCCTCTTTTAAATCCATATTTATTTTCTGCAATATCCGCGATAATATGACAAACTATCGATTCGTCAAAAGAACCGTCTTCTTTTATAAAATCTCTATCCTGATAATAATCTAAACAATCTTTTATAAAAGGATTACCTTTTTCTGAAGCAATCATAGCAGCATCTATCCAAAAATCATATTTTTCTCCCGGTTTTGCTTGATATAAATAAGACTCAACAGAAGCAAAACCCGAATTATGTAAAAATGTATCGAAACGGCGAAAAACTAAAACATCCGAATCCAAATATATTCCTCCACACGTGTAAAGAGCATAAAGCCGAATATAGTCTGCTGCAAACGCCCATTTTTTCATCGAACACGCTTGTTCTACAAAACGAACCGAATGTATATCGAAGCTATTCATATCCCAACATCTCAATTCATAGTCCGGCATAATCCGTTTCCATGTCTGAATACACTCTTTCAATTTTGCAGGCATTTCTTCTCCACTCAACCAACAAAAATGAATAATTTTAGGTATTTTATTTCTTTGTTCCATTCTACTAAAAAGCTAATTCTTTATCTTCGTTAACAGATCTTGCCACAAAAATGAAATATCTTCTATATCATATTTCCTCGAAGAAGAAACGGCATTCATAGACATAGACTCTTGTATATTCACATTTTTTATAAAATTGGAGATAGTTGTAGCATAAGCCGATATATCAAAAGCTTTTACCAAAAAACCATTTTTATCATTCGATATCAAATCGGATGCTCCACCAAAACTATCAAAAACAATAGGTACACAACCATATTGCATTCCTTCGATAAGTACCATCGGATATCCTTCATGATTGGATGTCAAACATATCATTTTTGCCTGTCGGTAATAAATTTCGGGAGACTGATATCCTCGAAAAAACACCCTCTCCAACTTATATTTAACAGCAATTTGTTCTAATCTTTTCCGGTCGTCACCATCACCGACAATATTCAAACTCCAAGTAGGAAAATTTTTGTAAATTTTTTTCCATACTTTCAAAAGACGGTCTACACGTTTTTCTGAATAACTCAATCGACCGACAAACAGAATTTCATCCTTTTTTTCGGACCAATTAACAGAGTCTTTTAACTCAAAAGAATTCGGATTCGGGATTACATACAAATTGCGTCTGTCTTTCAAGCATCCTATCTTAACCATATCATCGACATACTGCGGTGCTAAAAGAACAATTGCATCCATATTATCTTGTAAATAACGGTATCGGATTTTCTTCTGTTTATATGCTTTATATTTATTGTACGGCATTTTTATATACCTTACAAAATCGCTTAATAAAGCAACCGGAGTACGATGTAAAAACAGAGGTTGCATTGCAGAGAAAAAATTCAGTCCTTGATAAACCGAAAAATGCAATACCGAAATAATTTTTGTCTTAGTATTTAACGCTTTATGAGATAATAAATATATATCATCGCCATTAGCCCCTTGATTTATCAAAAAATCTATTTTTTCTTCACGCAGAAAATTTTCTAACCAAGAAATATTTTCATCAGAAACAACAGATCCGTTATCGGGTAAAAAGAATGTTTTAATAGAAGCATCCGCCTCCTCCACTTTATGTTTTGCCAGATACATAACCCGATTGCCTTTTCCCTGAAAATAATGTGCCAAATTATAAGTTACACGCTCAGTTCCTCCTCGTTCAGGATTTATCTGCCGATCAAAGTAAAATAATATATTCATGAAAATATCCCTCCTATTTTTATCCAATACATAAACATAGAAACCCAACATTTCCATGAACGCTTAAAGACTATTTTTTGAACTTTCCAATTGTACAAAAAGTGCTTTTTATATAATGGAGCAATAGATAAAATATTCTGTTTTACTAAGAAACTCTCTGGGAATAAATTTACAGTAATCTCATCACAAATCAGTTTTGATAACAATATTTGCTCATCTTTCGAGAGCCTATTACAATTTTCATCTCCAAACCGGTCTAATGCAGTACATAAATCGACATAGTAACGAAACTTTGTCTCAACTTGCTCATATCCACCCTCCGGTCTCATTACAGACCCGGATCTCTGTCTGTAAAAATAAGTTTTATGGTTAACAAAAACTCCCCGTTCAATATTAAAAGATAAATAAAGCAAAGTCAATAAATCCTCGCCAATCCTTGTATTCGGATCTACATGAATATTTACATACTTATCTTTTCTTATCAAATAATTCCACATGGCGCCCAGCCCTGATGAAAGATAATCGACAAAGTCTTTTCTATTCAAAAAACGCAAAGTTGTATTATTCCGTTCCAATATATATCCGTCTTCATCTACTTCGTCGTATTCACCTCTCACAAAGTCTGCATCATATTTAACTATTTCTCCATATAAGATTTCAATTGCATTTTCCGATAAGTAATCATCTGCATCTAAAAAAAATATATATGAACCTTTTGCTCTGCGAACACCTTCATTTCTCGCAATAACTACACCCTCATTTACTTTTGATATAGATTTTACCCTACTATCAATTAAGGCATATTTATCAATAAGCAATTGGCTGTTATCTGAAGATCCATCATTTATACAAATAATCTCAATATCACCGAATGTCTGGTTTACACACGAGCTCAAACACTTATCTAAGTATTTTTCAACGTTATATATCGGAATTATTATAGAAACTGCCGGCATATTAAATTATTTTATGACAGAGATAACCTGATCTTGGTATTCCGGATCTGATAAATCTGAAACTTCCCGATTATCTACTTCATTAACATACTTATTTTTTATAATGCATTTATCTAAGGCCGATTGCAAAAACCATTCATACTCTACATCCAAGTGCCCTATATCAATGGCTTGATAACCCTGTTTACTAAGATCATACGCCAATACTGTTGCAGTAGGACCTAATGCAATTAATATTAACCGGGATTTATCGACTTTTGACACTTCTTCCAAAATTTGAGAATATGCAGAAAAAGCATTCTCTGACGGACATAAAATTCTATTAAGACTGCTTACATTGCTGAACAGATCATTACCATAACCCATTCTACTTTTTTCGCCTTCGACCAATATGACATCACGAAAATTCCATATCTGCTTTAATTTATCAATAATCAAATGCGATTGGGTTTTATCTTTACGATCGATATAAAAGCGTGAGATTTGAGTATCATAATATAACTTCCGTGTATTTATATATTTATGCCATATAACGTAATTATGTAATAAATGTCTTTTCCAAAAAATACGGGCTTTATCGGTATAAATATTTAAACCATTGAACACATTAGGCAGACAAACAATATGCCCCGGAAACTCGGAACGGATAATCTCTTGAAGTCGCACAGACAATGCTATATCTTCTTTTTGGAAACCGATATGCCAACCTTGCATTATAAGAAATTCTCCATCACCAAACCGACTGACAGAACATTTATTTTGTAATATATAATCTATCGTATCCAAAGAGTTTTTTACCTTCGGGACAGAAAAACGAAGCAGAATAAAACTTCGGCACATTTTTATTCCTTCCAAAAAAAACACATACAGACTTCGTATAAGCTTTCTCATATTATCCCATATTAAATAAACATAGATTTTTCAATATAAGGAGTTTCATCTTCTACTCCGATATATGTAAAATAAGAATCTTCCGAAGCCGAAAAATGCGATTCCAATTCGGCATATATTTCCCAATGATAGACTCGAGCCATATCGGTCTTTAACAAACGTGCCGGCATACCGCCAATAATAGAATATGACGGTACGGTAGAGGTATAATCTTTATTCAATAAACTATTGGACGAAACAATCGTATTATCCGGCAAAACAGTTCCCTTCATAATATTCGTCCGATTCCCTATCCAACAACATTCCCCGATAAAAACATCTTTTGATATAGGGTCTACTTTTCCGGTTTTTATATTACGCATATAATGAAAATTGGTATCAAAAATCTGACATTCAGAAGTTACCGCAGTAAAATTGCCGACCTCAATTCTTTTATAAGCCCTTATTTTAACAAAACTCGATATTCTCACAGCCTTACCTAAAATCAAAACTGCATTCTGCTGACAAGCAAGAGTGCACCCTCTCCCAAGAATTATAGATCCTTTGAAAATTATTTTTCCGGCAACATCTATAAAGAAAGTTCCTTGCGGTGCCATAAAACGATCTCTATTTATACCGATCACTATCATTTTTCGACTAACCGGAGCATCAATGATTATCGATCCTGATTTATAACCAAATTTCATTTTCCCATAAACCCAGATAGGTAATTTGCATGCTTGCTTAAACGGCAAAAATCGGAAATTGATATAAATAGTTTTATAAATATTTATACCCAACTTTATATTTGCGATAACACTTAATACAAATCTCAACATCCTGTTTACCAGCAATTTCATATCGATTTCTTTTTATTTATAAACTCTAACAGATATTGAAGCTCTTTTGACCTAAATAAATATGAGACAAAAAAATAAATCACAATACCGACTACTCCTCCTACAAATATCTTCAGCCCATTTTGAGGGATCAATGATGTCGCAAAATATGTTATAACCATCATAAAAAGAGAGTAAAGTAATGGAGGACATAAATCTTTTACTTGTGACAATATTTCGATATGCATTATTCTCTTAGTAAAATAAATATTTACTAAAGTACTTATCAAAGAAACGGCTATTAGTCCGATGCACATCGCAATAACCCCTAAAGGAATAGTCAGACATAAAACTAACACTCCTATACCTTTTTTTAAAATATCAATCTTTAAAGTGACATCGGCCCGTCCTTTAGCTTGTAACAGGTTTATATTTACAATTTGAACAGGATGCCAGACATAAGAAAGACAAAGTATTTGTAATAATATCACACATGATTCCCATTTGTCTGTTATCATAAATAATATCAATGGCCGAGCTAATACAATGAACAGCATCATTATAGGAAATATAATAAATGCCGTAAAGCGTAATAACTTATGGTATAATAAAATCATCCTTTCATCGTCCTTCTGTACTTCACAAAACATCGGAAAAGTAACTTTAGATAACGCATTATTGAATGTAGCAACAGGTAACTGAGCATACCCATTCGCCCTTGTATAATATCCCAATTCTGTAGCCGCAAATTTCTTACCAATTATCAAAGTATATAAGTTATTATAAATAGACTCTAAAAAACCGGATGCAAACATTTTAGAACCAAATGAAAACATTTCTCTAAACGATTTCCAAGAAAATTTCCATAACGGAATCCAATTTGCAAAAAACCACAATAGAATACATCGAGAAGATTCTCCAATAACAGAAGAATAAGCTATCGACCAAACACCAAATCCCGAATATGCCATATACAAGCTAGAAATACCGGTAATAATAGCAGTTATAATGGATATTTTGGCCAACATCTTAAAATTCATTTCAATAGCGAACTTAGCATTTTGGACTTGGGATAACGAATTTAAAATGAGAGGAATTGCTATAACTTTGGTAAGATCTTCTAAAATAGGAACATTATAAAACAGAGCAATATAAGGAGAAGAAAAAAATAATATCAGATATAAAATTATTCCCACCACAATATTAAAATAAAACACAGTAGAATAATCGATTGCCGTACGATCTTTTTTCTGTATCAACGCTCTATAGAAACCCGAAGTAATCAGCATATTGGATATTGTCAAAAATATCGACAACATACCAACCATCCCATAATCTGAAGGCTGGAGGATACGGGCCATAAAAATGCCTATAATAAACTGTATAATCTGCAAAGAAAAACTCTCTGCAAAATTCCAAACCATTCCCCAAAAGGCCTTTCTCTGTAAAGAAGCTGCCATATAACCTACATAAAAATAGGGGAAACAAACAAATATAAAAGACCTTTCCTTAATTTCTAATAATTACCGGCCTTACAACAATACACACCCCTATCTAAATTACACATCTAATATTCAGATACAAAGGTATTCAAATTTTTCTAAAAAACCGATATTCGAGATATTTTTTGGTAAATCAATAATAATTACTCTTTTTCAAAAATTATTTGTAGATATCCTGAAAATATTGTACATACATTCTATCTATCAATCAGTTACACCCCCTACAATATGATAATTTTTTCTATGAAAGCAGACTTAAATCCTGTTTAATTTTACTCAGGTCAGGTTTGATAATTTCTTTATCGGAGAACTCAGACAGGCTCTAAGACAAATTTTTGTACATTTGTACCTGATAATTTTTAAATATGGATTTTTTGAATGGCTAAAAAAAAACGGAAAAAGAAAAAATCTATAAACTGGTCGGTCAGGTTTCTCTGGATATTTTTCTGGATTACGATTTTACTCCTGTTTGCTTATTATTTCCGCTTAGAAATAAAGTCTGCATTATCAACTTTTTCTACTAAAATTGAGCGATTAGGTGAAGCGAACCGGAAACCGGATATTAGGTATAAAAATTTGGAACTGCCGCTTCCGTTAGAAGATCGGGCAGAACAAATTATTAAGCATGAAGGTTATACTGTATCGTACAATAAAAATTGGCGTCTGCCTAATTGGGTAGCTTATGAATTGATTCGTGATGAATTACGGGGAACGGTATCAAGAACAGATAAATTTGTAGTAGACCCCTATGTAAACGGTGTCAGCGCGACAAATGCCGACTATCGTAGAAGTGGTTTTGATCGAGGACACATGGCTCCCGCTGCAGACATGACATGGAGTGAAACAGCAATGAAGGAATCTTTTTATTTCTCGAATATGTGTCCGCAAAATCCCGGACTAAATCGAGGGGCATGGAAAGACTTGGAGGAGAGTATCCGAAAATGGGTGAAAAAAGACAGTGCTATAGCAATAGTGTGCGGACCATTGGTCGATAAACGGGATACAACGATCGGACAAAATGAAGTAAAAATACCTCATGCCTTTTTTAAAGTTATCGTATCTCCTTATGTAACTACTCCGAGAGGAATCGGATTTGTATTTAAAAATGAAAAAGAAGACGCGCCATTGTCTGCATATGTCGTATCGATAGATAGTGTGGAAGCGCTTACCGGAATGGATTTTTTTTCGGAACTTCCTGATGAACTTGAGAACCGTTTGGAATCGCAGAACAATATCTTCGATTGGGAATTATAAAATAAGATAACTTATGATAACGAATGATACTATATGTGCAATATCGACTGCACCCGGAATAGGCGGAATCGCAGTAATCCGTATAAGCGGGAAAGATGCGGTTTTGATAACTGAACGTGTATATAAGCCCGTAAGAAAGGAGCGCCTGTTGACAGATCAAAAGCCTTATACACTGAGTTACGGTAACATTATAGATGAAAAAGGCATGATTATAGATGAGGTTATGGTAGCTCGATTTGTTGCTCCGCATTCTTTTACTGGAGAAGATACGATCGAAATATCTTGCCATGGCTCACTCTATATTCAACAACAAATTATTGCATTATTGATTCGAAACGGATGTCGTTCTGCGCTTCCAGGAGAGTTTACACAACGGGCATTTGTCAACGGAAAAATGGATCTTTCTCAGGCCGAAGCGGTAGCAGATCTTATCGCTTCAACGTCAGCATCTGCACATCGCCTGGCATTGAATCAGATGCGGGGAGGTTTTAGTAATGAATTGGCAAAACTTCGCACTCAATTACTCGATTTTGCTTCATTAATAGAATTGGAGCTTGATTTCAGCGAGGAGGAAGTCGAATTTGCCGACCGCTCAAAACTGATAGATCTTGCATTACACATAAAAATGGTAATCTGTAAATTAGCAGACTCTTTTAAGGTTGGTAATGCCATAAAGAACGGAATACCTACAGCTATCATCGGAGAAACGAATGCCGGAAAATCTACCCTGCTTAATTGTTTGTTGCATGAAGACAGGGCACTAGTGTCGGACATACATGGAACGACTCGGGATGTCATTGAAGACACAACTGTTTTACAGGGTATCACATTCCGCTTTATTGATACGGCGGGTATAAGGGATACCCAAGACAAAATAGAAAGTATGGGAATAGAGCGTACTTTTAGAAAACTTGATCAGGCTGTTATAATATTGTGGATGATTGATGCTACCGGAATGAATGAAAATATTATACGCTCTGCCGGGCGCATTATACAGCATTGTGAAGGAAAAACTTTATTTGTTTTGCTAAATAAAACGGATAAACTAACCGGACAAGAGTGTGAAGAAAAAAGAGAATTAGTGGAATCTTTAATTCCTCTTAAACATTCAATCCTATTCATTTCAGCCAAAACAAATCAAGGAATAGACGATTTGGAAAGCCAGTTGGTATCAGTAGCTTCATTGCCGGAAACGGGGACAGATGATGTAATAGTTACCAATGCCCGACATTATGAAGCTTTACTTCATGCTCAAGAAGCTATATCTCGTGTATTAGATGGACTACATTCGGGTATTTCCGGAGATTTCTTGGCTCAAGACATACGAGAGTGCATGCATTATCTTGGAGAAATAACCGGACAAATTTCTACCGATGAAATACTTGGAAATATTTTTAGTAAATTTTGCATCGGGAAATGATACATCGCAATTAACCGCAACGAATTAGAATCAACTACAATGAAGTCGCTGA
>ERZ1673744.2952-NODE-2952-length-11923-cov-6.575160_pt1 | contig 11923 bp, 10 predicted proteins | sample MGYA00580207_ERZ1673744 | MGnify/ENA primary metagenome ERZ1673744 (study PRJEB41218, sample SAMN15661751) | gut metagenome | host: Homo sapiens | place: Canada: London | collected 2015-08-20/2019-03-30 | study: EMG produced TPA metagenomics assembly of... | reverse complement strand
ATTGGAGCTTTGTTAAAGTTTCTCCAACTAACGTAGCAGCTTTTTTACTTAATCTTCTCATAATTGCTCCTTTCACTTTTATTCTTTATTAGTATAACAAATTATAGACAAGTTTTCAAGATTAAGACCTTGAATATATGTCAGCTTTTGTTATTGCCAGATTTTTAGGAACATAATTTATTAAATATTCGACTGCATGATTTGGTGTTTCAGCCACATAATATAACTCTCTGGATGTATCACGTGCAAAGTTTTCTGAGATAATTTCATCAAAAAACTCAATCAGTTTATTGTAAAAACCATTGGTGTTTAAAATTACAATTGCCTTTTGGTTATAACCCAGCTGCTTTTGCACAATCATTTCCGATAATTCTTCCAATGTACCGAACCCTCCGGCAAGCGCTACAATCGCATCAGAAAGTTCATCCATTTTTGCTTTTCTGCTTCGCATACAGGGCGTTACAAAAAGTTCAACACATTCATCTGTGTGTACTCCCATATTATGCAATCTTTCAGGCATTACACCAATTATCTGACAGCCGTTTTTCTTTACTTCTTTTGCGCACGCCCACATCAAACCCAAAGAACTGCCGCCGTAAACCATATTCATATCAGCTTTTGAAAGTAAATTACCAAACTCTGATGCAGCATCATAATAAGATTTATCTAAATAATTACAGGAAGATGCAAATACACAGACATTTTTAATATTATTCGTCAAAGCCGCCTCCGATTTTGTAATAGTAAGAACAGCTTACACCGGTACCTGAATCAGAACAATCTTTTTTCAATTCGTTCATCTCCATATCAAATCCAAAAGGTTCGATTTTTCCGCCGTCATATATATTTACACCGTAAATATCACGCCCCCAGCGGTTTGGCGGCATAATTCCGTTTATATCAAACATCATTATAAAAAGCGCATCAGTGGAATTTTCTGACTTAATATCTTTTATACCGACAATTGAATTATTTTCAGCAAAATAAAAATCATCAAAATAATAACTTTGACCTTTATAAACTTTTGCACCGTTCATATATCTTGGCTTATAGTGCTTACTCGGGTAATTTTCAGTGTTAATTCTTAAATAAGGCTTAACCAGTGCTAAAAGTATAGCTTCACGTTCTTGAGGGGTTTTAGCTTTATTCATACTTTTAAGAATATCATCTGTTATATGAGCATTAATTACCGAAAACATGTATTCAACACGATTCAACTTCTCGTTCCATTTGGAAATAGCATTAGCTTGACGTGTACTTTCAATTGAAACAGGCATTAAAAGTAATATTACACCTAACATTACAAATAAAGCGATTGAATATTCAAGTTTCCAATAACGTTTCTTTGCCATAAGAACCTCTTTAAGCCATATCAATAATTTTTTTCTCCTGAATTAATTTGTCATAAACCCATTCAGGAACAAAATTTTTGCCTAGAATAATTTGTCCGTTCATAATATTCGGAGCGTGGAAATCAGAGCCGCCTGTTACAATAAGACCAAGTTCTTCTGCCATAGATGAAAAATATTCAACACAGGCAGGTGAATGTTTTCTGTGGTAAGCTTCAATACCGCGCAAACCGTACTGCATTAATTCTTTAATCAAACTTTCGGCAATGTCAATATCATGAGGGTGCGCTATAACAGGTACTCCACCGGCGTCATAAATAATTTCAACAGCATCCTGAGGTGTTACTGTTTTTCTTTGAACATATACAGGAGAATCCTCGTGAATATATTTTGCATAAGCCTCTATAACACTTGATGTGCCGCCGGCATTTGTAATAGCTTTTGCAATATGCGGACGCCCTATACTGCCGCCTTCGGCTACCTGTTTTTTTATATCATCAAACTTGATTTTAATACCTTCTTTTTTAGATAAAAGGCTTATTATTTCTTTTGTTTGTTTTACTCTGGCTTGTTGTTGTATTTTTAACAAGTTTTGAAAATCACTGTTATTTACATCCATAAAGTAACCGAGAATGTGAATTTCATAATTGTTATATAAAGTATTAACTTCAATACCTTGAATAATTTCAAGTTTATCTTCTTTATTCTCTTTTTTCAGATAATCTTTTGCTACCTGATATGACAAGACATTGTCGTGGTCTGTCAGAGCGATTGCCTGCAATCCGACGTCAATGGCAGTATCTACAATTTTTTCGGGTGAAAAAACACCATCCGAATAAAGGGTGTGAATGTGTAAATCACTTTTCATTGTCCTCTTCCTTTTCATTTTCATCTACATAACAAAAAATTCTTTTTATAGCTGCGGCATGTCCGCTTGTTGAATCAATTTCGACTTCAACAGCATTAATTTGGACGACATTACCGTCAGCTACCTCATAACGTTCGGGGATACATGTAGTAAAACGATTTAAGGAAGTATTGTATTCCATTCCTATAACACCATCAGATGTTCCACAAAATCCTGCATCTGTGATGTATCCCATATTGTTTACAATTTGTTCATCCGCAGTCTGAACATGCGTATGCGTTCCAAAAAACGCACTGGCTCCCAAATCAGCACAAAAGCGGCCAAAACATATTTTTTCGGCAGTAGCTTCAGCGTGAAAATCAACAATTATTATCGGTGTAATTTCTTTTAAACGCTTAATTTCATCAGCAACGGTTTCCCATTGAGAGTCGACGGGTGCCATAAATACTCTGCCAAGAGCATTTATTACTGCAACTTTTTCACCGTTGTCAAGTTCAAAAACCCTGCTGCCTCTGCCAGGTGTACCATTAGGATAATTAAAAGGTCTGACTAATTTATCAGCCTTATCGATGTAGTTTAAAATTTCTCTTTTATCCCAAATATGGTTTCCTGATGTCATACAATCAATTCCATATTCGGATATTTCATTATAATTCTTTTCGGTAAGCCCAAAACCGTGAGATGCATTTTCAACATTTGCAATGATAAAATCATAATTTTCTCTTTGTTTTTTTAAGAAATCACGAACGACAAACCTTCCCGGTCTGCCAACCAAATCTCCTAAAAATAGTATTTTTATTGTTTTACCATCACCTGTCATAATTATTATTCCTTTAAAACAGCTGAGGCAGAAGCCCCAGCTGAAAATTATTACTTAGCAATTTCAGTTGTTCTGAATTCTCTGACAACAGTAACCCTGATTTGTCCGGGATAATCAAGTTCATCTTCAATTCTTTTAGCAACATCTCTTGCAAGTTTTTGTGAAGCTAAATCATCAAATCTTTCAGATTCAACAATAATTCTAACCTCACGACCTGCTTGTACGGCAAACGATTGTTTAATACCTTCAAAGCTGTTAACTATTTCTTCAATCTTTTTAAGACGTTTGATATAAATTTCAAGAGTATCACGTCTTGCACCGGGTCTGCCTGCTGATATTGCATCGGCAACTTTAACAAGAACAGCCTCAATAGTGTTAGCAACAACATCATCGTGGTGTGCTTCTATTGCGTGAATAACTTCCTGTCTTTCACCAAATCTTGATGCAAGTTCAACGCCAAGCTGAATATGTGTACCTTCTTGAGTTTGATCAACTGCCTTGCCTATATCATGCAAAAGCCCTGCGCGTTTTGCAATTACTTCGTTAGCACCGATTTCTGCTGCTAACATGCCTGCAATGTGACCCACTTCAAGCGAGTGTTTCAAAACATTCTGTCCGTAACTTGTTCTGTAATATAAACGGCCCAATGTTTTTATAAGCTCTTTATTTAAGCCCATAACGCCCATTTCTAAAGCAGCGTTTTCGCCTTCTTCCCAGATTTTCTTATCAATTTCTTCCTGAGCCTTTTCAACCATTTCTTCTATACGAACAGGGTGAATACGACCGTCTACAATTAATTTTTCAAGTGCAAGTTTTGCAATCTCACGTCTGACAGGGTCAAAACTTGATAATACAACTGCCTCAGGAGTGTCATCAATAATCAAATCAACTCCTGTTAAAGTTTCCAATGCTCTAATGTTTCGTCCTTCGCGGCCGATTATACGACCTTTCATTTCATCGTTAGGCAGAGCAACCACAGAAACTGTTGTTTCTACAACCTGCTCAATCATACACCTTTGCATAGTAGTAGATAGAATTTCTTTTGATTTTTCAAGAGAAACTTCTTTTATCTTAGCTTCATTTTCTCTAATAAGCTGCATTTGTTCTTGAGCCAAATCGTGTTTCAACTGGTCAAGAAGCATATTTTTCGCATCTTCTGCAGACATACCCGAAATACGTTCCAACTCTGTTGTTTGTTTTTGAACTATTTCAGCAAGGTAGTCTTCTTTTTCCAATAATTCGTCTAATTTTCTTTGAACTTGAAGGTCTTTATCTGTATATTCCTGAATTTTATCTTCAAGCATATCTTCGCGTTTTGCAAGTTTTTGTTCTTGCCTTGCCAGCTCTTGTCTTCTTTCTCTTTCTTCTTCGTTAAGTTTTTCTCTGTCATCCTGGAGTTCTTCAATAGCTTTAATTTTAGCTTCTTTTTGTAAGATTTTTTCTTTTTCTTCCAATGCTTTTTTGTCTTTTTCTACTGATAAAAGCACTGTCTTCATTTTGCTTTGCTGGACAAACAGCACAGCGATTAGAGCTATTACCGCAATAATCGCAATAATCATTAAAAAGTCCATAAAGTTTTATACCTTATCCTTTTCTATTTTTTAATAATACACGCAATGCCCGATACATATATCCTATCGAGCTTCAATTTATTTTTATATTTAAATGAATTTTATTGCATATATTTCCAAAAAATATTTACCTACTACATCTGTCAATATTTTATCATGCAAATATATATTTGTATAGTAGAAATTTATTTTTTGATACAAAAATATGATAATTTACAAAGCTGATATAAAGTGTTATACTTAATGGCAGTAAAAAGGAGAGCAATATGGAAATTAAAGTATCACAAGACGTCAAATCAACTCAGGTAGAAGTTTTGGTCATCAACAAATTTGAAGGTGAAAAAACATCTCAAGAGCTTGCAAACACTTATGCAGTAGAAAAAGACCATTTCGAAGGAAAATTCGGCGAAACCTATTTATTACACACTTTAGGTAAAATACCCGCCGATAAAATCTTAATTGTAGGTTTTGGTAAAAAAGAAGAATTTGATGCTAATAAAATGAGAGAAGCTGTTGCAAAAGCAGTTAAAAAATTGCAGCAGATAAAAGCAAAAAAAGCAGCTTTTGATTTTGATGTAAATGTTGATTACGGAAAATCTGCAGCAATCGGAGCTATGATTGCAGATTATGCATATGACAAATACAAATCCGAAAAAGCTCATCATTTAGAAGAAATAACTTTTGCAAAATTTTCTGAAAACGATGTAAAAGAAGGAATTATTTTTGGTGAAGCAATGAAGTTTACCAGAGATTTAGCAAACTCTCCGGCGCAGATTGCAACACCTTCAATGCTTGCACAAGCCGCACAAAATATCGGCGGTCTTGAAACTAAAGTATTTGATAAATCAGAAATTGAAAGAATGGGAATGGGAGCATATCTTGCAGTAAGTCAAGGAAGTGCTCAGCCTCCTAAATTTATTCATATGAAATATACAGGCAAAAATCCTAAGAAAAAAATCGCAATTATAGGTAAAGGTATTTGTTTTGATTCCGGCGGACTGGATATAAAACCTGCATCATCAATGCTTACAATGAAAGACGATATGTCAGGTGCAGCTTGCGTATTAGGTGTTATGAGCGCGTTATCAAAATTGCAGCCTGATATTGAAGTTCACGGTATAATTGCAGCTTGCGAAAATATGCCTTCAGGAACATCATATAAACCCGGTGACATTCTGACTGCTAAAAACGGAAAAACTATCGAAGTAGATAACACTGATGCAGAAGGAAGATTAACTCTTGCAGATGCATTATGCTATGCCTGTGAACTGGGTGTTGATGAAGTTATTGATATTGCAACTCTGACAGGAGCTGTCGTTGTGGCACTTGGAACTTTTGTTACAGGTATTATGGGTAACAATGAAGAATTAATTGCCAAATTAATTAAAACAGCTGAAGAAAGCGGTGAAAAATACTGGCAGCTTCCAATGTATAAAGAATACTTTAACAGTTTAAAATCAGACATTGCAGATATGAAAAATACAGGTTCAAGAATGGGCGGAGCATCTGCTGCAGGCGTATTCCTGCAAGAATTTGTTGACGTACCTAAATGGGCCCATATTGATATTGCAGGAACTGCATATTTAGAAAAACCTCAGAAAGAATTCATTGCAGGTGCAACAGGCGCAGGCGTAAGAACTCTTTTAAATTATATAAAAGCATAACAAAATAAAAAGCGGTCTTATAAAGACCGCTTTTTTTACTCGTTCAAAAAGTATCTTTCCAGACTGTCAGCAATTGCTTTTGCATATTGCTTTTGAAATTCCGGGTTAATTAAATTTGCATTGTCTTCGGGATTTATCAGATAAGAAACTTCAATGAGCAGACTTAAAGCATTGGTATTCCTTACAAGTGCAAGACTTGCCTGTCTTACTTTATCATTATTAACACCGATTTCTGAAACTACTGTATTCAAAATAGTCTCTGCAAGAGGCTTTGCCTGATTATAATAATAATAAATACTTGTGCCTCTGTTTTTATTAGGATCCTGACCGTCAGGTAATGCATTTCCATGTATACTCAATAATACAAGCGCATCATCACGGTTTGCAATATCAACTCTTTCTTTTAAGCCTACGTAAGTATCGTCGCTTCTTGTCATAATAACTTTAGCACCGCGTTTTTTTAATTCAGCTTCCAAATACTTTGCAACAGATAAAGTTATATCTTTTTCCTTGTCCCCAAGACATCCGATTGCACCTGACTCATAGCCGCCGTGTCCTGCATCAACTGCTATTTTTAAATTATGCAAAGGCTTTCTTTTATCAATAATTATAGGTTTTCTTATTTTTAAGACAAAATCATTCCCCTGATATTCCCCGCTGTACCCCAAAAGCCGTCTGCCCTCCATAGCTTCCTGAACAGGAAAATCCATAACATAAGTATTATCAGGCCGGTCTTTTACATTATAAAATTTCATCAAAAACGGCTCACCCTCAACCATTTCAAAAGGCGTTTTTTTATCCAAATGGAAAATAAATGTAAAATAATCATCACTGTCTATATACTCATATCCGCTAAGCGTAGCAGGCGAAGATGTATAGCCTCCGTTATAAGCCTTTACATTTGTTTTTGAAATCCATCCCTTTTCGGAATTTCCAAGTATTACTCTGTGAAAACCGCCCTGTTCACCATCAGCCAAAATTTCTACATTTCTCGGAAGATGAGCCTTTCTGTTTATACCTGCATCGACAGGAGTAGAACGCAAAGGAGCATTTTCTGTTGTTACATAATATGACTTTTTGTCGGCATATGCTTGAAAAACAGGGGTATGAATAGCAGAAGAAGCTTTTATAACAGGTTTATTAATAACAAAGATTTGTCTTTCTTCACCTGATTCAATGATAAATGTATTATCTCCGTTTTTTAAATTTACAACATACGCAAATGCACCTGTTGGGTGTAAAGTGACAGGCTGATTGTTAATCTTTACGGGAAGTTGTGACGAACCGATAAAAAATGTTGAATTTGCATTAACAGTTACATCGTTTTTCTTCGGATATACAACATCTAAAGCCAAAACCTGACTGCCTGCAAACATTAAACCCAATAAAATAACCAATTTTTTCATAACAAAATTATACTACAAATTCGTTAAAATTATTTAATATTTAAATCTTTTATTATTCCTTATGCTAGAATATAAAAAAGGGTGGGGAGCACCTTAAATTATAAAAAAGGGATTGGATTTTGAGAGAAAGAATTCGTAACAGAGAAATTCGCGAGCCGGAAAATGAAATAGAAAAACGAAATAAAACCTTTGATCAAATCTTAGGATTTTTACATATATTTTTCATTGGTTTTATGGTGCTTCTCATAATTTATTTGTTTTTTATACAGGTAATTGATGTTGGCAAATACCGTGCAAGAGCCAGAAGCCAGCGTGTAGGTAGAATTTTTTCTATGCGCGGTGATATTTTTGACAGAAACGGAATTAAACTTGCAACCGATAAAGTTTACTCGGATGTTTACGCACACCCTGCTGACTATGATTCATCACCCGAAGAACTTGCAAAACTTCTGGCACCTATTTTAAAAATGCCTAAAGATACGCTTTTGCAAAAGCTCAAAAAACCCGGTCCGGTTATTACAATAAAAAAAGATATTGACAGAGCTACTGCTCAAAAAATAGCAAAACTTCATTTGAGAGAAATAAGCTTAGGCAAAAAGAACACAAGAGAATATCCTCAAGGCACTTTGGCTGCACACGTTCTTGGATACTATAACTTTGATGCTGATATTGCAAACGGAGTTGAATACACTGCAAAAGACAGACTTGAACACGTTATAAATACAGTTAAATACCAAAAAACGCGCGACGGTAAAATTATTTATGATTTTACAACCGATCCTGTCGCAACAACTACAAATCCGAAAGGGGAAAATATTACATTAACCATTGATGCAGCAATACAACACGTATGCGAAAAAGAAATAGAAAAAATGGTTACTGAAAAACAAGCTGAACGCGGAACAGTAATTGTTATGAACCCCAAAAACGGAGAAATTTTAGCTTATGCTGTTTATCCGACATTTGATCCTAACAATTATAAAAAAGCAACCCCTCAACAGTTAAAGAATTGGACACTCACAGACGTATTTCCTCCGGGGTCTACATTCAAAACCATTACTATCGCAAGTGCTATGGATTTGGGTAAAATAAACGAACACTCAACAATTCTTGATACAGGTAAAACAACAATAGGCAAATGGGAAATCAAAAACTATGACTATGATGTCCACCCTTATCCCGGTAATATTTCCCTTGAATATTTGTTTGAACACTCAAGCAATATTGGGTCTATTAACGTAGCTAAAATGATGACACCGTCAGAATTCTACGGTGTTTTGAAAAAATTCGGACTTGGTACAAAAACAGGAATTGATTTACCCGGTGAATCTTCAGGTCTGCTTCCGTACTGGACACATTGGGATCAGGGAATTCACGCTACCATGGCTTACGGTTACGGCACATCTGTTACTGCAATACAAATGATTTCTGCGGTTCAGGCTCTGGCTAATAACGGAGTTAGGATTACTCCGCATATAATCAAATATTCACAGGAAGAATACGATAACAAAATAAAATATACTCAGGTTGTACAACCTGAAACAGCTCAATCTGTCACAAGACTATTGGCTGCAAGTGTTAACAACGGAAGATCCGTTATTAAAATGGATAAATATAATGTAGCCGCTAAAACCGGCACTTCAAGAAAACCAAAAGAAGGCGGAGCAGGATACACTCCGTATACATATACCTCAACTATCGGCTATCTGCCTGCTTCAGATCCGCAAGTGCTTATTTATGTAATGGTTGACAGTGCAAAAGTAGGAGCGATTTGGGGTAACACAGTTGCAGGTCCTGTTTTCCATGAAGTATCAACACAGGTTGCAAGAATAATGAATCTAAAACCGGACAAAGTTGCACCTGCAAAAAAAAATTAATGAAAAATAATTAACGGAGGATAAAATGAAACTTGACGAACTTATTGAGTATTTAGACTATAAAGATTTAATCAACTTTAAAAATATTGATATTACAGGAATTTCATACAATTCAAAAACAACTAAAAAAGGCGATATTTTTATATGTTTGGTAGGCGAACACACTGACGGTCACGAATATGCACAAAGCGCTATTGAAAACGGTGCTGCCGCTCTTTTAGTCGAAAGAAAAGTTCAAGGAACAAAAATTCCTCAAGTCGTAGTTTCATCAACAAGACACAAAATCGCAGATATTGCAGACAGATTTTATTCAAGCCCGTCAAAAGGTATTAATTTAATAGGGATAACAGGCACTAACGGCAAAACAACAGTTACGCACTTAATCCAAAAAATCTTTGAAGAAAATAACGAAAAATGCGCACTAATAGGAACTTTAGGGTACAAACTGTCTTCAGGAAGCGAATACAGAGATGCAAAACATACCACCCCTCAGGCTCCTGAATTGCAGGCTACATTGAGAATGATTAAGGATGTAGAAAAAATTGATAATGTGGTTATGGAAGTCAGCTCACACGCGCTTGATCAAAATCGCGTAGGCGGATGCAGATTTAACGGTGCAGTTTTAACAAACCTTACTCAAGACCACCTTGATTACCACATTACTATGGAAAATTATTTTGAAGCAAAAGCTTTGTTATTTAAAAACCTTTCAAAAGCTATTACTTTAAGGGATACAGAGGGCAATCCTATATGTGACGAGCATTCTCCGTTTGCAGTAATCAATGCTGATGATGAATATTCTCAAAAGTTTTTAGATGTAATTCCTGATGGCGTAAGAAAATTTACATACGGAGTAAAAGAACAAAGCGATGTAATGGCAAAAAATATACATTTTTCACTGAATGGTGCTGAATTTATTCTTGTAGAAAACGGAAATGAGCACAGCGTAAACTTACACATGAACGGAATGTTTAGTGTTTATAATGTTTTAGCAGCAGTTACAGCGTCTTTGGCTATGGGAATTGATATAAAAGTTGCATTAAAAGCCTTACAGAATGTCAAAGGCGTTGCAGGAAGATTTGAAGTTGTAGTTAAAAAGCCTCTTGTAATTGTTGATTATGCGCACACTCCTGACGGTTTGGAAAACGTTTTGAAATCAGCAAGAGAAATAACCCCAAAAGACGGAAACTTAATTTGTTTGTTCGGCTGCGGCGGCGACCGAGATGCAACAAAACGACCTAAAATGGGGGCAATTGCAGAAAAACTTGCAGATAAAATAGTTATTACAAGCGATAACCCAAGAACTGAGGACCCGCAAACAATTATTACAGACATCATTGCAGGGTTAAAATCCGTTAATACTGAAAGCGTAATCGTTGAACCTGACAGAGGTATTGCAATAGGCTTGCTGAAAACTATTGCAAATAACAATGATGTTGTTGTTATTGCAGGCAAAGGACATGAAGATTATCAAATTCTAAAAGATAAAACAATACATTTCGATGACAGAGAAGAAGCTCGAAAAGTTTTTGAATGCAGTGTAATATAAAAAAGAGGCATTTAGCCTCTTTTTTTATTTCCAAGGATAATCTTCTGGAATTTCCCATCCGTTTTTTTGAATTAACGCTCCGCAGTTAAAACCGGCATAACGGTTATCTGCATTTTTATTACAACCGTAACTGGCATCATTTTTTAAAGCATCAATATCTTTATAATCGCACCAGAATTTTAAATGATAATTCTTATGTATTTTATAAAAAGGATAATTATATATATCAAAAACAAAAATATCACGACCTAATCTGTTAGGTTTTTTGTGACCATTAATATCTGCAAACATCCAAATGTACCCATTGGGAGTATTAGGCAAAAAGTAAAGATATGTTCCGTCACTCAATTTAATAAAATAATTTGCTACATAAATACCGGTTGTAGGTTTTCCGGCAATATTAACTATTTCGTATTTACCATTCTTAAAACAGTTTGCCGAAGTACATTCTTCAGCTATCTGCAAATATGGTGTGTAATATTTTCTGAAAAACAGATAAAAGTTACTATCGTAATGTGAAGTCGGAAATTCCCAATCAGCCATTTCTCCGTTAACAGACTCTGACATCTTTATGGCATTTGACATAACCGTATAAACTTTTTTTAAACGCTGAACCGTTTCCTGTTTTTGGTAATTTGCAATTACTGAAGGCATAGTTAATGCAGCAACAACACCAATAATACCAAGTGTGACCAAAACTTCAGCAAGAGTAAATCCCTTAAGGTTGGAGCTTAAAAGTCTGCCCCCCCCCCGCAACCGTAGCCGCTTGACCCGTCACATTGGAGCTTTGTCAAAACTTCTCCAACTAACGTAGCAGCT
>ERZ1673744.2949-NODE-2949-length-11927-cov-4.665094_pt1 | contig 11927 bp, 10 predicted proteins | sample MGYA00580207_ERZ1673744 | MGnify/ENA primary metagenome ERZ1673744 (study PRJEB41218, sample SAMN15661751) | gut metagenome | host: Homo sapiens | place: Canada: London | collected 2015-08-20/2019-03-30 | study: EMG produced TPA metagenomics assembly of... | reverse complement strand
ACCCGTTCCTCGGGGGGGATTTTTCCGCCCGAAGCGCAAAACGCCGAAAAATTGAGGGTGCCCAGCAGCCGCTTCGCCGCCCGGTCCATCGCTTCGGCATCTACGGGGCGGGGCAGCTGTACCGCCATCCCCTCCCGGAACGGATCCCGAACAGCACTTTGGTACCAGCGGTAGCGGTAGCGCTTGGCGGCGGCATCATACCGCGGGTGGAAGTCCTCCTCCACCGCACAGCAGCCGGTCACCGCTATCTCCTTCGGCAGGTTCACATTCAGCGCCCGCTGCAGCGCCTCCGGCGGGATGCGGCAGCTCTCGCATTTCAGCGCCGCCACAAAGCCCACCGCATGCACCCCACTATCAGTGCGGGAGCAGCCGGTCAGCTCGCCCCGCTCGCCAAAGAGCCGTTCCACGGCATCCTGCACGGCGCCGCAGATGGTCGGGGCGTTCGGCTGGACTTGCCAGCCGCAGTAATGGGTCCCCAGCCAGCGCAGGGTCAGTTTGTATCGCATGGATGGAGCACCCCCAATCTTATCGTATCACAAAGTTGTTACCAAATCGTTGGCAAGAGATTAACATATTTGTTCAGCAGGATCACCCCGGCAAAAACCGCCGCGGTCGCCACACCGGAGATGAGGTCCCGGCCGTGCAGCTTCATCTGCTTCATCCGGGTGCGGCCCTCGCCGCCGTGGTAGCAGCGGCATTCCATCGCCAGCGCCAGCTCATCCGCCCGGCGGAACGCCGAAACGAACAGCGGGATGAGGATGGGCAGCAGCGCCTTGGCCCGCTGCATCACGCCGCCGCTTTCCAGGTCTGCGCCCCTTGCCTTCTGGGCGGACATGATCTTATCCGTCTCCTCGATGAGGGTGGGGATAAACCGCAGCGCGATGGTCATCATCATGGCCAGCTCGTGCACCGGCAGCTTGATCTTCTTAAGAGGCGACAGCAGCCGCTCTATGCCGTCGGTGAGGGCGATGGGCGAGGTGGTATAGGTCAGCAGCGAGGTGCCCGCGATGAGGCACAAAATCCGCACCGACATGAATACCGCCGTCTCGATGCCCTCCCTGGTAATCTTGAGGAACTTCCACTGCCACAGCGGGTCGCCGGTGGAAAGGAACAGGTTCAGCACCGCTGTAAAGATGACGATGGGCACCACCGGCTTCATGGATTTCCAGATCATCGAAAGGGGAATACGGCTGATAAGATAGGCCGCGAAGCCGAACAGCACGCCCAGCAGCAGGCCCCACATGTTATCCGCCACAAACAGCATCACGATGTAGAGGATGGAAAGCAGGATCTTGATGCGGGGGTCCATTTTGTGAATGGCGCTCTTCCCGGGGAAATACTGACCAATGGTAATATCTCGGATCATCGGGCGGCACCCCCTTTCACGGCATTCAGGATAGCGGCAGCCGCGCCCTCCACAGTGTAGATGTTGCCCGGCACCTGGTACCCGGCGGCCCGCAGCCCGGCAAAGACCCGGCTGATCTGCGGCACGGCCAGGCCCATGGCGGTCAGCTCCTCCACCCGGCTAAAGATATTTTCCACCGTATCGTACATGGCGGGCTTGCCCTCGGCGATCACCAGCACTTTCTTGGCGTACTGGGCTATATCCTCCATGCTGTGGCTCACCAGCAGTACGGTGTTTTTGCGTTCCTCGTGGTACTCCCTTATCTCGCCCAGGATGGTATCCCGGCCGCGGGGGTCCAGTCCCGCCGTCGGTTCATCCAGGATAAGCACCTTGGGGTCCATGGCCAGCACCCCGGCAATGGCCACCCGGCGCTTCTGCCCGCCGGAAAGCTCGAAGGGGCTTTTTTCCATCATGTCCTCCGAAAGGCCCACAAAGCGCAGCGACTCCCGCACCCGCTTTTCCACCTCCTCGGGGGGCAGCCCCATATTGGTGGGGCCGAAGGCCACATCCGCCGCCACCGTCTCGCCAAAGAGCTGGTACTCCGGGTACTGGAACACCAGCCCCACCTTGAAGCGGAACCGCCGCAGGTCCTTTTTATCGGCCCACAGGTCCTCGCCGTCAATGTAGACCTTGCCCTCGGTGGGAGCCAGCAGGCCATTCAGATGCTGGATGAAGGTGGACTTGCCGGAGCCGGTATGCCCGATGATCCCAGCAAACTCCCCCTCCTCTATCTCGATGTTGAAATCCTGCAGGGCGGCCCGCTCATAGGGGGTGCCCTGCGAATAAATATGCGTTAAATGCTCGGTTTTGATGATAGACATATTTGGCACGGTTCCTCTCTTAGCGGGTCAGCAGGGCTTCCAGCGCTTCTATGCACTCCTGCTCGTCTATGATATCGGCCTGCACCGGCAGACCGGCTTCCTTCAGTATCGTCATCAGCTCGGTGGTCTGGGGGACATCCAGCCCCACCTGCCGCAGCTCCGCCACATGGCTGAATACCTTACGGGGCACATCGTCCATCAGCACATGGCCGTCATCCATCACGATCACCCGGTCACAGGCGGCGGCCTCCTCCATGTAGTGGGTGATGAGCACCACGGTGATGCCCTTTTCGCGGTTCAATTGCCGCAGCACCCTCATTACCTCCTGGCGGCCGCGGGGGTCCAGCATGGCAGTGGGCTCATCCAGCAGGATGCACCGGGGCTGCATGGCGATGATGCCCGCGATGGCCACCCGTTGCTTCTGCCCGCCGGAGAGCTGATGCGGCGCGCTTTCCCGGTATTCGTACATACCCACCGCTTTCAGGGCCTCATCCACCCGCCGGCGGATCTCAGCCGGCTCCACGCCCATATTTTCGGGCGCGAAGGCCACATCCTCTTCCACCACCGTCGCCACGATCTGGTTATCCGGGTTCTGGAACACCATGCCGGCACACTGACGGATCTCGAAGAGCTTGTCCTCGTCCCTGGTATCCATACCGTCCACCATTACGGTGCCGGTGCGGGGCAGCAGCACGGCATTGCAGTGCTTGGCAAAGGTGGATTTCCCGGAGCCATTGTGCCCCAGCACCGCCACAAACTCGCCTTCCCCTATGGTGATATTCACATCCTCCAGCACCAGCGGCAGGCCGGTCTCTTCCTCGTAACTGAAGGAGATATGCTCGGTTTCGATCAGCTTTTTCAAAATGCGTTCCTCGCTTTTTTCGTAGTCTTGGTCCCTGCTATGCCGTGCGGCACGGCAGCGGCTCTTGCCCCGCTTCTGCAGGGGGCTGGCACCCGGGCCGCAGGCCCGGCGGTGCTCCGCACCGCCGAAGCGGGCTTTGCCCGCTTGCCCGCCTAAACGGCGGGCGGCCTGCGGCCCGCCCTGCCCCTTTTTTACTCCCTGCTGTGCCACACGGCGGTGGAGCCGCAGGGCAGGGGGCAGCCGGTGGCCTTTACCGGCAGCCCGATCTCGGAGGAGAAGGTAGTGCCCTTCCCCGCAAATCGCCGGCTGACGGTCGTGTTCAGAATATACTCCATCACGCTGGGACTCAGCCCGGTGGTGTAGGAATTGATGGCAAAGAAAAGCGGGTTTTCGGTCAACACGCCAGCGCACAGCTTCACTAGGTCATACACCGAATCCTCCAGCTTCCATACCTCGCCGCCCGGCCCCCGGCCGTAGCTCGGCGGGTCCATGATGACCCCATCGTACAGGCTGCCCCGGCGAATCTCCCGCTCCACAAATTTCTGGCAGTCGTCCACGATCCACCGGATCGGCTTTTCCCCCAGTCCGGAGAGCTGCTGGTTCTCTCTCGCCCAGGCCACCATGCCCTTGCTGGCATCCACATGGCACACCGCGGCGCCCGCCGCGGCGCAGGCCAGGGTGGCCCCGCCCGTGTAGGCAAATAGATTCAGCACCCGGATGGGCCGCCCGGCTTTCTCGATCTTCTCCCGGAAGAAATCCCAGTTGACCGCCTGCTCCGGGAACAGCCCGGTGTGCTTAAAGCCGGTTGGGCTGATCTTGAATTTCAGATCCCGGTAGCCGATGGTCCAGAATTCCGGGTGGCTGCGGTAGATCTGCCAGCTGCCGCCGCCCGCCGAGGAGCGGTTGTACCGGGCATCGGCCTTCTGCCACTCGGGGCCCTTTTCCGGCCTCCAAATGACCTGCGGGTCCGGCCGGATGAGGATGGTATTACCCCACCGCTCCAGCTTTTCTCCGCTGCTGGTATCCAGAATCTCAAAATCCTGCCACTGGTCTGCGATACGCATGGTTTTTCTCACTTTCTGTCTTTGGTGGTTTCGTTCCGCCTGCGGCGGGGATGGACATGACATAGACTGTTGTCGCCTATCGGCGGCGCAAGTTTTACAAAAGATTTTAATCTGTACGCCTGCCGGCGGGGCGTACCAGCCGTCACCCATCGGTGACTTCTCCCCGCCGCTAGGCGATTACAAACTATCCCCCGCCGGGCAGGCACATACTTTCGCTTTATTTCAGCAGCTTCTCGCACCCGGCCGCCAGCCACTCGGCCAGCTCCCGGATGAGGGCAGCGTCCTCGCCCTCCACCATCACCCGGATCAGCGGTTCGGTGCCGCTTGCCCGAATCAAAATCCTGCCGGTATCACCCAGCCGCTCCTCGCACTCCTCGATAAGCGCCTCCATTTCGGGGCTTTCGTGCAGCGCCTCCTTCATATCCCGGTCGGCCGCCACATTCAGCAGCACCTGCGGGGTCACGGGCATCCGCCCGGCCAGCACACTCAGCGGCTCGCCGGTCTTTTTCATCACCCGCATCAGCTGGATGGCTGAAAGCTCGCCGTCGCCGGTGGGCATATACTCCCGGAAGATGATATGCCCCGATTGCTCCCCGCCGATGTTGTAGCCGTTTTTGCGCATATTTTCCAGCACATAGCGGTCGCCCACCTTGGTGGTCTCGGCGTGGATGCCCTGCTCCCGTGCGAACCGGAAAAAGCCGAAGCTGCTCATCACCGTCACCACGGCGGCATCGCCGGGCAGGCGGCCCTCCGCCTTCATCTGCCGGGCAAAAATAGCGATCATCTGGTCGCCGTTTACCACATGGCCCTTTTCATCCACCGCCAGGCACCGGTCGGCGTCCCCGTCAAAGGCCACCGCCAGGTCATATTTTCCCTCGGCCATCAGGCTGGCCAGGTGCTCCACATGGGTGCTGCCGCACTCCCGGTTGATGTTGGTCCCATCGGGGGCATCGCACAGGATGGTCGCCTCCGCCCCCAGCAGGGAAAACAACTCCTCCGCCGTTCTTACCGCCGCGCCGTTGGAGCAATCCACCAGCACCTTCATGCCGGTCAGCTTTTCCGGCACGGTGGAGGCCAGATACCCGGCATACTGCACCGCCGCCTCACGGTCCTCGCGGCAGGTGCCTATCTCCTCCGGCTCCACCGGGATCATGGGGATATCCCGGTCCAGCAGCATCCGCTCTATCTCGTCCTCCTCGTCATCGGTCAGCTTGTAGCCCTCCGGGCCAAAGATCTTGATGCCGTTGAACTCGTAGGGGTTGTGGGAGGCCGAAATGACCACGCCGGCCGCGGCCTTTTTCTGCACAGTCAGGTAGGCCACCGCCGGGGTAGGAACCACCCCCAGCAGCACCACATCGGCGCCGCCGGCCATCAGGCCGCCCGCCAGGGCCGCCTGCAGCATCTCGCCGGAAAGCCGGGTATCCCGGCCGATGACCACGGTGGGGCGTTTTTCGGGGTGCTCTCCCCGGATGACCTCGGCCAGGGCCATGCCTACCTCCTCCGCCCGGCGGATGGAAAGATCCCGGTTGGCAATGCCGCGGATTCCGTCTGTTCCAAACAGTCTGCCCATATCATTTCGTCTCGCTTTCTCAGTTAGTCTCGGTGCCGCCATTCCAGCGGAAGTGCCCCGAAATGGGGTGGTTGCGGTGGCAGCGCAGCAGGGCGTCCTCCTCCCGGCGGGGCTGGCCGCTGTTGTGGATGAGGTACGGAATACCGTCCCTGTTGCGCTTATCGGAGATGATGCCGATGTGGCTCCCCTCAAAGGTCACGATATCCCCAGGCTGCCACTCGGCGATCTCGTAGGGGTCGGTGGTCAGGCTTTCGGCATATCTCTCAAAAAACACCCGCAAATTGGGGACCCGCCGAAAATCGATGTTGGGATCGGGCGTGCCCTGCACCCGCGGGTAAAGCCCGGTATTTTCGGCGATATCGGCATCGATGAGCGCCTTGAGGTCATACCCGGCGTTTTGAAAGGCCCGCCACACCACATCGGTGCAGACGCCCCTGTCCTCCGGCGGGTAACCCCCGGCAAAGTAGCCGGGGTCATAGGTGGGGTGGTTTTCGGCATCCTGCCGGGCCCCCAGCATCAGGTCGGTGTAATCGTCGATGCCGTCGCCGTCGGCGTCCAGCGGGCTTTGCAGCGTTTCAATGCCGAAATGCTCCGCGGTATAAGTTCTATGGGGCAAAAGATTCCAATAGTCCAGTCCCAGCAGAATAAGCACAAGGGCCAGCGCGGCCAAAAGCCACGGCCAGCGGCGTTTTTTCCGTTTTTCCATTCTCATCTCCGTCATCAAATTGCTTTAATGAACCGATCCTGCGGCTTATTTGCGTCAAAGTCACAGTGTCCGCCGGCATCAGCATTGCAGCGTCATCTGAGCGTCCGCCGCCCCGTCCGGGGCCTCCAGATGGAGGTGGTTATAGGCCAGCCGGGTCACACAGCGGCCCCGGGGCGTCCGGGTCAAAAAGCCGATCTGCATCAGGTACGGCTCATAAACATCCTCCAGCGTCACGCTCTCCTCCCCCACGGCGGCGGCAAGGGTATCCAGCCCCACAGGACCGCCGGCATAGTTTTGGATGATGGTGGAGAGGATGCGGCGGTCGATGCGGTCCAGACCGAGGTAATCCACCTCCAGCCGTTCCAGCGCCTCGGCGGCGATTTCCGGGGTGATGACCCCGCTGCCCTGCACCTGGGCAAAGTCCCGCACCCGCTTGAGGAACCGGTTGGCGATGCGGGGGGTGCCGCGGCTGCGGCGGGCCAGCTCCATGGCTCCCTCGGCCTCACAGGGGATGCCGAGGATCCCGGCCGACCGGGTAACGATCCGCGAAAGCTCCTCCGGGGTGTACAGCTCCAGCCGGAACACCACGCCGAAGCGGTCCCGCAGCGGGGCGGAAAGCTGCCCGGCCCGGGTAGTGGCTCCCACTAGGGTAAACCGCGGCAGATCGATGCGGATAGAACGGGCACTGGGGCCTTTGCCGATGATGATATCAAGGGCGTAGTCCTCCATGGCGGGGTACAGTACCTCCTCCACGCTGCGGTTCAACCTGTGGATCTCATCGATGAAGAGGATATCATTTTCATTGAGGTTGGTCAGCAGGGCAGCCAGATCGCCCGGTTTTTCGATGGCCGGGCCGCTGGTAACACGGATATTGACCCCCATTTCCGCCGCGATGATCTGCGAAAGGGTGGTCTTGCCCAGGCCGGGGGGGCCGTAAAGCAGCACATGGTCCAGCGGCTCCCCGCGCAGGTGCGCCGCCTGCATAAAGACCGAGAGATTTTCCTTGACCTGCTCCTGGCCGATATATTCTTCCAGCGTGTGCGGGCGCAGGGAAAGCTCATTATCCCGGTCGTTTTCGGTCACTTCCGGGGCGACAAAGCGGTTTTCCAGGTCCATCTCGTATTCCGGCTGTTTGCCTCTATCGAACATGGTGTGATCTCCTCTCTTTGGGAGTAGTGGGTGGGGCGGCCGCAGGCCGGCGGCAAAGCCGCCGTAGGCGGGGCGCAGCCCCGCCAAAATCGTCCGGAGGACGATTTGCCTGCGGCCGGAACCGGCCTGCTGCAGGGAGCCGCGGGCGCAGGCCCGGCGGCCGAAGACCGCCGAAGCGGACGGCAGTCCGCTTTAGCCCCGCCCGCAGGGCGGGGCGGGCTGCGCCCCATATCCCGGTCCCTGCACAAATTCAAAGCTGTTTACTTGCCGCGGGTAAAGGATTTGAGGGCCCGGCGGATCAACTCATCCACAGCCAGGGAATCCTCCATGGGGGCGATAACGGCGGCAGCATCGGTCTGGCCGTAGCCCAGCGCCACCAGCGCACTGATGGCCTCGCTTTTAGCGGTATTGTGGATGGTTTCCGCCACGGTGGAAATGGTGCCGATCTCATCACTAAACGGCATGCTGATGTCCTCATCGCTCACCTTATCCCGCAGCTCCAGGATGATGCGCTGGGCCAGCTTGGCGCCGACGCCCTGGGCGCGGGTGAGGGCCTTGGCATCCCCGGCGGCAATGGAGAGCATCAGCCGGTCGGGGGCAGAATCCGAGAGGATGGCCAGGGCCACCCGGGGGCCCACCCCGGAAACGCCGATGAGCATCCGGAAGCAGCGGCGCTCCTGCTCGGTGGAAAAGCCGAACAGCTCCATGCCGTCCTCCTTGACCCACAGGTGGGTCAGCAGGGTGACCTCCTGCCCACGGCCGGGCAGACTGGAAAGGGTGTGGGTAGAGGCGGAGCACTGGTAGCCGACGCCGCAGGCTTCCACCACGCAGTAGGTGGGGGCCACCTGGCGCAGCAGCCCGGAAATGCTGTAAATCATGTTTTCTTCTCCTTGTAGGTGATGGGTTTGCCGCGGCGGTTGCCGCCGCGAATCTCCGCCAGGGCGGCGGTAGGCAGGCGGCTGCCGCCATTGTGTCCGTGGCAGATGGCAATGGCCAGGGCATCGGCGGCGTCATCGGGCTGGGGCACGGATTTGAGATTTAACAGGCGGCGGGTCATTTCCATCACCTGCTCCTTTTCGGCCTTGCCGTAGCCCACCACCGCCGATTTGACCTGCAGCGGCGTATAGCTGAATACCGGCACGCCCTGCTGCTCCGCGGCCAGCAGCAGTACTCCCCTCGCTTCCGCCACGGCAATGGCGGTGGTGCGATTGGTGGTGAAAAAGAGCTGCTCCATGGCGACGGCATCGGGGCGGTACTGGGTGATGAGTCCCACCATGTCATCGTAGATCTGCCGCAGGCGGGTCTCAAAAGGGAGCTCCGCGGGGGTGGTAATGGCGCCGTATTCCACCAGCGAAAAGCGGACATTATCGTAATCCACCAGGCCCACGCCCACGATGGCATAGCCCGGATCGATGCCCATGATACGCACGCGTAAGCCCCCTTTCCCGAAGTCCTGTTTTTATCGCATTAGGGCATGACTGCCCATAATGATTCATCTTATATCGTACCACAAGAACGGATGTTCGTCAATAACAGAGAGCGATTTTTTAAGAAATATTCACAGATGAAAAAAGCGCCGGGCGGGCTGCCGGCATAGCGGGAAGGATGAAGCGGCGTTCGCGCCCTTTTTTGTGAAAGCCGATGATTTTTTGCAGGAAAATTTGTAAGAATGGGAGATTTTTAGGGGGATATGTTGCATTTTTGCTTGTGATACGATTATTATAGTAGTGAGGGGGATTGATAATAGAAAAATTTAATGGGTGAGATGCCGATGGTGGTATAACGGCTATGGAGAAATTGTAGATTAATTGATGGAAGAGGAGACTACACAATGAAAAAGATTAAGATTTTGTTGCTTGGAATAGTTTCTGTTTTTCTGCTTTTGGGAACTGCCTTTGCCATTGAAGCCACCCCCGCCGACCGGGAGGCCATTGAGAAAGTGTGCCGGCAATACCTGTTGGATTATGATGCAGCATACCTCTTGGGCAAAGAACCTACCACCGATTATTTTTCTCCCGGTTTGGCGGCAGAGTACCAGGCAAAAAAAATGGAGACCATGAAATGGAATGCCACATTAAACCGAGCGCAGGTGGAAATTGATGAAGTAATCGCCGAAAGGCTTACGGTGGAGGCGATGGAAATCGATGGGGACAGTGCAGAAGTATCTGTCGCATGGGTCTGCACCTACCGTTATGCTCTTGATCCGAACACTTTTGAAGGGGTCGGCCTGGACTCGGAATACGGTGTGGGGTTCTGCTTCCGTCTAATTCGCCAGAATGACCAATGGCTGATCGCTGATATTGCCAGCGGCGATGACTATGATTATGTTCACCGCACCCAATGTGCTGAAAGGTATAGCTTTGCTCCCATAACGGAAGAGCTTCTTGCGAAAATAGATGCAGATATTCAATCCGTCATGGAGAAACAGAAAAAAGAATTAAAAAATATAGAGGAACCGGAAACAGTCTTGGAGCCGAACACATCTAACCTTTACCTTGATGATCTTGACACGAATGCTATGGCAAGCTATGCCTACAATAATGCGGCTAAAGCATCGCCGTCCAGTGGTGATGGGGTAACGCCCTATTATGATTTTAGTTTAATAACGGGAAATTATGATTGCACAAACTTTATTTCCCATTGCCTGCTTGCCGGAGGAGCATCTAAAAATGTTTCTGCTCTAATGGTTGGTATTATAACACTCTTTCAGATCGAACCCCATCGTGGTCTAATGTAAATTATTTACACAATTTTTTAGTACATAATAGTTCTACGCGCGGGCCAAAGGGGAAAGTTCAGAGTACCCGGCTGGAAACAGTTTAACATCACTTTATTCTTCCTGTCGAATCGGGGATTTAATTCAGATAAAATACAATGGAGCATCTAATTACGGACACTCCACAATAGTAACCGGCAAAAACCTTTCACAGACTACTATCCTCATTACATCCCGAACAAGTCAAAACAGTTATAATAAAAGTGCAGTATTAACCGAAGTATATAGTTCCAATGCAGTTAAAAGTTACCGTCTTGTCGACTTAGAAGGCAACTATACCGGCTAGTTTGCTTATCGCAAATCTGGATTAGTGAAAAAATACAACATAGAATCCAAGTCCCCATGCGGAGCCCTGCGCTCCTTGGTTCACCAAAAGAAAAAAAGACGCCCATGGGCGTCTTATTTTGGTGGACGATACAGGACTTGAACCTGTGACCCTCCGCACGTCAAGCGGATGCTCTTCCAGCTGAGCTAATCGTCCATTTTAGCTGCTCGATTATTTTACCACAGTCCCGGCGGCGCTGTCAAGTCCTTTTTGCGTGGCCCGCCGCAAACGTAAAAACCGTGTAATATTGTTTGTATCCCGCCGATAAATGTATTATAATAAACTGTGTATAGCTATTTTGCATGTCGCTGCCGCATAGCAGTTATGCGTTGCCGCCCGGCGGCGGTGAAAATGGGTGCTGGCTGCGTGGCTGCCCTTGACAGGCATCAGCCTGCCTGCGTCAGGCAAGAGCCTGCCTGCGGCCGTCCGCTTGCCATCCCGTCATTTTCCCTCGCCGCCAGCTTTCATCATAGAAAGGGGTTTTACCCATGCCGCACCAGTATACCGTCCCGCTTAAAAAGCTCATCAAGGACCTGAACCTGCAGATCCTCTATTATCCCAAAACCGAGGAGGAGATCCTGGTCAGCCACGCCGAGCTGATGCGCCCGGGCTTGGCCTTCACCGGGTTCTTCCAGGGCTTTGTCCCGGCCCGCATCAATATGATCGGCCGTACCGAGCTGGCCTATCTGGAAACTTTGCCGCCCCACCTGCTGCGTCAGAGCCTGGAGGGCTTCCTTTCCCGCAGCCCCAAGGCCGTCATCATCACTCAGGATTTCTCCTTCCGCCCCCTCTTTTTGGAGCTGGCGGAAAAGTACTGCGTGCCGCTGATGCAGTCCCCGGAAAATACCACCCATATGGCCGCCCAGCTCAATGCCAAGCTGAGTCTGGAGCTGGCGCCCCGTACCACCGTCCACGGCGTTTTGATGGAGATCTACGGCGAGGGTGTGCTGCTTACCGGGGATTCCGGCGTCGGCAAAAGTGAGACCGCCCTGGAGCTGCTCAAGCGCGGCCACCGCCTCATCGCCGATGACGCCGTGGAGGTCCGCCGGGTCTCCAATACCACCCTGGTCGGCTCCGCCCCGGATAACATCCGCCACTATATGGAGCTCCGCGGGGTCGGCATCATCAATGTCAGTCGGCTGTTTGGCGTCGGCTCGGTCAAAAATACCGCCAATATCAATTTCGCCATTCAGCTGGAAACCTACGACCCCGAAAAGGTCTACGACCGCATCGGGCTGGAGGAGGAAAC
>ERZ1673744.2945-NODE-2945-length-11940-cov-5.702903_pt1 | contig 11940 bp, 12 predicted proteins | sample MGYA00580207_ERZ1673744 | MGnify/ENA primary metagenome ERZ1673744 (study PRJEB41218, sample SAMN15661751) | gut metagenome | host: Homo sapiens | place: Canada: London | collected 2015-08-20/2019-03-30 | study: EMG produced TPA metagenomics assembly of... | reverse complement strand
AACCCCTTGGACCTCCCCATCTCGGCCAAATCCGCCCAGCGGTCGTGGTGGTCCTTGGCCACCTCGATCGACGGGGAGTCGTACAGCTGCCTCAGCGACTCCTTCATGGCGTACGACCTGGCGATGACCTAGTTGTCCCGGGTGATCTAAATAATAACTACCAATTGGTTTATCTCGACTCTATTCCTTTCATAATAGTTCTAATTGCTATAATGCTATGTATTGCATTATAACATCTATTTATAGATGGAAATAATAGTCCTCGCTGCCGGTGAGGTCAGTCCGAGGTTCGTCGGATTCCCACTGGTGAAACCTCGGAACCAAACATGCCCCAAGGGGCTCCGGCAGGAGGGAAAGTATGTTTTCCTTTTTCCGGTACCCGTGCGGTGGGTTCCGGCTGACTATCACAATCGGTGTATTGGCCGTCGTGATCGATTGGCCATAAGGCGGTTGTGATATGCGATTGACACCCGTAAGGTGTCCGGCCCCGGTAAACGGGGTCGTCATCACAATGACATTATAACATACGTCTATTTATCTGCTGGTAATGGTTTTGATAGTCCACATCTTTAGAAAACTATCGGGAAGTATGTGGCTAAATCGACTTTCGGAGAGAGGGTCCGAGGCCTGTCTCGGACTTGCTCGGAACCACCTCAGATCATCACTGCATTACTCGGATTATTGGATCAGAGAATGTTGAATCCGTGTTTCCCATCATGGCTGCTATGTCATCTAGATGATCAGCAATACAACGGAATTCACAATCCAAATCCAGAGTCCGAACCATTATGCGGCTCCCTCCTATCACGTAGTCGCTGTTCGGCTGGACAGGAGAGTCTGTCGCAGCATACAGAAGCATCCCAGACACTTCATCGCCACAGGATGCCATGTTCTTCACATAGGTGAAGATCTGATAGAGGTTCCCGGAGTGGATCGTTCTCTTACCGTGATTCTCCTGCATGTTGTTTCCATAGTACTTCGCATCGATGATCATGGTGTAATCGTTCTGTCTCAGCACGATGTCCGATTTCATCACCGGCAGGAACGCGTCGTATCCTGATTCCAGGTCCCATTCTATCATGGGAGAGGAGACTCTTAGTTCAGGGTGCTCTCTTCTGAAGTACCCCAGCAGGAATTTCTCGTACAATCTGCTTAAGGCTTGGTCGTTCAGGAACATCGACATTTTGTGCCGTCCGCTATCCTCAGTTGGTAGCATACCGTCCAAGACGAGTCTGCAGACGGACATCAGTGTGGTGTATGCGGTGGTGCCTCTGGTGTTTATAGTGTCCCAGCGGATTGTTTTCGGGTCGAGTGTCCGTACATTCTGCAGTGTCCTCAGGATGATTCTTATTCTCTCTGATCTGTCTGCCTCTATCCCAGACAAGAGTAGACGTCTCAAGGTGGTGACTATGATGCGGTTCTCCAGGATATCTGCAGAGAATTCGTCGTACGTGCACACGAGATGTCCCATGGTTCTGCCCCGACTCATCGAGGCGTTAACTTCAATCCTCCCCCTGGGGCTGGATGTCTCCTCCGTGACGGGTATGTATCCCCTTCCGAGTCCGCGTCTGAGCTGCTAGGAGACTCCGATGATCAGAATCTCGGCCATGAGGTCTGCCATGTTTTCGAAGTCCTCCGCCCCGCACCTTCTGAACACGTCGCAATCGAGACCCTCGAAGGCGTATGCCATCATGTGGTATATGTTGCGGATACGTATCATTTGACGGCTCCCAGGAGGAGGCTTTTCCACTCATCGACCTTGTCGGGTTCGTCGAACCAGTACTCCTCCAGCAATGGTACGATGTCGCACTGTATGACGGATTCGAGCCATGAGGCGTCGGAGGGGTCGCCTGCGCAGAGGTAGCTGTGACCCACGCAGAATCCGCGGCCCAACGATGCGTCGTTCGAGATCGTCTCGTTTAACTTCCTGACGGTCTCAACGAGTCTTCTGAATTCAGATGACCACTTGTCGGAGTTCTTCCCGAAGGAGGACCTGTCGAATGCAGGACGGATTTCGAAGAACGAGAATCTCCGTCTCAGAGCATAGTCCATCATGGCCAGACTGCGGTCCGCCGTGTTCATGGTTCCGATGATGTAGAGGTTCTCTGGCACATAGAACATCTCTCCCGAGTACAGCAGGCGGAGTTGGGTCTCCGAACCGCGCTTGTCCTTCTCTATCAACATAAACAGCTCGCCGAGAATCTTTCCCATGTTGCCACGGTTGATCTCATCGATGATGAAGAAGTAGTCCTCCTCCGGATCCTCTGCCGCTTTGTGACAGAATTCATAGAACGGACCCTTGCGGAGCTCGAATCCGCCCATCGACGGACGGTATCCCTCAATGAAATCCTCGTAACTGTAGCTCTGGTGGAACTGGACCATCATGACGCGTGATTTGTCCTTCATGCCCATCATGGAGTAGGCGAGACGCTTGGCGATGTAAGTCTTCCCGACGCCGGGGGCTCCCTGAAGTATGATATTGGATTTTCTCCTGAGTCTGTCCGTAAGGGCATCGTATTCTGAGCTGTCCATGTAGACCTCTTCGAGGAAGTTCTCTCTCGTGTACTGCGGATAGGTCCTCTCGATTTCGTCAGATATGTCCTGTTCCGTATCTTCGAACAACTCTTTGAGAAGTTTAACATAGTCCGTATAAGGAGTGATGTCGGTCAAGTACTTCGACACAGCCTTTCCAGGATGCTGCCATTCCCCGTGATCAGTCCAGTCGACTCTGCGGAAATTCCCATAGTCGTCATCGGTGTCCGGGTCGTATAACGCCTCAGATTCGACGATACCTCTGCCTATGATGGTGTCGCGACCTCTTTTTACGAAGACGATATCGCCCGTTTTCATATTGTGGACGAAGTCCCACGCCTCGGAAGATATCATCTTGTAGGTTTTGTTATCGGCGCGAACGGATTTCATAGTATCCTTGATCTCGGTGCGACTCGAATACTTCCCGAAATCGCCTATGCCTCTGTCACTAATGGCCATTATGCCCTGTTCGTGGAATCTGTCCCATTCGATCGACAAGGGGCCTGCGGAGTAAATCCAGTAATGGACCTCATCGACGTCCGCATCGACAGAGTAATCAGATTCTTCGGCTGAGGCAATCCTGGATTTCTTGATCAATCTGTTTTCTTCCTCAGATGAGGACCATGCGTTATAGGACAATTCCGGAAAACTGTGGTATCCTAACGTTCCAGATTCTAGGACTTCCCAGCAGCGGTCTGTTATGTCCAGGTATGTTGTCGCGGACACCATGTTGTCCCCAGGATCCTTAACATCCCAATTCACCCATTTGTCTGATTTGAATAGGAACCATCTGTTCCTTCCGTCCAGGTTGATATACCGATTCGGTCTGATCCAGAACAGTCCCATTGTGAGATTCCATTTGACGCTTCTCTGATTACGGACCCTGTCGAAGCATTCTATGAATGCATCTCTTCTTTCCGGGGATTCTTCTTCTGCCAGGTCAAGTGCGACGATGAACATCCTCCACAGGTTATCGATGTCATCTGATTTGCGTTGGTCCCCGAAACCGTAGAATGTTGCCGAGAGGTTGTTGAGGATGGGGATCCCATCGAATTCCTCCGGAATCTTTGATTTCAAGCCCAGTCTTTCAGAGAGGCAACGAAGGATTGCGATGCGATTCATGGTGCTGATGCCTTTGTTGAACAGTCCGAAAACGGTGAAGGGATCTATGTCGGAGGGCACGATATTTCCATAATCCAGGGTCGGAAGATGCATCCCAAGGTCATCGTAAACACCTTGGATGAGTTCTAGTAGCCTTCTCCTGTCGTCTTTGAATTGTCTCAGCCTGTCGGCAAGTTCCATGTAGATGTCTACCCAAGTGAATGAATCCCCCATATGATGCATCCTCTTCGTTCTGATAATCGCTATTAAGCATAATAATGTTAAAATCACCTTTCATGAGTTGGATAGAATCTCAGGGTGGTTCGGAGTTCTTCTCAGTATAACACCAGCCGGGTATTATGCACCGGTGCTGGATATCCGGTGTCTATTTGCTCCAGTTGTCAAACGGGCTTAATTCAGATTCAGTATGGAATGGAGTCCATGAACCTCTCGTACATCCCGATTACATCGCATCCGTGGCCGACCAGTCCGTGGTAGAACTCGACCTTGTCCCTCGGCCACTCGTAGCTGGTCGCCTCCATGACCGAGTCCAGGTCCGGACATAGGTACCACTCTGTCGCTCAAGGGGTATCCGCGAAACAGGTCACCGCTGATGTAGCTGCGGATTAGAATCGTCTTCAGCACGCTATCGTTGTCGGATTGATTACTGTTTGTAATTGAATCTTTAATTTCTACATTAACATTGATTGAATCACATATTGTATTTGAATCACACATCATCTCAACGGCCCCTCATACACGGTTGTCGGAGCAGGAGCGCAGGCTCCGCCCTTTTCCACACATGTCCTGCGGAGTGTCCATCCGCTAGCGGCCCATCTCGCGTGATGGCATTTCAAATTGCATGCGTGCACGCATGTGACGGCGTCGCCGAAGCGGACCGGTTACAATCTTCGATCAGACAACTACTGAAGAGTCCCATCAGGAGAACGAGGCCCGTCTTTCGCAGCTCGTCAGGGGCTTCGTCGTGGAGGCGGCAGACTACAACATGCACCATCTCCGAACATCCCTCCGCTCATGTTATAACCGACATGCCCTCTGGGTCCCTTCATGTGGGAGCTCTCGGTCTTGGAGTGGTTCGATTCCCTCCACGGGTCCGTCCTGGACTCCGTCATGGTGGGCATCAGCTACAGCGCAACGTCCGGCATGATATGGTTCGTTCTGGGCTTCCTCATGACATGCTCCCGCAGGTGGCGCAGGTGCGGGGTGTCGGTCATCGTTGCGGTGGCCCTGGCGTACGTCGTGGTGGACGTGATCCTGAAGCCCCTGGTCTGCAGGGACAGGCCGTTCGACGCGGCGGACTTCGACCTCCTCATAGCCGCTCCCGACACCTGGTCGTTCCCGTCCGGGCACACGGCGTCAGCTTTCGCGGGCGTCGCGGCCGTCCTCATACACAACAGGAGGTGGGGCGCGGCGGCGATGGTCTACGCCGCCCTCGTGGGGGTCTCCCGCATGTACCTGTGCGTCCACTGGCCAACAGACGTCATAGCCGGCGCCCTGATCGGGACCGCGCTCGCGTTCCTGGCCGTGTGGTTCATGTCCCGCTGGATACCGTACTTCAGGGACCTGGATCGGGACGGCGCCCTGGTCTGATCGGTGTCGCGTCCGCCCTCCCAGGATCTGCCTCGGATGTTGCACGGTTCCCATCAGTCTGGCTATGTGAAAACAGTGAGACTTGGCTGCACTTTGATGGTGAGATTTGGCTATGGTTTGATGGTGAGATTCGGCCGGACACATCCGAAAAACGATGTCTGGCACATCCTCACCGGTTTCAAGTCGGAAAAGAGAATGGGGTTGGGAGGGGGCTCACGCCCCCTGAAACGTTTCCGGATCACTCCATGACGTCGGCCATGGAGTAGACCTTGCCCTTGGCCTGTTTCACGACCCAGCCGGCCGCCATGACGGCGCCGCCGACGAAAATCTCCCTGGAGTGGGCCTGGTGGCGGATCTCGATCCTCTCGGAGTTCCCGATGAACATGACGGTGTGGTCGCCGACGATGTCCCCGCCCCTGATGGCGTGGATGCCAATCTCCTTGCCGCGGGGGCAGACGCCCTGCCTCCCGTAGACGAAGTCCTTGCCGCCCATGGCCTCGCTGATGATCTCGGCGGCGGTCATGGCGGTCCCGCTGGGGGCGTCCTGCTTCTGGTTGTGGTGGGCCTCGATGATCTCCACGTCGTAGTCGTTCCCGAGGAGGAGCGCGGCCTGCCTGATCAGCTTGTTGAACACCGCGACCCCGATGGAGTAGTTGGTGGAGATCACTGCCGCCACGTTGTTCCTGACGACGGCATCGGTGATGCTCTGCTTGACCTCGTCGCTGAGGCCGGTGGTGCCGATGATGAGGTTGACCCCCGCCTCGGCGGCGATGGGGGCGTTGACCGCGGTGGCCTTGGCGATGGTGAAGTCCAGGAGCACGTCGGTCCTGGAGTCCTTCAGGACCTGCGCCAGGTCCTTGGAGTCGGACACGGGGACGCCGAGGGCGCCGGCGCCGACGACCTCTCCGATGTCCCTGCCGATGTTCACGAGGTCGAAGGCCGCGGACACGGTCATACCCTCGGTGGCGAGGATGCGCTTGACGAGCATCTGCCCCATCCTTCCGCAGGCCCCGACGAGGCCCACCCTGACGGGCTCTGAGCTGCATTCGCTGTTCATGGTTATCGTCAAGGCCAACGACGCGGCCATATAAAGGATGTGTGAGAAGGAAAGGTTTGGGCGGGGCCGTCGCCCCGCATGTGTTCACTGGGCCCTGATGGTCAGGACCTTGCACTCGGCCATCCTGATGACCTTCTCGGCGACGCTGCCGATCAGGTACTTCTTCACGCCGGTCTTCCCCAGCGTGGACATCACGATGAGGTCGTAGTCCTTGGACATCTCCACGATGGTGTCGGCGGGGCGTCCTCCGACGACCATGGTCTCGCACGGGACCCCCGCGGCATCGCACTGGGCCTTCACCGCGGCGACCGCCTCACGTCCCTCCTCGTTCAGTATCTCGGTCACGGACTCGAACATGTCCCCCCTGGCGGTGGACATGGACGTCGCGTCCACCACGTACACCGCGGTGACGCCCGCGCCCGTGAGCTTCGAGACCTCGATCGCGGATTCGACCGCGTTCTTGGTGAACGTGCTTCCGTCTGTGGGGACCAGGATCTTCTTCACTGTCATCTGCTTCACTCTCCCTTGTTTCCTCCCTTCCCCTAAGAGTCGGAGGCTCGGACCATGGTGCGGGGGTTCTGCCGGGGTCCGGCCGTCCCTCCGTTCCATCAGTCATTTGTTGGATGCTCCTGTAGCATATATTTAAATTGGGTTGGACATTCCATCCAACCGTGTTTAAATAATGGGTCGTTCAGTTAAAACCACCCGACAAAAATTCACGATTCAGAAAATCGTGAAACAAAATTTACGATTGCGAAAATTACGAAATGAAATTCACGTTTAAGAAAATTGAAATATGAAATTCACGGTTAAGAAAAATCAATGGTCAGACTCATCGGCAGAGATATGGAGGTCCAGGAGCTCGAGGCGTTCGTCTCGGACCCCACCGTGCGCGGATGTGCCGTGTACGGCGTGCGCCAAGTTGGCAAGACGACCCTCCTCCGCCACGTCGCATCGGGACACAGGTCCGTCTACATACAGGCCGTCAAGGGATCGGAGGAGACGATAGTCGAGCGCGCCATGTCGTATGTGCGCGAGTCCTTCACAGTCCAGGACGGTCCGAAGACGCTGTCCGGACTCCTGGACACGATAAGAGGGATCTGCTCGGAGGCCCCCACCCTGGTCATCATAGACGAGTATCCCTACATGTCCAAGTCGCTGAAGCATGCCGACAGCATACTGCAGGGGTTCATAGATGGTCCCCTGGCGGAGACAGGATCGAAGATAATCCTGTGCGGATCCCAGATGTCGTCCATGCTGGACATCGTGAAGGACGACGCCAATCCTCTCTACAACAGGCTCAGATGGAGCATAGAGGTGAGGGAGATGTCTTTCCTCGACACGTGTCTGTTCCATCCGGAGATGGACGATCTGGACCAGATGAGGATGTACATGGTCTTCGGAGGGATGCCCCTCAACCACATCGATTTCTCCGGTCCGTCCTTCAGGGAGGTCATACAGAGGAGGTTCCTCTCGCCAGGTCTGCCTCTGAGCAACATCGCCCGCGCTCGCATCGGGTCGGAGCTCGCGGACGTGGACGCATGTGAATCCATAGTCCGTGCCATCGCGGCGGGCCGCACCAGTCTGAAGGAGATAACGCAGCACACCGGAATCAACGCCAGCACATGCTCGAAGCACATCGCGAGGATGAAGGGTGTAGGCATAATCGGAAGGTACCATCCGATGGCGGGAGCCCCCGAGAGGCCGAGGTACAGGATAGAGGACGGCCTGGTGGGGCTGTGGTACACGGTGTTTGACAATCTGGACGAGTTCTCGATGCCCGTGGACGTCGGGAAGAGGTACGAACTGGTGGAGGGCGGGATCAACACGTACCTCGGACATCTGTTCGAAAAGTTCTGCGCGGGGTACATGACTCGTCACTACGCCTGCGATGAGATGGGGTCGTGGTGGGGGGTCGAGGTGGATGAGGACGGTGACAGGGTCGGGGTCGACATAGACATCGTCGCGAAGGTCAGGGAGTCGGGCAGGAGGTTGAGCGTGTATGCGGAATGCAGGTTCCGCAACAGGATGATGAAGAAAACCGACCTCGACAGGCTCGAGCGCCGCGCCACAGCGCTGGACGACAGGGCGAACCTGGTCCTGTTCTCCTCGGGCGGTTTCGAGAGGCAGCTACTGGCCGTGGCCCCGGCGAGGGGCGTCGTGCTGATAGGCGTCGACGAGCTGATGGAAAGGGTCCCCGCCCCCCGCCTGCTGGGCGGGGGCCAGGGGCTTTGAGGCTCACTCGTCCCACTCGGCGAACAGCTTCGTGATGCCCCTCTTGGCGACGGACCAGCAGGGGACTCCGCCGATGAGCACCGCGACCTTGATGGCCTCGAGGATCTCCTCCTTCGTGGCGCCGTAGTTCTTGGCCACCCTGGCCTGGGCGTAGACGCAGTCCTCGCACATCCTGACCGCGACGCAGGACAGCGCCATGAGCCTCTTGGTCTTCCTGTCGAGGGCGCCGTCCTCGACCATCACCCTGTCCATCGTGTGGAGGGTGTCGATGAACGAGGGGTCGAGCTCGTTGATCGCCTTCAGCGTGTCGGGGGCGTAGCCGCCCATTCCCGAGCACATCTGTCCGAACTTGTTGTTGCCGCATGAGGGTCTTTCCTGAGACATGGAGGGTGTATCGTGTATGTCGGACATAACCGATGCCCTCTGACCGGTCGGATTTCAGTGCCGTGAACCAGCTACGGATTCGTTCGCGGTCGATTACGAACGAAAACGAACGAAAAGACGCTCACGTCTCGGAGTCCGATCGGTACGGCGTCCTTCCGCCGAACACGTCCGAGACCACGTCCAGCAGCTCGTCTAGGTTCCCCTGCGAGTTGGCCGCCAGAACCGGGGACGGGCGGTCAAACCACACATCGTCCTCTATACCGTGGAAGACCCCGCCGGCCGCCTTCACGCAGGTGAGCGCGGCCGCATGGTCCCACGGGGACAGCCTGATCTCGAAGTACATATCCACCGCGCCCTCGGCGAGCATGGACAGCTCCACCGCCGCCGTACCGATCCTCCTCAGGTCGTTGATCCTGGGGTAAAGCCTCTCGGTGGCCTCGAAGACCCTCGGCGCCAGCTCCTTGCGGTAGCAGCACCAGGCGGTGCTGAGGATGCAGTCCTCCAGCGGCCTGTCGGACACGTGCACGGGCACGCCATCCCTCCATGCGCCCCTGCCGATCTCGGAGGTCCACATCCTGCCGCTGAACGGGTTGCAGACCACCCCTATGTGGGGCGAGCCGTCCTTGAACAGGGCGACGGACACCCCGACCTCGGGGATGCCCCTGGAGAAGTTCATGGTCCCGTCGATGGGGTCAACGATCCAGGTGTAGCCCTCCTCCAGTATCGGGGCCTCGTCCCCCTCCTCGCCGACGAACGACGAACCGGGGATCAGCCCGGTGAGCCTCGACTTGAGGAACCTCTCGTTCTCCAGGTCGGCCGACGTGACGATGTTCTCCCTGCCGTCCTTGTCCTCCACGGAGAACCCGTGGGCGGCGGCCACCCTCCTGCCGGATTCCGCGACTATGTCTGCTATCTTCCCGAGCACGCCTCTGCCAGCGGACGATATTGATTTTACCTTTGCGGTGGTTGCATATGGCATGGCAGCCACGATTTCAGACGACCTCGCCGCGGAGCTCACCGTCCTCCAGCGGCGCATCGTCAACGAGAACCAGCAGGTGCTCGTGATCTTCGAGGGACGCAGCGGGAGGGTCATGGGCCGCGTGATCAACGAGTTCATGAACCTGCTGGAGCCGCGCGGGATCACCTACACCCACTTCGTCCCCGAGGAGATGTCGTCCCCAAGGGACATGCTCAGGTACATCACCAGGGAGCCGGCCAAGGGAAAGATCTCCATCTACGACCGTTCGTGGTATTCCCGCATCGTCGCCGAGGTCAACGAGGGCAGGGACGCGGACGAGCTGCAGAACCTGGCCATGTCCCTGGAGCGCTACTTCTCCAACAACGGGGTCATCATCGTCAAGATCTTCCTCAACATCTCCGACGAGACCATGGACGAGGTCGCCCAGAGGCTCGGTAAGAAGAGGCTCAAGAGCAGCTCGTTCCTGACCGACGACCACATCGACCCGAAGAAGTGGAGGGACAAGATCGTGATGCCTATGATCGCCTCCACCAACACGCCGTTCGCCCCGTGGGACATCGTCGACGTGCAGGACCTGGACATGTGCATGGCCATGGTGGTCCACACCTTCATGGAGAGGGTCGTCCACCGCCTGGAGCACGAGGTCCATCTCCCGCCGAAGACGGTGGAGTCCAGGTACCCCAACCCCAGGAAGGAGGCCGACCTGACGAAGACGGCCAAGAGCTACAAGTCCGAGCTGGAGGAGCTGTCCGCCGACATCGCCAGGCTCCAGCTCAAGCTGGCGGAGTCGGGCAGGTCCATGGTCCTGGTGTTCGAGGGCTGGGACGCCGCCGGCAAGGGAGGGAGCATCAAGCGCCTGGTCAGGTCTCTGAACCCGAGGGGGTACTACGTGGTGCCAGTCGCGGCGCCGGTGGGCGACGAGAAGGTCCACACGTACCTCTGGAGGTTCGCGATCAACATGCCGAAGGCCGGGCACATCACCATCTTCGACCGCTCATGGTACGGAAGGATGATGGTTGAGCCCATCGAGGGCTTCTGCAACGAGGACGAGTACGGGCGCTCGGCCAGCCAGATCCGCGGGTTCGAGAAGATGATCTCGGAGCTCGGCGGAATCATCATCAAGTTCTGGATGGAGATCAGCCCGGAGGAGCAGCTGGCCAGGTTCGAGGCCAGGAGGGCCAACCCCGTGAAGTCCTGGAAGATCACCGACGAGGACTGGCGCAACCGCGAGAAGTGGCCGGTGTACGAGGAGTACGTGGACAGGATGATCGAGTCCACCAACACGTCGTTCGCGCCGTGGGTCGTCGTGGAGTCGGAGGACAAGAAGTACGGCAGGCTCAAGGTGCTCAGGACCGTCAGGGACGCCATGAAGGAGGCCCTGGACGACTGAGACGCGGGGGTCGCTCCCCCGCACATTCCGTCGATTGTCGGTATGGGCATTCGACACTCTTATATAGCCCGGGCAGGTTGTCCCGACCAATGGTTGACGAGTTCAAGCAGAAGATCGCAGGGGAGATCACCATCTCCCCGGATCCCGGCAAGACCATCAGGAAATGGAGGGAGGAGTTCGGGCTCTCCCAGCACCAGCTGGCCGACGCCATGGGCGTCTCCCACTCCGTCGTGAGCGACTACGAGTCCGGCAGGCGCAAGTCGCCCGGGGTCAACGTCATCAAGAAGATGGTCGACGCCTTCATAGAGCTCGACATGCAGAACGGCTCGCCCGTGATATCCAGGTACAATCCCAACTACAAGCTGGATTGCATCATATCCATGGACGAGTTCCCCGGAGGGGTGGACGTCGGTGCCTTCATCAACGCCATCTCCGGGAAGAACCTGAACCCGGACAGGGTGCTCTCCAAGTCCATATTCGGATACACGATCGTGGACTCCCTGAAGGCCATCCTCTCCCTGGGTTCGGACGATTATCTCAAGATCTACGGGTGGAACACCGAGAGGGCGCTCATCTTCACGAACGTCCACTACGGGCGCTCCCCCATGGTAGCCGTCCGCGCGCACCCGCTCACGCCCGGGATGGTGGTGT
>ERZ1673744.2933-NODE-2933-length-11997-cov-12.246022_pt1 | contig 11997 bp, 9 predicted proteins | sample MGYA00580207_ERZ1673744 | MGnify/ENA primary metagenome ERZ1673744 (study PRJEB41218, sample SAMN15661751) | gut metagenome | host: Homo sapiens | place: Canada: London | collected 2015-08-20/2019-03-30 | study: EMG produced TPA metagenomics assembly of... | reverse complement strand
TGAAATGATCCGCAAAGGGCGCGGGCTGGAACATTCGGCTCGCGCCCTTTTTTCAGAAACAAAAAGTTAGCTTTGGATAACATTGGAAAATCTATCAGAAAAGAGAGTGATCGGCATGGAACTGACGTCGGCACATCTGCGCTATCTGTTGGCGATCTATGAGGTCTCACGCACCCACCTGGACATCAGCTCCCGCAGCATTGCGGAAAAGCTGGGGGTGACCAAACCCTCGGTGGTGCGCATCATGAATCTGCTCATGGAGCGCGGCATGATCGTAAAGGAGCACTACGGCAAGATCTATATGACCGACCGGGGCATCTGGGTGGCCAAACAGGTGCATGCGGAGATGGAAAGCATTCTGGAACATTTTCCGCCGGTGAGCCAACCCCTGACCGAGGAGGAAAAGACCGCTGCGGCCCTGGCCATGACCAGTGCCCTGCCGGACCGCATCTTTACCGGCGAATACGACCGTCTGTTCGGCGCGGACGCTGACCGGACAGAAAGGGAGAAGAATCCGTGATCAACAAAAAACTGCTCTCCTTTGACCGCGGGGCCCTGCGCTTTGTGGGGGCCAACGTGGCGTTCCAGTGGCTGGGTATGCTGTGCAACGTGATCTTTGTGCGGGCCATCGCCCGGCTGGTGGGGGCGGCCTTTGCGGGCATGCTCACCACCGGGGTGCTGTGGCAGAACCTTCTGCTGTGTCTGGGCACGGTGCCGTTCCGGTTTGTGTTCACCCTGCTGGCATCCGGCATGAGCGACCAGGCTTCCAAGAACGTCAAGCGCACCCTGCGCAGCAACATTTACGACAAGCTGACCCGTCTGGGCCCCAATTACACTGAGACCGCCGCCACCAGCGAGGTGGTCATGCTGGCCAGTGAAGGCGTGGAACAGATCGACACCTACTTTGCCAAGTACCTGCCCCAGCTGGTATACAGCCTGCTGGCCCCGGTCACCCTGTTCGTGCTGCTGGTGGGAGTGCACGCACGGTCGGCCATCATCCTGCTGTGCTGTGTGCCGCTCATCCCCATGTCCATCGTGGTGGTGCAGAAATTTGCCAAAAAGCTGCTGGCAAAATACTGGGGCGAGTACACCACCCTGGGCGACAGCTTTCTGGAAAACATCCAGGGCCTGACCACCCTGAAGATTTATCAGGCCGATGGCTGGAAGCATGAGCAGATGAACGCCCAGGCCGAGCGCTTTCGCAAGATCACCATGAAGGTGCTGACCATGCAGCTGAATTCGGTGACCCTGATGGACCTGATGGCCTACGGCGGGGCCGGGCTGGGCATCATCAGTGCGGTGTCCGCCTTTGCCAAGGGTCAGCTGAGCCTGACGGCCACGTTGACCATCGTGCTGCTGGCGGCAGATTTCTTCCTGCCGCTGCGGCTGCTGGGCAGCTATTTCCACATTGCCATGAACGGTGCTGCCTCGGCAGAAAAAATCTTCAAACTGCTGGCAGCAGAGGAACCCGCCGATGGCGAACAGACCGTGCCGGAACAGGCTGCCCTGCAGCTGGAGCACGTTACCTTTGGGTATGAGAAGGACCGCACCATTCTGCAGGACGTGTCCCTGACCATCCCGCAGGGCAGCTTTGTCTCGCTGGTGGGTGAGTCCGGCTGCGGCAAGAGCACCATTGCGGCGCTGCTGTCCGGCAGCCGCACCGGTTACACCGGCAGCGTGACGCTGGGCGGTGTGCCGGTGGAACAGCTGCAGCGGGCCCAGCGCCTGCGTGCCCTGACGCTGGTGCCCCACAAGGCCACCATTTTCAAGGGCACGGTGGAAGCAAACCTGCGCATGGCAAAGCCCGATGCCACCGAGGCCGAGCTTTGGGCTGCGCTGGAACAGGTGAACCTGGCCGACTTCTGCCGCAGCCAGGACGGCCTGCAGACGGCCCTGCATGAGGGCGGCAGCAACCTGTCCGGCGGCCAGCGGCAGCGCCTTGCCATGGCCCGCGCCCTGTTGCACGACACCCCCATTTATCTGTTTGACGAAGCCACTTCCAACGTGGACGCCGAGAGCGAAAACGACATCATGGCAGCCATCCGGAGCCTGGCGGGCCGCAAAACGGTGATCCTGATCTCCCACCGGCTGGCCAACGTGGTGGACAGCGACTGCATCTATGTGCTGGACAAGGGCCGCATCGCAGAGCGGGGCACCCACGCGGAACTGCTGAAAAAGCAGGGCGCCTACAGCCGTCTGTACACGGCCCAGAAGCAGCTGGAAACGCTGGAAACGGAGGATGCCTGATATGAACGAACCCAAGCATCGCAGCCCCTTTGTCCTTGTGGGCCGCCTCATCGTGCTGGTCAAGCCTATGCTGCCCATCATGCTGGCGGCCATCGTTATGGGCGTGGCGGGGCACTTCTGCGCCACCTTCATCACCATTTTCGGCGGTTTTGGCATCCTGCGGGCGCTGGGGCTGGCCAGCCCGCTGCGCTCGGTGGGCGTTGCCTTTGCCTGCATTCTGGTATTTGCCCTGCTGCGCGGCATCCTGCGCTATGCAGAGCAGGCTTCCAACCACTATATCGCTTTCAAGCTGCTGGCCCTCATCCGGGATCAGGTGTTCGGCGCGCTGCGCCGCTTGACCCCGGCCAAGCTGGAGGGCCGTGACCGCGGCGACCTGATCTCCCTGATCACCGCCGACATCGAGGCACTGGAAGTGTTCTACGCCCACACCATCTCGCCCATCTGCATCGCCTGCATCTGTGTCATCGGCATGACCGGTTTTGTGGCCAGTTACCACATCCTGCCCGCGCTGATGCTGCTGGCCGGGTACCTGCTGGTGGGCGTGGCCCTGCCGGTGTGGAGCGCAAAGCGCGGCGACAAGGTGGCCCGGGAGTACCGGCAGGCCCTGGCCGACACCAACAGCTATGTGCTGGAGAGCCTGCGCGGCCTGCGTGATACCCTGCAATATCAGGACACCGCCGCCCGTGCGGCCGGCATCACGGCCCACAGCGAGACACTGGGCGAGAAGCAGAAGGCCCTGAAATACCGCGAGGGCCTGACCGTGGCCATCACCAACACCCTGATCCTGTTTACGGTCATCGCGGTGCTGGGAGTGAGCCTGCAGCTGTACCGGAACGGGCAGATGGGCGTGGAAGGGGTGCTCATCTGCACCCTGTCGGCTCTGAGCTCCTTTGGCCCGGTGGTGGCACTGGCCAACCTTGGTGCCAGCCTGACCCAGGTGTTTGCCAGCGCCGACCGTGTGCTGGATCTGCTGGACGAAGAGCCTGTGACCGCCGACGTGACCGATGGTGCCCATACGGCCTTTGCGGGGGCGCAGGCGGAGCATGTGAGCTTCTCCTATGCGGACGAAGAGGTGCTGCACGACCTGAGCCTGACCATCCCGGAAAAAAAGATCGTGGGCATCACCGGCCGTTCCGGCAGCGGCAAGTCCACCTTCCTGCGGCTGCTCATGCGCTTCTGGGATGTGAACACCGGTACCATCCGCTTTGGCGAGGAGGACATCCGCCGGGTGAACACGGCCACTTTGCGGGCACAGGAGAGCCTTGTGACCCAGGAGACGGAGCTGTTCAACGACACCATCGAGAACAATATCCGCATCGCCAAGCGGGATGCCACCCGCGAAGAAGTGGAAGCGGCCTGCAAAAAGGCTGCGCTGGACGGCTTTATCCGCAGCCTGCCCAAGGGGTATGACACTCCCGTGGGTGAGCTGGGCGGGGCCTTGTCCGGCGGCGAGCGGCAGCGCATCGGTGTGGCGCGGGCATTCCTGCACGATGCACCCTTCCTGCTGCTGGACGAGCCTACCTCCAACCTCGACAGCCTGAACGAGGGCGCGATCCTCAAGGCGGTGCGGGCCGAGTGCCGGGACAAGACGGTGCTGCTGGTTTCCCACCGAAAGTCCACCATGGCTGCCGCCGATGTGACCTACTCGGTAGAAAGCGGCCGCCTGAGCTGAGAAAACAAACTGCAACCCAACGAAAAGGGCCTGTCTCACAAGAGACAGGCCCTTTTATGCTGCATGTTTATGGATCAGTAATTGACGGCTTTGAGGATCTGGCGGCCAATGTACTTGTGGCCGGAAACGGTGGGGTGGCCGTCGTTGGCGGTGCGGGTATAGGGGATGGGCACATAGGTCACATCATACTGGGCGGCCAGCTTGGCTGCGGCGGTGTTCAGCCGACGGAAGTGGCGGCTCCAGGAGGGCATCAGGGGCACCGGGTTATTGTAGCTCAGTACCATGATCTGGGCCTCCGGGTTCAGCTCACGCAGGTCCTTCATCACACGCTCCAGCTGGGTCACAGTGTCAGCGTAGGTGGAGGTGCAGATCTGGTTCATGCCGGTGGTCAGCAGGTGCATCACGGCACGGAACTCCGAGGGGGTCAGAGTCAGCCGCTTCAGGCTGTCCATAAAGTCGTCGATGTTATCCGGGGTCAGGTTGCGGAACATTCCGGTGACCATGCTGTTGGCCAGCTTTTCACTTTTCCAGTTGGTAGCCTCACCCAGGGCCACGATGGTGCGGATCAGGGCGTCGTTGGCACCGATCTGCAAGGTGATGAGGTCCGCTTTCTGGATATATTCCTTCAGCTCCGGCACCGAGGTGTACTGCACGCCGGAATACTGGTTCATGGCGGGCATGGCACCCGTCTCGATCAGGTCTGCCAGGTCCTTGGTCATCACGGCGGGCAGGCCCAGGTTGATGGCGTGGTCACGATCCAGGCCCAGCTGGTCGGCTACATAGCCCACAAAGCACTGGCCATCGTAGCCTTTGTAATTGCCGGACATATCGAAGCCGTTCTGGACCAGCTTGTACTGCAGGCCGCTCAGGCCCACGCCGGCGGTCACGCTGTCACCGATGGCGACATAGGTGTACTCTTTTTTGGCGGTGGGCTCTGCAACAGGCGCCACAGCATCGTCTTCGGTAAGAGCTTCCGGCTCCACTTCCTGCACGGCGGTTTCCGGCTCAGCAGTCTCTTCGGTGGTGGGGTTCTCTGCAAAGGCAGGAACGGCCAGCGACAGCAGCAGCGCGGCCGACAGCAGCAGGCTTGCAATGCGTTTTGTTTTCATGGTCATCATTCCCTCTTTCCCCGCAACATCTCAAGGCTGCGGAACTGCTTCCATGATAAGGAAATGAAGGGGAAATGTCAATTGACAAAACGTGGAAAATCGCAGGAAAAAGTTGTCAAAACAGAAGCTTTTGAAGCTGAATGCCGGAAATAAACGCAGGAAAGCAAAAAGACCCTGCCGGACAGGCAGGGCCTTGAAAAAACGAAACGTTTACTTGCGGACGGCCTTCAGGATCTGACGAGCGATGTACTTGTGACCGCACACCGTGGGGTGACCGTCGTTGGCAATGGAGGTATAGGGGATGGATACATAGTCTGCGCCGTACTGCTGGGCCAGGGCCTTGACGGAGCGGTTCAGCAGGCGGAAGTGTCTGCCGTAGGTGGGCAGGAAGGGCAGGGGGTTGTAGTAACCCACCAGAATGATCTGGGCGTCAGGGTTCAGGGCTCTCAGCTCCTGGAGGATCTGTTCCACGTTGGCCACGGTCTGATCCCGGGTCTGGTCACAGATCTCCTCCATGCCGGAATCCAGCAGCTTCAGGGCAGCCTTCAGCTCTTCCGGGGTCAGGTCCAGGTTTTCCAGGCTCTTTCTCAGGGTCTGGAGGGTCTGGAGATTCAGCTCCCGCATGGTGCCCGTCAGCAGGGGAATCAGCAGTTTGGTGGCCTTGCCGTTGGTGGCTCTGCCCATGGCCCCCATGAGCTGCAGCACAGTGTCGTTGGAGCCGATGAGCAGGGTGATCAGGTCGGCGTCTGTCAGTTCCTGCCGCAGGGTAGGCAGGTCGTAGTAGGCGACACCGGAGGCGGTGGAGCCGGTCCTGACCAGGTCCAGGATGTTGCTGCTCATGGCAGCAGGCATCCCGTAGTTCACGGCATGGTCCCGGTCCAGGCCCAGGGCGTCGGCCACCCGGGCCACATAGCAGTCTTTAGAGTAACCATGGTAGTTTTCCTGCACATCATAGCTCTTGGCGGTGCTGGAAAAGTGGGTGTCCTTCAGGCCCACGCCGGTGGTGATGCTGTCACCCAGGGCAACATAGGTATAGGAATCTTCCTCTGCTGCAAAGGCAGGCAGTACCGGCAGCACCAGCAGTGCCAGGGCTAGCAGCAGGCTGACAAGACGTTTTTTCATAATGAACCTCCTTATATGGCAAACTCAGAAAAAATTACTTTTCCAGAGCCTTCAGGATCTGACGTGCCAGATATTTGTGGCCGCAGGCGGTGGGGTGGGCGTCGTTGGCCACCAGGGTGTAGGCGGCAGAGGCAAAAGCCACGTCGTACTGCTGGGCCAGCTTCTGCACCGAGCGGTTCAGGGTGCGGAAGTGCTTGACAAAGGGGTTGGCAGGAGCCGGCAGCAGGGGAACGGGATTGTAGTAGCCCACCAGAACGATCTGGGCGTCGGGGTTCAGGGCCTTCAGCTCCTGGAGCAGGGCCTCAAGGTTGGCCAGGGTAGAGGCCTGGCTCTGGGTGCAGATCTCTGCAATGCCGCTGTCCAGCAGCTTCAGCAGGGCTTTGCGCTGCTGAGCCGTGATGTTCAAAGAGTCCAGGTTCTCTCGCAGGGCGGCAAAGGAGGAGGCGTCCATCTGGCGGAAGTCGCCCTCCAGCATAGGCAGCAGGGCCTCAAAGACCTGGGGGCCGCCCATGGCAGAGGCAATGCCGTACATGATAGGCACCAGTACGTCGTTGGCACCGATCTCCACCGTGATCACCTGAGCGTGCTTCAGCTCCTGGCGCAGGTCAGGCAGAGAGAAATTGATGCTGGCACTCTGGCAGGAGCCTGTCCGCACCAGCTCCAGCAGGTCGCCGCTCATCAGGGCAGGCATTCCGTAGTTGGCGGTCTGGTCCCGGCTCAGGCCCAGGCCCTCGGCCACCCGGGCCACATAGCAATCCTTGGAGTAGCCCTGGTAGTTGCCGGACACATCGTAGTACCGGCCGTTCCGCTGGTAGACCGCATCCGGCAGGCCGATGCCGGCTACGATGCTGTCGCCCAGGGCAATGTAGGAATACTGGTGCTGGGCTGCTTCCGCAGCTTCCGTCTGGGTCTGCACCAGGGTGGGGTCTGGCTGGGCAGCCCCGGCAGAGACCACCGGCAGCACCAGCAGAGCCAGGGTCAGCAGCAGGCTGAGAATGCGTTTTTTCATGAGGATCCTCCTTTTAAGCTCGGAAACATTTCTTCAACGTTTCTTCTATGATAAAAAGAGCGGCAAGGAATGTCAAGGCCCATTTTCCGGAATGTGTCGGGAAATACAAAAAACGGCCGTGCACGAAGGCACGGCCGTAAAAAGCAGGATCAGTAGTCGCGGGAGGTGATCTTTTCCTCCAGCTTGCGGTAGTCCACCTTACCGATGGGGGTCAGCGGCAGCTCATCGAGGAACTTGTAGCCCACGGGCTGCACATACTCCGGCAGCTCTTCTTTGCAGATCTGCTGCAGCTCCCGCACGATCTGACGCTTTTTGTGGTCAGCAGCGGGGTTCAGCACGACATACACAAAGGGCAGGCGGCCCTGCACATGGTCCTTGTCGGTGCAGCCCACCACCGAGCACTGCTGCACGGCGGGGTGGCGGCTGATGACGTTCTCAATCATGGAGGGGAACACCTTGAAGCCATCGTGGCGGATGATCAGCCGCTTGATGCGGGAGTCCAGGAACACGAAGCCGTCCTCATCCATATAGCCGACGTCGCCGGTGTGTGCCCAGACGCGGCCATCCGAGTGGTGGCGCAGCAGGGCAGCCGTTTCGGCGGGCTTGCCGTAGTAGCCCTTCATGATGGCAGGGCCGGAGATGCAGAGCTCACCGCGCTCGCCGATGGGAAGCTCGGTGTCGGTACCGGGCTCAAACACCGACACAAGGGTGTTCACCAGCGGGATGCCCACACTGCCCACCTTGTTGGCAAGGCCGGAAGCAGCGGTGGCGGCAGAAGAAACCTCGGTCATGCCGTAGCCCTTGGCCAGGCCGTACTCCACGCCGTGAGCGGCCAGGAAGTCGTTCACGCTCTGCTCGGCACCCACCGTGATGGCGTCGCCGCCGGCAGCATAGTTGCGGATGAAGGACAGATCCTTGTTCTTCAGCAGCAGCGAAGAGGCCATCTGCTGGTAGTGGGCCGGCACGCCGAACATGTGCTCCGGCTTGTACTTCCAGATCAGGGCACCCAGCTTTGCAGGGTCCAGATTGGGGATGATGATCACGGTAAGGCCCAGCACCAGCGGCAGGTGCACGCCGCAGGCGTAGCCATAGGCAATGAACGGGGGCATGATGTTCATCAGCTTCTGGCCGCGGCGGAACAGCTTTTCGTAAGCACCGAACTGCTGTGCGATGGAGTTGAAGTCCACATCGGTCAGCATGACGCCCTTGGGCGAGCCGGTGGTGCCGCCGGTGTGCACCACCACGCAGGTGTGGTTCGGGTCGTAAGGCTCGGCACCGGTGTCTTTGCCCTCACCGGCGGCAATGAAATCCTTCCAGCGGATCACGTTGGAAGAATAGCGGTTCTTGTCGGGGGTGGACAGCTTGTAGCCCACGGCCAGATGCAGCGGCAGGGAGTCGGCGGGGGACACCACCAGCACCCGTTCCACGTTGGTGCGCTTGGCAGCCTGCTGGCAGCGGTCGTAGACCACGTTCAGGCAGATGAGCAGGTGGGAGTCCACCTCGGTGATGTACTCGTGGATGCCCTCAGCACTATAGCGCGGGTCCACCAGATTCAGGGAGGCACCGATCATGTCGGCAGCATAGAACGCATAGATGACCTCCGGGGTCATCACGCTGACCACGGTGGCAATGTCGCCTTTTTTCATGCCGATGGCACGGAAGGCCGCCGCCGTCTTTTTGACGTTGACGATGAGGTCGGCATAAGTGATCTTGCGGCCGTAATAGGTGATGGCGGTCTCGGTCAAGTGCGTTTTGTTCTGGCGGCAGACGTACTCGAAGGCGCTGCATTCAGGCGGCGTCTGATCGAAGAACTTGGGGTCATAGTATTTGAGCCAAGGTTTTGCGACGGATGCGTAGACGGGTTCGTGTGGTGCAGTCGTCATAGGATTCAGGACCTTTCTTTTTTTTCTTCTTCTTTCATTTTCCCAGAAACGGCAGAAAAAAGCATGTTCTGCCGGACACTTTCTGACAGGCAAAAGGCCAAAACGGCCCACCGCTATTGTAGTGGACGGCAGTCGGAATGTCAAGGAATAAACTGTGAGAAATCAAAAAAGGACGAACCATCAACGGTTCATCTGGTAAAAACTGTGTAAAGTGATTGGATCGCGACCCGAAGCAGCTCAGGCCTGCGGCAGCCACTGCGCGGCCTCGGCGGCGCTGCAAAGAACCCAGTGCCTCGGGCGCAGCTCCCGCCACTGGGGCGCTTCGGTGGAATAATCGTGCATGGCGGGGTCGTACACCAACAGCTTTTTATTGCGCTCCCGGCGGGGGTCCGGCATGGGGATGGCGGACAGCAGGCTGCGGGTGTAGGGATGGATGGCGTGGGCCACCAGCTCCTCCGCGTCGGCCAGTTCCACGATGCTGCCCTTGTGGATGACTGCGATGCGGTCCGAAATGTAGCGCATCACCGAGAGATCATGGGCGATGAACAGGTAGGTGATGCCGCGTTCCTTCTGCAGGCGGCGCAGCAGGTTGAGCACCTGGGCGCGGATGGACATGTCCAGAGCGCTGATGGGCTCATCGGCCACGATGAATTCCGGCTCCACGATGAGGGCCCGGGCAATGCCGATGCGCTGCCGCTGGCCGCCGGAAAATTCGTGGGGAAAGCGGGAAGCAAACTCCGGCAGCAGGCCCACGTCCAGCAGAGCCTGCCGCACTTTTTCTTCCCGCTGGGCGGCGGAGAGGTCGGGCCGCACGTTCTGCAGGCCCTCGCCCACGATGTAGCTCACCTTGGCGCGCTCGTTCAGCGAGGACTGCGGGTCCTGAAAGATCATCTGAATCTCACGGGTGATCTGCTTGTCCAGCGCACGCGGGATTTTGCCGTTGATCTTCTGGCCCTTGTACAGGATCTCACCGCCAGAGGTGGGCAGAATGCGCAGGATGGCCCGGCCGATGGTGGTCTTGCCGGAGCCGGACTCGCCCACCAGACCAAAGGTCTCGCCCTTGTAGATCTGGAAATTGGCGTTCTGTACGGCGGCAAAGGCCTTGCGGCCGGAGCCGTAGGTCACATTCAGGTCCTTCACTTCCAGAAGGACTTCTTTTTCCTCGGCCATCTTACAAGCCCTCCTTTTGCAGTTTTTTCACCGCAGCAGGCGGCTCGATGTGGGGTGCCCGGGGGTCCAGCAGCCAGGTCTTGGCCTTGTGGGTGGGCGAAACTTCAAAGTACGGCGGGCGCTTGACATAGTCGATCTTCAGTGCCTGCGGGTTGCGGGGCGCAAAGGCGTCGCCGCGGATCTCGGCAAAGAGGTTGGGCGGGGTGCCCACGATGTTGAACAGGTCCTCGCCTTTTATGCCCATCTGGGGCATGCTGGACAGCAGTGCCCAGGTGTAGGGGTGGCGGGGGTCATAGTAGATCTCGTCGGCGGTGCCGATCTCTACGATGTCGCCGGCGTACATCACGGCCACCCGGTCGGCAATGTTGGCCACGACGCCCAGGTCGTGGGTGATCATGACGATGGTCAGGTGGTACTTGGCCCGCAGCTCCTTGAGCAGCTGCAAAATCTGAGCCTGAATGGTCACATCCAGCGCGGTGGTGGGCTCGTCACAGATCAGGATCTTCGGGCTGCAGGCCACCGCAATGGCGATCACCACGCGCTGACGCATGCCGCCGGAGAACTCGTGGGGGTACTGCTTAAAACGCACTTCCGGGTCAGAGATGCCTACGTCCCGCAGGTATTCCAGTGTTCTGGCCCTGGCCTCGGTGCCCTTCAGGCCCTGATGCAGGGTCACGGCCTCCAAAATCTGGTCGCCGATGGTTTTCAGCGGGTTCAGGCTGGTCATGGGGTCCTGCATGATCATGGCAATTTCGCGGCCCCGGATGCGCAGCCAGTCCTTCTCGGTTTTCAGGCCGGACAGGCGCACCGGCTCTGCGCCGGGGGTAGGGTAGTAGTCGATGGTGCCGCCGGTGATGGAGCCATTGGTGTCCAACAGGCCCATGAAACTCTTGGTGAACACGCTCTTGCCGGAGCCGGACTCGCCCACGACGGCCAGCACTTCGCCCCGGTACAGGTCCAGGTCGATGCCGCGGATGGCGTGCAGCACCCGGCCGCGCAGGTTGAACCGGATATCCAGCCCCCGCACCGAGAGGATGCAGTCATTTTCGTTCATCATGCATTCCTCCTTACTGCAGGTGGTTCTTCGGGTCGGCGGCGTCCGAGAACGCGTTGCCGATCAGATAGAACGCAATGGTGACAAAGCTCAGAATCAGGGTGGGGTAGAGCAGCTGGTAGCGCAGACCGGCCTGCATCATCACCTTGCGGCCGTCGTTGACCAGATTGCCCAGCGAGGGCGTCTCCACCGAGAGGCCCAGGCCGATGTAGGTGATGAACACCTCGTTGCCGATGGCTTCCGGAATGGTGAGAGCCATGCGCAGCATGATCACCGACACCAGATACGGCAGCAGGTTGCGCAGCACGATGCGCACCGTGGGGGTGCCGATGCAGCGGGAGGCAACGTTGTAGTCACGGTCACGGATGATGAGGATCTGGTTGCGGATGAACCGCGCCATCTCGATCCAACCCTTGATGGACATGCCCAGGATCATGGTCCAGATGCTGGGGGAGGCCACATAGGAGATGAGGATCAGCACAATGGCGGTGGGAATGTTGTCAAAGATGTTGTACAACTCCGTGAACAGAAAATCCAGCCCGCGCACATAGCCCCACAGCACACCGGCAGTGATGCCCACCACGGCTTCGATGAGAGCCACGAAAAAGGCAATGGTCAGGCTGGTGCGGGCACCGGCCCAGATGCGGGCCCACAGGTCCTGCCCGATGGAGTTGGAACCCCAGATAAAGCCGTCCTGCCCGGGAGCGATGTTGCGGTACTGGATGCCGGTG
>ERZ1673744.2925-NODE-2925-length-12021-cov-4.347150_pt1 | contig 12021 bp, 10 predicted proteins | sample MGYA00580207_ERZ1673744 | MGnify/ENA primary metagenome ERZ1673744 (study PRJEB41218, sample SAMN15661751) | gut metagenome | host: Homo sapiens | place: Canada: London | collected 2015-08-20/2019-03-30 | study: EMG produced TPA metagenomics assembly of... | reverse complement strand
CGGCTTCAAGGGCAGGATCTACGCCACGGCGGTCACCGCCGACCTTTGCGCCATCATGCTGCGCGATTCCGCACACATTCAGGAGATGGAGGCAGAATGGAAAAGCCGCAAGGCAAAGCGCAGGGGCGACGCGCCCGTAGAACCGCTTTATGGCATAGACGATGCGGAGAGAACCGTCAAGCTGTTCCGTCGCTGTGATTATGCCACGGAATACACCGTTTCGGAAAATCTGCGCATTCGCTTCACCGATATCGGTCATCTGCTCGGCTCGGCAGCGATCGAGCTGTGGCTCACCGAGAACGGCATCACGAAAAAGCTGGTGTGCAGCGGCGATGTCGGCAACACGCATCAGCCCATCATCAAAGACCCGCAGACTGTGAAGGATGCGGACTATCTGCTCATCGAGTCCACCTACGGCAACCGTCTGCACGAAAAGCACACCGGCAACACCGTCGAGGAATTTGCCGCCTGCATTGACCGCACCTTTGCGCGCGGCGGCAGCGTCATCATTCCGTCCTTTGCCGTCGGCAGAACGCAGGAGCTTTTGTATGCCCTGCGGGAGATAAAGGAAAGCGGCAGACTGCAAAAATACGGGAATTTTCCCGTCTATATCGACAGCCCGCTCGCCGTGGAATCGACACAGATCTTTTTGCAATGCGACCCCGTCTGCTTTGACGAGGAGACGACGGCGCTGCTGGAGCGCGGCGTCAACCCTATTTGGTTTCCCGGCATCATCCTGTCGGTGACAGGCGACGAGTCCAAGGCAATTAACTTTGACGACCGCCCGAAGATCATCATTTCCGCCAGCGGCATGTGCGAGGCGGGACGCATCCGTCACCATCTGAAGCACAACCTGTGGAAACCCGAAAACCTCGTTTTGTTTGTCGGCTATCAGGCGGAGAACTCCCTCGGCAGAAAGCTGCTGGAAGGGGCTACGGTCGTGCACCTGTTCGGCGAGGATGTCACCGTCAAGGCAGAGATTGCCTCCCTGCACGGCATGAGCGGTCACGCCGACCGCGACGGACTGCTCAGATGGTTTGAGGCATTCGAAAAACGCCCGCAGACCGTGTTTGTCAACCACGGTGACCCCGCTGCCTGCGAGGCGCTCCGCGATACGCTGCACGCCGACTACGGCTGCAAGGCGATCGCACCCTACAGCGGCAACAGCTATGATCTGCTCACCGACACGGTGCTCAATGACGGTGCCGGCATCCCCGTCAAGACGTCGCCGCGCACCGCCGACTCCCGCGCCGCAAGGCTGTATGAGGCGCTTGTCGCGGCGGCAAACGAGCTTTTGGCGGTCGCCAAGGGCAGCCGCGGCATTTCCAACAAGGACACCGCCTCGTTCACCGAACAGATAAAGGCGCTCATCCGCCGTTTTTCAAAGTAAGGAGGGCTTTTCATGACCGTCACCGTTCTGACCGGCGCCTCCTCGGGGCTCGGAAAAGAATTTTTTGAGGCGATCTGTGCCTCCTTGCAAGCCGATGAAATTTGGGTGATCGCCCGCCGCCGCGAACGGCTCGAGGCGCTCGCCGCCGCACACCCGCAAAAAGCGGTGCGCATCCTGCCGCTCGATCTGACGGCAGAGGACAGCTTCCGGACGCTTCAAACGCTTCTGGAGACGGAAAGGCCGCAGGTGAAGGCACTCGTCAACAACGCGGGGTTCGGCAAGCTCGGCAATGTCGATGAGCTGCCCTATGGCGAGCAGGCGCGCATGGTGGACCTTAACTGCCGCGCACTGACGGTCCTTTCGACACTCTTTTTGCCGTATATGCAAAAGGGCAGCTTTATCCTCAATGTCTGCTCCATCGCCGCCTTTGTGCCCAACACAAGGCTCACGGTCTATTCGTCCACGAAGGCGTATGTTTTCAGCTTTTCCACCGCGCTGCGCCGCGAGCTGAAACCGCGCGGTATTCATGTGCTGGCGGTCTGCCCCGGCCCGATGGCGACGGAGTTTCTGCCGGTCGCAGGCATCGAAAACGGCGCATCAAAGACCTTTGAGCGCCTGCCCTATTGCGACCCGACAAGGGTGGCGAAAACGGCACTCAAAAAGGCGCAGAAGGGACGCGCAGTCTATACGCCGCGCGGGTTCTACAAATTCTATCGCGTTTTGGCAAAGCTTCTTCCGCACAACTGGCTCATGCCGCTCTCCGGCGCATGAAGCACGCATAAAAAATCCGCCGTGCGAAAATCGCGCTGAAGTAGTCAATAGTTAGTAGACACAAAATATTCAGGCTACCGGTTCTGTTCTGAACAGGACTGATGGTTTTCCATTCAACTTGCGAACGGGGCGTTCATTGTTGAAGTAATAGACAGCATGTTCCATGACCTCTCTGAGGTCGTCACACTCTCTGTAATGGAAGTGCTTTCGCAATGCATCCTTGAATCTTCTCCAAAAACTTTCCATGACAGCGTTGTCGTGAGGGTTGCCGGCTCTTGACATACTTTGAATTGCATTGTATTCTTTAAGTGGGTTGCAATATTTTTATGCTTGATCAATAGGATAGCCCTGCGCAGCAGGAAACATATTACAAGCAGTGGCTCAACCTGTTTAATACCGCAGTCATACCCTTATACCGGGAGGGAACAAAGCCGCACGCCGGCGGCGATGGCGCGGGCAGGGTACTAAGGCAAATAAAAGTATTTTTCAGTGTGAATAAAATAATCGTTTCAGAGGGGTATTACTATGAAAAATCAACTAAAAATAACCGGCATCGCGCTGCCGGAATACAGTGCGAAAAATAATTCGCCGATAGAAACGGCTTTGGCGGCGGCTGTGCGTGAGTATCCTTCGCTTTCGGGCGATCGGCTTGTTTTCAAAAAAATCGGAGACCGGCGCTTTGAGATATCGCTTTACGGCACAAGTAATCCCGCTGTTGTAGGACGGGACGGGCTAATCAGGCAGCCGCTTGAGGATATGACCGTCGGATTGTTTTTGCGCGTGAGCGACACGGTTACGGGCGATACCGCGGAATGTGATAACTCTGTGAAAATAAAAATAAAGGGAGCATACGATTCCGCGCAATACCGCCGACCGAAGACCGTGCCGTCCATACGCGAATGGTGCGGCTCAAGCGGTGATTTTGCGTTTTCGGGTAAAATCATTTATAATATGCCGTCCCTGCGGGATGCGGCAGAGCGGATATGTTTATTTATTTCTGCTTATACCGGCGTGCAGGCATTTGCCGAGCCGGGCGACGGCGGATGCAGCGGGGATATAGTGCTTGTATCAGCAAAGGCTGCCGGACTTGGCGCAGAGGGATATTCGGCAGACATATCGGATATATGCCGCGTTACCGCAGAAACCGAAAAGGGCTTTTTATATGCGGGAGCTACTTTGGCACAATGCTTTTCGCAAGGCGATAACAGCAGAAAAATGCCAAGGGGTATTATAAGAGATTATCCCGAATATCCGGTGCGCGGAATCATGATAGATACCGCAAGATATTATATGGGAATAGATTATCTTAACGAGGTTGTAAAATATGCGGGATTTTTCAAAATAAACCGTGTGCATTTGCACCTTAACGACGGTGCGGGAGAAACGGAAAACTCGTTCCGCCTGCAAAGCGAAAAATACCCCGAGCTTAACCGCGGCATAATTGAAACCTGTGTAAACGGCGGCAATATGATTTATACAAAAAACGAATTTGTGCAGCTGCAAAAAAACGCGCTTGAATACGGGGTTGAAATTGTTCCGGAAATAGACGCGCCCTCGCATTGCGGAACCCTGTGCATGGCAAGCGAGTCCGAACAGGCGAAAAATTTCGGATTTAAAAGCGCCGCTTTAAATTCGTGGCAGCTTGATTTACGAAATAATGCCTTTGATAATGCGGTGGGCTTTGCCCAAAGTGTAATGGATGAATATATTTCGGGCGATGAACCGATTTTTTGCGGAAAAAGACTTCATATAGGCACCGATGAATGGGTAAAGGACAGTGAATTGGAAACATACGGTATAACCGCGGCGGAGCGCAACGAGATGATGCGCCGTTATATGGACGCTATGATCAGGTATGTCAATTCAAAAGGCTACATACCGGTTTTGTGGAACGGTATGAACAGCGGTGGAAAGCAGTATGACGGAAATACGCCGGTTTCCTGCGAGGCTGAATTTCAAACCTGGTCGTTGGTTTTTTCCGATGTGAATGTTGCGCTTGAAAAGAAATATCATATAATAAATTCAAACGATTCCGATTTATATATAGTTCCGGGAGTTACATACTATAAAAATGATTTGGATATTAAAGAAATGTTTGATACCTGGGAGGCAAATAAGTTCGGCGACAGTTTTGAATTGGACGAGGGGCATCCGCTGCTGTTAGGGGCGGAATCGGCAATCTGGCTGGACGCCTCATGCGGCAGCTCGCATATAGATTTATTTAAGCTGCTTAAAAATCAGATAATGCTCATTGCCGAAAAAAGCTGGTTCGGCGGCAAAAAGAGTTGGCAGACAGCAGATGAATTTGTGGACAGGGTAAAATTGCTTGCAAACTATGCTGCGGGGGCAAATCCCGGGCGCTATTGCAAGGCAGCGGCTGACGGAACCGTGATATGTACTGATTTTAGCAATATTGCTGCAGATAGTTCGGGAAACAGAAAAATAAAATTACCCGTAAAAACGGTTGCAAACCCATTTACTTTGAAAATTAGGCTGAATATTTCATCATCGACCGAAAACGGAGCCGAGCTTTTCGGCGGTGAGGACGGCTCGGTTTATTTTGAGGGTGAGAAACAGTTAAAGCTATGTTTTTCCAGAAAAGGCTATACATATATCTTTAACCAAACCGTACCGACGGATGAAATCATTACGATTACGGTTGTATGTGATGAAAAGGCAGCGTATTTATCCGTAAATAACGCGGATTTTTGTAAAGCAGAACTTTACAAGTGTGATTATGAATATAAACCCAAGGAAGTCAGGACACTGTATACAATGCAGCTTCCGCTTGAAAGAGTATTCACGGGAATTAAGGGAAATATATATTCCATTGAAATTAAAAAATCGGCGGAGGAAATGGATAAAAAGTCCACGGTGTTCTAAATATTATATCATAAATCTGCTCCTACGGCGCGATGCGCCGCATATGAAAAGTTTCAGATGCAGCGCTTCTTTTCGTTCGTTCCGTTTTACTGTAGCTGACTTTTCTTCTTTACTTCATATCGTGTATTTACCGGCCATAATTCCACCTCCATCTCTATAATAGCATAAAAATAATGGTAGACACTTTCGTGTCTACCATTATTTTATCATTTCAGTGCGAAAATCGCACGGCGGATTTTGTCATACACGGCAGACTCAGTTGCAGATGGTCTTTTCCGTGTCCTTGTCGAACAGGTGGATCTTGGTGTTCTCGATGACCGCCTCGATGCGATCGCCGGGGCGCGCAGTCGAGGTCGGCTCAACGCGGGCGGTAATGTTGTAGCCCTCGGTTTCAAGATACAGATAGGTCTCAGCGCCCATCAGCTCGGCAACCTCCACATTGGCGTTGAATTTGCAGTCCGCAAACTCTTCCATATAGCGCGGCTCATCGTGCACATCCTCGGGACGGATGCCCATGATGACTTCCTTGCCGACATATTCTTCGAGCACATTGTCCTTGTTCTTGGACGCGGGAAGCGGAATGCGATACTTCGTGCCGCGGGTGGACTTGGTGTCCTCAGAGCCGAACTCGACATAGTAGGTGTCGCCCTCTTTGAGCAGCACGGACTCGATGAAGTTCATCTGCGGGCTGCCGATAAAGCCGGCAACGAACATGTTGCAGGGCAGATCATACAGATGCTGCGGCGTATCCACCTGCTGAATGAGACCGTCCTTCATGACCACGATGCGGTCGCCCATGGTCATAGCTTCGGTCTGGTCGTGGGTAACGTAGATGAAGGTGGTGCCCAGTTTCTTGTGCAGCTTGGAAAGCTCGGTACGCATCTGCGCACGGAGCTTTGCGTCCAGGTTGGACAGCGGCTCGTCGAGCAGGAAGACCTTCGGCTCACGCACGATGGCACGACCCAGGGCAACACGCTGACGCTGACCGCCGGACAGCGCCTTCGGCTTTCTGTCGAGCAGATGGGAAATGTCGAGGATACGGGCGGCCTCTTCCACGCGGCGCTTGATTTCATCCTTCGGCGTCTTGCGCAGCTTCAGACCGAACGCCATGTTCTCGAACACGGTCATGTGCGGATACAGAGCGTAGTTCTGGAACACCATCGCGATGTCGCGATCCTTCGGCGCCACATTGTTCACCAGACGGTCGCCGATATACAGCTCACCTTCGGAGATCTCCTCAAGGCCCGCGATCATACGCAGGGTGGTGGACTTACCGCAGCCGGAAGGGCCGACCATGATGATGAATTCCTTGTCCTTGATCTCGAGGTTGAAGTCCGAAACGGCTGTCACGCCGCCGGGATAGCGCTTGTAAATGTTTTTCAGGGAAAGACTAGCCATGCTTTTGACCTCCAATTATACTGCCGGATGCTCCGGTAAAATTTTGACAGTATATAGTATATCAACTTTTGTTCAAAAAGACTAGTCGCTAACCACACAAACTTAGCCCGTATTTTTTATCTATTTTTCATAATGGCAAATTGCACAAATAGTTTTCAACACTCCTTGAACAGCAAGGAAATTTCTTGTTTTTCAAGTGATCTATATTCACCCTCTTTGAGCGTCTCATCCAACATGAGCCCGCCCATCGACACGCGCTTTAACCAGTCAACACCGCGATCAAGCGTGCCGAACATGCGCTTTATCTGATGGTATTTTCCCTCGCACAAAGTGATCTCCACCAGCGGGCGTTCGCCCTCCTGCAAAATGCACAGACCGGCAGGACGGCACCGCGTTCCGTCCGCCAACACCACGCCGGCAGCAAACGCCTCCACGGCACGCTTGTCCACCGGCCCGTCCAAAATCGCCCGGTAGCGTTTCTCGATGTGCTTTTTCGGCGACAAAAGGCGGTGCGCCAGGTCGCCGTCGTCGGTGAGCAGCACCAGTCCGCGCGTATCCCGATCCAGCCGTCCCGCAGGAAAAATACCGCGCCGCCGATCCTCTGGGCGCAGCAGATCCACCACCGTCTCCGCCCTCGGGTCACGGGACACGCAGAGAAGGCCGGCGGGCTTATTGAGCATATAATAGACAAACGCGGAAAACCGCAGCGCTTCCCCCTCCACCGTCACAAGATCGGCGGCAGGATCCACCTTGCGGGCGGGATCGCGGCAAACCGCACCGTTCACGGTCACGCCGCCGCGGCGAATGACGCCGCCGATCTCCCGACGGCTGCGCATCCCCTGCGAGCAGATCAGCTTATCCAGTCGTTCCATGTGTCACGCCCGCCGCACGCGGCAGAAGCGCCTCACAAAAGCCTCCCGCCGTCGGCGAGGAAATGTCCCCTCCCACTACACGATCTTTATAGACATACAAGTGCGCCACCGCCTCCCCCGCAGGGTGGTCGGTGACGGTATAGGTGCAAAGCCGCACGCTCTTGCCGCAATAAGCGGAAAGATCCATCCCCGCTGTTTTTTGCAGCGCGTTATAGGTCGTCAGCGTCGCGTCCGCCGTGTCGGGCAGACGCACCTCGCGCACCTCGCCGTCCCCCGCTGTGTAGCCGAGCGCGGCGAGAAAGGCTTTGCCGCTGTCGTTTTCGGCGGCTGCCGCCGTCGGCGTCGTCTCCGGCCACAGCGCCAGCGTCAGCAAAATGGCAATGAGCAGCAGCACGCAAACGACCGCCCACGCCATCTGCCTTTTTGAAGTTTTCAGAGAAAAAACAAACACAGTGCCCCACCTCCGCCACAATGTATGCGGAAAAGGCGCTTTTTATGCTGCGGTGAAATAGACATCATACCACACGAGGAACATATACACCGTCCAGATCTTGCGGCTGTTGTCCTTCTTCCCGGCAAAATGCGCATCGAGCATCGAAAGCAGCTCGCTTGTATTGAAGAACTGCGCGGCGGTCGGCGAAGTGAACGCCGCTTTCACCGTGTTATAATACTTCTCCTCCCGCAGCCACACGCGGATGGGCACGGGAAAGCCCAGCTTCGGCTTTTCGGCAGCGGACGCGGGGATGTGCCGCTCGGCGGCAAGACGCATGGCATATTTCGTCGTGCCCGCCGCGATGCGGTGCCTGACGGGGATGCGCGACGCCACCTTGAACACCTCCTTGTCCAAAAACGGCACGCGCAGCTCCAGGGAATGTGCCATGCTCATGCGATCCGCCTTGAGCAGGATGTCGCCGACCATCCAGCGGTTGATGTCGAGATACTGCATGCGGGTGACATCGTCCTGCCCCGCCGTCTGCGCATAGAAGGCGCGCGTTTTCTCCGTCGGGTCCGTCGCGGGAATGTCGCGCAAAAGGCGCGCTTTTTCTTTTTCGGTGAACATCTTGGCGTTGCCGATGAACCGCTCTTCGAGCGTCTGCGCGCCGCGCATGAGAAACGATTTTCCCTTGAAATCCGGCAGCCTTGCAGCGCACGCGGCAAGGAATTTGCGCAAAAAGCGCGGCAGGCGCTGATACCCGCGCAGGGAATACGGCTCATGATAAATGCGATAGCCGCCGAAAAGCTCATCCGCGCCCTCGCCGGACAGCACGACCTTGACATGCTCCGCCGCCAGCTTTGACACGAAATACAGCGCCACACAGGAGGGATCGGCAAGCGGCTGATCGAGGTAATACTGCACCTTGGGCAACGACGCCCAATACTCCTCCTCCGAAATGATGTGCACATAGTGCTCGATGCCGACTTCTTTTGCAAGCGCGGCGGCATAATTACTTTCATTATAATGCTGTCCGTTGTCGAATCCGACCGTGAACGCCTTTTGCCCGCCGAAATAGGACGCGACGTAGCTTGAGTCCACGCCGCTCGAAAGGAAACAGCCGACCTCCACATCGCTGATGCGGTGCGCTTCCACCGAATCGGTGAATGCGCGGTCGATCTCCTCGACCGCCTCGTCCAGCGTCATGTCCTCGTCCGGTGTGAACATCGGATCGAAATAGCGGTGCAGCGTCACCTCGCCGCCGCGGTACCACAGACAGTGCGCGGGCGGCAGACAGTAAATATCCCTGAAAAAGGTCTCGTCCGGCACGGAATACTGAAACGACAGATACCCGTCGAGTGCCGCCGGATTGAATTCCTTTTTGACATCGGGGTGCGTGAGGATGGACTTGATCTCCGAACCGTATACCAGTCGCCCGTCGGCAAGACGGGTGTAGTGCATCGGCTTGATGCCAAACGGGTCGCGCGCAAGGAACAGTTCCTTTTTCTCCGTGTTCCAAATGGCAAAGCCGAACATGCCGCGCAGGCGGGGCAGCAGCTCCTCACCCCACTCCTCAAAGCCGTGGAGCAGCACCTCGCTGTCGCTTTCGGTAACGAAAATGTGCCCCTTTTCCAGCAGCTGGGCGCGCAGCGCTTTATAGTTATAGATCTCGCCGTTGAAGGTCAGAACGAGCGTTTTGTCCTCGTTATACAGCGGCTGATCGCCCGCGCCGAGGTCGATGATGCTCAGCCGCCGAAAGCCCATGGCAATGTCCGCGTCGGTATAAAAGCCGTCGGAGTCGGGACCGCGATGGATGATCTTTTCGGTCATCTGCCGCAGATAGGTCTCCCTGTCGACGAGCTCCCCCGTAAATCCGCACAATCCACACATAGAAAACGCTCCTTACAGTAATGCGCCGGCGATACGCAGATCCTCCGGCGTGGTGATTTTTATGTTGCTGTAGCTGCCCATTGTCAGCCGCACCGGCATGCCGCACGCTTCGAGCAGCTGGCAGTCGTCGGTGTATTCCTCTTTTGCGGCGGCAAGCGCCTTTCTGTAGAGATCGGTGCGAAACGCCTGCGGCGTCTGCACCAGCTGCAGAATGCTGCGCGGCGGCGTGTTGTCCACAAACCCGTCGGCAGTCGCGGTCTTCACCGTGTCCTTCACGGGAACGGCGGCGGTTGCAGCACCGTATTTTTCGGCATCCTGCAGAACGCGCAAAAGCACATCCTCGCGCAAAAGCGGGCGTGCGCCGTCGTGAATGGCAAGCAGCGTGCAGTCCTGCGGCACGGCGGCAAGCCCGTTTCGCGCCGATTGCTGCCGCGTTGCGCCGCCGCTGCAAACGGCAATGAGCTTGCCGATACCGTACTGTCCGCACAGCGCCTCATACCGTTCTTTATCCTGCGGGCGGGCGACAAGCACGATCGCGTCGATCGCGTCGCACGCCTCAAACACGCCGAGCGTGTGCGCCAGCACCGGGCGGTCACCGAGCACGGCAGAGAGCTTGTCCTGCCCCATGCGCACGGAATTCCCCGCGGCAAGCAAAATGGCAACGGTCATGTCGTTTCTCCTTTTCTCACCATCGACCGATGGCGGGTTCATCGAAATGAGTATACGCGATTTTTTCAAAAAAAGCAAATAAAATGTTGCTTTTCAAAAATCACGGTGCTATACTGAGCCCAAAAAGCACCTTTTATAAAATGGGAGGAAATTGTCATGATCAAAGAACTCGGCTTACAGCTTTACAGCATCCGCGGCCATCTGGACACCCCGGAGGACACAAGAGCCTCCTTCAAAAAGCTGCATGACATGGGCTATACGCTGGCGCAGACCGCCGGCTGCCCGATCGGCTGTGAGGCGTTCGGCAGGATCGCACACGAGGAGGGCATCGAGATCTGCGGCACACACTGCAGCATCGACGAAATGCTCGCCGATCCGCAGAAGGCGATGGACGAGCACCGCATGCTCGGCACGACCAACATGGGCATCGGCGGCTTTTTCTCAGATACCCTGTGCCTTGCGGAGATCGAGGCGTTTCTCGACAAGGTGCGCCGTCTGACCGACGCTGTCTGTCCCGAGGGCTTCAAGTTTACCTATCACAATCACAGCCATGAATTCTGCAAATATGACGGCGACAAAACGATGATGGACATTCTCGTTGAAAATCTCGATCCGGACAAAACCTCCTTTGTTCTGGACACCTATTGGGTGCAGCACGCGGGCGGCGATGTCTGCTCCTGGATCGAAAAGCTCGCCGGGCGCATCGACATCCTGCATCTGAAGGACATGGGCGTGAACCGGGATCGTCAGCCGTTCATCACCGAGATCGGTAACGGCAACATGGATTTTGACAAAATTATCAAAACTGCCGAAAAGACGGGCGTGAAATACTATGTCGTGGAGCAGGACACCTGCCCCGGCGATCCGTTTGAAAGCGTGAGGATGAGCAGCGAATATATCCATGCGCATTTCATGAAATAAAAAATACTTTACAAACGCAAAAAAGCGTGGTATAGTATATAGGCTGTGCAAAACAGCGCTCCGATCCCGCGGTCAGCGGCGTCTGCCTCTGTGTTCCGATTGACCCTGTACTGCGTGATGCGGCAATTTTTGAAGAGGTGAAAGACTATGATGTTACCCGAAGAGAAAACCGCCATTATGAAGGAATTTGCGATCCACGAAGGCGACACCGGTTCTCCGGAAGTCCAGATCGCTGTTCTCACCAAGCGCATCAAGGATCTGACCGAGCACCTGAAGGTGCACAAGAAGGATCACCATTCCAACCGCGGCCTGCTGAAAATGGTCGGTCATCGCCACAATCTGCTGGTGTACCTCAAGAAAAAGGACATCAACCGTTATCGTGCGCTGATCGAAAAGCTCGGACTGCGTAAGTAAGACACCTTTGAGGCAGGCGGATCATCCGCCTGCCTCTGCGTGTTTTTTGTCTGTGACGGAGCGATCGGATTTAGCGATGAAACGGGCGCTTTTGACGCGCCGCAAAAGCGTCGGTTTTATTGCTAAATGCCCTGTCCTCCGTTAATATAAAAACAGAGGAGGTAATTTCGTGTTCGAAAATTACAGAAAGTTTGAAACAACGCTCGCCGGGCGTCCGCTCGTCGTGGAGACCGGCAAAATGGCGCAGCTGTCCAACGGCTCCTGCCTCGTCCGCTACGGCGAGACCGCCATCCTGTGCAATGTCACCGCCTCCGCCAAGCCGCGTGAGGGCGTGGACTTCTTCCCGCTTTCGGTGGACTATGAGGAAAAGATGTACTCCG
>ERZ1673744.2913-NODE-2913-length-12071-cov-6.645889_pt1 | contig 12071 bp, 9 predicted proteins | sample MGYA00580207_ERZ1673744 | MGnify/ENA primary metagenome ERZ1673744 (study PRJEB41218, sample SAMN15661751) | gut metagenome | host: Homo sapiens | place: Canada: London | collected 2015-08-20/2019-03-30 | study: EMG produced TPA metagenomics assembly of... | reverse complement strand
TGAGATCTTGGCCGCTCTCGCACTTCTCTTTTTCCTTCTGCGCTTCCTTACTCCACGCGGAACATACTTTCTGCTAAATTTTTCCTACGCGAATCCACGCGAAGCGGCGCATGTACTCACGACGATAGATTTTGAGCAACTCGTCCTGTGCGTGGCTTTGCACATACTGCCGCATAGCGCCGACCTCCTTGCAGGTGCGGCCACGGCTATCGAACACGCGGCTACAATATTCCGTGCTGCCGTGAACCGTGAGCGCAAAATATCTGCCGCAGCTTTGCAGATGCGCATGGAAATTCTTTGTCAGACGCACCCGCGCAGGGAAAAGTCGACATCAGTCATGCTTGCGTCCAGCGCCGTCTGGAGCAGGCGTTTGGATTTGCTGATGCATAGTCGCCAAATTGCCTGGAACGTGCGCCAATTCCCTGTGTGGCAGAAGCTTCATTGGATTTTTTGCAATCCGGTGCCGCCAGTTTTAATCTATCGCTCTATTCCAGCCACAGATAGAAGAAATACGGATGCATGTCCTTCGAAATCATCCAGAAGTTTCTGCACTGGGGTGTATCTGAAAACAAAAAGCCGATAAAGAAAAACGGCACAGCAGAAAGAATCAGGAAGCACAGCGCTCGAAAGAGGAACTGTCCTCGTTGGAAAAGGCAAAACAGGAATACGATCTCTGGGTGCTGGCAGAAGAATATGAGGAATATGAGCGGTAAACCTTTATTTGTCCATGAAAAGGCTCCATCCAACTGAACTATGTCTCAAAGGAGAAAATTTGACCAGTTTATATAAAAACGCCGTGAAATCATACGATTTCACGGCATTTTGGTACGCCCGACACGATTCGAACGTGCGACCTACAGAGTCGGAGTCTGTCACTCTATCCAGCTGAGCTACGGGCGCATATTTAACTGCCCATATAGTATAGCAGACCGGGGGCGGAAAGTAAAGAAGAAAAATGGCGGATTGCATTTTTGCGGGGAATTGATACAATAAAGAAAAAGGAGGTGGGCGGATGACGGCGGAGGAGCGGATCTTTTCCATCGTGCGCGGCGGGCTGTATGCGAAGCTGCCGTCGCTTGCGCTGCCGCTGGGCAGGCTGACCTGCCGTGAGGGCGATGTGGACCCCGCCGGGACCGACGGCGAAGCCGCCGTATTTGCCCCGGGGCTTCTGCGGCGGGAATTCCTTGCGGAAAGCGACCTGCCGGAGCGGCTGACGCTGCATCTGCTGCTGCACCTCATGCTCGGCCACCCGTGGGGGCGGCAGGGGAGAGCGCGGGCGCTCTGGGATACGGTCTGCGATCTGGCGGTCGGCCTCGTCCGCCACGCGCTTTTGCCGCAGGAGCCGGAGACGCCTGCGGCCTTTTCCGCCCGCTGCAAGCTGCAGGCGAGGCGGGCGGTCCGCGCCCCGGCGATCTACGCGCTGCTGCTCGAGCAGCCGGACGCGCTGACCGCGGAGGAACAGGCCGCGTTTCACCTGGACGACCACCGCCTCTGGCAGCTCTCCGCGTCTGCTTCCGCGCCGAAGACCGCGGACGGCGGCGCGGAGACGGGCTGGCAGGCGCTCGGCCGGAAGCTGCCGGACCCGCTGCCGCCGAAGCCCGTGATCGGCAGCGGAAGCGGGAACGCCGCCTTCGCTGTGCGCCCGGATGCGCGCGGCAGCCGGGCCTTTGCGGCGCTGCTGCGCGAATGCTCCGAGATGCGGGAAAACCGCCATGTCTCCGGCGACGAATTTCAGTACGCGTGGTATCTCTACGGTCTGGAGCACTACGGCGGCATGCCGCTCATCGAGCCGCTGGAATATTCGGAGGAGCGCCGCCTGCGTGAGCTTGCCGTTGTGATCGACACGTCTGCGTCCTGCTCGCGCTCGCTCTGCGCGGCGTTTCTGGGGGAGCTGGCCGGGATCCTGACGCGGGAGGACCTGTTTTTTGAGCGTTTCAATTTGCACATCCTCGAGTGCGACTGCGAGGTGCAGCAGGATACCCGCCTGACGACCCTCGCGGAGCTGACCGACTGGCTGCGGACCATGACGCTCCACGGCGGCGGCGGGACGGATTTCCGCCCGGCCTTCCGCTATGTGGACGGGCTGGTGGAGCGCGGGGAATTTGCGCACCTGCCGGGACTTTTGTATTTTACCGACGGCTACGGGGTCTTTCCGGACGTGCCGCCCGCGTACCGGGCGGTCTTTGTGATGCTCCGGTACCGGTATGACGATATCGACCTGCCCGCATGGGCGGAGAAACTGATTCTGGAGGCCGAAGCGCCGAAAGGAGACGAACAATGGATATAGCACAGGCGAAGCAGGAGCTGCGGCGGACCATCCGGGCCTACACGGCTAAGACCGAAGACGGCGTGTACCGCATGCCGCGGAGGATGCAGCGGCCGGTCCTTCTCATGGGCCCGCCGGGCATCGGCAAGACCGCGATCCTTTCCCAGCTGGCGCAGGAGGAGCACATCGGCCTCGCCGCCTACACCATGACGCACCACACGCGCCAGAGCGCGCTCGGCCTGCCCGTCATTGTGGGCCGCACGGCGGCAGGGAAGACCTTCCGCGCCACGGAATACACCATGAGCGAGATCATCGCCTCCGTCTACGAGCAGATGGAGAAGACCGGCCTGCATGAGGGCATTTTGTTCCTCGACGAGATCAACTGCGTGTCCGAGACGCTCATGCCAGCGATCCTGCAGATGCTGCAGAACAAGACCTTCGGCGTACACAGTCTGCCGGAGGGCTGGCTCATCGTGGCCGCGGGCAACCCGCCGCGCTACAACCAGTCGGCCCGAAGCTTCGACATGGCGACGCTCGACCGCGTGCGCTGCATCGAGCTCGAGCCGAGTCTTGCCGCCTGGCAGCCCTACGCTGCCGCCAGCGGCGTGCATCCGGCCGTGCTGAGCTATCTGCGGCTGCACCCGGAGCACTTTTTCCTCTGCAGCGCGAGCGCCGCGGCAGGGGAGTTCGCCACGGCCCGCGGCTGGGAGGAGCTTTCTGCGCTTTTGCTTGCCTACGAGGCGCTGGGCTATCCCTGCACGCTCGCGCAGATGCAGCAGTATCTGCACGCGCAGGAGGCGGCTGCCGGCTTCGCCGCGTTTTACGGTCTGTTCCGGCGCTATGCCGCGCAGCTTCCGCTCGAAGAAATTCTGACCGGCGGCGCGTGTCCGGAGGCCGGAGCGCTGCGCGAGCTGCCGTTCGATGGGCGGCTGTCCGTCGTGGAGTTCCTGCTGCACAGCCTGCAGACGAAGTCGGCCGCCATGCAGCAGGACGCGGATCTTGCCTTCAGCGCGTCCAGCTTTGCAGGCAGCGTCCCGCCCGGCGCGGACGCGCTCGCCCGCGCGCAGGAGCTGCTGCAGAAGCGGCGTGCGGCCCTGGCCGTGCGGAAGGACTGCGGCGTCCTGCCGCCGGAGGAGGAGCGGCGCGAGGCGGCCTTCCTCTCCCGCGCCGAAGCCGCGTTCGCGCCCGTCAGGACCGATGCGGAAGCGTCGGCCGCCCTGCAGAAGCTCGCGGCGGACGCGGCAGCCTCCGCGCAGACGAGCCGCGAAGCGGCCTGCCGCGCGTGCGAAAACGGCCTGCGGTTCGTCCAGGGCACGTTCGGCGAAGATCAGGAGCTCTGGATCCTGCTCCACGGCCTGCAGCACACCCGCGCCGCCGAAGCCCTGCAGAAAGACCCCGCCACCCTCTGCGCCCGCCTCCTCACCCAAGCCACCCCCGCCGCCCAAGCCGCCACCCTCCGCACCGAACTGCAGCGGCAATAAGCATCAATCCGAAATTTTTCTGCAGCTCAAGGCTCCCTTTACACAAGTGAGCTTTTATGTGCATGTGAATACATTGTGAATTTTGCAAAAAGCGCTTGCAAATGGGGGAAAGTGTGCTAGAATACAGTTAGCACTCAGAGGCGATGAGTGCTAATATGCAAAGGACGTGACATGTATGGCAAAGAAACAGTTTAAGGCAGAATCCAAGCGCCTGCTGGATCTGATGATCAACTCCATTTATACGCATCAGGAGATCTTCCTGCGTGAAATTATTTCCAACGCCTCCGACGCCATCGACAAGCTGGCGTATCTGGCGCTGACCGACGAAAACGTCGGCCTCAGCCGCAGCGATTTCGCCATCCAGCTGAAGCCGGACGAGACCGCCCGCACCCTGACCGTCAGCGACAACGGCATCGGCATGGACAAGGACGAGATGGAAAACAACCTCGGCACGATCTGCCGCTCCGGCAGTCTGCAGTTCAAGCAGACGCTCGACAAGGACAAGGCCGCCGACACCGACATCATCGGCCAGTTCGGCGTGGGCTTCTACTCGGCGTTCATGGTCGCGGACAAGGTGACCGTCATCTCGAAGAAATACGGCTCCGACGAGGCCTGGAAATGGGAATCCGAGGGCGCGGACGGCTACACTATGACCCCGTGTGAGCGCGCGAACGCCGGCACCGACGTCATCATGCAGCTCAAGGCCGACACCGACGACGAAAAATATTCCCGCTTCCTCAAGACCTGGGAGCTGCAGCAGCTCGTGCGCAAATACTCCGACTACATCCGCTACCCCATCCGCATGGAGGTCGAAAAGAGCCGCATGAAAGAGGGCACGGAGAAGGACGAGAAGCCCGAATACGAGACCTACACCGAGGTCGAGACGCTCAACTCCATGGTCCCCATCTGGAACAAGAACAAGAAGGACGTCACCGACGAGGAATACAACAATTTCTATAAGGAGAAGTTCTTCGACTTCGAAGACCCGCTGGCCGTCATCCACGCGAATGTCGAGGGCGCGGTCACGTATAAGGCCCTGCTCTATATCCCGGCCAAGGCACCGTATGATTTCTACACCAAGGACTTCAAGAAGGGCCTGCAGCTGTACTCCTCCGGCGTGATGATCATGGAAAACTGCGCCGATCTGCTGCCCGACTGCTTCCGCTTCGTGCGCGGCGTGGTCGACTCGCAGGATCTGAGCCTGAACATCTCCCGGGAAATGCTGCAGCATGACCGGCAGCTGAAGTTCATCGCGGGGAATCTCGAAAAGAAGATCAAGGCTGAGCTGCAGAAGCTGCTGGACAACGACCGCGAGAAATATGAGAAGTTCTTCGCCGCCTTCGGCCCGCAGATCAAATACGGCGTGCTGGCCGACTACGGCGCGAAAAAAGAAACGCTGCAGGACCTGCTGCTCTACTGGTCGAGCAAAGAGGGCAAGCTCGTCTCCCTCAAGGAATACGCCGCCGCCATGCCGGAGGATCAGAAGTATATCTACTATGCCAACGGCGAGAGCCGCGAGCGCCTCGGTCAGCTGCCGCAGATGGAAAAGCTGCAGCAGAAGGGCTACGACGTGCTGTTCATGACCGACGAGGTCGACGGCTTCGTGCCGCAGACGCTGGGCAAGTATCAGGAGAAAGAGCTCAAGTCCATCACGGCGGGCGATCTCGGTCTCGAGACCGAGGAGGAAAAGAAGGCCGCCGAGGAAAAGAGTGAAAAGTCGAAGCAGACGCTGGACTTCGTCAAAAAGACGCTCGGCGACAAGGTCAAGGACGTGCGGCTGAGCGACAATCTGGGCAGTCACCCCGTGAGCGTCGTCCCGGCGGAGGGTATGACGTTTGAGATGGAGAAGTATTTCAAGCGCGTGGACCCGAACTCGGGCATGAAGGCTGACCGTATCCTCGAATTCAACGCCGACCACCCGATCTTCGCCAAGCTGCAGATCGCCGTCGCGCAGGATGAGAAGAAGGCCGAGGATCTTGTGAAGATCCTCTACACGCAGGCGCTGCTGATGGCCGATCTGCCGGTCGAAAACGCCGGCGAATATACCGATCTCGTCTGCAGCCTGATCGGCTGACTTTTCAATGGCAGCCGCCGGAGGCACAGCCTCCGGCGGTTTTGTTCGTTCTCACCAAAAAGACATCTGTTTTTCTGCCGCGCGCATAAATTTTGTCCAAATCGGAGATTCTGAAAAAGTTTGCAGTTGACGGAACGGGCCCTTTGTGCGAAAATAGCGTTAAAATCCCATCCCTCTGCAGGGTATTTGCAGAAAGGAGCCCCTTATGAACCCCATCGTTGTGAAATTCGGCGGCAGCTCGCTGGCGACCGCCGGTCAGTTTGAAAAGGTCACGGCCATCATCCGTGAAAATCCCGGCCGCCGCTACGTCGTCGCCTCCGCGCCCGGCAAGCGATTTTCCGGCGATACGAAGGTCACGGACCTGCTCTACCGCTGCTATGACGCCGCCTGCGCCGGGCAGGATTTTGCCCCCGCGCTTGATGAGATCCGGCAGCGCTTTGCCGATATCATCTCCGAGCTGCAGCTGCAGGTCGATCTCGCGCCGGACTTTGCCGCCATCGAAGCACACCTGCACACTTCACCGCAGCGCGACTATATGGCCAGCCGCGGCGAATATCTGAACTCCAAGCTTCTGGCCGCCTATCTCGGCTTTGCCTTTGTCGACGCGGCGCAGATGGTCCTGTTCCGCGCAGACGGCTCCTTTGACGCCGAGGCCACGAACACGGCCATCGGTCACGCGCTCGTCAGCATCGACCGCGCCGTCATCCCCGGCTTCTACGGCGCAATGCCCGACGGCACCATCCATACCTTCTCCCGCGGCGGCTCCGACGTGACGGGCTCGATCGTGGCCCGCGCGGTGGGCGCAGAGCTGTATGAGAACTGGACGGACGTGTCCGGCGTGCTGGCGGCCGACCCGCGCATCATCGAGCATCCGCACGTCGTCGACTATATCACCTACCGCGAGCTGCGCGAGCTTTCCTATATGGGCGCGTCGGTCCTGCACGAGGACGCGGTCTTCCCCGTCCGCCGCGCGAATATCCCCATCAACATCCGCAACACCAACCGGCCGCAGGATCCCGGCACCTTCATCGTCCCGACGCTCCCGGCCAACGCGCACAAGCGCAAGGTCACCGGCATCGCCGGGCACAAGGGCTTCAGCAGCGTGTACGTGGAAAAATCCATGATGAACGGCGAGATCGGCTTCGTGGCCCATCTGCTGCAGATCTTCGCTGACCACGGCATCTCGTTTGAGCACTGCCCGTCGGGCATCGATACGGTCTCCATCATCGTCTCGACCGAGGCGCTGGCCCCGGCGCGCGAGGAGATCCTCCGCCGGATCCAGGACGAGCTGCAGCCCGACCACGTCAGCGTCGAAGACGGGCTCGCCCTCATTGCCGTCGTCGGCCAGGGCATGATCTACGCCAAAGGCACCGCCGCGCGCATCTTCCGCGTGATCGCCGACGCGAACATCAACATCCGCATGATCGACCAGGGCTCCTGCGAGCTGAACATCATCATCGCCGTCAAGGAAACCGACTACGAACTCGCCATCCGCAGCCTCTACCACGCCGTAGAACGGGTCATGTAAAACAAAAACGCCGCGCTGCATCGCAGCGCGGCGTTTATATATGTGCTGAGATCACAAGGTCATGTTCTGCCGAGGCGTAAGGGTGTTTTTGGAGGCAGGGGGGGGAGGCCTTAGCAGCCCACTTGTTTTTCGCCTATGCAAACTGGGGGAATTGTGGTACAATAGGGAAAACTATAAGAATCACGAGGGGTTAGTATGATCACGATTTCCAATCTTGCCATGCAGTTTGGCGGGTCGGTGCTGTTCAAGCAGGTCGATCTGCAGTTCGTGCCGGGCAACTGCTACGGTATCATCGGCGCCAACGGCGCGGGCAAGTCGACGTTTCTGAAGATCCTGTCCGGCGAGCTCGAGGCGACGTCCGGCCAGATATCCATCAAGCCCGGCGCGCGGATGTCCGTTCTGAAGCAGGACCAGAACCAGTATGACGCCTATACCATTCTCGACACCGTCATCATGGGCAACCAGCATCTGTATGACGTGATGAAGGAGAAGGATGCGCTCTACGAAAAGCCCGACTTTTCCGAGGAGGACGGCATGCGCGCGAGCGAGCTGGAGGCCGAGTTTGCCGACATGGACGGCTGGGAAGCGGAATCCGATGCGTCGAAGCTGCTGCAGGGTCTCGGCATCCCGGTCGAGCTCCACTATGACCTCATGGGCAATACTGACCCGCGGCTGAAGGTCAAGGTGCTGCTCGCGCAGGCGCTGTTCGGCAAGCCCGACATCGTCATGCTCGACGAGCCGACCAACAACCTCGACATCGAGGCCATTAACTGGCTCGAGGATTTCATCCTCGACTATGAGGACACCGGCCTCGTCATCGTCGTCAGCCACGACCGCCACTTCCTCAATACCGTCTGCACGCACATCGTCGATATCGACTACGGCAAGATCAAGATGTACGTCGGCAACTACGACTTCTGGTACGAATCCTCCCAGCTCATCCAGCAGCTCATCCGCAACAAGAACAAGCGCGCGGAGGAGAAGATCGCCGAGCTGCAGACCTTCATCGCCCGCTTCGCCGCCAACAAGGCCAAGAGCAAGCAGGCGACCTCCCGCCGCCGGTTACTTGACAAGATGAGCGTCGAGGAGATGCCGGCCTCCTCCCGCCGGTATCCGTTCGTGGGCTTTGAGCGCGAGCGCGAGGTCGGCAAGGATATTCTGTTCGTGACCGATGTGTCGAAGACCATCGACGGCGTGAAGCTGCTGGACAAGGTCTCGTTCATCGTGAACAAAAACGACAAGATCGCCTTCGTCGGCGAAAACGAGCTGGCGCAGACGACGCTTTTCAAAATTCTCATGGGTGAGCTCGAGCCGGACGAGGGCAGCGTCAAATGGGGCCAGACCGTCACGACCAGCTATCTGCCGAAGGACAATACGGAGTATTTCGAGGGCTGCACCGACTCGCTCGTCGACTGGATCCGCCAGTTCTCGAGCAAGAAGGACGACGTGTATCTGCGCGGCTTCCTCGGCCGGATGCTGTTTTCGGGCGAAGAGGTCTTCAAGCCCGTGAACGTCCTGTCCGGCGGCGAGAAGGTGCGGTGCATGCTGTCGCGCATGATGCTCTCGGGCGCGAATGTGCTGCTGCTCGACCAGCCGACGAACCATCTGGACATGGAGGCCATCCAGGCCGTCAACAAGGGCCTGTGCGCCTTCCCGGGCAATATCCTGCTCGCCTCGCACGACCATGAGCTGCTGCAGACCACCTGCAACCGCGTCATCGAGTTCCAGCCCGACGGCACCATCATCGACCGTCTGAGCTCCTACGACGACTACGTCGCCTGGAAGCTGGCGAAGGAAGGCAACTGAGACTGTTCCGGAAAGGAGCCTTTATGGAAATTTCCTATCAGGATATCAATCGTAAGACCATTGACCGCTGGGTGGACGACGGCTGGGAGTGGGGCAAGCCCATCTCCCGCGAGGTCTATGCAGCGGCAAAGAACGGGCAGTGGGACGTGAAGCTCACGCCGGTAAAGTTCGTCCCGCACGACTGGTTCGGGGATCTGAAGGACAGACGTGTGCTGGGTCTGGCCGCCGGCGGCGGGCAGCAGATGCCCATCTTTGCCGCGCTGGGCGCCAAATGCACCGTGCTCGACTACTCGGAAAAGCAGCTGGAGTCGGAGCGCATGGTCGCGCAGCGCGAGAGCTATGACATCACCATCGTCCACGCGGATATGACCAAGCGCCTGCCGTTCGACGACAACAGCTTCGATCTCATCTTCCATCCCGTCTCCAACTGCTATGTCTACGCGGTGCTGCCGATCTGGCGCGAATGCGCGCGGGTCCTGAAGCCCGGCGGGCGGCTGCTGGCGGGGCTGGACAACGGCTTCAACTACGCGTTCGACGAGGACGAGACGAAGATCATCAACACCCTGCCCTTTAATCCACTCGAGGACGAGGGCCAGATGCGCCAGCTGCAGAAGGACGACAGCGGCATCCAGTTCTCCCACACCGCGCACGAACAGCTGACCGGCCAGCTCAAAGCCGGGCTGCAGCTGCTCGACCTCTATGAGGACACCAACGGCTACGGCAATCTGCACGCGCACAACATCCCCACCTACTGGGCCACGCTCGCCCGGAAGGCGTAAAACAGAGAAAACAGGCCGCCCGGTTATGCCGGGCGGCCGATTGCGTTATTCCGGGTCCTGCTCCAGATAGGTTTCGAGGATCGATGCCGCGCAGAAGACCATCTCCGGGCAGGGGCGCTTTTTGTAGTAGCCCTCCGTGCGCGGTTCGGGCGGCTGGGGCTTGAAGTCGGGGTCGAGGCCGAGCAGCTGGCGGCAGATCAACGAGCCGTTCTGCGCCTCAAATTCCCCCGCGAGCTGCCGGAGCGTCTGATAGGCGGCGGTCTTGGCCGCGCGGTCGTTCGGGTCGGCAGAACCGCGGAGCAGGCCGTAGGCCATAAACATCCCGTTCACCGCGCCGCAGACGCCGCGCATCCCCGCCATGCCGCCGCCGTAGCCGGAGGCGATCTTCAGCGCGGTATCCCGGTCCATCCGGTCCTCCGCAAAGGCCAGAAAGACTGCCTGTGCGCAGTTGCAGCCCTCAAAAAACAGATCTCTTGCCCGTTCTGCTCGTGTCATTGTTCGTGCTCCTCCTGTTCGTATCGCTTTTCCAGCCGGAATTTCTTCCCGCCGCACCGGCGGCAGCGGATCTGCCCCCGTTTTTCCTCCAGCGCCTGCACCACCTTGCCGCGCCGCAGGTATCTGGATTCCGCGCCGCAGCCGAGGCACGTCACCACATACACGCCGCGTGCCGCGGCGATGCGCTTCCGGTTTTCCTCGGCCGCCGCGCACTGCGGGGCCAGCCGGTCCTCCGGGCAGCCAATCCGGCGGCAGACGGCCCGCCAGACCTCGTCGTGTCCGTGCCGTTTGCCGGTGAGCAGCGCCGCGGCCGCGTGCGCGTATTCATGCCGCGCTGTGTCCCAGAAGACGGCGTCCTCCTGCCGCAGAAAGTCCGCCAGGCGGATCTCCTGCGGCCTGTTTTTCAAAAAGGTACACACGCCGTACTGCCGGGTCATACGTTTGGAAAAACGGACCGGGATGCCGCTCGTGTCGATCCCGAGCAGCCGGTCGAGCCGGTGGTACTCCGCGTGGACCTGCTCCAGCGTCCACATGGATATCCCTCATTTCTGCGTCTATCATACCACATGGCACGGCAGAATTCCATCTTTCCTTTTCCGGCCGGAGCCGTTATACTAATGATAGAAATGAAAAGGCGGATATGCGATGTTTTCACGGCTGTATCTTGAGATCACGACCTGCTGCAACCGCGCCTGCAGCTTCTGTCCCGGGACGGCGCGGCCCGCGGCCTTTGTGACGCCGGAGACCTTCCGGACCCTTGCCGCAAAGCTCCGGCCCTATGGGCAGTACCTCTACCTGCATGTGATGGGCGAGCCGCTGCTGCACCCGCAGCTGCCGGAGCTGCTGGAGATCTGCCGCGCGCTGGATTTCCGCGTGACGCTCACGACGAACGGCACGCTCCTGCCCGCGCGGCAGCCGGTCCTGCTCGCTGCGCCGGCCCTGCGCAAGGTCTCGGTGAGCCTGCACAGCTTCGAGGCAAACGAGGCGGGGGACTTCCGGGCGTACCTGACGGGCTGCACGGACTTTGCCCGCGCGGCGATGGCGGCGGGCGTATTGACGGACTTCCGTCTCTGGAATCTGGACGGCGCGCAGACGAAGGGCCTGCATGACCGCAACGACGAGATCCTTGCGCATCTGCACGCAGCTTTTTCCGAGCCGTGGCAGCGGAATACCTGGGGCTGGCGGCTGGCGAAGGGCGTGTTCGTGAGCTTCGGCGAGCGGTTTGACTGGCCGGACGCACAGGCGGCCGACCGGGGCGCCTTGGGCCGCTGCCGGGCGCTTTCCGACCAGCTGGCGGTCCTGTCAGACGGCACGGTCGTGCCCTGCTGCCTGGACCACGAGGGGACGCTCGCGCTGGGAAACCTCCTCCGCCAGGACCTGCCGGAGATCCTCTCCGCTCCTCTGGCCCGCACGATCCGCGAAGGCTTCGAGAAAGGCATCCGTGCCGCCCCCCTCTGCCGCCGCTGCGGCTACGCCGAACGCTTCAGCTGACCCCAAGCCTCCCCTCCCAGGGGCAGGCTCCCTTGTGTAAAGGGAGCTGTCACCGAAGGTGACTGAGGGATTGTTGTCGCAAATTTGCGACTGCCATTGCCTCCGGCGGCCCTATCTTTTCTCTCGCAAGAGAAAAGATAGGGGAGAAAAG
>ERZ1673744.2912-NODE-2912-length-12086-cov-4.961765_pt1 | contig 12086 bp, 6 predicted proteins | sample MGYA00580207_ERZ1673744 | MGnify/ENA primary metagenome ERZ1673744 (study PRJEB41218, sample SAMN15661751) | gut metagenome | host: Homo sapiens | place: Canada: London | collected 2015-08-20/2019-03-30 | study: EMG produced TPA metagenomics assembly of... | reverse complement strand
CTAAAATTTTAGGAATAAATCGCGGAAACAGAATGGTCGGCCTTGTTTCGGTGGCGAGCAAGAGCGCGGGACTTAAAGAATACGTAAAAGAAAAAAGCGATACGATAGATCCGTTGCTTATCGGCGAGAATTTTAAACAGGGCGATATCGTCAATACGCTGATAACCTGTCAGAACGGCGAAACAATAGCGTTGGAACTCGATACCACGCTCCCCGTGTTATACGACCGTAAATTTACCGTTCGCGGAACGAAAGGTTTATATAATCAGACGTTGCACGCCGTGTTTACGGGTCTTCCCGACGGCGAAGAAGAAGTCTGGACGGGCTTGGAAAATAGCAGAAAACTGCTTAACAGCGCGGAAAAATACGAGGCGGAATATTTACCCGAACTCTGGAAAGCCGCGACCGAAAAAGATAAAAATCTCGGACATGGAGGAATGGACGGCTTTTTAATTCACGATTTTATCATTCGTTGTCTTGACGGGCGTGAAATGCCGATAGACGTTTACGACGCTGCGGCATGGATGTGCATAACTCCGCTGTCCGAGCAATCGATAGCGTTGGGCGGCAAAACGGTGGCTATCCCCGATTTTACAAACGGCGAATGGATGTATCGCGAGCGGTTTGACGTTACGGATTTAGGCGAAAAAAAGAACTCCGATGACGTTAAATAACGATACCAAAGGCATACTGTAACTTTTTATTCCCGATACGCCAAAAAAGCGGTTTTCGTGCTGAACGACGTATCGGAAAATGAAAAAAAACGGCAGTGTGCGGCAATATTTTAAATCGGGACATTTAAAAAACCGACAAAAATATTTTGAAAAATGTAAAAACGACTGATTTTTTCAGTCGTTTTTTTGTAGTACATCTGACGGGAATACCGGACAAAAATAATACGAACCCCGATTTTGTTTCGGTGTTCGTATTATTCCCCTGTGGCGGAAGCGGCGGGAGTTTATACGAACACAAATTTTTATTGTAGGCAGTCTTTTTTCGAGACTGCCTTTGCACTTTTTTTATTATTTCTTGCGTAACTATATACTTTGTATAGTTTTCGGTAAAGTTATATGTTAGCAATGCACTTTACCCCTTGACGGAAAAGACATTCTCGTTTACGCTTTCCGATTTGAAAGCCATAAATTTTCTAGTTGCACTTAGGCATTTGGTCTATAACTTATGTTCCCTTGGGTTGTCCTGACAGTTTTTTCTATGTAACCGTTACGTCTGTTTTCGGTCGTTTTTGAGCCTTTATCGTTAGAATCATACCCCAAATGATTGTCCATTTTTCCGTTCAACATCGCCTCGAACATAGGTCCGAAGATATCCTTAAGGGCATCCTGCATATCGGCGACTGTTTTCGGTTTGTATTTTGCTATGATTTCTTTTGCCATAAGTTCGCCGGTCGTCGGCTCTTTTTTCTTTGCCATTTTTTCGCTCTCGTCAATTTTTTGCTCCTTTTTATTATATCACACTTCTTCATAAAAAAGAAAAGTGTGCAAGCCTTTTTTCTATCTTACACACTTTATTTTATATTCCCTGCTTTATTTTCAATAGGGGTTTTGATTTACGGCGTTGTGCTTATCAAGGCGATGAACCTCGTCGAAATCGACATATCGACAACTAATACTTATTTATAACTCGAAACGGTTTGTTTGAAAAAACAAAACTAATAATTAATTTTAATTTCTTTATAATACTTGAACTGTCTTTTGGTTTTTTCTATACATTGAAATCGCTGCTTTGAATTCTGAATTTAATTTTTTATATTCTTTATGTCCATTTGACTGCTCAAACCCGGGTTCCTATATTTATTCCCGAAATGTTTTCGATGACAACGGAGCGTTCGGTTGCGCTGACGATGATCCTGCCCGTCGTTAATATGTTCGGCGGTTTTGCCGCGATGTGTTTGAATTGTCGGTTGAAAAACGAGGCGATGCCCTCCGCTTTCTTTTTTATCGCCGCGGTCGTCGCCTGTGTGATTTTAAGTTGTTTCGGCAAAAGATTTCTGGCGGTTTCGCTGATATGTCTGCCTTTAATTACCTGTAATATGTTTGCTGTGAATTTATTGATGATATCGCTGGTTCCACTTCGCGTTTCGTCTTTTAGTCGGGCAAGCACCGTTTCGGGCGGATTGAACAGCGTTGCATATCTCGGCTGTGCGACGGTCAATTTTGCCGTAGCCGTGATTTTACCCAAGTATTCTTGGAAAATCGTTATGATATTTTGGACTGTTTTGGCGTTGATTTTGGTCGTTGTTTGTTTGGTCGAGTCGTATTTGGGAAAAATATATATCGAAAAACGGAGCGAAAGATGCGCCTTGATTAGTGGCTGTGCTATATGGATGAAAGTAAATGGAGAAGTATGTCCGGATCACATACATATTCTTGTATCGCTGCCACCCAAAATGAGCGTTTCGGGATTTATGGGGTATCTGAAAGGAAAGAGTGCAACAATCATATTTCAGAAATGGGGAAATATGAAATTTGCATACCGAAATCGCGAGTTTTGCTGCAAAGGATATTACGTGGACGCTTTGGGATGATTAAAGATCTTTCTGCGTTATCTGTTTAATAAGCGGTAATGCATAAATGTAGGTTGACCAAATATGTTGAAAGTTTACACCCTGAAAAATTACACCCTGTTTACACCCGCAAGAGAATTTACACCCTGCAAGATATAAAAGATAGGACAATTATGCAAGAAATAACATGAAAATATGCAAGGAATCGAAGAAAAAGCGTAAAAATATACATAGGGTGTAAGATTTAACGCCCTCCGACGCTCCCGGTCCGGGTTCGAGCCCCGGCGGACACACCAAAAAAAGACTTGCCGCACGGCAAGTCTTTTTTCAGGTTTGCCGCCGCTTTTGGGGAGAGAAACCGGCGGGTTCGGAAAATTGCCGGGCGATTTTCTTTCGCGAAGCGAAGCCCCCCCGGCATGTACACCAACACTTAGCAAAGTCCTACGCATTATACGCGTAGGACTTTAAACTTTTTATTGATGGTTAAAATTTCAAATTATAAAAAATTATTTCAAATTACGAATTTACGAAATAATGTTTTCCGTTTACGGTAACGTTGTTGTCCGAAACGACGGGGTTGCCTTTTCCGCAGGCGCGAATTAAAATGTGGTGCGAATCGGCGTTCGCTTTCGGAATATTGCCGAACGATAAATTATCTTCTTTGGCAACTCAAAAGCCCGCGCCGCCGAAAGGCGGTGCGGATAAAAGAGCGAGTTGCGACGCAGTGGGCTACACTTTGCTCATAAGCCTTTTGTTTCCCTTCGTATTTGCTTCCAAAGTTTTCTCCCGCTATGGCGGGCAATATCGATTGTAATTTGTCATTATTTTACCTCCTGAAAGACAACAAAAAAGCCGCTGATATTTTTCTATCACCGACTTAAAATGCACGTATTAAGTTTTAGTTTTCGTTACATAATGCACCTCCGATTTGTATCCGTAGATAAAAAAATCCGTGCGATTTCGGTTGCCTTTATAGGCTCGTTCTTTGCACGGATTTTAATCCAGATTATTTAATTTGTGGTCGATTTTATCTAAAAAATCGTATCACAATAAAACCCACGCCGCAATCTCTCTTTTTAACGATTTCAACGCCCGTCGCGGAATTGCTACACTTAATAGCAACTCTATGGTAAACGACGGTAATTATACCTATTCGATTCCCCGAAAGGGAACGAACGATCGGGCAATATCTTCACACCCGACAACGCCTTTTCTTATGGCGCGACACATAAACTCATAATGAGTTAGATTTATTATAACATACGAATATTTGTTCGTAGAGTGCTTTTGCGAGACTTTATATAAAATCTTTTAAGATGATAATTGCTACGATGAGAAGATAGGTGCGGAAGGTAAAAAATATTACTGTGAAATGCCGTTGCCATTCATCTTATGTGATAGCCATCTTTGTAGTACGAAAAAGCTACAAAACATAAAAAGCACAAGATTTAGTAGGTCTTGTGCTTTTTGGTTAATAGACAATGTTGACAATTTGATTTATACCGTTATAAAAAAACTATTTGCTTTGGTTCTGGGATTTCTGACGAAATTCTTTCGGTTTCATATTCGTGGACTGTTTGAATACATTGGTAAAATGCGACTGATCGAAGAATCCGCATTCCTGCGCTATAAAAGATATCGGTTTGTCCGTTGACGAAAGCATGGTGGTGGCGTGAGCAATGCGGATTTTTTTAAGATATTCCATAGGCGACGTATTAAAAACGTTTTTAAAGTACCTGAAGAAATTCGACGTTGACATATTTACTATCTTAGATAAATCGTCCACGGCGATTTTCGAGGCGTAATTTTCTTCCATGTATTGTGTTGTTTTTAAAATTATATAGTCGGCTGTGTTGTCGCGCGTTTCGACCGTCGATGCATATCTTTGCGAAATCAACTTTGCGAGTTTACACAAAAGGCATACGGTTTTCAGATCGAACATTATGTTATCGTCTTCGTCCTTTTTTTTATCTATGTCGATAAGTTCGTCGAAATCGCTTACAAAATCGTTCAGGAGTTCTTTGGAAATATTTATGTTAAGCGAAAGATTATTAAATGCTTGTCGGATTTGCGGTTCGGCTTCGAATAATATTTTCATTCTGGGGTAGTGATCGAGTTGTTTTTTATAATCATTCAACAAGTCGTTCCTTATAATAAGATGGAAAATTTTTGTTTTTTCGTCGTTCGACCAATATCCGTGTTCGGTGTACGGCGGAATCATAAACATATCTCCGGCTTTTGCAGCGTGATTTCTATTTTTAACGTAGTGCTTGCATTCACCGTATGTAACCACGTTTAGTTCGTAATAGTCGTGAGAGTGCATCAGGATCGGGTAAGAGCGGTTATGATAATAGGCAAACCCCTGAGAGAAAGCGGAAACGTTGTTAAGCGAATAAAACGGATTTGTATGTTTATTAAGTTTTACGGGATAATTTTGGTTCTTTTTCTTCATATTGATAGGATTCTGCAAAAACTTGATTGAATTTTACAATAATTATATCACATTGTGGTGTATAATGCAAGTGTTGCAATGGGATAATATCGGGATTTTGCGAGTAAAATTATTAAAAAATCGTCGACATTAATATATGATACTACGCGCATTTTGGGTATAAAGGTATAGTCTCGCTCCGTGATTGTCTAACGATTAAATGTAGGATGTGACCCAAAATACGGCTTAAAATCGGAAAAATTGAAGGGTACCCTTCCTTTCGTCTTCGACGAAAGGAAGGGTACCCTTCCTTTCGTCTTCGACGAAAGGAACACTTTTATCGGCTATAAATAAACATTTAATAATATGAATCGCTTCTCTTCATAAGAAGAAAGGGGCATGTAAATCGATAACGGAGGAAAAATGAAAGAAAAAATGTTGTCAGGCGATCTGAAAAATCTGAAAAAATGCAGAACTTTAGCGGCGATGCTTCTTGTTTTCGTTATGGTCATTACTTTGACGTGCACGGTTGCTTGCGCGGGCGGTGGCGGAGGAGTATCGGGCGATCCTTCTGCTTCGCCTTCGGACCCGTTTGATCCTGACGATTCTGAAGACCCCGGCGATTCGGAAGATTCGAGCGAAATCAAAGATGAAAAAATCGTTCTTAAAGAAATTCCCGAGGCGGGCAATGTTAAACTTGTCGATGATGCTATAAGGGAATATCTTTCTGCCTCTGACGTTTCGGAGCAGATAGCCGCTTTACCGCAGGATAAGGTGTCAAAAGATTTCGGAGCGTTACCTGTAAAACTTGCCTGGAACGGCAACGGAAGCGTGAGATATACGATTTACATTGCCGATAACGAAAATTTCGATAACGCAACTTCGTATGTCGTTTCGGGTTTTACGAGGGAACTCGACATTTATAACTTACTGCCGTCTACGACATATTATTGGAAAGTTGCAGGCGATAGATTCGACATGTCGGACACTTCCGTTTTTAAGACGGAAGATCTTTCCGTTCGTTTGATTTATGCCGAGGGAACTTCGAATATAAGAGATCTCGGAGGCTGGAATGCGGACGGCTCTTTTGTCAATTACGGGAAAATATATCGCGGAAACCAACTTAACGGATATGGTAATTGGGGCGATAATAAATTAACTGAGAACGGGCTGAAAACTTTTAAAGACGACTTAAAAATCAAAACGGAAATAGATCTCAGGGCGCAGGGCAAAGATGACGCCGATCAGACGGTGAATTTTGTAGACGCGTCGCTTCCGTACTATAAATATACGATCGGTCAATATACCGATATTCTGGAACCGTCGGTCTGGAACGCTTTGCCGCATGACGGAAACACGCCGGCTGATTCGACGGAGAATAAGAACGACGCGCGCCGCCTGTCATATGCGACGGGTAATGCGGTAAGGAATGAAAATGCAATGAGACGCTCTTTGAAAAGCATTTTCGAAGTTCTTGCAGACGAGCGTAATTATCCTGTCTATATACATTGTAACGCAGGCGCGGATAGAACGGGTACCGTGGCGTTTCTGATTAACGGTCTTCTCGGTGTAAGCGAAGCCGATCTGATCAGAGATTATGAGCTGACAAGTTTTTCAAAGGTTTCCGGCCTGAGATACAGAAGCGAGATTAAAAACGGCGATTTTACCGAAATCGGCGTAATGAAGAACGACTACGACAATTTTGTGGCATTCGGCGCCTTGATGAATGCGATAAAAAACAATTATGGCGCGGAAGGCGGAACGCTTTCTTATGCGATCGAAAGTTTCCTTACCGATTATGTCGGCGTGTCACATGAAGACATTGAAAGTTTAAAAAGAATTATGATTTCAGACTATACGCCGGTCGAAACGGAATACGTCGTCGGGGATAGGCAGGTGGTGGAGGCTGCAAAAACCGCTAACACCCTGAATCTCGGAGACGTTTCGTATAGTTCTGTCGAAAGTATATCCATCAATAACGTATCGCTCGGTAATTCACTTGACTCCATAGACGGAAGTAAGTTTGCAAATATTTACGGAGAAAGGGAATTGACCGTTGTGGTAAACTCGGAAAACGGCAAAAAGATTATTAAAGTTCCGGTGTTTGTCGTAACGAAATATATATACACGGCAGAAGATCTGATCTCTGCGCTGACGATTACGTCGGAGAGAAATTACGGCTACTACGAACTTAAAAACGATATAACTCTCGGTTCCTTCTCAAACGAAGCAAAAGCCTCATTCAGCGGCAGGAATGGCTTCTGCGGAATCCTTGAGGGTAACGGGTACACCGTTACCGCGCCTCTCGGTAACCATGGTTTATTCGGCTACGTTATCGCCGGAGCAACCATAAGAAACGTAAATTTTGCGGTAAGCGGCGGCGTAAATGAAGCAGGCAAGTCGGTTATGGGCGATTATGTTCTCAACTCGTTTATCGAAAACGTAACGATAAGTGTTTCCGAAGGCGTTCCCGGAATCGGGGTTGACGGGATAGGGCTTGTTACGACTAAATCGTTCAAGGGCAACTCGGTCAAAAAGTTGAGTATTCATGCCGAAAATGCCAAACTCGATTCTTTGTTTGGCTTCGATAAGCAATACGCGTTCGGCGGGAATAATTTTACTTCCTGCCTTATCAACGCGAAATATGTAAAAGAACTTGCAAGGCAATATACAGACGGAATTTACGTTCCCGTATATCTTGAAGATATTTACGGATTCGACGGCGAAATAACCGATACTGTCGAAATCGCCGTTGCAGACATAATAAACGTCGAAGGTTCGAACATCGAGTTGAACGTGGGCGAACGGTTCAAGGGTTCTAAGGTTGTCGGCGTTGAAAGCAAAGGCGTTAAAATCACCGAATACAAATTTGCAAACGGCGTGTTATATTTATTTAACGACCGCGGGTTATTCGGTGAAAACTTAGGCGAAACGACCATAAACATTACGTTTGAAGGCGTAAACGGAATTCTCGTCAAAGCACAAATCAGAGTGGTTATATTTACCGAATCCGAAGAGGTGTTTTTAGAAGAAACGCAGGAAATTTTCGTCGGAAGAGAAGAAAACTCGGTTGATCTCAAAGAATTCGGCGACGCGACGGTTTATTCGATTTCCTGCAACGGATATTATTTCGGAAACGACGTAAATTCTTTGAATATCGATTCGGAATTCAGAGCAGCCCCGTTGATTCACGGAAACAATACGCTTACCGTACTCATCGGTAAAGACAATAAATTCTATACATTGCACATTCCCGTTACGGTAATAACCGAGGAGATAGGCGACGTTGTTCGGTTCAACGAACTTATGAAATCCGACAGCGCGGAATACGCGATTTACGGATATTATAAATTGACGGCAGATATCGGCAACTCCAGATCGGAATTCAACAACGGAAACGACAAAAACTGGCAGAACGTGGACGGACTTTACGGCTTCCGCGGAACTCTTGACGGGGCGGGACATTCCATAACCGGCACTGTTTTCACGAGAGGTTTATTCGGACTTGTCGGCAAAGGAGCCGTCATCAAAAACGTTACCGTAAACGCATACGGTTATGCGAACGGCAGAACCGTTCTTGCTCGTTCGATAAGAGACGCCGTAGTCGAAAACGTTAAGATAAACATCAAGAGCGGAGAATCTAACTCCTACCTTACCGAGGGCGGAATAATAACCGCGCTTATGAGTCATTCGACGATTTACAGAAACGTCGAAATCAATTCGGACGGAAAAACGGATACGCTGTTCGGTTGCAGCTACTGGAATAACGATGCAAGAAAGGCAAATGCCTTCGAAAACGTTAAAGTAACCGTTAAATCTATCGGCGGACTTCTTTGCCTCAGAGCAAACATTGCCGAATCTCTTTACACGATAGACGGCGTGGAAGGAATAACAGTCGCTTACGTCCGTTCTTACAGCGATGCGAACAATACGGCAATCGTCGGAAGTGCGGCAGAGCTTGCGATCGGAGCGGAAAACGCCGACGTAACCGAAATCGCTTCCGTATCGCTTGACGGCAGAGAAATTGCGGACTTCTCGTTCGAAAACGGAGTCCTTACCATAACAGATGGATTCACCGCTTCCGACATGGGCGCGAAAACGCTTGTCTTAAAAGGAAAAGCCGGAATTAAGGCGGTTACCGTTTACCTCGGCGTAACTGTCGAAGTCCCTGCGGAGGAAGTTGCGCTCGGCGGCGAAAGAGAAATCGTATTGTCGAACAGAACGGAATTTGCTTTAGACCTCGGAGATTATACTTCCGCAACAGTACTTTCGGTAACGCTTGGCGGAGAAAACATGACTTATTCAAACGGAAAACTGACCGTTACGGACGAGTTTAAAGCCGACGTGAAGAAGCACGGAATGCAGCCGTTGCAAGTAACCGTTCAAAAAGACGGTAAATATTACAACGTAATCGCAAACGTTCTCGTCGTAACGCAGGAGATTTCCGATATAGATTCATTAACTGCCGCGTTGACGCCGACCGAAGGCAGCAGCGTAGTTTACGGATATTACAGATTGTCGAAAGATTTGTCGTCTAACGGCTGGTACTCGGTCGGTTATGCCGCGAAATGGTCGGCAGTGCAAAGAAGCAACGCCGATTTAGGCTTCAGAGGAACGTTTGACGGTAACGGCAAGACGATTTCTTCGTGGTTTTACGGAGACGGCTTGTTCGGAGTTGTCGGCAACGGCGCGGTGATAAAAAATCTTACGATTAACAATAAACAGTATCAGGGCGGCAACGGGAATTTCAATACTTTGTTTGGTTATTCCATGATGGGAGCAACCATGGATAAAGTTACGATCAACATTCTCAAAGGCGGCAAAGCGGATATCGCCACAAACGCGGCGGGCGGCTTGTTGACCTGCCTTGGCGGATACGGCAACACATTGAAAAACGTAACGATAAACGCCAAAGGTCTCGCGATAGATACGTTATTCGGAACGGGCTGCTGGTTCACTTATCCGAAAGATTACGCGCCGAATACGTTCGAAAATTGCTTTATAACGGCAAAATCGCTTGTCGGGCTTGCATGTACGGACAACGCGAATAAAATCGTAACGCCTTACGGCGGAATCGAGGGGCTTACGGTAACTCTTATCCTCGACGCAATAACGGCGGAAGGAACGCTCGAAATCGGCAAAGAATTCGCCGTTCCGGGTGTAGGGTTGACGGAAATAACGAGCGTAATGCTCGGAAATAACGAGTTTACGGCATATTCGTTTGCGGACGGAACGTTTACGATAAACGCGGGAGCGTTCGGCGTTTCGGAAGCGGGCGTAAAAACCTTTGAGATAACGGGCAAAAACGCGGACGGATACACCGTTAAACAGACGGTAACGGTAACAGCCGAATTCAGGGCAGAGGAAGTTGCGCTCGACGGCGAAAGAGAAATCGTATTGTCGAACGGAACGGAATTTGCTTTAGACCTCGGAGATTATACTTCCGCAACAGTACTTTCGGTAACGCTTGGCGGAGAAAACATGACTTATTCAAACGGAAAACTGACCGTTACGGACGAGTTTAAAGCCGACGTGAAGAAGCACGGAATGCAGCCGTTGCAAGTAACCGTTCAAAAAGACGGTAAATATTACAACGTAATCGCAAACGTTCTCGTCGTAACGCAGGAGATTTCCGATATAGATTCATTAACTGCCGCGTTGACGCCGACCGAAGGCAGCAGCGTAGTTTACGGATATTACAGATTGTCGAAAGATTTGTCGTCTAACGGCTGGTACTCGGTCGGTTATGCCGCGAAATGGTCGGCAGTGCAAAGAAGCAACGCCGATTTAGGCTTCAGAGGAACGTTTGACGGTAACGGCAAGACGATTTCTTCGTGGTTTTACGGAGACGGCTTGTTCGGAGTTGTCGGCAACGGCGCGGTGATAAAAAATCTTACGATTAACAATAAACAGTATCAGGGCGGCAACGGGAATTTCAATACTTTGTTTGGTTATTCCATGATGGGAGCAACCATGGATAAAGTTACGATCAACATTCTCAAAGGCGGCAAAGCGGATATCGCCACAAACGCGGCGGGCGGCTTGTTGACCTGCCTTGGCGGATACGGCAACACATTGAAAAACGTAACGATAAACGCCAAAGGTCTCGCGATAGATACGTTATTCGGAACGGGCTGCTGGTTCACTTATCCGAAAGATTACGCGCCGAATACGTTCGAAAATTGCTTTATAACGGCAAAATCGCTTGTCGGGCTTGCATGTACGGACAATGCGAATAAAATCGTAACGCCTTATGAGAACGTTAGCGGACTTACCGTAACGCTCGGAGCATAAAAAGTATTCCGATGAAAAAATATCCGATAATTACTGTAATTTTGCTTTTTTTGGTTTTCGTTCTGTCCGCATGTTCCGATAACGGCGACGCGGGAGACCAAAGCAAAAGCGAAAACCCGAAGACAAGTGCTTCGGAAAAAATACCGGACGATTCGGCAACTTCCGCCGCGCAATACACAGTTTATTTTGAAACGGACGGCGAAATTATTTACGAAACGAAGGTTAAAAGCGGCGACACGACGGAACAACCCGAATCTCCGACAAAAAACCATTACTTTTTAAGCGGTTGGTATAAGGGCGGCGAAAAGTGGGACTTTAAAGCCGATAAAGTCGTTTCGGATATAACGCTCGTCGCAAAATGGGCGCCCGAAGTTTATACGGTGACTTTCGTCAGCGAAGTAGGCGAAAAGGCGGAAAAACAGACGATAACTTACGACCCCGTAAACGGTAAGGTCGTTGAGCCGAATATAAAAAAATTCGTTAAAACCTCGGCTTACGAGTATGAATTCGTCGGTTGGTATTTCGGCGATACGAAATGGAATTTCGATAATATCGTCGCGGAAAACATGAAACTTGTCGCAATGTGGAACAAAAACACCGCCATAGGTGTTTTGCCGAGCGATTAAGAATATAGGAGGAATTTATATGAAAAATTATGCAAAACCGAATATGGAAATCTTAAAAATCGGAAACGAAGCCGACATTGTAACGGCGTCGCAAATTAACGATAACATATTCAACGACGGAGAATGGGATCTTGGAAATCTCGCGAACGGAAATTAAGGGGGGGGGGAAGAATGATGAAAACTATTAAAAGAGTAAAATTGTGTTTAATAG
>ERZ1673744.2911-NODE-2911-length-12090-cov-5.623182_pt1 | contig 12090 bp, 11 predicted proteins | sample MGYA00580207_ERZ1673744 | MGnify/ENA primary metagenome ERZ1673744 (study PRJEB41218, sample SAMN15661751) | gut metagenome | host: Homo sapiens | place: Canada: London | collected 2015-08-20/2019-03-30 | study: EMG produced TPA metagenomics assembly of... | reverse complement strand
AACAACCACTACATCAGCGAGCCCTCCAAGGACAGGATGAGGGTCAAGAGGGTGCAGGTCATCCGCGACTACAGCAAGATTGACGGCACCACCACCAACTACCTGATCCCCCTGGAGGTCATCTGCAGGTACTACGCCGCCGGATCCCTGCTGGACAGGCTCAAGTCCGGCAAGGTGAAGCCCGAGGACCTGGGATTCCCCGCGGGACACGAGGTCAAGAGAGGGGAGAAGCTCCCCAGGCCCTTCGTCGAGTGCACCACCAAGCTGGAGGAGCACGACGAGAACCTGACCGAGGCCGAGGCCAAGGAGATGGCCGGGCTCTCCGACGCCGAGTACCAGGAGATCGTGGACACCGTTCTCAGGATCGACCAGATCATCGCGGAGGAGGCCGGCAAGCGCGGGCTCATCCACTGCGACGGAAAGAAGGAGTTCGGATACGACAAGGAGAGGAAGCTCATGGTCGTCGACACCTTCGGAACCCTGGACGAGGACCGCTGGTGGGACGCCGAGGAGTACGCCAAGGGCAACATCGTCGAGCTCTCCAAGGAGTTCGTCCGCCAGTACTACCGCGAGACCGGATACCACGACGAGCTCTACGCCGCCAGGGACGCCGGCAAGCCCGAGCCCGACATACCCGCTCTCCCCCAGGACATCATCGACCGCGTGAGCAAGCTCTACGTAGACATGTACGAGCGCATCACCGGCGAGAAGTTCTGATCAAACTCCACGGGAGGGGCCTTCCGCCCCTCCCTCCCTTTTCAGTCCATCACCCTTATGTTCTGTGGTGATGGCGTGTGGATTCGGCATCTTCGGCCGGGTGCTGGATGTCGATGTCCTTTGCTCTCCTGTAAATAGATGAATATCGATATCGGGGTCCGGTATAACCCAGGAGATGTACGAAATGAAGGATCTCGGAGTCAAACCGTGCATGTTCCCGATGCCCGTCGGGATGATCGCGACCTACAACGACGACGGAACCGTCGATGTCATGAACATGGCTTGGGGCGGCGTCTGCGGGGACAACCTCGTAGCCCTCAACCTGGACGAGGGGCACAGGACCTCGGACAACATCAAGAAGCGCATGGCGTTCACGCTCGCCATACCGGACGTGAAGCACGTCAAGGAGGCCGACTACTTCGGCATAGTCTCCGGAAACGACGTCAAGGACAAGTTCGAGCGCACGGGGCTCACCGCCGTGAAGAGCGGGAGGGTCGATGCGCCCATCGTGAAGGAGTTCCCGGTGACCCTGGAGTGCAAGGTCGCAGAGATCCAGCACGGGATCGAAGGGTTCCGTGTGGTAGGGGAGATAGTCAACGTGGTCGCTGACGAAGGCGTCCTGGACGCTGACGGGGAGGTCGACCCTGTGAAGGTCGATCCGATAATGTACGACCCGTTCCAGAGGGGGTACTACGCCCTCGGCAGGAAGGTCGGACAGGCCTGGGACTCGGGCAACGACCTCTGAGCCGTAAACCGCCAGGGCCAGCCGGCCCTGCATTATATCCAGAAACCATTATCATCTGGACTTCGGCAAGCCTCGGCATGGATTTCCTGTCTTTCGATGGTTTTATTTAAATTATGTTTGTGCAACTGGAAAGAATTCTTTCCAGTATGTGGAAAGAATTTCCTCCAGTAAGTGGAAAGAATAGTTTCCATTAAGTACAGTCCGATGTATTCACATGTCATGCCACTCACCCCCGATGGTTACAGACCCAGGATTGTCGACGATATGCTGGAGCGGAAGCTTCGCGTGTTCGGAGCCGTGAGCGTGGAGGGTCCGAAGTGGTGCGGAAAGACATGGACCGCGGAGAACCATGCGGAGAGTGAGATCAAAATCGCGGAAAACAGAGGTCCGTTGACGAACCGCGACTATGTGCTCGCGGATGTCCGCAGGGCTCTGACCGGGGATCCTCCTCATCTGATAGATGAGTGGCAGGTAGTCCCACAAATATGGGACTCCGTCCGTTCCAATCTGGATAGTCATCCCAGTCATGGTAGATACATTCTGACGGGTTCGTCAGTTCCTAAGCGTGAGACATACATTCACAGCGGCACTGGGCGCATCGCTAGGCTCAAGATGCGTACCATGACGTTGTTCGAGACCGGCGATTCGGACGGCAGTGTGTCGCTGCGTGAACTCATGCAGGGGAATCTCGTTACGTCCGAGAAGAGGGATGTCGAACTGGAGCAGCTGGTGGACCTTGTCGTCCGCGGAGGATGGCCGACTACGTTGACGGTGGATCCCGAGGACTACGGACTCGTTCCGAAAGAGTACATAGAGTCCGCGATCGAGGATGCCTGCAGGCTCGATGGGAGACAGAGGGACAGGGAGAAGATGAGGATGCTGCTCAGATCCCTGTCCAGAAACGAAAGCACTGTCGTCAGCAATGAAACTGTGAAGGACGATATGAAGTCCTATGACGACGAGAAGATCTCCAACGACACATTCTACGATTACTCGGATTGCCTGGACCGCATCCATCTCCTGGAGGACACGCCGAGTTTCAAACCGAACTTCAGGTCAAGCGTTCGTGTAGGCAAGAAGCCCAAGAGGCATCTGACCGATGTGTCTCTCGCCGTTGCCGCACTCGGTCTGAACCGTGAGAAGCTGATGGGGGACCTGAACACGTTCGGATTCATGTTCGAGGCCCTCTGCGAACATGATCTGCAGATATACGCCGAATCCGCAGGCGGGACGCTGTACCACTATCGCGACGACTCGGGAAGAGAGGTCGACGCCGTCGTGGAGGCCGAGGACGGGAGCTGGGGCGCGTTCGAGATTAAGCTCGGCGCGGGTCAGATAGACGGCGCCGCCGAGCATCTCCTGAAGATGAGGGACGTGTTCAAGTCCAGGGGCGGCTCCCCATGCGTGCTATGCGTCATAAGCGGGCTGTCGAGCTGGGCGTACCAGCGTCCCGACGGGGTCTTCGTGGTCCCGATAACCTCATTGGGTCCGTGATCAGAGAAGGTCCGCCGCCACCAGCTTCTCTCCGATCGGGCAGTCCAGGTCCTTGCCGAGGCTTGTGACGGTGTACTTCTGCCCCTCCCTCTTGCCGACCGCATGGCATCTGAAGTAGTTGGGACAGGAGACCTCCTGGCACTTGGGCTCGGAGTACGTTATGGTGACACCCTCCATGGCGCCCTTCTTGGGCACGGCCCCGGGCGTGGAGACCTTCTCCACCTCGACGGCGACGACCTCCCCCTCGCACTCCTCGCAGGCATGCCTCTGGTTCCTGACCTCGACGACCCTGTACCTCGCACCGGGCTCGAGGTTGAAGCAAACGCCCTTGAGCCTGCAGTCCTTGCAGTCGGTGAGCGGTCCCATGAAGTAGAATTCGCCGCCGACCTTGGCCTGCGGCTCGCTGAGCAGAGTGATCAATGCCATTCCATCACCTCTAATATGAACTCAAATCACGCCCGTGGCGCGTGCGACCGTCTCGGCGACCTCCTCGCTGATCCCCTTGTCCCCCAGGATCGTGAACCTGTCCGACCTGATCTCGTGGGCGTGGGACATGGCGTGAATGACGTCCTCGGGGCTGATCCCGAGGTCCTTGGCGGTGGTCGGTGCGCCGATGCTCTTCAGCGCGTCCCTGATGCCCTCCCAGTCCCCGCCGTGCAGATACATGGTCATGATGGATCCGACCCCGCACTGCTCCCCATGGAGCGCCTTGCCGGGGCATGTCAGGTCCAGCATATGGGAGAACATGTGCTCCGCGCCGCTGGTGGGCCTGGAGCTTCCCGCTATGCACATCGACACCCCGGACATGATGATGGGCTTGATGGCGATCCATACGCTGTCCTCCAGGTCGGGTCTGATGAGACCGCAGTTGTCGATTATGGACTCCGCCGCGTACCTGGATATCGTGTAGGCGGTCCTGCTGAAGTCCACGTTCTTGAGCCTCCTGGCGAAGTCCCAGTCCTCGAGGGCCGTCAGGTTGGAGATGACGTCTGCGCATCCGGACGCAAGCAGGCGGTAGGGTGCCTTGGCTATGATTCCGGTGTCCGCGATGACCCCGATGGGGGACGCGGAGCCGATGGAGCGGGATCCGGTGGATGACTTGAGGGACGCCCTGTTGGAGGCGATCCCGTCGTGCGCCGCCGACGTGGGTATGCTGATGAACGGGATGTTGAGCTCGTTGGAGGCGATCTTGGCCAGGTCTATCTTGCTCCCGCCGCCCACGGCGAGGATGAATCCCGAGCCGAACTCCCTGATGCGATCCTCGGCGATGCGTGCGTTCTCGATGCTGGCCTCCCCGACCTGGACGACGTCGATGTCATATCCGTCCATGTAGCTCAGGACGTCCCTGGCTGCGGCGTCCATCGTCTTGGTGCCGGTGATAATCGTGCCAGTCTTGCCGAAGTGGACGTTCTCGCACATCTCCCTGATGCTGCCGAGGGCGTCGTGCCCGGCGACAATGTTCCTGGGCACCTCGATCAGCTTGACCTTCGTGAAGTCCTCCATCTCCCGTTCTCCTTTCGGACGCTATTGTCGGAGGACATTATAAATGGTGGCGCGATTCTTACTTTGTTTCATAACAATTGACATCAGTTTTAACAAGTTGGCGCTGTATACCCTATTCTTCTGAGTTCTTCCGAAGATGCTCGTATGCAGTAGGGGGCTATTCAGGAAGGTTCATTAAGATAATGGAAGGAAGTCGATGTCTGGTAGCGGTATGCGTCTTTTCCGTGGAAGGAATCCGACCGAGTCGGAGATCTCATCGAGGCCACTATCCAAGGATGTTGCGGATCTGATCCTCGTGGACGAATCTAATTCGTTCTCAAGCAGAGATGATGACAGCCGCAAGAATCTCACCATCGTATGCACAAGAGTGAGGGATGTCCACAGGTTCGAGAAAACGGCAGATCTGCTTCCGTCCAAGAAGGGGGGTTCGGACAAAATATAGCAACACCAAGAACTCCGACCGTGTAAGGATCCTTAAGGACATATCCTCACAGGATGTGGTTATCGTCGAGAGCCATCGTCCGATAGACTATGTCGCTGTCGAGACTCCGGAGGCAAAGAAGAAACTTTATATGGGACACTGTCGGAGGCAGTGGGCAAGGCGCTGGATGTGGATCCGACCAGGGATGCAGATGTAGTTCTCGACACACCGCCCGTCTCCATCGACAGAGAACTCAGGACGTTATCCCGGCATCTGGACGACACAGGCAGAAAGGTCAGATGGTTCGAGACCAGGCGTAGTGCGTCGGATAAATTCCTTCAGGTTCACGATTTCGCCACAGGTACCGTCTCCGATCACATCGAGGGAGTGGATGGGAAGGACAACTATAGAATCATCAGAAAGCGTGTCAGAGAAAGCTGAATGCTGCGACGTGCCCCGTGACATTTATTCGCCCGTTTCCAAGCGGCCGTCTCTACTTCCCGGAACCGGTACTGAGGCAGCTCCCGCGGTTCGCTTCGCAGCACTTCACCATTGATGCTGATTGTTTAAATAACTATGTCAAAACAGTCTAGTTTCAATTCTCCGATATATGCCTCCATCACTGGATTGACAACGAAATGGCGCCTTAATCGAGTTTTTACATGTGGAGAGATCATCATTTCGGACCGTTATGACTTGACTCCGGTCTCACTGTCTATTCAGTTTGGACGACAAGGATCGGAAAGAGTTACAGATTATCGGAATCCTCGGTAACAGAAATGTTGAATAGGGCAGATCTGGGCCGGTTCACAGCCAGGAGTTAATTATTCAACAGAGTACACGATTTCAGAGCCATGAACAGGGTCCTCATAATCTGCGGCAGCGCCGGTCGCGGCGGGGTAACCGAGACCATGTGTCAGGCGGCCGCCGAGGTCTTCAGGGCCAACAACTGCGACGTGTACGTGGCGTACCCGTCGGACATGGACATCCACCACTGCACAGGATGCGACGCGTGCGCTGAGGGCAGGTGCTCGATAGACGACGACATGGGCATCCTCTACAGGCTCTTCGGGGAGTCCGACCTCGTTGTCCTCGCGACACCGCTGCACTTCAGCGGCCCTTCTTCCCTGCTCAAGACGGTCCTCGACCGCTTCCAGGCCTACTGGCATGACAAGGTCCTGCCGCATCCCCTGGCATGCTGTGCGATGCTCTGCGCGGGCAGCCCGGAGCCCAACTTCGCGCCCACGGTGTCGATACTGAGGGCCTTCTCCATAACTACCAAGATGAAGTGGATGGGCCACATGGAGTTCCCGGATACCGATGCGAGGGGTGACGAGGGCGCCGCCGATGCCGTGAGGGGCTTCATCGAGGGGATCTTGGCGTCCAGAGACAGCCTATCCGCGGCCCAGCTATGGCCTCCGTGCTCTCAGGGGAGCGAGTGAACGGGATCGCCGAGGGGAAGTCGTCCCTGAGCGTCTCCCAGGAGCCATTCAGAGAGTCGTCCGTGTCTACGACGCAGGTGCGGTAGAACCCGAGGTCCGCGAGGCGGGACAGGGCACCCGGCACCGAGTCACGTTCCGCCCTTCTCAACACGGCCCTCCCACCCGCGACGAAAACCGCGGGTACGAAGCTGTCCGAGACGGACAGGATGTCCGAGAGGTCCTCGTCAGACCCGGTGGCGTGGTACGGTCCCAGGACAATGTCCGCGTTCGTGTTGAAGGCGTCGAAGAGGTCGTCCGCGTCCTCGATCCAGGTCATCAGCCAGATGTCGCAGCCGCGCACCTTCATCCTCTTGACGACGCCCTCCGTGAACCTGCGGGCCGAGAGGCTGTCCGAATCCACCACGACCACGGGCATCCTGTCGTCGTATCTGGGAACCTCGGAGGCCGCCTCCTCGAACGGGGCGGTCCTGCCGCAGACGACGGGACGGATGTCGCGGAACCACGATTCGGACGCGGTCATCCCCTGTCCGGGGCAGGAGGCGAAGATTGCGGGTATCTCCATGAATCTGGGATGGGGGAACGTATATAATGCGTTCTCTGGGAAACCTTCGTTAGAGGCACTTAATTTGTAAACGCCGTTAAGAAAATTATTTATGCTGTCAAGACCCAACCCTGCTCAGAGGTTTACTCATGTCACAGAAATACGTCTGCGCCAAATGCGGAACCGCCGTCGAGCTGCTCTACAAGGGAGGATGCATCCCCTCCTGCTGCGGAGAGCCCATGCAGCTGATGGAGGCCAAGACCGAGGACTTCGTGAAGGAGAAGCACGTCCCCTATATCGAGAAGCAGGACGGAGGCTTCCTCGTGAAGGTCGGCAAGGAGACCGCCCACCCCATGGCCGACGACCACTACATCGTGTACATCGAGATCTGCGCCGACGGCGTCCAGATGAGGAAGTACCTCAAGCCCGGAGACGCCCCCGAGGCGTTCTTCAAGACCGACGCCGCCGAGGTCCAGGCCTGGGAGTACTGCAACAAGCACGGACTCTGGAAGTCCAACCAGTGAGGCATCCGCCCACCCCAAACCCCTTAACATCAAACCGTTTCACCGAGCGGTCTCGTCCACAGTATTTATGATAGGAAGGGATAACGACCGTCATTCAGAGGTTCACACCATGGCCAAGATCGTAGAGTCAACTGGCGATGATGCCAAAGCCAAGGCGAGGCACGCCAAGATCGCGAACGAGAAGAAGGAGGCCGAGGAGAGGGCTAGGGCCAAGATCTCCGACGACAAGTGGAAGGCCAGACGCGCGGAGGAGAGGCGCAAGGAGGAGATCAAGAAGCTCCCCCGCGAGGAGCGTTCCGCCGCCAGGAAGGAGCTCAGGGAGCAGATCAGGCACCGCAAGGACGTCGAGAAGGAGCAGAAGAGGCAGCTCAAGGAGGCCGACAGGGCGAAGAAGGAGGCCGCCAGGAAGGAGGCCGAGGCCAAGGCCGCCGGTGCCGTCGCCCATGAGAAGCAGGAGGTCGAGGAGGCCATCCAGCAGTCCGAGAGGTCCGTGACCGCCGAGGCCGTGAGGACAGAAGAGATCGCCGAGCAGGTCCAGGAGACGGTGGCGCCCACGGAGCACGAGGAGGGCGTCCCAGGAGAGATCCCGGCGGAGAATGTCGAGTCCCCCGAGGAGCCCGAGAAGGCACCCGAGAAGAAGGATTGAAGACCTTAGGGCGCTAGAGGCGCCGGAAACGGCTTCCCCCAAACTCCTGCCCCCCAGCCAGCATGGGGGGCTTTTTAAATACCAAAAGTCCGTCCACTCACTGTGGTAAATGGTTCGACGACACCGGAAGAAAGAATGCGTTATGCGGCGTCCTCGGATGTCGATAGCGTCATCAAAGAGTTTAACAGCAGGACTGAGGGACACTACAACGAGGAGGTGACCACGTCCCGTATCCAGTACGGGAAGAACGAGGTCACCAACCACAACAAGTACGTGGTACTCAAGAGGCTCGCAAGGGCATTCGGAAACATATTCATCATAACGCTCGCGATCATCGACATCCTGTGGATGGTCCTCGAGCCGGACATAATCTACTTCGTGATTCTTACGACGCTGATCCTCGTCAGCGGTATCGTCACCTTCATCCAGGAGACCCGCAGCTCGAAAGCTGCTGCGCAATTGGTCAGTATGGTGACGACCATCATCACCGTCCGCCGCGAGGGGGTCGAGATTGAGATCGACTCCAAGGAGCTCGTGGTGGGTGACATCATCATCCTCGACACCGGCGACATGGTCCCGGCTGACGTGAGGATAATCAAGTCCAACCATCTCAAGGTCGACCAGTCCGCCCTGACCGGTGAGTCGGGCGGGGTCACCAAATACGCCGATCCGGTGCACGGCACCGAGATCCTGGGTTGCAACAACATGGCCTTCATGGGAACCAACGTGGTCGGCGGTTCCGCCGAGGCGATCGTTGTCGCCGTCGGCGACGACACGATCTTCGGCTCCATGGCCGAGAAGCTCACCCGCAAGAAGCCATCCACCACCTACGACAAGGGTACCAAGTCCATCGTCAACGTCCTCTTGAGGATCATGTACTGCATGGTCCCGCCAGTGTTCCTAATCATGCTGATCAAGGACTACATGTCCTACGGTGAGTTCACCGTCGACGGTGTTCTCAGCGCGGTCGTCTTCGCACTGACCCTGGCCATCGGCCTGATGCCGGAGATGCTTGCCACCATCGTCTCCGCAAACCTCGCCAAGGGATCCATCGACATGTCGAAGAAGAAGGTCATCGTCAAGGACGTGACCGCCATCCAGAACTTCGGCGCCATGGACGTCCTGTGCTCTGACAAGACCGGGACGCTCACACAGAACCGCATCTCCGTGGAGTCGTGCAACGACATCTACGGGAACCCGAGCCACTCCGTGGAGCTCCTGTCGTGCCTCAACGCCCACAACCTGAAATCCGCCACGAACCAGATCGACTGGGCCCTCGACGAGTACGCCGAGGAGGACGGGCTGCTGGACGAGGTGGAGCAGTACGAGTACGTCGGGGACGTGCCGTTCGACTTCGTCAGGAGGAGGGCCACCGTTGTCGTCAAGCAGGACGAGGACGTCAACATCATGATCTCCAAGGGTGCCATGCCCGAGATCCTCTCCATCTCCACCGGATACCTCGATCAGGACAGGAACATCCAGCCCCTCGACTCGAAGACGGTCAACGACATGATGGGACTCGTCGAGTGGTACAGCACCAAGGGCATGCGCGTCCTGGGAATCACCCACAAGTACCTCCCCTCGGGCAAGACCGAGTTCACCGAGGCGGACGAGTGCGACCTGATCATCGCCGGATTCCTGGTGTTCACGGATCCCGTGAAGCCCACGGCAAAGAAGGCCATCGAGGACATGAGAGAGTACGGCATCACCGTCAAGGTCCTCACCGGGGACAACGAGTACGTGTCCAGGCATGTGTGCGACCAGATCGGGATCCCCACCGAGAACATTCTGGTGGGGCCGCAGATCGACGGCATGTCCGACGACGAGCTCAAGGAGGTCGTCGAGAACACCAGCATATTCGCCCGCCTGAGTCCAGACAACAAGTCCAGGGTCGTCCTGGCCCTGAAGGCCAACGGCCATACTGTCGGAGTCATGGGAGACGGAATAAACGACGTCGTCGCCATGAAGAACGCCGACGTGAGCATCTCGGTCGACACCGGAACCGACATCGCCAAGGAGACCGCCAGCATGATCCTCCTGGAGAAGGACCTGGGGGTCCTCAAGACAGGAGCCATCGAGGGGAGGAAGGTCTACGTCAACTCCATCAAGTACGTGAAGATGATCGGGTCGATCAACTTCGGATACATGTTCTCGCTGATCCTCGGATCCCTGTTCTTCAACTTCGAGCCGATGGGCGGAATCATGATCCTGATCTTCAACCTGATCAACGACTTCGCCTGCATCTTCATCATCTGGGACAAGGTCGACGACGAGTTCGTCAAGGAACCACGGAAATGGGACGCCAAGAACCTCACCACCGTCATGTACCGGTACGGACCTATGTGTGTGGTCACTGATCTGATGTCATGGGCGTTCTTCATATTCGCAGTGCTCCCCACGGTCGCCGTCACGGTGTCTCCCGATGTGCTCGCGGAGATGTCCGGTCTCGGATACGACCTGTCCGGCGTCACCAACGCGTCTCAGCTGGTCCTCAGCGGAGCGCCCATCGGAGACTTCGAGGAGCTCCTGCCCTACGTGGTGCTGTTCCAGTCCCTGTGGGTCATCGAGCAGTACTGGATGCAGGTCTGGGCGATACACATCGTCAGGACCAACAAGCTGCCGTTCTTCCAGGCCTGGTCCGCCAAGCCCCTGGTCGTCACCACCATCGTGGCGCTGTGCGTCGGAACCCTGCTTCCGTTCAGCGGCCCCCTGTGGGAGGCCATCTCCGGCTGCACGGACCTCATCGGCGTGCCCCTGTGGGCCCTACTGTGGATGCCGTTCATCGCGTGCGTCTACTTCTTCGGAGCCCACGCCATCAAGAGGCACGTGCTGAAGAAGTACGGGTACTTCGCCTGTTGAAAATCACTTACCCGGGGGAGACCCCGGGACAAACCATTATCGTCTCTTCTGGAAGAGGGCAATCGACATCAGACGTCTGTCCGTCAACCGTCGACAGATAAATGCTGCCGGAGGTCACCGTCGCGACGGCGCCTCCGGAGCGGTTCAGAACTTGAGTTTGGCGTTGCAGTTGACGCAGTGCTTGGTCTTCCTGTTGATGTAGCCGCATGTGGGGCAGTGGGGCATGCCGTCGACCTTGACTAGTCCCGTGCCGTCGGCCCAGCCCTCCCTGGCGATGGTGGCGTCGATCTTCGCGGCGTCGGTGGGGACCTCCCCGTTGTTGTCCTCTATCATGTTCCTGTTGAAGTGCAGGATGGCCTGGTCCCTCTCCTCCTCGATCGCCTCTCTGTTCCCGGACAGGGACTCCAGCTTGGCGACCTTCCTCTCGCTCTTGGCCCTGACCATCTCGACGGGCTGAGTCTTGAGCGTCCTGTTGACCTCTCTGATCTTCCTCTCGATGGCCTCCTGGATCTGCTCGTCCGTGTAGTCCGCGAAGGGACTCATGCGGATCATCCAGAAGAGGTTGTACTGCCTCTCGGACTGCTCGGGCATCTTGTTCTCCACGGGCTTCTCCTCTTTCTTACCAAAGAACCATGCCATGGGGCTGTAATCGGCTTGATATTATTAACAGATGTCCGATGTTCAGACGGTTTTCCGACCGTTTTCACGTTTTTCGATAGGATTTTTATACAATCAGCGAATTAGGAGCATCACCGTCAGAGGTCATGAAATGATCTGCAACGCTTTCATCGGACTACTCCTTCTTCTTGAGTAAATCCAGTGAGAGCTAGGACGGTTTGAGGTGTTTATATGGAAGCTACCCAAACCAGTGAGAACGCTAGGCTGAGAGATATGTTGGCAGTGAGCCCCTACAACCAGCTTGCGCTCCAGCCCCTACCCCACAAGGACAGGATCCAGATCTTTGACACCACGCTCAGGGACGGGGAGCAGGCCCCCGGCATCGCCCTGAGCTCTGACGACAAGGTCCGCATCGCGATGGCTCTGGACGACCTCGGGGTGGACATCATGGAGGCGGGATTCGCCGTATCCTCCGAGACCGAGAGGGAGACCCTGAAGAAGATCGTGGACGCCGGCACGAGATGCACGGTGTGCAGCCTCTCCAGGTCCGTCAAGGGCGATGTGGACGCTGTGTTGGAGA